>Ga0207797_1000376_pt1 | contig 34500 bp, 30 predicted proteins | sample PRCRCaboRojoPR_6_FD_187275 | JGI IMG/M metagenome (GOLD analysis project Ga0207797, IMG submission 187275) | Marine sediment microbial community from Cabo Rojo, Puerto Rico - PR CR 10% Liquid 1 (SPAdes) | ecosystem: Environmental > Aquatic > Marine > Coastal > Sediment | place: Cabo Rojo, Puerto... | reverse complement strand
GGGGCTTGCCCAGCGAACGGGCAGCCGCTCCCATCTCTTGAAGCTTCTCTGGCACGGCCAGAACATCGCTGACCACCCTGGCCAGATCAATCTCCGAAAGGTAGCTTTGCTCCAGGACGATAGCCGCACCGGCCTTGGCCAGCAGCTTGGCGTTGGTCAGCTGATGCTTGTGCACGGCATATGGAAAGGGGATCACAATGGACGGGCGCCCGATTGCAGTCAGCTCGGCAACGGTTGATGCCCCGGCCCGGCAAACCACCAGGTCGGCCCAATCATAGGCGGCGGCCATATCATCGATAAAGGGTGCAACCAGGCTCTCATCGAAGCCATGCTCTCGGTAGGCCTGCTTGACCCGCTCGAAGTCGGCTTCACCGGTCTGGTGCATCAGTCGGATGGCATGCGTCTGAAACTGCGGCAGGGAGCCGACAATGGCCTCATTGATGGCCCGAGCCCCCTGACTGCCGCCGATGATGAGCACATGCCCCGTGGATTGATGCACGTAGCTTTTCTCCTTGTACCGCAGAGCGATGAGGGTGCGGCGCACCGGGTTACCGATGACCTGGGTCTTATCCGGATCAAAAAAGCCGTGCTCGTCTGGGAAGGACAGGAAAACTCTGTCCGCCCGCTTGCCGAGAATCCGGTTGGTCACACCCGGCTGACTGTTCTGCTCGTGGACGGCGCAGGGAACCTTCTGCCAGTTGGCCAGAAGCACCGGGACAAACCCGGCATAGCTCCCAAAACCGAGCACGCAGTCTGGCCTGAATGCCCGATAGATCCTTCGGCAACGCAGCAGGCTCTGAAGCAGGCTGAACAGGGTTCCGGCTGACTTCAGGCCTGTGCCGAGCACTCCTTTGACCGGGAGCGCTTCGAAGGGGATGCCCTCCTGCTCAGCCAGCCTCCCCTCCGGGCCTTTTCTCCCGCCGATGAACAGAAGCTGTCTCTGGCTGTCCCTCCGCCTGAGCTCATCGGCCACGGCCAAGGCCGGATAGATATGGCCGCCGGTTCCTCCGGCGCTGAGGACAACTCGTTGCACCTAGACCCGCCTCCGGTCACCGATATTGAGGATCAATCCCACACAAAAGCACATGGCCAGCAGATTCGACCCACCGTAGCTGATAAACGGCATGGGCAGCCCTTTGGGCGGAACCGTTCCCAGAACGACTGCCAGGTTGAGCAGCGCCCCCACGGCCACGATCAAGGTGAGCCCCAGAGCGGTGAAGCGATCCTGCAAATCATGCTGCCTTCCGGCGATGACAAAGCAGCGGAGCAGGATAAGCCCCAGACAGAGAAAGACCAGGGACAGGCCCAGGAATCCGATTTCTTCGCCGAGCACGGCCAGGATGAAGTCCGTATGCGCTTCGGGCAGAAAGAAGAGCTTCTGCTTGCCTGCCCCGAGCCCGACGCCCGCAATATGGCCGGCGCCGAGACCATACAGGGACTGGACTACCTGATAGCCCGCGTCTTGGGCGTTTTGGAACGGATGGAGGAAGGCCAGCCAGCGTTTCAGCCGGTAAGGCGAGTTCAGGATCATGGCCGCTCCGACCGCGCCGCAGAGGAGCATGGAGCTGAAGAGATAGCTCAATCTCGTCCCTCCGACCAAGCAAAGCAGAAAAAACAGCAGGGCCACCATGACCGCGCCCCCGAAATCGGGCTGCAGGGCCAAAAGACAGGCCATCGAGGTCGTGACCACCAGCGGGGGCAGGAAGCCCACACTGAAGGTCTTGACCATCTCCTGCTTGTGGCTGAAGAAGTAGGCCAGGTAGAGAACCAGGGCCACCTTGGCCGCTTCCAGAGGCTGAAGGTGGATCGGCCCCAGCTCCAGCCAGCGGCTTGAGCCGCCCACGGTCACCCCAAGGGGGGTCAAGGTCAGGCCGAGAGCCGCCAGGGCCAGGCCAAGCCAGACATAGACGCCTTTATAGAAGAAGCGCCTGGGTATGCACCAGGCTCCGTAAATGACGCCGAGGCCCAGCAGACTGAACAAGGCCTGCTTTTTGAAGAAATAGAGAGCGTCGCCGAAACGCCGCTCAGCTGCTACTCCGCTGGCGCTCATGACCATGACCAGCCCAACGGCCATGAGTATTAGCACGGCGGCCAGCAGGATCCTGTCGATTCGCTGATGGGCTCCAGAGCTCACGTCAGTATGCTCCATTCGAAAAGGGGGCATAAGGTGCTTCCCTTTGTTCCCGCTTCCCTCAGCATGCCTCCCGAGGGATCGGCGAAAGCCCTGCGTCTTCGCTTTAGAGGGCCTGCACGGCCTCCTGGAAGCATTGCCCCCGCTCCTTGTAGTTTCGAAAGAGATCGAAGCTCGATGTCGCCGGCGAAAGCAAGAGCACGTCGCCCGATCTGGCCAGGCTGTTCAGCTCGGCAAAGGCCTCCTCCAGGCTCGGCTTCCAGAACATGGGGCAGAGCCCTTCCCAAGCCTGGCTGAAAAGCTCGCGGCTTTCCCCGAAAAGCCCGACAGCGCGGACCTTTTCCTGAATCAGGCCTCTGAGCTCTGTCAGATCGCCGCCTTTGAAGCGGCCCCCGGCCAGCAGCAGAATCGGGCGCTGGAAGCTCTGCAGGGCCATGGCCAAAGAGGCCGGGGTCGTGGACTTCGAGTCGTCGACATAGAGCACGCCGTCTTTCTCCAGGACCTGCTGCGTCCTGTGGGGCTCTGGCTGAAACTCCGGGAAGAGCTCGGCGGCCTGGTTCTCGGACAGCCCAAAGGCCCTGCTGGCCTGGTAGGCGGCCTCCATGTTCTCCTGGTTGTGCGGGCCGGGCAACCGCGGTGAGCTGAAAGCGTTCCGATTGACAAAGTAGACCCGTCTGGCCTTCAGCCAGGTTTCAGCCTCGAGTCGCTCCTTCAAAGCCAACGGCAGAATGGCCACATCCTGTTCGTCCTGGTGACGAAAGAGCTTCAGCTTGGCTTGGTAGTACTCTTCCATGTCGGCATGGTAGTCCAGATGATTCGGCGAAACGTTGAGCAAGACGCCGACACGCGGATGAAAGCTGCTCGAGAGCTGCAGCTGGAAGCTGCTCACCTCAAGGACGAGCACCTCACAGCGTTCCTCTCCCAGGATGTACTCCGACAGGGGCGTTCCAATGTTGCCGCCCAGAAAAGCGGTTTTCCCGCTTCGGGTCAGCAGATGGTGAATGAGCCCGACCGTTGTTGTCTTCCCGTTGCTCCCGGTCACGGCTATGATGGGCTCCTGCACGAACCAGGAGGCCAGCTCGAGCTCCGAGAGCACTGGGAAGGACCTGTTCTTGGGAAAGCAGCCTTCCACGGCCCGCACCGGTATGCCCGGACTGAGGATGACCATATCCGCATCTGCAAACTGCTCTGGAACATGCTTTCCGAGCTGGATATCCGCGCCCTGAGCAGTCAAGGCCGCCTTTGTCTCCTCGCTGAGGGTCTGGCTGTCCGCTTCCAGAAGCCGCAGCTCAGCCCCCAGGGCCAGGCCGAGCCTGGCCGCAGCCATGCCCGAGCGACCGGCCCCGACCACCACCAGCCTGTGGCCGCGGAGCTGCTCCGTGTGAACCAGCCCGCTCACGAATCGCCCTCAGGATATCCTGCCGAAAATCGTGCAGGGTTGACTGATTTGGTTCCACTCTTCGGGCTTTGCATTGGGACCGCCTTGTGCTCATCTGAGCTTCAGGGTGCTCAGGGCCACCATGGCCAGCAGTATGGACAGGATCCAGAAACGGACGATGATCTTCGATTCCGGAAGGCCGCTCAACTCGAAATGATGGTGCAGCGGGGCCATGCGGAATATCCGCTTGCCGCCGCTCCATTTGAAGTAGCCGACCTGCAGAATCACCGACAGGGTCTCGATGACGAACAGGCCGCCGACGATGAGCAGGACGAGCTCCTGCTTGCTTAAGATGGCGATGTATCCGAGGGTGCCGCCCAGGCTCAAGCTGCCGACATCCCCCATGAAAACCTGGGCTGGATAGGCGTTGAACCAGAGAAATCCCAAGCCGGCACCGACCATGCCTCCGCAGAAGACTGTCACCTCGCCGACTCCCGGAACGTAGGCCACCTGGAGGTACTCAGCCAGCTTGACGTGGCCGGCCACATAGATGAACAGGCCCAGGCAGCCCGCCACCACCACGGTCGGGCCGATGGCCAGGCCGTCCAGCCCATCGGTCAGATTGACGGCGTTGGACGAGCCCACTATGACCACGAGGGCAAAGAGCAGGTAAAACCAGCTCAGATCAGGATGGAGCCATTTGATGAAGGGCACGTAGAGCTTGCTCGAGTAGCCCGGAAGGGTGATCAGGATGGCTACGGCCACGCCGGCCACAATGAACTGGGCCAGGAACTTGCCTTTGACCGACAGCCCCTTGTTGCTCTGCTTGACGACCTTGCGGTAATCGTCGACAAAGCCGATTGCGCCGAAACCGCAGAAAACCATGACCGTCAGCCAGAGATAGCCGTTGGTCAAATCCCCCCAGAGGAGGACGCTGGCTACAACGCAGCAGCCGATGAGCAAGCCGCCCATGGTCGGCGTTCCCTGCTTGCTCCGGTGGGTCTCAACGTCGTCCTGAATGAACTGGCCGTACTTCAGGCGCTGGAGCCAAGCAATAAAGCGCGGGCCCAGGATGATGCTGATGATCAGGGCGGTCAGCAAAGCGTAGATGGACCGAAAGGTGATGTACCTAAAGACATTGAACAACCCAATATACTCGCTCAGAGGGAACAGCAGATGGTACATCATGGTCCGAATCCTCCCGCCAGGGCCTGGACGAATCGCTCCATCCTGCAGCCTCGGGAACCCTTGATCAACACCGTCCCGCCTTCGAGGCCGAGCCGCTCCATCTCTCTGGCCAAGTCAGCTTCGCTGGCGATCTCCCTGACCCTGTCGGCCTGAGCGGTCTCCGCAAAGCCCCTCCGGACATCCTCGACATGCTCGCCGATAAAGAACACCCGGGTAAGCCCCTGCTCGGCCAGATATCGCCCGAGCTCCTCGTGCTCAGCAGAAGCCCCCTCGCCCAGCTCCTTCATGTCGCCGAGCACGGCCCAAAAGGGCTCCCCCCGGGCCGCCTCCCGGGCCATGGACACTGCTTGCCGCATGGACATGGGGTTGGCGTTGTAGCAATCATCGACAATCAGGAACCGGCCGCATTGCTGAAGCCTGCAGCGGTGCTCCGGAAGCTCGGCCCGCTCCAAGCCACGGCTGACGGCCTCCGGGTTGACCCCGAGCTCGCAGGCCGAGGCCGCTGCGGCCAGGATGTTCTCCAGGAGGAACCCCCCTGAGTAGCCCAAGCACACCTCTGCCTCGCGACCCAGAAGCTCCAGGCGATACCTGCCCCCTCCATGCTCGGAGGGACCGAGGTACTCGCCGAAGTAGGCTGCTGTAGCGTCTTTGAGTGAAAAGCGCACCGTCCGGCCCGGTGCGTACTTGCCGGCTGCTTCGCTCAACTCCGGATAGTCGCTGCTGATCACGGCCCGGCCTTCGGCTCGAAGGTGGCTGAGCAGGGCCGCCTTTTCCTCGGCCACCCCCCGGACGGTCTTGAACCCTTCCAGGTGCACCGGACCGACGTTGTGGATCACGGCTATATCCGGTTGAATGATCCCTCCCAGGATATCCATCTCCCCGCTGTAGTTGACCCCTGCCTCGAGGACCCAAAAGGCCTCTCGGCCGTTGAAGCCCAACATGCTCAAGGGAACGCCGAGCTGGTTGTTCCAGTTCTTAAAGTTGCGGCCGACCTCTCCAGCTCCTGCCTGCTCCAAGGCGGAAGCCAGAAACTCCTTGACGCTGGTCTTGCCGGCGCTCCCGGTAACAGCAATCACTGTACCGCAAAAGGCTGCCCGCCAAGTTGCGGCTAAGCGTCCCACGGCACGAAGGCAGCTTTGGACCAACAGAACCGGAGCGTCAAGGTGCATATCCTCCAAAGGACGTTCAGCGACCACAGCCGCAGCGCCTTTCTGAACCGCCTCGCCGGCGAACTGGTGCCCGTCGAATCGCTCGCCGGGCAAGCAGACGAACAGATCTCCGGCCTCTACAAGCCTGCTGTCGGTCTGGACCATGGTCATTTCCAGATCCCCGAGGGCCTCGTACTCGCCCACGGCCTGCATGGCCGCACCGATTTCAGCCAAGGTCATGCGCATGGTCAAGGAGCTCCCTGACAACCTGGACATCGCTGAAAGGATGGCGCTGTCCGCATACTTCCTGATAGTCCTCGTGCCCCTTCCCGGCAATGATCAAGGCATCCTCGGGTGTTATCTCCTGCAAGGCGCAGGCGATGGCGGCCCTCCTGTCTGCCTCCTGGATGAGCCGAATCGATCCGGTTAGTCCTGGAAGCACATCACGCATGATGGCCTCAGGCTCCTCATTCCTCGGATTATCCGAGGTCAGCACGGCCACATCGGCATGCTTGGCCACTGCCCGGCCCATAAGCGGCCTTTTCGTTCTGTCCCGGTCCCCGCCGCAGCCGAAGACGACAAAGAGCCTGTTGATATCCAGGCTGCGAACCGAGGAGAGCACGTTTTCCAAAGCATCCGGGGTATGGGCGTAATCAACGAAGATGTGCAAATCCTTCTCGTTGGAAACTTTTTCCAGCCGGCCCGGCACGCCCGTAAAACCGTTCAGGGCCTTCATATCAGCCACGGACAGCCCGGCGGCCAAGCCCGCTGCCTGGGCAGCAGACAGATTCGAGGCATTGTGCCGGCCGATCAAGGGGGAGGTGATCTCCCAGTGCCGGCTGTTGAAACGCATATCCAGATGCAGGCCTCGCCTGGACGCGGCCAGGATATGAGCCTGCAGCGCCTCCCCCCTTGGGTTCGAACGGCCCTGCAGGCTGAACCCGAGGCCTTGCGGCAGCTCCTGGGCCAGCCTGTAGCCGTAAGTGTCGTCGAGATTGAGCACGGCCCGGGGCTGGCTCCGACCGGCGCCTCCAAAGAGCTTGGCCTTGGCCAGGTAGTATTCCTCCATGTCCGCGTGGTAGTCCAGATGGTCCTGGGACAGGTTTGTGAACAGAGCCACTCCGAAGTCCAGGCCGGCGATCCGGCCCTGATCCAGGGCATGGGAGGACACCTCCATGCAGACGACATCCACGCCTCGGCGGTCCATCCGGGACAGCAGGGCGTGAAGTGTCAAGCAGTCTGGCGTGGTCAAGGCGGCCGGGGATTCATGGCCCGGCCAGCGGTAGCTGACTGTCCCGATCACTCCAACAGAGCGGCCCGCTTCCCGAAAGAGACGCTCGAGCATATAGGCCACAGTGGTCTTGCCGTTGGTCCCGGTAATGCCTATGAGCAAGGCTGAAAGCCTCTCCGTGCCGAATGAGGCCCGTGCCAGGTCACCGAGGGAATCCTGTAGATCGGCTCGGCGAAAGAGCCTGGCTCGGCTTTCCTCTGGCAGCTCGATGTGCTCAGGCCCGACAACAATGGCGGCACCGCGGTTGAGGGCGTCCGGGACGAATCTGGCACCGTCCTGATGCGCCCCGCGAAGGGCAACGAAGACATCGCCGGGCTGAACCTCCCTGGAATCCAAACGAACCGGACGACCGGAGCGAACCGACTCCAGCAGCTCCTGCCACTCCCGTTCATCTGCCCTGACTGTATGGCTTTCCGTCTTCATGGACCTGGATGTATCCTCTCTGCCTTTTGCCAACGAGCCGAGTCAGGAGGTCCGGCCGCCATGCTCCGTCAGCCAGAGCACCAGCCCGGAACGCTCGCCTTGGGGCCACTTCTCGCCCGGTTCGGGCTGCTGCCGTCCGACGCAAACCCCCTGGCCTTTGATCCTGGGCACAACGCCGCGTGGGAGCAGTATCTCCATGGCCCGCCTGAGGGACAGCCCGCGGAGGTCCGGAACCCCGCTCTTCCGATCGCTGGGCTGCCTGGCGGCTTGAACCCGGCTGACAATCCCGGCAGCCTGATCCCGGACATGCCTCTGCCCCTCCCGAACCCTTTCAGCGTTCGTGGCCGTCTGAGCCAGCCGCTCTGTGCGATGCGAGGCCATCAGCTCCAAGCCGACCCGCCGAACGGCTGGAGCGGCCACCACGCCTCCATAGTGGTTTTCCTTTGGCTCGTCGACCACGACCAGAACGAGGTACTCGGGGTCCATGGATGGGAAAAGCCCCACGAAGGAGCTGAGATAGGTATCACCATAGCCGCCTTTGGGATCGACCTTCTGGGCGGTGCCAGTCTTTCCGCCGACCTTGAGCCCTTGAATCCTGGCCTTGGTGCCGGTGCCGTCTTCTTCAACCACATCTTCGAGCATGGCCAGGACTCTCCGGGCGGTCTTTTCGGAAAAGACCCTGGTTGACTTCCCCTTGTGCTGCTCCGGTTTCTTAACGATCTGCAAGGACTCCGTCTGGCCGTGATTGGCTAGACAGAGGAACATGCGGGCCAGCTGCAGAGACGTCATCGAGATGCCTTGGCCAAAGCTCGCCGAAGCGAGATCGATGTCGGTCCAGGCCCCCGGAGGCCTGAGGATCCCCTTGCCCTGGCCGGGTAGGGGCAGCTCGGTCTTTCTACCCACGCCCAGTCGGCGCAGGTAGGAGAAGTACTTTCTGTCCCCGAGGTCCAGGCCGATCTTGGCGGCACCGATATTGCTCGAGTAACGGACGATCCGGTGCACCGGCAGCCAGGCGTAATCATGGGTATCCCGAAAGGTATGACCCTGGAAATGCCAGTCCCCGTTTTCGCAGAAATAGATCTGCTGCGGCCGGCAGACACCCTCTTCAAGAGCCGAGGCCACAAGGATCGGCTTCAAGGTCGAGCCAGGCTCGAACTCGTCCAAAGCCGCCCGGTTCCGCCACTGTTCCGGAGAGCTCTCGCGGTAGTTGTTCGGATTGAAGAAAGGATAGTTGGCCCAAGCCAGGATCTCGCCGCTGTCCACTTTGACTACCAGGCAGTTGCCACTGCTGCCGCCGTACTTCTCCACGGCCCTGGCCAAGGCGCTTTCAGCTGCGTATTGCAAGGACGAGTCCAGAGTCACTGTGATATCCTGCCCGGAAAGGGTGTCTGTAAGCTGGCCCGGAGCGAAAAGGAGATGGCCGGCAGCGTCCCTTTGCACGACGTACTCCTTCTTGCGGCTGCGCAAGATGTCGTCAAAGGACAGCTCCAGCCCTTCCAGGCCTCGGTTGTCCAGACCGACGAAACCGAGCAGCTGGCCGGCTAGATGTCCCTGCGGATAAAAGCGGCGCTGCTCCTCGGTCAGATAGATGCCGGCCAGACACGAGGTCCGGATGCGATGCGAGGTTTTGTCACCGACCTGACGCTTGATCCAGACGAAGGGCTTGTCCTGGCGCAGCTTGCCGAGGAGCCCCTTCCTGTCCGTTTCGAGGATGTCGCTCAGCTTGCGGCTCACCTCCAGAGGATCTTTGACTTGGTCCGGTCTGGCAAAAACCGATTTGACCACCACAGTTTTGGCCAAAATCTCGCCGTTGCGGTCGAAGATCTCACCACGTTCGCCGCTGACAGACTCCCTGGTCCAGTACTGCCCGTCCGCCTGCTCAGCCAATGTCGGGCCCATGACGACCTGAACCTGAAAAGCGCGGGCCCATAAGCAGATCCAGACCAGCCCGAAGACAATTCCGAGCAGGACCAGCCGAAACTTGGACCAGTCCCTTCGTTGTCTGTTTACCTGTCTCACCATGGGTGCGCTCTCGTTTGTATCCTTCCCGAAGCCTTGCTTGGGCCCGCTGAGGTAATCAGGCCAGACTGCCGATCAGTCAAGCCGTCGAATGGACCCGCTGTCAGGGGGGCGCAGGTTCATCTCGGCCGCTTTTTTTTCGAGCCGATACGATGAGCTCAGATTCATCCTCTCCACTTCCAGCTTGGCATGCAGCTCTTTTTCCTCCTGCACCGTCCTGTGCAGCTCTTTGATGCTGTAGGACAGATCCACCAGGGCTATGTTCACCCAGACCAGGCCGAGGCCTAGGCAGAGCGTGCCCAGGGCTGTGGCAATCAAGCTGATCGGTCTGGTATGCTTCATGTTCCAGGCATCCTTCCTTCGTCCAGGCCGAGGCGGTTCACTTTTCCTCTCCGGAGATGGCCTCGGCAACCCGCAGCTTGGCGCTCCGGCTCCGAGGGTTGGCCGCTTTTTCCGCCTCGCCTGGTACGATCGGCTTCTTGGTCAAAATCCTGAGTCGAGGGCTTCCGGAGCAGTCGCAGGCCAGCTGCTCAGGAGGGCAGCTGCAGCTTTGGGCTTCGCGCTTTAGAGCATGCTTGGCGATGCGATCCTCCAATGAGTGGAAGGAAATGACCGCAATCCGTGCCCCTGGAGCCAGATATCCCGGTATCTTCTGCAGAAAGCCTGACAGCCGCTCGAGCTCGTCGTTCACGGCAATCCGAAGGGCCTGAAACGTCTTTGTCGCCGGATGATTCCGCGACTTGGCCCGACGCTTGGCCGGATAGGCCCGGCGGACAGTATCGGCCAGCTGAAATGTCCTCTCGATACGCTTTTTCTGCCTCTCCTGAACGATGAGACGGGCTATGCGACCGGCCATGGGCTCCTCGCCGTAATCCCTGATGATTCGCCGCAAGCTCTCCTGCGAGAGGCCGTTGACCAAGTCGGCTGCGCTTTGCTTGCTTCCTTCGCTGTCCATGCGCATATCCAGCGGTCCGTCCCGAAAAAAACCGAAGCCGCGCTCAGGATTGTCCAGCTGCAGAGAAGACAGACCCAGATCGAGGAGCACGCCATCCAAGGCGTCCCACCCTCTCAGCCGGAGAGCCTCTTCGAAGTCCGTAAACGGACAGGTGATCCCTTTGATCCGCCCGGCAAACCCGGCATGCTCAATGCGTTCGAGGGCCAGTCGTAAGGCCTGGCCGTCCTGGTCCAGCCCGAGAACCTCCAGGCCGCTGCTCTGCTGCAAAAGAGCCAGCGTATGGCCTCCAAGACCGAGGGTGGCATCGAGGAAGCGCCTGCCCTTTTCTGGACGGAGCCACTCAAGCACCTCGGCACAGAGCACCGGCTGATGCGCGATCCGATCTTCGGCCATGTGAAAACTGCCTCTGGCTTGCCGCAAGCCTGGCGGCCCGGGCATCCTGGAGCCGGCAGGCTGCAGCGCACCAGCAAAGGGTCCAGAGCACCAGCTCATTGAGACGAACTGCGGCTGCTTCTGAAGCCCGGCCTTCACTCAAAGCCCTCCCGACCGATCCGACGGGCCGAGCCGTCCCTCAGGCGGACGACTGAAGGCCTTACTCCCGCGAAGCTACAAGCGCAGCTCATAGCCTCCCTGCACGAGCTCGTCCATAAGATCATCAAACCCTTCCTCCAAGCGCTGGCGTGTCTGCTCGAACTGCTCCTGATCCCAGATCTCGAACTTTCTGCCCACGCCGGCCAGAACGACATCCTTATCCAGCCCGCCGTAGCTTCTCAAATGCTGCGGCAAGAGGATCCTGCCCTGCTTATCCAGAGTCAGCTCCACGGCGGCAGAGATAAAGAACCGCTGAAAGTCCCGGAGCTTTCGGTTAAGCATATTGATCTTATTGAAGCTAGCCTCGATCTCCTCCCACTCGGGCAGGGGATAGCCGACGACGCAGCCGTCGAAGTTGGTCAGCATGAGCCGTCCCTTGAGGTCCCGGGCCAGAATCGACTCCCGGAACTCCGGGGGCAGCATCAGGCGCCCCTTGCCGTCCAGGCTGCGGTAGGCATGTCCCCTGAAAGTCATAATTAATGGTCCCACTAGTTACCACTTTTTCCCACAATATTCCAAGGGGACCCTGGAAAGTCAAGGGCAAAATTGGCAAAAATGGCTCCGCAGGCGAAGTTTTTTTGCTCAACCAGGCCATAAGCTGCGTCTCAACGGACCCAAGGTTGCGGCACGAAATGACTTTTCCCTGCCCGGCCTGTCGAGCCATGGACTCCGGATGGGTTCTGTGGTAGGAGCAGTGGCTATGGCAGATTTTGCTGAAAGCTTTTCTGAAATGTATTTCCAGATCTCACCGCAGATCCTGGAATGCTTCCCCAAGCATCGGCCTCCGCTCAATCTCTACGTCTTCAAGGAAGCCATTGGCGACCTCGAACCGTACTTTTACGTCGGCAATCGGTTGGACAAGCACAGACAGCAGGAGCTGGCCGAGCTCTGCCAGTCCGGCCTGATTTTCGTAGCCAGATCAGACCACCCCATTTATGCCGAGCACATCAGCGAGCAGCTCGACCTCATCCTCATGGACACCAACCTCAAGGAGTCCGAGATCGCCGAGATCCTCTCCTTGGGGCTGGTCAAGCACATCGGAGGCTTCTTCGAGCAGCCGGTCAAGCCGGCCCTGGACATACTGCACTCCGATCTGCTCGTACTGACGGAGTACCTCTCCCTCGATCCATACCGGCGCAAGGCCTTGATCCGCCGGCTCAACCCGAACGACACGCTGGCCGGAATCAGCCACACCACGCTCGTCATCGGCCTGTCCACCTATCTCCAGGCCCATGGGAACCGACCGAACCGCAAGCACATGGACAGGCTGGCCCTGGGGCTGGCCGCAACGAACCTCGGGCTGAGCAAGATCCCCAGCTACATCCGGGAAAAGGGGCGCAACCTCTCAACCGAGGAGGAGCGCAAGCTGAGGCAGTATCCCTTTGCCGGGGCCAAGATTCTGCACAAGCTGGACGTACGGGAGGAGATGACCTTGCAGGTTGTTCAGCAGCACCGTGAAAGGCTGGATGGAAGCGGCTTCCCCCGGCAGCTCCGCGGGGATCAAATCGAGGAGCCCGGCCGGATCGGGGCGCTGGCCTATGCCTTCAGCAAAATCTCCTGCCGTTCCTCTGAAGACCAGCAGCACGATCTACGCCAAGTGGCCGCCCTGTTGACCCAAAAGCAGAACGCTTTCGACTCCCGCCTGGCCTCAATGCTTCAAAGGACCGTGGAGGAAGCCTTCGAGCACATACCCCCCGACTCGGCAACCCTCGGCTGAGGAAAGCTGTCCTAGCCCTCATGCCGGCGCAGCCGCAGCCACAACCAGCCATTTAGAACTTTTTTCATCGACAACCGTACCCTGGCCTGCGGGAAACCCGCAGGCCAGGGTCTTAGTCGAAATCGGCCAGCAAGCTGCCCACATGGAGGACGCCGGCAATGGACGTGTGCTGGTAGTCGGAACGAATCCGCCAGACGGCCTGCTGGAGCTGGTCCGTGGTGATGCCGTTGCGCATGGCCGTATAAGCTTCGATAAAGGCGGCCAGGCTGTCGCAGACCTTGAGGAGCTTCCCGGCCTTGGGATCGAACCGATCGCTGTTGTACTCCCCGAACAGCTGGCCCTCGTCGACCTCCAGGACCTGCCCGTTCTGATTGATGGTCTCCACGAACTCCGAGCCGACCTCCGTGCCCAGGAAGTAGCCCAGGCGCTCGGCCACTCCCGGGTAGCCGCCGTCCTGGAGCAGCCGGAAGACCCGTCGGCGGACCTCCTGATCCTCATACTTCTTGATCAGGTCGCCGATCTTTTTGACCGAGCGCTTGACCGGAGAGATGATGTCCCTGGTCAGCAGCTCGGGCAGATCATGGAACAGCCCGGCAAAGAAGTTGTTCTGGCACAGACGGCCTGAGGCCCCGACGGCCAGGCTGAGGAAGTAGGCATAGCAGGCCACGATGAACATGTGCCCCAGGACCGAGGTCTCCGGTATCCTCGGCGTCTGCGACCAGCGCTTCTGGAACCTGAGCTGCCCGCACTGCTGGATGAAGCGCCCCAGGGAGCTCTGCTGCCGGCTGACCAGCTCGCTCAAGCCGTGCAAATGCCTGTACTCATCCAACCTGGCTGAAAAGTTTCTCTCGATCTCTTCCAGCTCCTCATCCCAGGGGTTGAGCCCCTTGATCAAATTGAACTCCCATTGGCTGGCAAAGAGATGGGCGGCTTGGAGAATCTGCCGATCCACAGTCTCGGAGCTCGATTGGGAGAAGTATTGACACAAGCGCTCCCAGAAATCCTGTCCGAGGGGTTGAACCCTCGGCTCCAGCTGATCCAAGACCCATTCGGTCAGCTGCTGGTAATGACTTGGATTGGCCTTGATCTGGTAGAAGATGGGTGGTTTGATGTCGGTAATGACCAACCGGTAGAGGTACTCGAAGATCCCCCCCTCGATGATATCCCGCCCGAGCCTGGCATCCTCGTGCTCGATACCGGACTGATTCAGCTGGAAGAGCATCCAGGCCGTCACCATCTTATGGGCCTGCTTATCCACCTCCCAGAGCTCAACCGGGCGCAGCTTGTCGTTCCAGCGCTTCATGAACGAGCCGGCAAAGATAAGCTGCAGGAGGCTCTTGCGAATCATGGACACGGCTGACCTCTTCTCCATGGGGGCAAAAAGGACTTCACTCTTTGCTCGCTATGTTCAGCTGCGCGGGAAGCGAGCTTCCGCGCAGGGTTCGCCCGAGCCGGGCTTTTGCCTGGCACATTCTTCAAGCAGGCAGACCAGCCTTTTCTGCCCGCTGGAATACATATTGACATCGCTCATCTGAGAAGGTATAGATCCTCTTTTTTGACCTGAGCGATGGCCAGAGATTCGTAAACACCATTTTTGAAGAGCACCTCAACTGGGCCAGGCAAACGCTCCACTGAGGTTTGGGTTAGAAAGCACAAGGAGAGGGGCATGACGACCTACAAGACATATAGCTTCAAGCAGGACGAGATCGAGCGGCGCTGGTACGTGATAGACGCAACAGATCAAATTTTGGGCCGTTTGTCCACTCTCATCGCCACCAAGCTTCGCGGCAAGGACAAGCCGGAGTATACCCCGCATGTGGACAGCGGCGACTTCATTGTCGTGGTCAACGCAGACAAGGTCAAGGTAACCGGGCGGAAGCTGGAGCAAAAGAAGTACTACCGCCATAGCGGCTATCCGGGGGGCCTCCGTGAAGCGAGCCTGAAGAAGGTCCTCGACAGCAAGCCGGAGCGGGTCATCTACCAAGCCGTTCGGGGCATGCTCCCCAAGAACCGCCTCGGCCGGGCCCAGCTCAAGAAGCTCAAGATTTACACCGGCCCGGAGCACCCCCATCAGGCTCAGAAGCCTCAGCCAATCAACGTTTAAGACAAGCGATTCGGAGACACGCCCATGCAGGAGAACTTTTACTACGGAACAGGCCGCAGGAAGAGCGCGGTGGCCCGCACCAGGCTCATGGAGGGCAGCGGCCGGATCCTGATCAACGGACAGCCGGTTGAGGAGTACTTCCCCAGGGAGACTTTGCGCATGATCATCAACCAACCGTTCGACCAGATCAACCAGAAGGGCGCATTCGACGTCAAGGTCAACGTCACCGGCGGCGGGATATCCGGACAGGCCGAAGCGGTTCGACACGGCATCAGCCGGGCCCTTCTGGAGTACGACCCCGAGCTGCGCAAGACCTTGAAGTCGGCCGGCCTCCTGACCCGGGACGCCCGGGAGAAGGAGCGCAAGAAGTACGGTCAGCCGGGCGCCCGGGCCAAGTTCCAGTACTCCAAGCGCTAAGCCTCACCTCTGTCCGGCTCTGGCATCAGATGCAAGGCAGCCTCGCGGCTCCATCGCGATGCTGCCTTTTTTCATTGGACCTTTTTTTTCAACACACCGCACGGCTGCGCTGATGTGGGTGGACGGGTGGACCGGCCGAAACCTGGACGCTTCCATGGCCTCGAAGAAAAAGCCCCGGCCCAGCCTCGTCTATGCCGACAAAGACGGCAGCATCTTCGACGAACCGGGCCTGTCCATGCTCTGCCGCAGGGGGAGGGAGCTTGTCCTTCCCAGGCCGGAGGAGTTCATCCCTCTGCCTGAGGAATGCGACATCTTCCTCTTGCCTGAGCGATCGCCTCTCGGGTTCGATCCGGACAGCGGCTCCACGGTCTGCCTGGATGACGCATACGCCGTGGCTGCATTTGCCTGTCCGGGCTATACCTTGACCGGAACCACGGCCTACCAAAAGCAGGAAGCAGCTTCCCCACTGCCCCTGTTCGCTTACGGCGCCCTCGGCTATGCCCAGGGGCGATTCTGGATCTGCGCCAAGCAGGTCGATGCCGATCCCAGGCAGCGCTTCCTGGACATCCCCCAGGAACGGATCGATCAGGGGATCAAGCGCTGGCTGAGCGCCTATCCCGACAACCGGCTTGTCCGTCATTTGAGCCACTGCGCCTTGAGCTCCTGCTGCCCGGCGGCCCGGAACCTGGCCCTGGGCCGATATGAAGCGCCGTTGCCCACCTCCCAGGGGTGCAATGCCGATTGCCTGGGCTGCATCTCCCAGCAGCCCGAGCAGTCCGGTTTTCCAGCCACCCAGGACCGCATCGCTTTCCGCCCGACCGCAGAGGAGATCTGCCAAATCATGCTCGGGCACGCCAAACAGGAAGCCAAACCGATTTTTTCCTTCGGTCAGGGCTGCGAGGGCGAGCCCCTCCTGGAAACAGAGCTCATCGCGCGTTCCATGGCCAGCTTCCGGCGCCAAGGCGGTCCCGGAACCATCAACATTAACACCAACGGCAGCCTGCCCGAAAGCATGGCTCCGCTGGCCGCGGCAGGCCTTGACTCGGTGCGCATCAGCCTGAACAGCGCCCGGCCGGAGATCTACGAAGCCTACTACAGGCCCCGAGGCTACACCTTTAGCCATGTCCGGGAAGCCATTCATGAGGCCAAGCGGGCCGGCCTGTTCGTCTCCCTGAACCTGCTCTTCTTCCCAGGTCTTAACGATTCGGAGGAGGAGTACCAGGCCCTGACCGAGCTGATCCGGGAGGACGGGGTGGACTTTATGCAGCTGCGCAACCTCAACCTCGATCCGGACCTCTATCTGGAGTGCCTGCCCGAGGTTTTGAGCCCATCCATGGGCCTGCCCCATTTCAAAAAACGCCTGTCTCAGGACTGCCCCGGGCTGGGCATCGGCTACTTCAATCCCTATCTGGGTCCCGGATAAGCCGAGGCCCAACCAATGCCCTGACTCATCTGGGATGTCGCAAAGGGAGAACCCTCTCCTGTCCCCTCACTGCGGTCCCTGACCTTTACCCACACCTGGCACAGTGGGTATTGCAGAGAAGAGAGCTTTTAGCCACCCGCTTCGCTCTTCGCCTCGGACCCACTAAGTCAAGTGTGTGCTAGGCTCAGCTGCGGCCCAAAGGGCCGCAGCGAGGGGAGCCAGAGCTGGAGCAGAGCACCTCTGAGATAGGACATTCAAGAGTTGAAGCAGCCCGAAGGATGGCCTTGTGTATTACTCCTCGGGAAGAGAGAAACGCCAGGCGCAGAACCACTCCTCCGGGTGGGGATCCGGCGGGCATCCGATGCACTCGGTTTCAATCCGGGGATCGATGCTTCGGGCAAAGTAGCTGTACTCGACCAGGCCGGCCGATTTACAGGGGTAGTCCTCCAGCTCCTTGCGTTTCCTGGCCGCCTGGACCCGGCAGACATTCATCTGGAACTGGAAGCTTCTCTCGGTCTCCTCACAGATGGATTGCACGTTCAACCTGGAGTAGATGCGGAACTTCAGGGCCTTCTTCAAACCTTCCAGCCCAGGCCTGTCCGACAAGCCCAGCAGCCGCTTGATGGACCACGCCTCGAACGGTGAAAAATGGGCCCAACAGGAGTCGTTGCACCGCTTGGCCTCGTTCATGCCGTACTTGCCCTCAACTGACAAGAACCAGACCCCGTCGGTGGCCAGCCAGTTCTTGGCTACCGAGTCAAGCAGGGAGAGCAGCCTGTCCCTGTCCATGTCCAGGAGCGGCTTGGGCAGCCCCTCCTCCAGGGAGAAGCCGAGCTCCTTGGCCAGTCGCTTCATATGGACGCTGGAGCCGTTGCTGTAGGCATCAGCCAGGGCCTTCAAGGCTCTTTCCTGCCCCATTTGATGCTCCACCTCCTTGAACCAGAAGACGTGATGGACCATAATGCGATGCATGACGTCCAAAAGAAATCGTACTAGATCTTCCTGCGGCATCTCTTCCACTGAGGCACACTGCTCCTGCATAAGCGCTCCTTTGAGCTGGGGTTCATCTCTCCTCTTCTTTTTGCCCTAAACTGCATTCCGACGACTGCTCCAAGGGGATGACCACATGGTACACCCCTTCCTGCATGGTGATGTCTATATGCCCGGCGGCCTTTTCAAAAACCCGGAGCATAGCCTTGTTCTCCGGCAGCACATCGGCGGTGAAGCCCTGAATGCAGCGATCCTTGGCCACCCGGAGCAGAAGCTTGAACATGGCGCTGGCAATGCCCAGACCTTGATACTCCTCTTGGACCAGAAAGGCCAGATCGGCCCAGTTGCTCCGCTCGTACTTGACGTACCGGGCCTCGGCAATAATGGTCCCCTCGCCAGGCGGACCGACCAACCCGACGATGGACATGACCCGATCGAAATCGATGTTTACATACTCCTGCATACGGTGATGCGGCATGGCCTTGATGGGAGTGAAGTATCGGTAGTAGACCGCCCTGTCGGAGAAGCTGTAGAAGAGCTTGCGCATGCCCTCCTCGTCCGAAGGCTTGATGGGCCTGAATCGGACGGACAAGCCGCCTTTGAAAGCCTCTCGGGCGCTGATCTCGTCAGGATAGAGCTTGCCTGACTTCTCCAGATAGATCTGATCGGCGTAGAGCACGCGGGCCTCCTTGGCCTCCTCGACCAAGCTCCCTCGATCCTCCGGATGGGCGATATCAATAAGGGCCATGGCCCGCTCCCGAACCGAGCGCCCTTGAAGGAAAGCGACCCCGTACTCCGTGACCACCATGTCCACGGACTCCTTGAGGCTGAACAGATTGGGGAAGCTCTCCACAGACAGGCGAATGTTCGGGGCCCCTTCGGCATTCCGGCTGGGCAGGGCGAAGATGGTCCGGCCGCCGGCTGAGAGCTCTGCGCCAAAGACGAAGTCCATGGCCTCCCCAGGTCCGGCCGTGACGTTGCCCTTACCGGAGTGGAGGGCAATGCGTCCGGACAGATCGACCTTCCGAGCCGGCAAAAGGGCTACAAAACCAGGGTTGCGGCCGATGTAGACAGGGTCGAAGACCTTCTCCATGGGCTGGAACTCCACAAAGGGGTTTTTGTCCAGCCAGGCCAGCAGATCCTGACTTCCCAGGGCGTAGCAGGTCACCGACTTTCCGGAGAAGACGCGCTTGTTCCGATTGCTGACGGCACCGCTTAAGACCAGCTGCATGAGGGCGTCGGTAAAGAAAGGTGTGTGAATGCCCAGGTTCGACTTGCCTTGGAGCTTCTCGCTCAAGGCCTCGTAGAGAGGGCCGATGGAAAACCCCAGGCAGCTGCCGTTCTCGATGACCGAGGCGACATTCTCGGCCACCCGCTCGAAGACCGGATCGCCAGGCCAGCGAGGGAAGGTCAGGGGCTCTTCAGACGACTCGACCAGGCAGTCGAACTCTGAAACGTTGACAAAGGTATCCCCGTAAGTCCTGGGCACGGACGGGTTGATCTCGCCCACCACCAGAGAAGCCTGCTCCATGGCTTGCCTGGCCAGGTCCACCGCCAAACCGAGGCTGCAGTGGCCAGACTCGTCGGGCGGCGTTATCTGGACGAAGGCGGCGTCGATGGGCAGACGCCCTGAGCGGATCAAGCCTGGCACCTTGGAGAAACGGCTGGGAATGAGGTCCACTGTGCCTTCGGCAATGGCCTCGCTGGCCACCCAGCCCGAGAAAAAGGTCTTCAGCCGGCATTTCTGGATCTTGATCTCCTCCAGGGGGACAGCCGCGCCAAAGCTGACCAGCTGAATGAGCTCCAGATCCTGGAGGTTCCCGGCCTTGACCTCCAGGAGGCGACGAACCAGGCTTCGAGGCTCTGCCGGGCCAGTGCCGATAAATATGGTCATTCCAGGGGTGATCCGTTCGAGGGCCGAGTCAATGGATACGAGGCGATCGGCAAGGCCTGGGACCGAGGTATGTTCTTCAGATCCTTTGGTAAACATAGCCTGGCTGCTCTCCAGCTGTTGGTTGGGACGCCGCTCTTCAGGTCAAGAAGCTCAGCCAGCAAGCTTGCTGGCTATGGTGGCCACATGCCAGCCCTGAAACCGTGCGCCTTCAAGCTCGTTCTGACTGGGCTGCCTGCTCCCATCCGGGCCGGCCATGGTGCTGGCCCCGTAAGGGCTGCAGCCGCTGACCTCGTCCAGGCGCATCTGCCCCTGGAAGGCATACGGGAGCCCCACAACCACAAGCCCGTGGTGCAACAGGGTTATGTGGAAGCTCAGGATGGTCGACTCCTGGCCGCCATGTTGGGTGGCTGTGCTGGTGAAGACGCTGCCCACCTTGCCGATCAGGCTCCCTTGGGCCCAGAGTGTGCCGGTTGCGTCAAGGAACTGGCGCATCTGCCCGCACATGTTGCCGAATCGGGTTGGAGTGCCGAAGATGATGGCGTCGGCGCCGGTCAGGTCGTCCACGCTGCAGACCGGGATGGACGCGAAGGCGGTCCTAGGCTCGACAGCTCCCATCTTCCCCAGGACCTCCTCGGGCAAGGTCTCCGGAACCTGCTTGAGCTCCCCGGAAGCTCCGGCGACGCTCTCCACACCTTCCTTGACCGCTTCGGCCATGCGATAGACGTGGCCATACATGGAGTAGAAAACGATGAGTGCTTTCATACCTTCCTCCAGCTGTTATGAAAAAAGTGCTCCAAGCTGTTGACTTTGCGCCAAGTGGAAAAAGGGGTGCGTTTGTTTGAACCATGGCAGCCAGCCCTGCCCACTGCATAACTGTAGCAGCCTTATCCAAAATGGTCGAAGCCCTGCTCACTGACCGGACGGCCTGAGAGCAGGATGCCGGGCTCCTCAGTCACCATCCCTATGTGTCTGGCTCCGGGCGCTGCAGCCAGTACCTCCTTCCAGGCCTCTTTCGGGGCCGCTCCGAGCAGCGCGTAGTCTTCGCCACCCAGAAAGGCGAACTCCTGGCTTGAGAAGCCGCGCTCTTGGCAGAATCGGCTGACCTCCTCGTGGATGGTTCCTGGCTCGAAGGACAGCGAGGCGCCGCGTCCCACCCCCAGAAAGCGAGGCAGATCCCGAGCCAGGCCGTCGGATACGTCCATCAGGCCCTTGACGCGATCATTGCGCCCGAGGGCCTCGGCCGGACCGCAATGCAGGGGAGGCCTCAGGTGAGCGCTGACGGCTTGAGGGAAGGCTTCCGGATCGGCGCCGCCTTCAAGCACGGACAGCCCTACCCTGGCCAAGCCGATCTCCCCGATGAGGAAGAGGAGGTCTCCGGGTTGGCATCGCTGTCGTTGCAGATAACGGCCCCGGCTCTGACCCCACATGGCCACGTCGATGCCCAGCAGGCTCGAGCGGCTGAGGTCTCCTCCGGCCAGGACGAGCCCGTGCTCTGTGGCCAGACGGCTCATGCCATGGAAGAAGTCGCTCCAGAAGGACTCCGTCAGGCCTTCCGGGATCATCAGATTCAGGGTGAAGCCAAGGGGCTTGGCGCCCATGGCGGCTATGTCCGAGATGTTCACGGCCAGGGCTTTGTAGCCAATATCAGCCGCTGAGAAGTAGCTGCGCCTGAAATGAACGTCCTCAAGAAAGAGGTCCGAGGTGAGGCAGAGGTCTTCCTGGCAGGCAATCACAGCGCAATCGTCCCCGCGGCCGACCAGGAGATGGCTGCTCTCTCTGGAAAAGAAGCGATCGATGAACTGGAGAAACCCCTCTTCCGAAGCCAGGGTCATGGAGCGCTTCCTCTCTATCTCCGATTTGGCGGGGTGCTCAAGGCTCTCCCTATCGTTCTCCGGGAAGCCGGCTCCCCGGCAGGTTGCCGCCAGCCCGCCCCCTCGGAGGCTGCCTGGCTGCTCTTGCCATGGATTCCGTTCGCTGGTCTTCACCCAAACTCGACACAGTCGGTGCGAGGCTCATGAATGCTTCGAAAGGTAGATGTCGTACCTGACACTCTTTCCCGGCACCCTGTGCGTGGGCTGGATATCCCCCGAGGCCAAGGGAGCGGCCCGCAGCGGGCGCTTCACCACAACGCGGTCATTGGCTGTGCGCAGAGCCAGGCTCAAAATGGCCTCCTCCTGGCCCTCCCCTGCCTCGGCCAGGACATGTCTCCTGAGCACCTGCATGGCCTTGCGTTCCGCACGCCTCTTCTTGCGTGGCAGCGGGAACATGGGATCGAGATAGACCACATCCGGCCTGGGCAACAGGGGCTCCGGCCCATGGAGACAAGCCGTGCCGAGAGCTGAGCGCCTTTGATTGATGCTCACCAGGACCTCTGCAGCCTCGGCCAGGATGGGCCGGACTCGCAGGGCGATGCCAGGCTGCAGGAGCTCCGCCCTGGACCAGGCGTCGCGCAAGACAGCGAAGACAGCCGGAGATCGCTCGATGCAGACCACCCGATGCCCCAGACCGGCCATGAGCCAGGCGTCTTCTCCGAAGCCGGCCATGGCGTCGCAGACGGTGAGCCGTTCCCGGCGCCGCTTCTGGCTGGCCAAGGCTTTGACCAGAGGCTGATCGATCCCGCCTCGTGCCGGGGAGCCTACCTGCAAGGCCGTCAAGTCTGGGAGATAGGCAGCCTGCAGGCCATGCCAACGGCATTCTGCACTGGCGCCCAGGGCCAGCCCCTGATGGGTCACCAGCACAACGGCGCGGCCTTCGCCGAGGCTGTTTTCCAGCACCGGCAGCCCAAGCTCGAGGGACAGCCGTCGCGCTCTTCGACGCAAATGCGGCGAGTCAGCCGGCCAGGCAAGCAGGGCTGCATTCCCGGTCGAAGGCCCGGGCTCTGCAAGGGTACTGCCTGCCTGCTGCCCGGCCGTGGCCTGCACGCCAGTCTCGTATATTGAACTCATCATCCGATTGTGCTAGGAAACGAGTTGCTTATTTAACCCGATTTCAAAGAAAACATCAAACCCCAACGGACTGTCATATGAACAGACATGTCGGCATCGCCGCACTCCTTTTGGCCATTTTCCTCTGCTGCCCAGGCCAGCCAGCCCAGGCTGCCAAGTATGTGGCTGACACCTTCAAGATCACCATGCGAACCGGCCCGGGCGTCTCCAACAAGATCATCAGGATGCTCCCGTCCGGCACCAAGCTGGAAGTTCTCGATGAAACCGAGAACTGGTTCAAGGTCAACACCCCTGATGGCAAGGAAGGCTGGGTCATGAAACGCTATATCATGGACAGCACCCCGAAAGAGCTGATAATCGAGGACCTGAACCAAACCATAGACAAGCTTAAGAGCAATGCCAAGGACAATCAAGAAACCATCGCGTCACTGCGCCAGGAGAACTCTTCGTTGGAAGAGTCCCTGGCTCAGGCCCGCGAGGAGCTCTCGGATATTCGGGAAAAGTATCAGAGCTTGAAAAAGGACGCCGGTGAGGTCCTGACCATCAAGCAAAACTATGAAACGGCCGAAAAGAACCTCAAAGAAGCCCGAACCGAGCTGGAAAGCCTGAAGAAAGAAAACGAAAAGCTGCGCGACGAGTACAGCATGCACTGGTTCTTGAGCGGAGCCGGGACGGTTGTGGTCGCTTCGCTCATCGGCTTTCTGCTGGGACGGGTGCAGCGGAAGAAATCGCGCAAGGTCTACTTCTAAAACCCTTTGAAGCGGGCAAGGCTATGGTCCGCCTCAAAGCGTATTGCCATGGGATTGTCAAAGACCTGCAGCACAAGGATCGCCCATGTTTCAGCATATTCTCGTCCCCACGGACGGTACTGAACGCAGTCAGAACGCCTTAGATATCGCGGTCAAGCTCCAGCAGCTGGAGGCACCGCAGTCCGGGGAGCAGACCATCACCCTGCTCCATGTCATCGAGACCATACCGGGCGATGACTCCGAAGACTTCGAGCGCTTCTACGACACCTTGAAGAAAAGGGCCAGAAAGAGAATGGAGGCCTTGCTCGTGGGCCATGACCGAGAGAGGGACCGAGTTCGCCTGGAGATCCTCCTTGATCGAAGAGTGCAGGGAATTCTCGACTATGCCCGGGACCATGCCGTGGATATGATCATTCTGAGCTCCCACAAGATCGACATGAATAACCCGACCGAAGGCTGGGGGACCATCAGCCACAAGGTGGGCATTCTGGCCCAGTGCCCGGTCATGCTCGTCAAATAGCCAGATACAGGGGACAGCGAGCTGTCCCCTGTATCTGGCTAACCTTTTGTGTCTTCAGGTGAAAAACCCCTCGTGAACGGCCTTTAGCCCGTTCACGAGGGGTTTTTACCGAAGCCGGGCACAGCCAGAACCCTTTCCAGCTTCTGCAATCCTAGAGTGGCCAGGGAAACCAGGGCCAGGTAATAGGCCCCAACGGCCATGAAGACCTCGGTGAAGCGAAATGTCTTGGAAGCCAGGATCTTACCCTCCCCGGTCAGCTCGATGCAGGTGACGATATAGGCCAGGGAGGAGTACTTGATCAGATAGATCAGCTCGTTCCCGCAGCCCGGCAAGGCTCGGCGCAGGGCCTGCGGAATGATGATGCAGAGCATGGTCTTCCAGGTGGAGAAGCCGAGGGACTGGGCGGCCAGGACTTGACCTCGCTTGATGGACAGGAGGGCTCCGCGAATATACTCCGAATGGTAGGCCCCGCTGCAGAGGGTGAAGCCGATGACCGCAGCCAGGTAAGGCTCCAGGTAGATTCCCAGGTTGGGCAGGCCGAAGTAGAGAATGAACAGCTGGACGACCAGCGGAGTGCCTCTGAAGATTGTGGTGTACCACTTGGCCAGCTCGGAGGACCAGGCTGGACCGAAGATGCGCAGCGTCCCCGCTATGATCCCCATGGCCAGACCGAGGCAGGCCGAAGGAATGATCAGGAGGAGCGAGAGCACGAGACCATCGTTGAGCGCCGGCACGACCTCATCGAGCAGGAATGACGGCTCCATGCTTTACCCACTCTCACCGTAGATTTCGCTCAGCTTGGTGCAGAAATCCATAGTCCGGCTGGCCACCGGATTATCCTTGGCCAACAGGGTCATGGGGTGGCCCTGCTCAATAATGCGTCCATGCTCCATGAACAGGATCTCCTGGGCCAGCGTCCTGGCGAAGCCAACCTGATGGGTGGCCATGAGCATGGTGATGTTGCGCTGGCTCAAGGACCGGATGACCGAAAGCACCTCGCCGATGAGCTCCGGGTCCAATGCCGAGGTCGGCTCGTCGAGCAGCAGGAGAACAGGATCCATGGCCAGGGCCCTGGCAATGGAGACCCGCTGCTTCTGGCCCCCGGAAAGCTCGGCCGGATAGAGCCCCCTTTTGTCGCCGAGCCCGACTCGTTCTAGCTCCTCGGTGGCCCTCTTTTCCGCGGACAAGCGGCTCATCCGTTTGACCTTGCGCAGGGCGATGGCCACATTGTCCATAGCATTCAGGTGGTCAAAGAGGTTGAAGTCCTGAAAGATCATGCCGATCTGCTGCCTAAAGGCCAGGACCTCCCTCTTTTTCCTGAAGGAGACCTCCCGGCCGCCCAGCCAAATACGGCCTTCATCAGGGAAGATCAGCAGGTTAATGCACTGCAGGAGGGTGCTCTTGCCGCCGCCGGACGGACCGATGAGAACTTTCAGATCGCCGGTGGCCATCTGGAGGCTGACATCATTCAAGATGGTTTTGCCGCCCAGATCCTTGGACAGGCTCTCGACCCGCAGCAAGGTGTTGTCTGTCATCGAGGGTCAACCAAGCAGTTAGATCTGTTGTGCATAGCCCGGTATGCTCACTTTCCGCTCGAGCACCCGCAAGCCGCGAACGCCCAGCCAAGTCAGCAGGAAAAAGAGGGCACCGGCCGTGATGTACAGGGCCAGCTGCTCATAGGTCCTGGAAGCCACGAAGTGAGCCCTGGACATAATCTCCGAGGTGCCCAGGACAAAGGCGATGGCCGAGTCCTTGAGCACGATGGAGTACTCATTGGACCAGCCGGGTATGGACAAGCGCAAGGCCTGGGGGAGAATGATGACCCGGATGGCCTTGAGCTCGCTCATGCCAAGGGCCATGGCCGCCTTGAGCTGCCCTTGAGGCAAGGACTGCATGGCTCCCCGGAAGATCTGGGATTGATAGGCCATGCCGCGCATGCCCAAGACCAAAGTGGCTGCCCAGAAAGCGCTGATGTTCAGGCCCATCAGGGAGAACAACCCGAAGTAGAACAAGAACAGAAGAACCAGCACCGGTATGCCCCGGAACAGCCAGACATATACGGCCACCAGCAGCCGGAGCGCCCGATTTCCATACACCTGGGCCATGGCCATGGGGACGCCGGCAACCAGGCCGAGGCCCATGGCTCCTACGACGATCCCTATGGTCACCAGTGATCCTTCCAGGAGGTAAGGCAGGGCGTCCCTGACCACTATGAGGGAGTCAAGCATGCAGAATTCGCTACGTAAATATTTGAGGTACCAGGGTCACCGCTCCGGTCATACGAATGGGAACAAATAGCATTGGGGCAAGCACAAAGCCAGCGCTTGCCCTCATTGTAAAAATTGTGCCGCAGGGAGCTCGCTCCCTGCGGCACAATTTTTAGTGCTGCCCGGGCTTGTACTTGGCCTTGAGCTCTTCCCAGTAGGGATCGTTCATGAGCATCCTCAAGCCCTTGTTCAAGGTCTTCAGCAGCTGGTCATCCTCTTCGCGGACCGCATAGCCGAACTGCTCGGAATGCATGCCGAAGGTCCCGAGGATGGTCACCGGGCACTTCCCTGCGGCATCTGCAGCTGGGGCCTCGTCCATGGCCGCTGCGTCTATGCGGCCGTTGACCACATCGGACACTGCCGAAGGGGCGGAATCGTAGTAGCGCAAGGTGTAGTCCCATTGCTCCTTTCCCTTGTCCAGCTGGTCCTTGAGCCAGCTCGCGCTGGTCGTTCCCTGCTGCACGCCAAGGGTCCGCTCGCCGGTCATGATCTCCTGCACACTCAAATCAGAGCCTTCTTTAACCACCAGGACTTTCTTGACCTCCCAGTAGGGAATGGTGAAATCAACCTCGATCTTGCGCTCCTGGGTGATGCTCATGCCCGAGGCGATAAAGTCGATCTTTTTGGCCTTCAGGTTCGGGATGATGCCGGACCAGTCCATGGGCTGATGCTTGACCTTGAAGCCCATCTTGTCGGCGATCCAGTTGACTGCGTCGACGTCAAAGCCGACTGGCTCGCCCGACTCACCCACAGAGGCAAAAGGAGGGTAGTTGGCATCAATGCCATTGATGTAGGTCTTCTCGGCAAGAGCCGAACCGCCCAAGAAAACGAAGCTCGCAAAAACACCGGCCAGGAGGAACAGAACTGCCTTTCTCATGTGCTCACCTTCCTTCCGTATCAAGGGTTCAAAGGGAACGTCCTAACGCCATACCATTCTGCGATACGTGGCCGACCGCCTGGTCTTGCCGCAGTCAAAAGGTGGTTTGCCTAGCAAATTTTCCCGCTGCCCTCAAGCTGACAGCCCAAGCATCGATCAGCCGGCCAGGGTCGTCGTGAAATGAGCGGAACGGCCGTGGAGCTTGAGGTTCGGCAGCGAGCTGAATACAGGTTCGGATCTAGCCCCCGATCGAGGGAGATGCCTTTGGTTTTGGACCATCCCCCCGATCGCTTGGATCATTGCCCGCCCTGCTTGCCGGCGATCTTGGCCCAGGTGTCCCGCAGGGCCACTACCCGGTTGAAAACGAGCTTGCCGCGGGTCGAATCCGGATCGACACAGAAGTAGCCCTTGCGCTCGAACTGCAGCCTAAGGCCGGGCTCCGCCCCGTCCAGGGCTGGCTCGATCTTACAGGAGGTCAGGGTCTTCAGGGAGTCGGGGTTCAGAAACTCCTTGAAGTCATTGCCTTTCTTCTCGTCCGCCGTGGGATCAGCCTTCATGAACAGCCTATCGTAGAGCCTGACCTCTGCCTCCAGGCAATGCCTGGCCGAGACCCAGTGCAAGGTTCCCTTGACCTTTCGGCCGTCCGGGGCCGAGCCGCCCCGTGTCTCAGGGTCATAGGTGCAGCGGAGCTCGACGATCTCCCCGCTGTCCTCATCCGTAATCACCTCATGGCAGGTAATGAAGTAGGCATAGCGGAGCCGCACCTCCCGCCCGGGAGCCAGCCGGAAGTACTTCCTCGGCGGCTCCTCGCGGAAGTCGTCGCGCTCGATGTAAAGCTCCCGGCAGAAAGGAACCCGCCTGGTGCCCATGGAGTCGTCCTCAGGGTTGTTGATCGCCTCCAGCTCCTCTTCAGCCTCCTCCGGGTAGTTCTCGACGACCACCTTGATGGGATCGAGCACGCCCATGAAACGCGGGGCCGTCTGGTTCATCTCCTCGCGGACCGCATGCTCCAGCATGGCCATATCCACTAGGCTCTCGCTCTTGCCGACGCCGATCATCTCGCAAAAGCTGCGGATGGCCGCAGGGGGGATTCCCCTGCGGCGCAATCCGGAGATTGTCGGCATACGGGGGTCGTCCCAGCCGCTGACGAAGCCGCCCTTGACCAGCTGGATGAGCCGCCGCTTGCTGAGAACCGTAAAGCCAAGGTTCAAACGAGCGAACTCGATCTGCTGCGGACGGGAGGGAACCGGCAGCTGCTCGATGAACCAGTCATACAGCGGCCGGTGGTCTTCGAACTCCTGGGAGCACAGGGAGTGAGTGACCCCTTCCAGGGCGTCGGAAAGGCCGTGGGCGAAGTCATAAGTCGGGTAGATGCACCAGGTTTCACCGGTTCGGTGGTGGCTGGCCTTGAGAATGCGATAAATGACCGGATCCCGGAGGTTCAGATTGGAGGCGGCCATGTCGATCTTGGCTCGAAGGACGTGCTCGCCCTCCTCGAACTCTCCGGCCCGCATGCGTTCCAAGAGATCGAGATTCTCCTCAACCGATCTGTTTCGGTAGGGGCTCTCCCGCCCCGGTTCAGTCAGGGTCCCTCGATACTCGCGGATCTGCTCCGGGCTGAGGCTGCAGACATAGGCCTTGCCGTCCTTAACCAGCCGAATGGCATACTCATAGAGGCGTTTGAAGTAATCCGAGGCGAAGTAGAGGTGCTCGCCCCAGTCATAGCCCAGCCAGCGCACGTCCTCGATGATGGAGTCGATGTACTCCTGCTCCTCCTTGAGAGGATTGGTATCGTCAAAGCGGAGATGGCAGCGGCCGCCGAACTCCCAGGCCAGGCCGAAGTTGAGGCAGATGGACTTGGCGTGGCCGATATGCAAATAGCCGTTCGGCTCCGGCGGAAAACGGGTGACCACCCGGCCGTCATTCTTGTTCTTGGCCACGTCCTCCTGAATGATGGTCCGGATGAAGTTCGAAGCCTGCTTCTTCTCCGGCTGGGCCATAGCATGTCTCCCTGGAATGGAACGAAATCGTGAGTCCGCGCTGCAAAACACAATTTTTTATTACAAATCTGTTAGCTTGTCCAATGCCCAGCCTGGCCCGGTCTGAGCAGTTCGGGCCAGGCTGGGCGAGTGGGCTTCGGGAAAAAACGGCCTCAAGGCAAGGAGGACGTTAAGGGGGCAAGCAATGTGCCGCGCTTGAGCACCGTCGGCTCATCCCCTACAACCCCTTGACCCTAACAGGGTGTTGAAGATCCTTTGAAGGCAGTTTTTTCAGAAAGGGATCGATGTGAGGCGCAAGAAGAACTCAGGACTGAAGCGTATTCTGTCATTCGTGAAGGTCTGAATTTTTCGGAGCTTTGAGGCAGATTTGCCTGTATCAACACCCTGCTGACAAAAGCTTTTCCAATTGCTCCCCTTTCAAATGAAGCTTGCCAACATGGGGTGATGCCCCAGCTTCGCACCAAGCCTATGAGGGATAAGGGCGGTCAGCAACTACCCATTTCGTGCATAGCACGAAATGGGTAAGCAGATACGCCCCTTCCAGCAGTTGCTGATACGAAGCCAGGGTTCTCGTATTTCCGGCCTCTTGCAGCTGACCGAGCATTTTCTGTTAGCAGACAATATGCCCGGCATAATCGCAGGCCGGAGCGTAGAGCTGACGCAAAAGAGCCGGCTTCTGAATCCGATGCAGGAGCATAATATCCTGCCGAGGACTGTTTCCACCAAGGACTGCTGTACATAATCAGCCCAGCGTTGCCAATCTCCGGCAAGCCAGGCGGCCCCGGGGTAGCCGCCAAAGTAAAGGTAACGGGCAAGGTCCCAGTTGAAACATTCTTTCATTTCTGAAAAGGACCAATGCGGCATTCGAACAACTTCAAAGCGTCCAGCCAGACTCTCAGCCAACCCGCTGTGCAGCTGGAGCGAGGACGAGCTGCAGAGCACCAGGCGAATGGGTTTGGAGCTATACTTTGCCTCCTTTCAGAAGGACTTGACGACCTCGGCCCATCCTTGGACCTTCTGGATTTCATCCAAGACGACCAATGCGTGCTCCTTTGGGCTGGACTTGAGCTCAGCCGACCTCCAAGCCTGCTCGATCCAGTCTGGCCCTGGCGGATGATGGAGCGTCGGCAGACGCATAGACCGTTGGCCCATCCCAGCTTTGCAGAACTTGGAGGACTGCAATGGTCTTCCCGACCTGCCGCGGGCCTAAGACGACCTGAATACAGGGACTGTCCTCCAGCAAACGGCTTTTCAGAATATGAGCCTTTTTTCTATGAAAATCAGGAAGCTGCATTTTATTTCTCATTTTACTCAACATTATGAGTAAAGTTACTCAGTGGATTGAGAAACGTCATGAGCTCGGCATCCATCACTGCTTCTCAAAATGCAGAGCAGCCAGCACTCGCGCGTTCCAATCGAATGCTACACACTGCATGCATGGCACACAATGGGTAAAATAGGGCAATTATGAGCCCAATTTAGCCTGAAGGATATTGTATATCGTTTTTCGCGACACCTGGAGACGATCGGCAACCTCCTGCTTGGTATAGCCGCGGGCGAGAAGCTGCTCAACAACATACCGCCGCGCTTTCAAGGATTCTGGATCCCGCGGCCTCCCGGGCGAAAGCGAGCGCAGCTGCTCTTCAATCTCCGCCAGATCCGGCAGATCATGTTTGCTATCACCTTTCCCCCGTCCTCTCTTAGCCGCCTCCTTGAAAAGAGACGGAAACACGTCGAGCAGCTTCTCAAAATAAGCAATGCACCAGATGTATAATAAAATTCATTTTTACCTATAATGCGCAATGCATAAAATGAGTAGTTTGCCACGAAATGAGTCATCTGGATTTCCCTGTATAGGCCCATGATCGGATAGTTTCTGCAGACCTGAGCCTCGTACATTTCAGTGATTTCGGCCATCCAATCCATTTTAAATCGGCCAGTCGATCCAGTTGAAACCCGGCCATCCAGACCAGTTAATTCCGGTCTCTCGATTGTGAGCTCCAGACAGTCCATCGCTTGAGTCATGATCAATAGCAAAAGGGATACGGACTTCCACTCCCCTCCTTGGCAAGGAGGAGATACAGGATGACATCATGGGGATGTAGCAATTTTTACCCATTCTGTGCATAGCATGTAATGAGTAATATGTGGCCGGCTTAAGGCTTGGGCAGAATTATTATCCATTTCATGCATGGTACAAAATGAGTAGATTAAAGGCTTTGAGATTCTTCTTACTCATTTCAAGCATAGCACAGAATGAGTAGGATGCGGCTTTTCTCCCATTTCATGGTGAGCGATCGTCCCGCTACGGAGCTTTTTCTTGAGCATCACAAAGCTGACCTCTAGACCGGATAGGCACTGGAAGTGCTTGGGACAAACCTTCTATCAAAGAGGTTACAGGTTTAATTACTCGCTTGGTGCATAGCATGAAATGGGTAAGAGACATGCCTCCACTCCCCCCCCAGTGGCAAGGAGGGAATACAGAGGGTGATTATTTTTACCAATTTTGCATAGCACTGAATGAGAAGCATCTTACCCATTTTGCGTCAAACGCGAAATGGGTAATGGCACATAACTTGCTTAAGGAAAAAACAATCATTCAATGGGTAAACATTTTCCGGATCCCGCCGAGATGGCTCATAGAGGGTCGGGAATCATCCAGTGGACAAGGAGCTTGAGCCCAAAGGTTCAAGCTTGACTCCGGAAAAAGCTCAGGAATAGGGCGAGCATGGAGATTGGAACCACAGATGTTCTCATTCTGGGAAGCGGCTTGGCCGGTCTGCGGGCTGCCCTCTCAGCCCGGCAGGAAGCGCCTGATCTGGATATCACCGTTGTCAGCGCGACCTCCGGGCCTTCCGGCTCCTCGTTCGCCAATCGAAACGACGCCCTGGGAATGCAAGTCTGCTTTTCGGACAAAGACCAGGAAATATTTGCCCGGGAAGCATCTTCGTTGGCCAAACCAGGGAGGATTATACCTGAGCTTGTCGAAATTTTGACTGAAGAGAGCCTGCCGCGTTTCCAGGATCTCTGCGAGCTCGGGGTCCGCTTCAGCCGCGATACTCAAGGACGCCTTTGCCTGCATAGCGGCTGCTTCAGCCCGAATTCCCGCCGGGCGGCCATCTTCAAAAATTTGGCTCAGGCCTTTGCCTGCTTCTCTTCCAAGCTGGCCGGCTCGGTTCGCTTCCTGTCCGGCTGGCAAGCGACCGGTCTCCTCAAGGAGGATAGCACTACGCCCAAGGTCTTCGGGGCAATGCTTCAACAAACCGAAGAGCCTGCCACAACCTTCGCTGTTCGCTCCAAGACGACTATCATGGCCCTTGGCGGACCGGCTCCACTCTATCCCTGGCATCAAGCCGGCCCAAGCAATCCCGGTTACTCCCTGGCCTTGCTCAACCGCGCCGGCGTTCATTTGATGAACCACGGCTTTCTGCAAATGATGTGGGCCCGAGCTTCAGACAGGAGCTTCTGGTCCTTTCGGAGCTTCCGGCCTGGCTTCCTGGTGCGACAGCCAGATGGCGGCACCCGTGCCGCCGACTCTGCGCTCTTCGAACACCGAACCCAGCGGATCTCCCACTGCCCTGCCGCTTACCGGCTGGCCGATGCGGAGATGGATCGTTTCCTCCTTGAACACCTCAATTACGACGGCTTCGTCCAGGTCCACAGCCCGGATTGCGGTTGGCAAGCAATCGCCCCGATGGCCCATGCCGGAAACGGCGGAGCCAAAATCAACGCCCAGAGCCAAACGAGCCTCCAGAGCCTGTATGCCTGCGGCGAATGCGCCGCAGGCATGCACGGGGCAAACCGGATCGGCGGGGCCATGGTTACAGCGACCCAGGTCTTCGGTCACAGAGCCGGTCTGTTCGCTGCCCGCGAAGCTTTGAAAGCAAAGCAGGCTGATCGGCAATCCTTGAAAAAGGTCTTTGCTGACCATGCTGTCAATAACGAAATAATGAAGAACAAAACGCCCATCCAGAAAGAGCTGATCGGCCGTATACAGCAATCCCCCTTGAGCGATGATCACTCCTTTCTGAGTCAGGTCTCAGACGCCCTCGACGAAAAACTGAAGAGCCCAGACTTGCCCCTGGAGCAGGAGCTCAAGCTCGAGTCCCTGCAGCTGATCCTGGCTGATCGGCTGAATCATTTACTCAATTAATGAATTTCATTGACCTCAATATCATCACCTGATATCCGTTCGAAAACCTTCAACAACGAGCAAGGCCTGCGTGTTTCTCGTCGATAAAACATACCTGAAGCCGAACAAAACCTCGCGCATCCTGGCCATTCTGGAGAACCTGAGCCTTGATCCAGAGCTCAGCCAGGCCGAGCTGGGACGGAGAACCTCCTTGAGCAGCGCCATGATCAACGCCTACCTCAAGGATCTCAACGGGCGAGGCTGGCTCCAGCTGACCAAGGTCAACGGCAAGGCCTTCAAGTATGAGCTGACCGCCAGCGGCGACGAGCAACGCCGCCAGATGCTGGGCCAATACATGGCCGAGATCGTTCAGATCTATACGGCCTTGAAGACCTCCATTCTCAAGAAAATCGCATCGCTCATAGAGGCGGGAACAACCAGAGTCGCCCTATTCGGGGCCTCTGAAACCGGAGAGATCGTTCTGTCTGTCCTCCAGACGACCTCCCTCAAGGTCCTGGCCGTCATGGACAACGACCCCAACAAGCACGGCGAAAGTTTTCACGGCTTTGTGATCGCTCCGCCGGAAATCCTGAGCTCGCTGAGCTGCCAGGCGGTCCTCATCAGCTCTTTTGCTCGGCACCAGGAGATCGTCCAACAAATACGTCCCAAAACAGAACACACAAATATGCAGATTATCACCCTATGAGCATACAGACTATTGAGCTCCCGAACGGGCAGCGCATCGGTCACCATACGCCGTGCTTCATTGTGGCCGAGATCGGCAACAACCACCAGGGTCGCCTGGATCTGGCCAAGGAGATGGTCGACATGGCCGCCAGAGCCGGAGCCGACGCCGTCAAGGTCCAGAAAAGGGACACCCAGTCATTGCTCACAGCTGAAGGGCGGAATACACCCTACACTGGTGGCAACAGCTTCGGCCCTACCTATGGGGAGCACCGGGAGGCCCTGGAGCTCTCGGCCGAGGACATGGCCGAGCTCACCCAGCAAGCGAGGAAGCGCGGGCTGATTTTCTTTGCCTCAAGCTGGGACGCAGCCAGCCTGGAGCTTATGGAGAAGCTTGACGTCCCTCTGCACAAGATCTGCTCAGCCGACCTGATCAACGTCCCGCTGCTCCGAAAGGTGGGCCGAACCGGCAAGCCGGTCATCCTGTCCACGGGCATGAGCACCTGGGAGGAGATCGACCGGGCTGTCGCTGAGCTGAGCGCCTTTCATGGCCAAATTATCCTTCTGCATTGCAACAGCTCATACCCCTGCCCTGAGGCCGAGATCGGGCTGCCGGTCATGGAGCAGCTTGCTCAAAGATACGGCTTGCCTGTCGGG
>Ga0207797_1000375_pt1 | contig 34543 bp, 28 predicted proteins | sample PRCRCaboRojoPR_6_FD_187275 | JGI IMG/M metagenome (GOLD analysis project Ga0207797, IMG submission 187275) | Marine sediment microbial community from Cabo Rojo, Puerto Rico - PR CR 10% Liquid 1 (SPAdes) | ecosystem: Environmental > Aquatic > Marine > Coastal > Sediment | place: Cabo Rojo, Puerto... | reverse complement strand
TCCCGCGAATATGGGACCGGTCTCCCGACGACATTGATGCTGATTCTGCGCGACGGATCGTCTGCGTTGGAGGAACGGAGTCACGGCACAAAAGCGTGGTAGGTGACTTCTGATTCCCAGGTGCAAGCGATCAGCTCCACGTAGGAGTCACTGTTGAGCGCGAAGCGGGCTTCGTCCAATGGCGTCGGCTTGCAGCGCGACGTCGGCGGGTCGTGGTTGTGCACGTAGCCGAGGAAGTCGGACTGAGCCTCACAACTGGCCCCATCAAACGTGACCGTCGAGTCGGTCGTCGAGAGTTTGTCCGGAAAGGCAGTCCGCTCCAGCAGAATCCCGCTTTCGCTCTTGGCGCCGAAGAGACAGAGCGGAATTTCCTTCTCCGCGGTGCTGTAGACAACGGAGAGTTTCGATTTGAGGCTCTTCGTCAGCAGGACACCTGCCGGCCCCATAGCTTCCACGGTGGTGGACGTTACATCTCCATCGGTGGGCCAGACGAACACCGCTGCCAACAGAACTAGTGCCGGGGCCACAGGCGCGAAGAGTCTGAGGTCTTGCATCAGGACAATCCATAGAGTGGAGATCACGGGGATCCTCCTGAATCTTCCTGCAAGTGTGATGCCGATCGCCTTTTCGCTCTACCACTACCGAAAGGACCACACCCCAAGGCTAGTAAACCGGAGCGGCGAGGTGATGGGCCTACTCATCCGGTCGTGGGAGCTCCGACTCGTCGATTTCAAGCTCCCCTGGCTGCTCCTGTAGACCGAGACGACACCGAACAGCAGTGAGGTCGCGAGCGCATCTGATTATGTGTAGGCTCACTCAGACTGCTGGGGGAATTGGCAGAAATTGCACCCAATAATGCACCCACTAAAAATAAAAATCCCGCAACCCCTTGTGAGACAAAGAGTTGCGGGAATAGAATAGTAGGCCCGGGGGGATTCGAACCCCCAACTCACGGATTAAGAGTCCGTTGCTCTACCAGGTTGAGCTACGAGCCTCTGAAAGAATGTGCATACGGCATTTACCTCAAACGGACAAGCAGGTTCGCGGTCCCAGCCCAAAAAGCACCCTGTTGGCAAACATTCCACGGGCGTTTCACAGCTCCGGGTAGATGCATGGACGCCGGGCTCGAACTCGCACCGATATGCAGCTAACAGCCCTTCTTACGAAGCGTCGTCGGTCGTCGAGCAACGAACCGCTATAGCGGTCGCCACCTCTCGTTCCTGCCTGCCTCCTTCTGGTCGATTTACGAGCTGTCCCTGCACGACGAGCGTAGAGGATCCTCCGCCGTCAAGGTTGACAGCTTCCACGGCGTCCAGGTCTCGCATGAGCCGGGCAAGATCATTGAGCGTTGCGCCCCGACTCGCGGCCTGGCGGCCATCGACCACAACAAACAAAAGGGCCCCGTCTCCAGTGATGCCGGCGGCCGTCCGAGGATGGGTTCCTGGAATTCCGGACCCGAAGAAGACTTCCGCGTTGGTCGTCACCGCGGTGGTCCCAGCGGCAACCAGGACCGGACCGGCACCGACCGCATCTACAACAGCCCACGGCCGAGCCTTCAACCGAGGCGGCATGGAGGCGACCGTGCCGGGTGTATGGGCCGGGGGCGCTGCCCATTGCAGCAGCGTGTCGCGATGGTGGGTCGTCCACGCAACGTCTCCGGTGCCGTCGGCCCGAAGGCCGAACGCGCCTCTTGCGACGGGGAATGCAAACCCTTCCCGACGGATGGTGTCGGTTGGGGGAACGTTCAGGGTCCCCGCGATAACCAGCAATCCGGCGGGCCGAATAGGATCGGTATTGGGATCGTAGTAGCCGCCGTTGACGGCCACACAGGCCCTGGCCTGGGCCACCAACCTAGAGACCGGCTCCACGCCATCCGGTTCGTCGGAGCGAAGCACCTCGACCGGCGTCTGCCCTGGATTTTGCACGCGCACGGCCCACGCCCGAAGCGGGATGGTGTCGTTCCGCCCCGCAAGCACCTGGACCCCGGAGGGAAGGGTCTCATTCAGAGAGTCGACCGACGTCCACTGGATCGGAGCGGAGTTTGGACCTTCCGAAGGAAACCCGGACTCACAGCCCCAAACAAGCGCGAGCGTCACTGCCAGACAGACGCGGAGCCGGGTCGAAGGGTCAAACGTCCAACTCATCCGCCTCCGCAGCGTGCTGCATGATGAACTCGAACCGGGCGGAGCTATCGCGACCCATGAGCTCTGTGATCGTCTGTTCCGTCACCATCCGCTCCGTATCCGGGATGTCCACCTCCAAGAGCCGCCGACTTTCCGGGGAGAGTGTAGTTTCATTGAGGGTGTCGGGCATCATTTCGCCGAGGCCCTTGAACCGCTGAATGTCGGCGTTTCGCGTCCGCCCGTCGCTGCGAATCTCCTCCAGAATCCGCTCTTTGTCCGGATCGTCAAGCGCCCAGTACGTCTCCTTGCCCACCTCGATGCGGTAAAGCGGTGGCTGTGCAATGTAGACGAAGCCGCCCTCAATGAGCGGGCGCATGTAGCGGTAAAAGAAGGTCAGCAGGAGTGTGGCAATATGGTGCCCGTCTGAGTCCGCGTCCATCAGGAGAATGATCTTGTGGTAGCGGAGGTCAGACAGGTTCAAGTCCTCCCCGATCCCACAGCCCAATGCCTGGATGATGTTGGACAGCTCCTTGTTGCTCTGCACGCGGTCCACCGTGGCCTGCTCGGCGTTGAGCACCTTCCCGCGGAGCGGCAGCACGGCCTGCGTCTCGCGGTCGCGAGCCTGCTTCGCGGAGCCGCCCGCCGAGTCGCCCTCCACGATGAAAAGCTCACATTCGCTGGCGCTGCTGGAGGAACAGTCGGCCAGCTTGCCGGGGAGCTGCAACCGATTCTTGGATCGCGACCCGCCGCTACCGCCCCCCGAGGCCGACCGGCGCGCCCGCCGGGCCTTTGCGGCCTGCACGACCCGCGACGCAATGGCCTCTCCCGTGGAGGAGTGATCATTCAGGTATTGCTCCAACTCCGTGCGGAGCGAGCCAGAGACGAGCGACCGGGCCGAGGGATTGTTGAGTTTGTCCTTGGTCTGCCCCTGAAACTGCGGGTCGACCATGAAGAGGTTGACGATGGCTACGAGCCCCTCCCGCGTATCGTCGCCTTTGATGTCGAGGCGGTGCGGAACCAGATCGTGCGTGTCCATGAAGGAGCGAATCACCGACCGGATGCCGCTCTTGAGGCCCTGCTCGTGGGTACCCCCATCCTGTGTGGGGATGCCGTTCACAAACGTGTGGAGCTGCTCCTTCGGCGCGTCGGTCCACTGAAGAGCAATTTCGAGGCGTCCTTCCTCCTCCAAATCGTCGTCCTCTAGCATGAAAATGTCCTCATGAATAGGGCTCACCTGCAAGTCCTCCACAAGGTGACTCAGGTACTCTTTGATACCCCCCTCGTGGTGGAGCTCGTGGCGCTCGCCACTGGTGTCGTCCCGAAAGATGATTTTCAGATCCCGGTTCAGGTACGTTTTGACGTCCAGATGCTCCCGAATGCGGGACGGATCAAACTCGACGGACTCAAAAATCTCGGGATCAGGCCGGAATGAAATGGTCGTTCCGGTGCCCCGCGTGCTCTCCTTCGTGACTTCGAGATCGGTGACCGGCGTGCCCCGCCGGAAGCGCTGCTGGTACTCCTTCCCGTCGCGCTTCACCGTCGCGATGAGCTCTTCGGACAGGGCATTCACGACGGAGACGCCCACGCCGTGCAGACCGCCCGAGGTGATGTAGTTGCTCGCGTCGAACTTGCCCCCGGAGTGCAGGGTCGTAAGGATGAGTTGCACCGTGGGGATTTCCTTCTCCGGGTGCTCGTCCACCGGAATTCCGCGCCCGTTGTCGGTCACGGTTACGCTTTTCCCGTCCTCGTGGAGGATTACCTCGATTTTGGAGGCGAATCCGTTCGTGGCCTCGTCCACGGCATTGTCTACCACCTCCCAAAGGATGTGGTGAAGGCCGGGCCGCCCGGTGCCCCCGATGTACATGCCGGGGCGCTTGCGGACAGGTTCGAGGCCCTCGAGGACATCAATGTCTTCGCCAGTATACGTGGTTGGCATCAGCTACGTGTGGAAAATGTGAGCGTCTCTAAGCGTCGTGACGGGAGAAGAGATTGCTTACTACGACGCCCCGTTCAGCGTGACCTCCACGGGCTCCGGAAAGACCTCCGCGAAGTATCCGCGTTTGATCACGAGTGTCCCCTTCGCCCCACGGTTGGTCACGTCAAACTTGGTGGTGCGCACGATCTCGTCCCGACCGTTGTTCGTCTCGACGCTGAGTCCGTCCCGGGCCCGAGTGCTGAGGGCAAAGTCGAGCACACGATCGCCCTCTTCCAACCGGATGGCGCGCACACCTTTGGCAGCCCCCTTATAAACCGATACCTGATAGACCGGAAAGACGAGTGCACGACCGTCGTGGGAGGCGAGGCAGACGTTTTCGTTCCCCCGGGCGAGGTGTGCGCGAACGACCTCATCGTCGCCTTCGAGGCGCATGTATTTGCGCCCGGTGCTGATCGAGGGCTCGATATATCCGTCGAGTGTGAACCGGGTCGCTTGTCCGCCTTTTGAGACTGCAACGACGTAGGGATGGTCAGGGGCGTCGGGGTCGTCCGGATCGAAGAGTTCGCCCTGCTCACTCGGTTCTTCGGGGACCGGGTCAGGGAGGGCGCGGCCGTCGAAGCTTACGACGCCGACCACGTGCTCTCCATCGTCGAAGGAGAAGAGCTTCTGTACGGGATCGCCGTAGCCGGTGGTGCTGGGAATCTCCGCGATGCGGGTAGTGTAACACGTGCCATAGTTCGTAAAGAACCCGACCGTGGCCCGCGTGGAGCCCGGCAAGACCCAGCCCACTTGGTCCCCGTCCCGCGTGCGAATCGAATCGAGGTCCGAGTAGGTGCCCTGCCGCTTCACCCAGCCATCACGCGTCACAATGACGTACGCGTCCTCGTCGACGATGTAATCCTCCTCGGTATACTCCATGTCCGCCTCCGGCCCCACAATTTCGCTGCGGCGCTCATCGGCGTACTCGTCTCGGACCTCCTGCAGTTCTTCCTGAACGAGCCCCCATCGAGCCTCCTCGTCGTCGAGCAATCGTCGAATCTCTTCGGCACGCGCGCGCTTCTCCTCCAGCTCCTCCCGAATCGCCTCAATCTCCATCTGCGACAGCTTATATAGCCGCGTCTCCAGGATGGCATCGGTCTGATCCTCATCCAGCTGGAACCGGTGCATCAACCGCTGGGCGGCGTCGGACTTGTTCTTCGAGGCGCGGATGATCTTGATCGCCTCGTCGAGCGCGTCGAAGATCGTCTCGAAGCCCTCCAGAATATGAATCCGTGCTTCCAGTTCCTCCAACTCATTGCGGAGGCGGCGCGTCACCACCTCCAGTCGGAAATCGAGGAAGTGGCGGAGGATGGTGCAGAGATCCACCTGCCGCGGGGCCTTCACGTCGGTGCTTTCGGTGGGTACTAAGCACGTGAGGTTGACGTGGAATCGCTTCTGGAGCTTCGTGTGCTTGTAGAGGTACGCGAGGGCTGCCTCCGTGTCGGAGCCCCGCTTCAGTTCCAGCACGATGCGTACCTCGTCGGTCGACTCGTCGCGCACGTTGGAGAGCTGCGGGACGTTCTCTTCCGCGATATGGTCGGCGATCTCTTCGACAATCTTGCTCTTGTCCACACCGTAGGGCACCGACTCGATGATGGCGCGTGTTTTTCCCTTCTTCCGGTAGGCGCCACGCATCTCAATCGTCCCCGAGCCCGTCTCGTACATCTCCGCCAGCTCCTCCTTCGTGTTCAGGATGCGACCACCAGTGGGGAAATCCGGCCCCTGGATGTGTTCTTCCACCAGCGTCCTCGTGTCCACCTCGGGCTCCTCTACCATGTGCAGGGCCGCGTCTACCACCTCCCCCAGATTGTGGGGCGGAATGTTCGTGGCCATTCCCACCGCGATCCCGCTTGCGCCGTTCACGAGGAGGTTCGGCACGCGGGACGGCAGCACGACCGGCTCCTCCAGGGTCCCATCAAAGTTGTCGCGGTAGTCCACGGTGTCCTCGCGGAGCCCCTCCAGCATTTCCATCGCGAGGGGCTGCAGCTTCGCCTCTGTATAGCGCATCGCCGCGGCACTGTCGCCGTCCAGGGACCCGAAGTTGCCGTGTCCGTCCACTAGCGGCGAGCGCAGCGAGAACGGCTGTGCCATCCGAACCATCGCGTCGTAAATGGCCTTGTCGCCGTGGGGGTGATACTTCCCCATCGTTTCCCCAACGACCGTCGCGCTCTTCCGGTGCCGCTTGTTCGGGTAGAGATTCAGGCTGTCGAACATCGCATAGAGGATGCGACGCTGCACTGGTTTGAGGCCGTCCCGGATGTCCGGAAGGGCCCGGCTGGTAATGACGGAGAGGGCGTAGTTGAGGTACCGCTTGCGCGCGGTCTCGTGGAGGGGAATCGTCTCAGTGACGGGCATCAGCGTCGTTCAATAACGGATGTTGGCGGCGCACACATAGTTTACTCACACGTCTCCGGAGATACAACACAGGCCGGGCGGCGTTTCACGAGACTCGTACGAATCACGCATAAGCCGAACTGGAGACCTGCGCAGGAACAATACAGGGCGGCGAAAACGATTCTTGACGATCACTGATGGAGGTATGGCGACTGCTGGCGGGTGGAAATCCAGCGGAAATGTGAGCGGCCCAGCGGGAGCAATGTCATGAATTGTTTAATTTGCAATAACGGAAGTTGGAGGCCCTCTTCGTGTGTGTCCGTCAAAACGCGGAAGCCCAATTCTCAGTAGTTGAGGGTGAAGTAGTCCCCATCCTCGTTGGGGTGAAGGTGTAGGAGATCGGCCTTCGTGAGTCGAAGCAGGGTCTGGGACGCGCGCTCCGGTGAGATGTCCGCTAGCTGTGCGAGTTGCGAGACCGAGATCCGACCGTAGTCGTCCAGGTACCGCATGAGAAGCGATTCGGTCTCTCCGAATTCAAATGTCACCCCCGACCGTTCCTTCTGTTCGCGGAGTTCCTGGATGGTCTCGGGACTGGCTTCAATACTCTTTGCGTCCACTCGAACATACGGCCTTCCCTCCTCTTCCCCATCTAGGACCACGCGATGGGGCTTGGTGCTGCTCTCGGGGATGGTCACCACCAGGACGTCACACCGGGGCTCAACGACGACCCGCTCCGTCTGGTATTCCACGACGGGTCGACAGTGCGCCTCGATGGCCTGACGAAGCAGAAACTCCTCCTCCGAAGCGTGGTCGATGCCAAGGATATTCCCGTCGTCGTCGACGCCCAGGACAATGCGCCCACCGTGCGTGTTGGTCAAGGCGACAACCTCCTTCGCAATGCGCTCCGGCTGGGGGACGCGGCGCTTAAACTCCACGTTGATTCCCTCCCCAAGGTCTACAATCTGCTCCAACTCCCGACGGGTCATGTTTTTAGCACAGAACAGTTGAACCAAAACCTAAGACTTCTTTCCCGCCTTCCCCCGAGGATCAACGCGAAAACATTGCTGAGGGTGGGGCAGCGTTAGTTTCGAAGCCTTTCGGGGAGCCAGTGCTCGCGTTTGGCCGGGCGGGTCATGAGATCGTCGACCCGGTCTGCGGGGCGTTCTCCCTCGTACAACACGGCGTGGACCGCCTCGGTAATCGGCATTTCGATGCCGTGGCGACGCGCAAGATCACGGAGAGACTGAGTGGTACGAACTCCTTCGGCCACCATATCCATCTCTGCCTGAATGTCGTCGAGGGTCTTTCCCTTTCCAATCTGTTCACCCAGGTACCGATTACGACTGTGCCTGCTCATGCAGGTCACTAACAAGTCTCCAATCCCGGCCAGCCCCGCGAACGTTCGGGGCTCAGCCCCCATCGCCAACCCCAGCCGACGCATTTCCGCTAGGCCGCGGGTAACGAGCGCCGCCTTCGCGTTGTCGCCGTACCCCACCCCGTCGCTGATGCCGGAGGCAATTGCAAGCACGTTTTTCGCCGAACCGCCAATTTCGACTCCGATCACGTCGGTATTGGCGTAGACCCGGAGTCGGTCCGTCATAAACATGTGCTGAATCCACTCGGCCCGTGGCTCGGTGGGAGCCGCTGCAACGACCGTAGTGGGACGCCCTTCCGCAACTTCTTCCGCGTGGCTCGGTCCGTAGAGGACCCCAATTTGCTGCGGCGAGAGGTCCGAGAGCTCCTCCATGAGCACCTGCGACATCGTCTGGAGCGTCTCATTCTCGATTCCCTTTGCCAGAGAGACGACCGTGATCCCGGTTCTGGTGTGCGGGGCAAGCCTAAGCACTACGCTCCGGAGATTCTGAGACGGAACGGCAACGGCCCAAAGACGCGATGCCGCGGCAGCCGACTCGAGGTCCGAGGTAATGTGGACGGAGGACGGGATCTCAATGTCGGAGAGATACGTCGGGTTGTGTCGGGTTCGACGCATCTGCTCGACCGCCTCGTCTCGTCGCGCCCAGAGGGTAACCTCTCGCCCGGCGGAGGCCAGGTGAACGGCCAGGGCCGTTCCCCAGCTCCCCGCACCAAAGAGCGTAATTGAGGTAGACATAGAACAATATCCGCTTGGAAAAGGGGACGTCGCTTGCACAGGCTACAGGGCGCTCCGCCGGTTCACAGACCCCGTAATGAGAGGCGGACGTGGATTTTGTGCCTCTCGGAACCACGTCCGCACCTAAGAAGATGGGACCGATGACCTCAAAGCTCCCCGCGCCCAAGCATGCCCTGGGCCGGCTCGAAGGAGCTAATCTGACTCTCGGTCCCATTTAGAAGGCGCTGGATATTGGAGCGATGCGCCACGACGATGGCAAGAGCCAAGAGGCTCCCGAAGACGAGGATGCTCAAATCAATGTCGGCCCCGAACCCGAACCGGCGAATGGCAACGAGGGATGGAAACGCGATGGCCGCAGTAATGGACGCGAGCGAGACGTAGCGCCAGGAAAAGAGCACAACCGCGAACACCAAAAGGGTGATCGCCATGGTGAGGGGCGTGAGGGCGAACAGCATTCCCGCGGCTGTATTGACGCCCTTGCCTCCGTTGAACCGGGCGAAAATAGGGTACATGTGCCCCACGACCGCGGTAATACCCGCGAGCACCCCAAGGACCACGAATGGGTCCCACCCAAAGAGGCCCAAGGCCTGAGGAATCGGATCAATGCGGATCAGCGGTGCCACCACCCCTGCGGAGAGAAACCCCTTCCCGAAATCCACGACCGTCGCGAGTGCACCCGCCTGCCAGCCCACGACCCGAAAGGCGTTAGTGGCTCCGCAATTACGGCTTCCATAATTGCGGATGTCGACCCCGTGGAGGGCCTTGCTTGACCACAAGGCGCCTGGGATCGAACCCAGAAAATAGCTGAGGAGGAGAATGAGGGTCAGCGACCACATAATAGGACCTCAACTCCAATTCAATGACGGTGGTGAGGCGCACAGACAAGCGGTCGATCCGTCGCCCCATGTGGGTCTTGGTAGACAGAACTCCCAGACGAAAGGGACTCTTCGTACCTTCTTTTCGCCCTCAAATGTTCCGGTGTGTCTTCGCAGATATGCGTCGGAAAGTCACTGCGCAGTGCCGGATTCGTCGTCCCTGGAGTGCACGCGTCCAATCCGAACGGGCATCTCCCCAAGCGCCTCAAGACGCTCACGGGCTCGGCCGGTATCGTCCGGTCGAACAATGGCGACGAGTCCAATGCCAAGGTTGAAGGTCCGCCGCATGTCGGTCTCCGGCACGTCGCCGAGCGATTGGATGAGGGAGAACAGCGGGGGCCGCTCCCACGCCTCGTAATCAATGTTCGTCTGGCACCTGTCGGGCACTACGCGCTGCAAATTCCCGGGCAGGCCTCCACCCGTAACGTGGGCCAGTCCTTTCACCAGACCAGACTCTATGAGTGCCTGAATCGGGCGAAGGTACGACCGATGCACACGTAGCATTGCTTCCCCGATCGATTCGCCGCCCAGTTCAGGCGGGCAATCGTCCACGGAGTACTCCTCGAAGAGAACAGTGCGGGCAAGGGTGTATCCGTTCGTATGGATGCCAGTCGAGGGGAGGCCGAGGAGCACGTCGCTTGGCTGCACATCATCGCCCTGCAAAATGTCTGGCTTGTCGACTATGCCCACGATGCTGCCCACGAGGTCAAAGTCCCCCTCGCCGTACACGTCCGGCATCTCGGCGATTTCACCGCCAACGAGCGCACACTCGTTTTCCTTACATGCCGTCGCAAATCCCTCCACGACCGCCTCCGCCGTGTTCGGGTCGAGGGTTCCCACGCCGTAGTAGTCTAGAAAGTAGAGCGGCTCGGCGCCGCACACGGCGATGTCATTCACGCAGTGATTTACCAGGTCCTGCCCCACGGTATCGTACCGGCCCGCACGAGAGGCCACCTTGAGCTTCGTTCCCACGCCATCGATCGACGAGACCAGGACGGGCTGATCAACATCCTCGAGATCAGGCTCGAAGAAAGACCCAAACGCACCGATGTCCGCCAGCACTCCGGGCGTGAACGTCTCCCGAACCGTTTCGCCAATGCGGTCGACCGCCTCCTCCCCCGCGTCGATATCTACGCCTGCGTCTTTGTAGGTGGTCATGGACTACCGGTGAGAATCAAGAAGGAAAGGATGAGAACAGGAGCCCTCAGCGGGAAGCTACGACCGGCCAAAGACGACCTGGAGGTACACCTCAATCCGTCGTAAGCGGGACAGATCGATCGGCTCCGACCAGAGGTCGAAGTCGCGGCGGTCCAGTTCGTCGATGAGGGCGAGCGCCCCATGCCAGTACCATCGGAGGGCGTATCGCTTTCGAAACGAAAGATCCTGCGTTAGGGAGTGGCCCCGCTGGAGAGCGTCCCGAACGCGCACACTCTGTTTCCAGAGCAACCGCTCGACAGGCTCCGTCGCCGGCCCCGTCCGGAGGTGATCGACAGAGACGTCGTACTGGTGCAGCTCGTCGAGCGGAATGAAGAGTCGGTCCTTCTTCAGGTCCGCGGGTAGGCCCACGAGATGCGCCAGGTGAAAGAATCCACGGGCGAGCTCGTCCACCCAGCTCATCTGCACTGAATTCGTCACGTCCGCCAGGTGCGCGAGGAGACGGGCGTGCGGCGCCGCCCAGAGGCGAACGAACGTATCCAGCCGGTCGGCACTCTTGAAGCGCGTCGTCCCCACGAGTAGCCGCGCCGCTTCCACCTGTGCCCCGAGCCAGTCAACGTTCAAATCGAACTGATCGCAGGCCTCGTACGCTTCCGACCACGTCTCCTCCGGCATGACGCGGAGCGGCTCGCACGCCTCGGCGCGTGCCCGTTCTTCGTCGAAAAACGGATCCACCGAGGCGTCCGACGGCACCGCCGGCTCCACGAGCGCTGAATGCCAGTGCCAGAGGGCCCGGGCTGCGACCTGCCGCTCTCCAAACCATTCCTCGTAAAACGGCTGCGGAAGATCCGGAGCGCGGTCGTCAGCCATTCTAATGGGGCGAGCCGATCGGAACGATCAGGACAGGTCAGGGGGACTCAAATACAGAACGGGGAAGCCGAGAACGGCTCCCCCGTCCGGTGAGGAATGGACTCCGGAATTACGCCTCAACGCCGGTAAACTCCTGCTTCACGACACTAATCTGGCTGCCTTCAAGGATCATCTGGAGCTCGCGGTCCGACAGGTCATGCTCGACGACATAAGTCTCGTCCCTGTCGGCGTTGGTGACCTCTACGTCGGTCCCGGCCTGCACCTGATCGCGCAGGTTGCGGAACTGGAGCGTGTCTCCCTGCTCGATACTGTCGTAGTCCTCCCCCTCCTTGAACAGGAGCGGCAGGATGCCGAAGTTTGCAAGGTTCTGCCGGTGGATACGAGCGTAGCTCTTGGCGATCTTCACGCGCGTGCCGAGCCAGCGCGGGGCGATGGCGGCGTGCTCGCGGCTAGAGCCCTGCCCGTAGTTCGTCCCACCAACAACGGCGAAGCCGTTATCCTGGTACTCCATCGCGCGATCGAAAAAGCTTTCGTCGACCTGCTCGAAGACAAATTCCGAAATCTTCGGAATGTTGGAGCGATACGGCAGAATCCGCGAGCCAGCCGGCATAATCTCGTCGGTGGAAATGTCATTGCCCACCTTGAGAAGCACCGGCAGGTCAAAAGAATCCTGCAGCGGCTCAAATTCGGGAAGGGAGACCACATTCGGTCCCTTCTCCAATTCAAGGTCTTTCGCTTCTTCCGCTGGCGGCGGCTCCACGAGCTGATCGGTGTTTATGCTGATGTTGTCCGGCTCCTGTGCGTTCGGGTACTCCATCCCATAAATGTCCTCAAGGTCTCGAGGATCGGTAATCTTCCCGGTGAGCGCTGAGGCCGCAGCGGTTTCGGGGCTGACGAGGTAGACCGCGTCTTCCTTCGTGCCAGAGCGGCCGGGGAAGTTTCGAGGCACCGTGCGCAGCGAGATCTGGCCGGTAGCGGGGGCCTGCCCCATCCCGATGCAGCCGTTGCAGCCAGCCTGGTGGATGCGAGCGCCGGCACGGGTGAGCATCTGAAGGTGGCCCGTGTTCATCAGGTTCTCCAGGATCTGGCGCGACGTCGGGTTGACGTCGAACGACACGCGGTCGTGCACCTGCTGGCCGTCCACGATCTCGGCAGCACTCGCGAAGTCGCGGAAGCCAGGATTGGCCGAGGACCCCACGTAGCTCTGGTAGATCTCCTGCCCTTCTACCTCGCGCACCGGAACGACGTTGCCCGGACTGCTGGGCTTGGCGATCTTCGGCTCCAGCTCCGAGAGGTTAATCTCCTCGTACTCGTCGTAGCCGGCGTCCGCGTCGGCCTTGATTTCCTGGAAGACCTCCTCGCGGCCTTGACGCCGGAGAAAGTCGCGCACCTCGTCGTCGGCCGGGAAGACGGTACTCGTGGCACCCAGCTCCGTGCCCATGTTGGCAATGACGTGCCGGTCCATGCAACTGAGGCTGTCGAGGCCCGGCCCATAGTACTCGATGATCTGGTTCACCGCGCCGTCCACGTCGTGGCGCTCCAGCATCGTGAGGATCACGTCCTTCGCGCTCACCCAGTCAGGCAGCTCGCCGGTCAGCTTCACGCCCCAGACCTCCGGCATGTTGATGGTGTACGGCTTGCCGGCCATGGCCATCGCCACGTCGAGCCCCCCAGCCCCGATGGCGAGCATGCCAATTGCACCGGCGGCGGGCGAGTGGCTGTCCGATCCGATGAGGGTCTTGCCCGGCACGCCAAACCGCTCCTGGTGCACCGGGTGGCTCACACCATTACCTGGGCGACTGTACCACACGCCAAACTTCTTGCAGGCGCTACGGAGAAAGAGGTGATCGTCCGGATTCTTGAAGTCGGACTGGATCAAGTTGTGATCCACATATTGTGCCGACAGCTCGGTCTGGACGCGGGGAATGCCCATTGCCTCGAACTCCAGCATCACCATTGTCCCCGTGGCGTCCTGGGTGAGGGTCTGATCCATTTCGAGGTCAATCTCTTCCCCCACTTCCATCTCGCCGTCGACGAGGTGGTTATCAATCAGTTTTTCTGCGACGTTTTTGCCCATAATGCGGTAGCGTAGTGTTAATCAGCGGGATGCAAAGACGGCCCTGCAATGCGTTGAAAATGTAACAGTCACGGACCGGAGATGGTAGCGACCTGCGGTAAAGATTTCGTGCCTGTCCCAGTCACAACGTCCTCATTCCTCCAGTCCTCGTATATATCCGACCCTCCCTATAGAAGAAACTCGAAGACAGCGAGCAACCCGGCTTAGGCACCGACGACCCCAATCATCCAGCGAAGAAGACGAGACTCTGTTTGCTGGATGCGACCCGTCAAGCGCTCTTCCATCGCCTCCATTGACGTTCGGAGTTGTTGCTCCACATGATTGATTTCATCTCGGAGCTGCTGCTCGGTGTGATCGAGATCTCCTTTCGTCGCCACCTGCTCATCGGCGTCCACAAAGAGGTCGACAATCGCATTGGCCTGCCCCTCCGGAACGCCCCCTTCCTGGAGTCGCTCAGCGGCCTTGCGGGTGTCCTTGAGAAGCGGCATGGCAAAACGGCATGAAGCCGTTTGTTGGATTTGAGAGGGAATATCAATACTGCCGTGCTTCTCATTCAGTTTCGAAGCTATTCCCCGCTCGCCCCCCTCTCCTTTGGGGAGACTACTCTCCACGACTCCACGGGGGATCCTCGTCGTTGAGGAATGCATCGATGCCCGCCTGGCAATCCTCGGTCCCTCGCGCAAACGCGTTCATCTGCACCGCGTAATCGAGCGCCTCGTCCAGCCCCATGCCCGGTACTCGTGCCAGCATCTGCTTCGTGAGCGCGACCGCCGAGCCGCTCGTGTCGGTCGCGATCTCCTGAGCTACGTCATTAACCTTTCCTGAAAGGTCGCCCCCTGCAACCATTTGCGTAACGAGCCCGAGATCCGCGGCCGTGGTCGCATCCACGAGGCGTCCGCGCAGCAGCAGGTCGCGGGCCTGCGTCTCCCCCAGCTTCCGCCGCAGGAAGACCATCACGATGGCCGGGACGAAGCCGATGCGCACCTCGGTGAAGCCCAGCTTGCTCCCCTCCGCCACGTAGGAAACGTCGCAGACCGCCGCGAGCCCGCACCCGCCCCCGATCGCGTGTCCGTTTATCTTTGCAATAACGGGCATTGAGTGCTTGTAAATCTGGCGGAACAGCTCTGCAAGGTGCCGCGAGTCCTGCTGGTTCTCCATCGGCCCGGCCTCCCGCATGACCCGGAGCGACGACAGGTCGGCCCCGGCGGAGAAGGCCGGTCCGGCCCCGGTGAGGACAATCACCCGGAGGTCGTCCCGCTCTTCGGCCGAATCCAATGCCGACTTGAGGGCCGAGACGAGCTCTGCGTTTAAGGCGTTTCGCTTCTCGGGTCGGTTGAGGCGGATCGTCAACACCCGGTCGTCGGTGATCGTCTGGATGAGGTCAGACATAGAAAGTATTAATTGACGTGAGCAGAACGCGCGATGAGCCCGTAGTCCCTTAAACGGATGGGTCCCAATTGGCCGGGTCACGTGTTGCGTATTTCACATCTGGGACCAGGTCAGTACAGAATACGCAATACGCACTACGCGAGACGAGTGGGGCTCCACAGCGCCATCTTGCCCTATCCATTAGCAGAGTTCGCCTGTCCTCCCTTCGCCAGGTAGAACCGATAAATCGGCCATACGTCCAAAACCAGATCCAGGGCCCGATCCACGAGTTCCGGGCCGAGGGCCAAGGTGTCCTCCGGGGAGATGTAGTGCCGGGCGTAGATGCCATCCGCGCGCTCGACTGCCGCAGGCACCGCATTTAGGGGTTCCTCGAAGACACTTTTCGTTTCGTTCTCGCCGGAGCCGCGGTGCGTGTAGAAGCGCCAGTCGTCCTGCTCCAGGAGCGGATTGACGAGATCGAGGTAGGTGGCAGGGGCGTCTGCGATGCGGCGCTTTGCCTGCTGCAACAGATCTGTGGCATACGCCCCGACGTAGACGCCCACCGCAAAGCCATCCGGCGATACGCGGTGCGTAATCTGCACGTCTTCCAGCCGACGCGTCTGAGGACGGTAGAACGACATCCAGAGGTGGTCGTGGCAGCCGCCCGCCCCGAAGTCGTTCTTCAGGAGGCGGCTAAAGACGTGCTTCTCGGTCTCAAAGTCGAGCCGATTCGGCAGCACCCAGTTCACCACCAGGTCGTCTCGATAGCGCCGAAACGGATTCTTCAGGTGCTCGGTGATCCCCGGCTTTTCCTTCTTGTACTGGTTGATGTGCGGCTCGGCGCGGAGCCGATCGAGCATCGCGAAGACGTCTTCCGACCACCCCTCAAACGACCGGTCAATCGCGTCCGGCAGCCGCATCGTCTCGACCGGTTTCTGGGGCGGATCAATCGCCGTCGGGGTCGTCGCGTCGGACATCCGTCACTCGGGAGATTCGCGGGGAGGGCGTTGCCTCACCGGTACGACGAATCGTAGCGGACGTTCAGTACCTGTTTGGAGGATTGGTATCAAGCCGAGACACAGCGTGCGACGTGCACGAACGGGGCCCAAACAACACCGACAGCTGTCGGTGGCTACTGGGCGAGTGCAGAACCCGTTCTACACGAGATCCGCGAAGTCGCAGCGCTGGGAGCGCAGCGACCGAGTACTCACCGGGGTGGCCGCAGACAGTCCGCCAAACAGCTTCTGAGAGCCTGTATTCAATCGAAGGAAGTCAGGCGAATATGACCCCAGGGCGCCACCTCCACGGCGCCCGAAGCAGGCGATACAGCGCATCAGCGATGCAGCGGAACACCGGAGGGGTCGTAAAGGACCATTTGCAGCCCTACCATTTCTGCTTGAATGCAGCCTCTTAAGGCAAGGCGGGCACTTCGGCCTCTCGTCCCTGGAGAAAGGCCTCCGCAGCCTCCACGAGGGGCGCACTTCCAATGAACAACGGGGTCCGCTGGTGCAGGCTTTCCGGACGAATGCCGAGGGTGCGTTGAGTACCATCCGAGGCCGCCCCGCCGGCCTGCTCCACCAGAAAGGCCATTGGGTTGGCCTCGTACATGAGCCGGAGCTTCCCGTCGGGATGGTCCACCGTGGCGGGATACATGTAGAGCCCGCCGGTGAGCAGGTTGCGGTGAAAGTCCGACACGAACGATCCAATGTAGCGTGCCCGAATGCGGTTGCCGGTAGACGGATCCTTCTGCTTCAGCCAGCGCAGGAATGAACGCAGCTCCGGGGAAAAGTCCTCAATGTCCGCCTCATTGACCGAATACATTGCGCGCTCATTCGGAATCTGGAGGTCCGGATGCGTCAGCAAAAACTCACCGATCCCTGGATCGAGCGTAAAGCCATTCACCCCGTTTCCGGTCGTGAAGACAAACATTGTGGAGGAGCCATATGCCACGTAGCCCGCCGCCACCTGCTCGGACCCCGGCCGAAGCACAGTTTCGAGTTCATCGTCCGGCTGCACGCCTTCAGGCAGGGTGTAGACACTGAAGATGGTACCCACCGACGCGTTGACGTCAGTGTTCGTAGACCCGTCAAGTGGATCAAAGAACACGGCGTAGCGCTCCCGCACCTCGCCGTCAGGAGATAGCGGAATCGTCTCGGGCTGCTCTTCGGACCCGATGAGGCAGCACTCGCCCCCTCGGCGGAGGGCACGCTCCAGTTCGCGGTCGGCAATCTCGTCGAGTTTCTTCTGCCGCTCGTCCTGCACGTTGACCACCCCGCTCTCTCCAAGCACGTCGAGGATACCCGCCCGGCGGATGTTGTGGTTGATGATCTTCGCGGCCACACTCACGTCCCGGAGCAATCGCGAAAAGGCCCCGGTGGCGTGTGGGAAGTGCTCCCGCCGATCAATGATGAACTGCTCCAGGGTCATCACGGACTCAAGCTGACTCGACGCAACGGATTCGTTAAGAGAGTCCTGACTCATTATAGATACTGGGACCTCGTGCGGGAATCGCGGAGAACTGCCCTTGTGGTACTGGAGAGCAACCTGACGCAGGCAGATTAGCGTTCTAGGGTGTTTGGGATCCAGTTTTCATGCTTGGCCGATCGGGTCATGAGCCGCTTTACCATCTTTCGAGGACTCTTGTCGTCGAAGAGTATGGCGTGAACTGCCTCGGTGATCGGCATTTCCACCCCGTGCTGGCGGGCCAGGTTGTAAACCGAGCGCGTCGTTCGCACCCCCTCGGCCACCATGTCCATCTCGTCCAGCACCTGATCGAGGTCCTTTCCCAACGAGATCTGTTCTCCGAGGTACCGATTGCGGCTATGGTCACTCATACAGGTCACCACAAGGTCTCCAATCCCGGCCAGCCCCGCAAAGGTTTGGGGATCGGCCCCCAGCGCCTGACCAAGTCGACGAATCTCCGCGAGCCCGCGCGTAACCAGCGCAGCCTTTGCATTGTCCCCATAGCTGATCCCGTCAGCAATTCCCGCCGCGATCGCCATCACATTTTTGGCGGAGCCGCCAATCTCCACGCCGAGCACGTCGTTGTTTACGTATACGCGGAGTCGCTCCGTCATGAACATTTTCTGGATACGTCGGCCCTCGTCCGCATGCGGGGCCGCGGCCACCACCGCCGTCGGGCACCCCTCCGCCACTTCCTCGGCGTGGCTGGGACCATACAAGGCCCCGATCTGCTCCGACGGGATCTCATCAAATACATCGTCCAGCACCTGCGACATGGTTAGGAGCGTCCCATTCTCGATGCCTTTCGACAGGGCAACCATGCGCACGTCCTCGTGGGCGTACGGGCGCAGGGACTCCATCCGCTCCCGAAGATTTTGGGAGGGGACCGCAATCCCCCAAAAATCCGACGCCTCGGCGGCGGTCTCAAAATCGGTGGTAATGTAGACCGATGACGGAATGAGAAGCTCGGGGAGATACGTCGGATTGTGTGAGGTACGCCGGATTTCATCGGCAACTTCCGATCGGCGCGCCCACAGAACGACGTCTCGCCCGGAGGAGGCAAGATGGACGGATAGGGCGGTGCCCCAACTCCCCGCCCCAAAAAGCGTGATGCTAGACATACAGTCGTACGATCGAGATTTACAGGAATGAACGGGCGTCGAGAGCCCAGTTCGACGTTCAACGTCTTGGTGGTGAAAGGGCTTTTTTAGGACCCAAGGTTAATCGGTGACGTCAAGTTGATACTGCTTCGGCGTGAGGCCCTCGTGCTCTTTAAACATGTCAATAAAGTGGCTGGTGCTACTAAATCCCAGGGCGTGACTGACGCTCGTGACCGTGTTGTCCGGATCGGCCAGCAACCTACGTGCGCGCATGACCCGCTCCCGCGTGATGTATTCAAGCGGAGACATGTCGAATTCGTCGCTGAAATGCCGGTAAAAGCTGGACTTGCTCATGCAGGCCTCTTCCACGAGCTCGTCAACAGATATGTGTCGATCGAGATTGTCCTGGATATACTGCACGGCCGCGGCGAGCCCGCCTTCAGACGTGTTTCGGGGAAATTCGCCAACCAGTAGCGCCCGGGATGGCGTCCGGAGCATCTGGATAATGAGCTCCTTAGCGTTCAAATCGATCAGTCGATCTCGGTGGGGAGGATCCTCCCGGAAGAGGTATGCGACCATGTTCAGCACCCGAGCAATGCCCTCATCTTCTTGGACATGGGAATAGGCGCGCTCCTTCTCCCTCCATGCCTGGGCCGCGCCCTTTTGCGAGCCCCTGCCATTCATGTTGTCGAGGACGGTTTGCACCTGTTGCCGGTCAATTTTCAGGACGAGGTACCGGGCTGAGACCATGTCGGCCCGGGGAAAGTCCAAGGTGAGAGACTTGAGAGGAGGGACAACCAGCGACTCACCAGCGTCGACTGTTACCCCATCTTCTCCGTCAATGTCCACGATCGCCTTGCCATCGATCATCCCGTAGTAGGTGAGATGGGGCGTGCGCAGGGTGGCCTGGCGGACGGTTTCCTCAATCTCGAAAAAAGAGAGCCGGGCATCATCCCCCCCAACGTCGGACCGATACGAGACCAAGGACTGCGAATCCTCTTTGTACTGGGTCGGCCGGTGAGAGCTGGACATGGCAAAGACAATAGGCTAACTGCTGGTGACGAGCACGCTGAACCATTTATTCATCTCGACCTGCGCACGCTACAGGTATTTGTTGCAGGGCCGAGGGAGTCAACAAAAAGTTCAACTGAGAATTTTTCTCGTGGTTCTCGCCACGTGAACGGACTACAAACATCCTGTATAGCAGAGGAAAAGCCAACGCCGGATTGAATTTGGGAAGATGGGAGCATTTTCTCGGAAGATCACACTACCGACTCAAAAAAGCGCTTCCTATCATGCGGTTACGCTCAAAAAACGAGCCTTCAAAGGCTCACCGTTCGAGCAATCGCCTTCACCCGATCCATCGGTACTGATTTACACTCCGTTCGTAAGCCCTTCCATCATGCGGCTGTAGTGCTCAGTCGTGCCCCTCTACGCACTACTCCTCTCGCTGACGATCAAGCTGCCTCATGAAGTACGTTCTCGCTCTCGATCAGGGGACCACCAGCTCCCGCTCCATCCTCTTCGACTACCAGGGCCAGATCCAGGCGGTTGCCCAGAAAGAGTTTGAGCAGATCTACCCGAAGCCCGGGTGGGTTGAGCACGACGCCAATGAAATCTGGTCCACCCAGATGGGCACGGCGTCTGAAGCCCTGAGCCGGGCAAACGTCGACGCGGACGAACTGGCCGCCATCGGCATTACCAATCAGCGGGAAACGACCATTGTCTGGGATCGAGAAACCAGTGAGCCCATCCACAACGCCATCGTCTGGCAGGATCGTCGCACCTCCGGAATCTGCGATCGACTCAAAGATCGGGGGTACATCGATTTGTTTCAGGAGAAGACGGGACTCATCATCGACGCCTACTTTTCGGGCACGAAGCTGAAATGGTTGCTCGACAACGTAGAAGGGGCCCGCCGTCGGGCCGAAAATGGGGAACTCGCTTTCGGCACCGTCGACAGTTGGCTCGTGTGGCGCATGACGGACGGGAAGCGCCACATCACGGACGCGACCAATGCGTCCCGGACCATGCTTTACAATATTCATGAAGGGGCATGGGACATTGAGCTTCTCGAGCTTCTCGATATTCCCCGATCGGTACTCCCCGAGGTACGCGACAGCAGTACCGTGTATGGGAAGACCCAGGTCGGACCGTTCGAGGACCTGGTCCCGATCTCGGGAATAGCGGGCGATCAGCAAGCGGCGCTTTTCGGGCAGATGTGCACTACCCCTGGACTGGGCAAAAATACGTACGGGACCGGGGCGTTCATGCTACAGAATACAGGGGAAAAGGCGGTCACGTCCGAACACAATTTGCTCACCACGATCGGCTACCAGATCAACGGAACGACCCACTATGCGCTGGAGGGGTCGATTTTTGTTGCGGGCGCCGTTGTGCAGTGGCTGCGCGACGAACTCCAGCTGATTCGGCAGTCCGCCGAAGTCGAAAAGCTTGCTCGAACGGTCGACGACAACGGCGGCGTCTATTTCGTCCCTGCCTTCACGGGCTTGGGGGCCCCGCACTGGGACCAGTACGCTCGAGGCACGATCGCGGGCCTCACGCGAGGGGCGAACAAGGGACACCTCGCCCGTGCGGCCGTCGAGAGCATGGCCTATCAGGTGGCCGACGTCATCGACGCCATGGAGGCAGATTCGGGGATTGAAACGACGGAGCTACGGGCCGACGGAGGCGCGGCCGCCAACGACCTGCTGCTCCAGTTTCAGTCCGACATCCTCGACATCCCGGTGGTGCGTCCCCGGATTTTGGAAACCACGGCGCTTGGGGCTGCCTACTTGGCCGGCCTCGCCGTCGACTTTTGGAAGAGCGAGGAGGAGATCCAAAACCAATGGGAGCTGGATGAGATGTTTACGCCGGATATGTCCTCTGATCGCGTTGAGGAGCTCCGTGCCGGATGGTCGAAAGCCCTGAAGCGCGCCCGGGCCTGGGAGGACCCGGACACCAGTGACGCAGACGCCTCGACCGACGCAGAGGCGTCGGTGGACGAGGAAACCGCAGCTGCCTCGTAGCCCCCAGCAGGGGCCGATGTGTCGATCCCGCTCGCTTTCATCAAGAGCGCCCATTCCGAAATTCGGGGCCTCCCTCAAGAATCTACACGTTGCATTCTTATGGGCATTCGTGTCGAAAATCTTCGCAAGTCCTTCGGGACCGAGCAGGTCCTCGATGGGGTCAACATTGAGATCCCTGACCGGAGTTTCTTCAGCGTCGTCGCCCCCACTGGGGCCGGCAAAACGACCTTGCTCCGGATCATGGCGGGCATTGAAAGGCCGGACTCTGGAACCGTCTACTACGACGGTAAGGACATGACCGGCGTCGCTGTCCAGGATCGCAGTGTGGGGATGGTCTACCAGGAATTTATCAACTACCCCTCCCTCACAGTACGCGAGAACCTGGCTTCCCCCCTGGAGGTCAGTGACGAGAATTACTCTCGTGAGGAGATCGATCGCCGCGTGGAAGAGACGGCAGAGATGCTGCAAATCAGTCACATTCTCAACAACCTTCCGGAGGAGGTCAGTGGTGGGGAGGCTCAGCGCACGGCGATTTCCCGGGCCCTAATCAAGGAGCCCGATTACCTCTTCATGGACGAACCGCTGGCCAATCTCGACTACAAGCTCAGAGAGCAGCTTCGGAGTGACTTTGAGCGGCTGTTTTCCGAGCAGGATACGACAGTCATCTACGCCACCCCGCAGGCGGGCGATGCACTCGCCATGTCGACCCATATCGGGTTCCTTCACGACGGCAACATCATCCAGGACGCGCCCCGCGACGAGATTTATTTCCATCCCAAGTTCTTGCCGGTCGCCGAGTACTTAGGGGAGCCGCCAATGAACGTTCTCTCGGGCACGCTCACGGAGGAGGGCGACCGGCGGTTCTTTGAGCTCCGCGACGGCACCCGGATCTCAGTGGGCACCGCTTCCGGGTCCTTTCCCTCTCTCTCCCCCGGCCGCGACTACGAGCTCGGATTCCGCCCGCAGGACATGACGTTTGTCCGGAACGGAAACGGGACCGCCGTTAAGGACGAGGATGAGACCCTCATCCATCCCGACTTGTCGTTCGTGGAGACCGTCGGGTCGACCAGTACGCTCCACCTGGAGTACCAGGGCAAGGAAATTTACGCCCTCAATTCGGAGCCCGTCCATCTTGACCCAGGGTCAACCCTCTCCTTCGCTCTCGACCCCGGGAAGCTGTACGTTTACGACCCGGCTACCGGGGATCTGATCGCGACGGGACACAAGATTCCTTCTTTCTCACAGTAGTGACGTCGGTACATGTCTGAGATCGAAGCACGTGACATACGGCACGTCTACGACCAGGGCACCGAGGACGAAACGGTCGCCATCGAGCATATCAATTTGACGCTGGAGGACGGCTCCGCCAACGCCCTGCTCGGTCCCTCGGGGTGTGGAAAGACCACGCTTCTCCAGATTATCTCCGGGCTGCTTCAGCCCACCGAAGGACAAGTGCTCATCGACGGGGAAGACGTAACGGACAAGCCTCCGGCCGAGCGGGACATCGCACAGGTGTTTCAGTTCCCCGTGATTTACGACTCGATGGATGTCTATGGCAATCTGGCCTTCCCGCTCCGGAACGGCGGTGTGGACGAGGCCGAGATTGAGGACCGGGTCCACAAGATCGCGGACCTCCTAGAAATAGAGGATATCCTCCACAGTAGCCCCGCCAATCTTGGACCTGAGCTCAATCAGCTGGTGGCCCTCGGTCGGGGCATCATCCGGGCCGATACGTCCGCCATTCTCTTCGATGAGCCGATGACGGACGTCGAGCCCTCCCGCAAGCTCACCATCCGACGTCGCGTAAAGGAGGCCCAGCAGGAGTTCGGCATCACGGCCCTCTACGTGACGCACGATCAGCACGAGGCGCTTACGTTTGCTGAGAAAGTGGCGATTATGAAGGACGGGAAACTCGTCCAGTACGACACCGGCGAGAATCTGTATCAGAACCCGGTGAACACCTTCATTGGGCACTTCATCGGGAGTCCCGGGATGAACCTCCTCAACTGTGGTCTCGCGAGAGAGAACGGGGCGGCCTACGCCCAACTCGGCCCGCACTCCGTCCCCCTCCCCAGCGGCATCCACTCCGAAATCGACTCCTCATGGACGGACTGTCAGGTCGGCATCCGCCCGAGTTCCATAGCCGTGCAGGTCGCGGACCCGAAAGACGAGACTCACTACGTCCCGGCGACCGTCAATCAGGTCGAGATGCTCGGGGGATACCAGATTATCACGGCAACGCTTGAGGAGACCGACGTGGAGGTAAAGGCCCGCGTGGCCCACGACTTTGCAATTGAAGAGGGTGTCAATGTTTGGTTGAGTTTTCCGCCCGCGGACATCCGCTTCTTCCATCAGCAACAGGCTGTGAGCGCCGCGTAGCAGCCGTCGCTTTCAGGTCCGTACGCTTTCACTTAGTAGTACGCTCGTACGATGAAACAACGTCCCTGGCTCTTTTTGCTGCCGGCACTGCTCCTCGTTTCGATCAGTGCCTTCATCCCGCTCATCACGGTGATGAACTATTCCCAGCTCACCCTCCTCCCCGGCACACAGCCGTATTTTGCCGGGCTTGAGAACTTCGCCACGATCCTTCAGGATCCAGATTTTCAGGGGGCGCTCTGGCGGCAGTGCCTGTTCAGCTTCCTGGTCCTGATTACGGAGATTCCGCTGGGCCTGGCACTCGCGGTCTGCATGCCGAAGGAAGGAATCGGCGTGGGGGTAAGCCTCGTCCTCCTCGGGATTCCCCTGCTCATCCCATGGAACGTGGTGGGCATCATCTGGCGCGTCTTTACGCGCTCCGACATTGGGGTACTGCCAGAGGTCTTCGAATGGGTCGGTTACGGATACAACGTGAGCAAATTCGCGGGCGACGCCTGGTGGACCGTCCTCGCGATGGACATATGGCATTGGACGCCCCTCGTCATTCTCATTTGCTATGCGGGGATTCAGGCCATTCCCGAAGAGTACTACATGGCCGCTAAGATTGATCGGGCCTCCCCCTGGAAAACCTTTCGCTATGTGACGCTCCCAAACATCCGGGGCGTCCTCATCATCGCCGTGCTGCTACGGCTGATGGACTCGTTCAAGATCTACTCCGAGCCGTTCGTCCTCACCGGCGGTGGCCCGGGAAGCACGACTACGTTCCTGAGCACGTACACCTCACGGATGGCGATTGGAGGATTTCAAATGGGCAGGGGCGCGGCGACGTCTCTGATCTATTTCTTCATCGTGATCCTCCTCTCCTTCGTGCTTTACATCATCATGCTTAATCTCGGACAAGGTGCTGGTGGCGATCAATGAAAAAACAATATTACTTAATCCTGTTTTTGGTATTCCTCATGATACCAATATACTGGATGATCAATATGTCGTTCAAGCCGAACTCTGAGATCCTCCAGTCCCTCACGTTTTACCCCCATAATTTTACGCTGGCCAACTATGAGGAAATCCTGACCTCAGAGTTTTGGCGGAGTGGATACATCAACTCGATTTCGATGGCGGTGATGAATGTAATCTTTGTCACGATTGCCGCTCTGCCCGCAGCCTACGCGTTCTCCCGGTGGAATTTTCGCGGAGACAAGCACCTCTTCTTCTGGTTCTTGACGAACCGCATGGCGCCCCCCGCGGCCTTCATGGTGCCGTTCTTCATCCTGTACTCGAACCTTAATCTGATCGACACCTACTGGGCCGTCGCCCTTGCGCACTGCCTGTTCAACCTTCCGCTGGCCATCTGGATCTTGGAAGGGTTCATGTCAGGGATTCCAAAGGAGATCGACGAAATGGCCTTCATTGACGGCCACAGCTTTCCGAGCTTCTGCTGGAATATCTTTCTGCCCCTCATCACCCCGGGCATCGCCGTGACGGCCTTCTTTACGTTCATGTTCTCCTGGGTCGAACTCCTTCTGGCCCGGACACTAACGAACGAGGTGGCGCAACCGATTACCGTGACCCTAACCCGAAGCCTGGGCGCAGGCGGATGGGACTGGGGCGTCTTGGCCGCCGCCGGCGTCCTCGCCATGGTACCCGGAGCCATCATTGTGTACCTCGTACGCGACCTGCTTGCTACCGGCTTCTCCATGGGACGCGTGTAAGCTTGTCCCCCGGGCCGGACGCCTCCGTACAGCACCCCGTTCCTGATCTCACTCAACCACACCAGTCCCCATGCTCAACTCCGTTCCTCCCGAGTGGATGCAGTGGACGACCGGGACCATCGTTTTCCTCAGCACCATCATTCTGTTGCTCACTGGATTTACCATCTGGGACATGAAGGACCCCGGATGGTCCCGAGAGGGCTACCTCCTTCCCATCGCCACTACACGGGGGGATCGGTTCTTTATGGGCCTTCTGCTCACGGGCATCTACTTCTGTCTGTTGCTGGCCTTCTTTGGTCCATCAGCCGCCTGGACGGTGGTCGTAGCGGGGGTTCTCTTCATTGGTGGCGCCATTAGCTTCTTCTAGCCTATGCCCCCAAGAAACTCCGGATAGCAGTCCAGGAAGGCTTCACGGCGCATCCAGCAACCAAGCTCCTTCCATCCCCGACCGTTGAAGCGCTTTCCACTTTGGGAAGATAGAATCATTTTCTTGGAAGATTAGACTATCGGTGAAGAAAAGCGCTTTCTATACTTCGAGTAACACAATTGAGGAAACACGAAACCACGAAGAGAGGCCGGCGGAAGCGCTTACGGATTCCCACAGATCGAACGGATTCAACTCCGTATCGAGACGATGCGACACGACCCCTGAGAGAGGACCTTCTCTCCGGGCGCCTCTCCGTCGTCTAGTGCACGCGCTTGTTTCGAAGCAGGACTCTTAGAAGAGCCATGGCGTCCCTCTCCGACCCTTTCGCACCGGCCCCACGGAGAGATCGCTATGGGCCTCTACTCCCTGGGCACTCGATCTGGTCGTGGACGTGACCGGCGGCTGCCCGATACACTCAGCTAATCCTTTCATTACCTAAGGTGGTTTTACCATGAGCAGGAAGCACACCACACTATCACGGTCCTTGTATTCGGTGGTGGTCCTGTGTGTCGCGGCACTGGTGTTTCAACCATTTGCGCCCGCCGACGCTCAGGACTGGCCCGACGAACCTAATTATCCGGACATCTCAAAGCAGGAAGCTCGGGAATATGCGGAAAACGAATACGGTCCACTCAACGACCGCGAGAAGGCGGCCTTGAAGTGGGCGTTTCAGTTTCAGCCATCTGTGCTCTCTCTTCAGGAGCAGATCGATGAGCTGATGTGGTTCGCCCAGAACGCCGAGGACCTCCGCGGAACGTCCGTCTCGTCCGTTGCCGAGACCATTAAGACGCACAGCTGGGAGTCCGACGTTCTCGCAGAGGCGTTTAGTGAGATTACGGGCATTAACGTCACCCACAACATTATTGGTGAGGGAAGTTTGGTGGAGAAGTTGCAGACACAGCTGGCCTCCGGTCGAAGCGTCTACGACATCTATGTCAATGACGCCGACCTGATTGGCATGCACATCCGCCTCGGGAGCGCGGTCAACCTCACAGACTATATGAATGGCGCTGGGAGTGAATACACGAACCCCACACTGGACCTCGACGACTGGATGAACCCTGAGTTTGGCCAGAACTATGAGGGCGACCAGCTCCAGCTTCCGGATCAGCAGTTTGCGAACCTGTATTGGTTCCGCTACGACTGGTTTACCGATTCGGACCTGAAACAGCGGTTCCGGAACGAGTACGGTTACGAGCTCGGGGTTCCCCGCAACTGGGCCGCCTACGAAGACATCGCCGAGTTCTTCACCGAGTCCGTCTCCCCCTCAGACGTCGGGGCGGACGCCGAGGAGATTTACGGGCACATGGACTACGGCAAGAAGAGTCCCTCGCTCGGCTGGCGCTTTACCGACGCCTGGCTTTCGATTGCCGGGGTGGGCGACACGGGTCTTCCGAACGGAAACCCGGTGGACGAATGGGGGATCCGCGTCGAAGATCGGATTCCCGTCGGGTCTACCGTGGATCGTGGCGGCGCGACGAACGGCCCAGCCGCATACTACGCCACCCAGAAGTACATCGACTGGATGAACGACTACGCACCGCCGTTTGCCACGTCGATGCGGTGGTCCGAAGCCGGTCCGGTTCCCTCGCGTGGAAACATCGCGCAGCGGGCCTTCCAGTACATTACGTTCCTCTCCGCCGATCCCTTCACGTCCCCCGAGTCGGCTGTGACGGACGACGAAGGCAACCCGAAGTGGCGCATGGCCCCCACCCCCCACGGCCGCTACTGGGATGAGGGCATGAAGGTGGGCTACCAGGACGCCGGAAGCTGGACCATCCCGGTACAGACCACCGGCGACACCCGGCACGCCTCCTGGATGTGGGCGCAATTCGCCTCCTCCAAGACCGTGTCTCTCAAGAAGTTCAACGTCGGAAATACGCCGGTCCGAAGCTCGACCGTCAACTCGGCGTACTGGGAAAAGCACGAAGGCAAACTCGGGGGCCTCATTACCTTCTACACCTCTCCGGTGGAGGACAAGTGGACGGACACGGGCAAGAACGTCCCGCACTACCCCCTCCTCGCAGAGCAGTGGTGGAAGCAGGTGGCCCAGGCCGTCACCGGCTCGAAGTCGGTGAAGCAGGCCATGGACGACCTCGCCAGCATCCAGAACTCCCTGATGCAGCGCCTGCGCATGCAGCAGTACTCGCCGAAGCTGAATCCGGAGCGATCGCGCGAATACTGGCTGGAACAGCCGGGCGCCCCGAAGGCCGAACGGCCGCCGGAGGACCCTGTGACGGTGCCGTACGACGAACTCATCAAGCAGTGGGAAGGTGAGTAGCATCCCTTCTGCCGACGGATCCGCCCCGACCACAGCGACGAGCCACTATGCGTTCAGGCTGTGGTCGGGGGCGGTCATCGGCATTTCTAAATCCCGCTGAAAGCGCCCTCGTCCGGAATTCCATTCCCGATAAGGGTCATCTAGCGACAAAACACGCGCAGCGGACTTCTCCCAGTTCGACCAAACCGTCCGTTGTGCGCCCCCACTACGCGATACTTTCCTCATCCTTAGCGTCCGCTATGTCTACATCTACGACTTCGATTTATCCGCAACCTTTTCAACGTTTGAGTGCTCTCTTCGTCGCCCTCCTCTTCTTCGTCGCGACGGCGGTGCCTGCACAGGCGCAGATGGGCGACGGCGAATTGCCGTCCATCGACTTTAGCGTCAACATGATGCAGTCCGCCCAGGTCCTCTCCATCGACGGACTAGACAACACCGCTTCCGGCTTTCACGCCGCACGTGCCGGACTGAGCGCCAATGTCCAGTTTTCCGAAAATGTGAGTGGACTGGTCATGATCCAGAGCGAACCGAACGATTTCGGCGGCGTGTCGGCCGCCAGTCAGTTCCAGCCGCAGATCGACTTCTTCGTCATGAACCTGCAGGTTGGCAGCGGGGTCACGCTTCAGGCAGGAACTCCGGTCACTGGACTGTTGAACTTCCGGGGCTTTTCCGACGGACCTGTGGTACAGGGCAATCCCCTCATCGGAAACTCTCCGGCAGACAATATCACGGCCGGACAGGGCGTGAAGCTAATCGGTTCGTTCGAGGAGTTCGGCTTCGACCTGACGGTGAACAAAGGATTTGGAGAGGTCCTGAGTGCCCCAGGGGACGCAGCAACTCGGGGAACTGGCCTCAATTACATCGCCAAGGTCCGGTACACCGGAACTGAAGATGAAATCTTTCAGGTCGGTGCCGGAGCAGCCTTCCAATCCGGAGAGCAGGGCATTGTCTTCGCCAGTGGAGATGGAGAGAATTACAACTTGAATCTCCCTGGTCAAGCGATATCGTCTCGCAACACCCATGCTGCCCTTCCGGACGGAGGTGTCATTGCGCAGGCTGACGCCAAGATTACACCGAACCCCTTGGACATTGACCTCTGGGGCGGCCTCGCAAATGAAAGTGACTCCGACACGTACAACGGTGAGGATGCGACCGCCGTCTTCGGTGGCGTCGGCGCGAAGATCAACGTCTCCGAGAATTTCTATCTCGCGGGCCGCTTTACAGTCGTCAGCGACCAGAGCGACGCGCTCGACAATCTTGAGGGCGATCCGGACGGTACCCTGACCCGCTTTCAGGGTGGGATCGGTTGGATGATCTTTGACAAAGCCCTCCTGAAGATAGAAGGCGTTACCCAGAGCCACGGCGACGTCGGGATTACTCGACCGGCGCCTGCTGACAGCTTCGGGGGCGTCCTGACGGAGCTCTCATTCAACTTCTAAAGGCATCATCTCTCAATTTAACGAGCGTTCTGGGTAGAGTAGAGGCCCAGTGGCCTGGGGCCGCCACCGCTGTGGGTGGCGGCCTCAGTGCCTTCGCTCGTTCCTGAGGTAAATTCTAGAAGCCTCTGTGCGTACCACCGTTATCTCTCAACGCCTCTTCTTCCGTCTTCCGCTTCCATTGAACGGTTCCCCCCTTGTAGTTCCTCATTTCTCCTGCGCGATGTCGATGTCGCGACTAAGGATTTCACCGTGTGACCAGCCTGAATCTCCCCTGGTCAATGCCAGCCGCAAAGGACGACCCTCAGTTCGTCAGCCTGTAGCTCTGTGCTTCTGACCCCATGGACCGTACACAAGGAATCGAGGCGATTAAGGCCCGAACCCAACCCTGGGACTTCATCATTATCGGTGGAGGCGCCACCGGGCTCGGATGCGCGGTGGAAGCCGCGGCCCGCGGCTACGACCCCCTCCTCATCGAGATGCACGACTTCGCCAAGGCCACGTCCAGCCGTTCCACGAAGCTGGTGCATGGTGGCGTCCGGTATCTCCAACAGGGAAATATCTCGCTCGTCTTGGAGGCCCTGGACGAACGGGGCACCCTCCAGCGAAACGCCCCCCACCTCGTCCATCCACTGTCCTTCGTGATCCCCAACTATAAGTGGTGGGAGGGCCCGTACTACGGCTTGGGCATGAAGGTGTACGACCTCCTGGCCGGCCGCCAGAATTTTGAGCGATCCCAGCACCTCAACCGCCAGGAGACCCTCAACCATCTTCCCACCGTGCAGCCGGACGGGCTCCGGGGTGGCGTGGAGTACTTCGATGGCCAGTTCGACGACGCCCGGCTGGCCATTAACATGGCCCAGACGGCCGTGGAGCAAGGCGGCGTGGCCATCAACTACATGAAGGCGACGGACCTGACGAAGACAAACGGCGAAGTGGACGGCGTGGTGGCCGAGTGCCAGGAGACGGGGACTAAGTTCAACCTTCCGGCGCGGTCGGTCATCAACGCCACGGGCATTTTCACGGACACGATCCGCCAGATGGACGATCCGCGGGCGCCGCGCACGCTTCGACCGAGTCGGGGCACTCACATCGTCCTGGACAGGTCGTTTCTCCCGGGCGACAGCGCCCTCATGGTCCCGAAGACGGACGACGGGCGCGTGCTGTTTGCGATCCCCTGGAATGAGCGGGTGGTGATCGGCACCACGGAGGCGGAGGTCGAGGACGTGTCTCTGGAACCCTGTCCCAATCACGAGGAGCTTCAATTCCTAATCGAACATGCACAGCGGTACCTCGTGGGCAACCCGGGCCCGGACGATGTCCTGAGCATCTTTGCGGGCATTCGTCCGCTTGTGGCCCCCGCCGATCAGGCCGACAGCGATACGGCAGAAATCTCGCGCGACCACCAGCTCTATACCTCCGAGAGTGGACTCGTGACGATTTCGGGCGGGAAGTGGACCACCTACCGCAAGATGGCCGAGGACACCATCGACGAGGCCCTCGTGGAAGCCGAACTCGACCATCGGACCTCGACGACCCGCGACCTGCACCTTCACGGCTGGCACCAGGACGCGGACCAGTTCGGCGACCTCGCCGCGTACGGCGCCGACGCCCCGGCCCTGAAAGAATTGATGGAGGAGCATCCCGAGTTGAGCGAGCCGTTCGACGACCGCCTTCCCATTCGCGGGGCCCAGGTGGTGTGGGCCGCCCGTCACGAAATGGCGCGAACCGTGGAAGATGTCCTGTCCCGCCGGACCCGGTGCCTGCTATTGGACGCGGAGGCGAGCATTGACATCGCCCCGAGGGTCGCACAACTCCTGGCTGAAGAGCGGGACCTCCCTCCCTCCTGGGCCGAGGAGCAGGTGGAGGCATTCACCGACGTCGCCAGCAACTACCTAATGCCGTCGACCGTCTCGGCAGTCCGCTAAGCTAAGTGACGATTCCTTCCATCCTGGACCCTCTGGGTCGTGGACCAGGACAATCAGATTCGCGTCTACAGGGACGAGGAGATGGATTACTCCCGTATCGCCCCGGACTGTCCGCCGGAGTTGTAGAGTTCGGTCTGTAGAGGAAGACAGATCCACGCGGGCTTACGACCGAGGCCGGGCCGCCGCAAAGAGAAGCAGCCCCGCCGCCACAGACACGTTGAGCGACTCGGCCGGGCCCCGGAGTGGAATCGCGACGAGTTCGTCGCAGGCCGCCGCCACGTCGGGCGCCAGGCCCTCCCCCTCACTCCCCAGCACAACCGCCACGGGACGATCCCAGTCGGCGTCCCAGAGTGAGGTTTCTGCCGTGCCCTCAGCGCCATATACGTAGTACCCTCGTTCCTTGAGCTGCGTAAGCATTTCGGCGAGATCGTCGCTCCGTGCAATCGGGATACGAGGCGCCGTGCCCGCGCTCGCCTTGATGGCGGCGGCGTTAAGCGGGGCCATCTCCCGCGACGGCACAATCACGCCGTCCGTCCCCGCCGCCACGGCGCTGCGCAGAATCGCACCAAAGTTGCGCGGATCGGTGACCCGATCAACGACGAGGAGCAGCGGATTCTTGGTCTGGACCGCGTCCCACGTCGGGGCGATGTCGGACAGCATCTCGTCGACCTCGCGGTACCGAATCGGGGCGGTGATGGCGACGACGCCCTGGTGGGCCGCCCCGTCGGCCTCGTGCCGAAGGCGCGCAGCAGGGACATACTGGACGGGTGCTCCCCGCTCCTCCGCAGCAGCACGAATGGCGCCGATCTGCTCCCCACTCGCATCTTGCTCCAGCATCACCTTCTCGATGCCGAGGTCGCCTCGCTCCAGGGCTTCGAGAACAGGCTGGCGGCCGATGAGGGTAGAGGTGTCGTCGGTGCTCACAGGCGAAAAAGGGGTTGACTGAGGAAGAGTGATGAGCAGGGTCAAGACCGGGCCCTGAACCACTCGGAATGGTGGGAAGATTCATTGTGGCACCGGTTTCGTCGCACCTTCGCTCTGAGAGCGACGCTTCCGGCCGAGACGATTGAACGGGAGAGTCCGCCTTCTTACTCTGTGCGTAGGGGACTGTGGACGTTCAACTCTTGCGCGCTCTCCCCAACCCTGCCCTCTCAACCCTCTACTCCTATGCCCTCCCCTCCCCCCGGCCGCACCGCGGTCTTCGTCGACGGCTGCCGCCTTCCGTTCCAGCGCTCCGGCACCGGCTACGCCGACCTCATGGCGTACGACATGGGCCGGATGGTCCTTCGGAGCCTGCTGACCCGCACAGGCCTTCCGCCCGAGCGGATTGACCGTGTCGTCATGGGCAATGTCGTCCAAGACGTAAACACCAGCAACGTCGCGCGCGAGTCGGCCCTCGCCGCCGGCATTCCGAACAGTGTGCCCGCCTTCACCGTCACGATGGCCTGCATCTCCAGTAACCAAGCCGTCACGAGCGGCGTCGACCTCATCCGCTGCGGGCAGGTTGACATCATGGCGGCGGGCGGCACCGAAACCCTGAGCGACCCGCCGGTCCGCCTGCAACGACCCGTCCGAAAGCGGCTCTTCAAGGCCCGGAAGGCAAAGAGCACGGGCGACTACCTGGACCTGCTGGACGGCCTCAGCCCCGGCGACCTAATTCCAGAATCGCCCGACATCGCCGAGTTTTCGACGGGCGAGGTGATGGGCGAGAGCGCGGATCGGCTGGCGGCCATGTTCGGCATCTCGCGGGAGGCGCAGGACGAGTACGCGCTCCGCTCCCATCAGAAGGCCGCGACGGCCCGAGACGACGGGCGCCTAGATGAGGAGTTGGCCTCCGCCGCAGTGCCCCCCGACTTCAACCCGATCACGACCGACAACGTGATCCGGGACGACACCTCGATGGAGAAACTGGAAGGCCTCCCCCCTGCTTTCGTCACACCGTTCGGCACCATCACGGCGGGAAGCTCGTCGGCCCTCACGGACGGGGCGTCGGCGACCCTGCTGATGGCGGAGGAGGTAGCGGAGGCCGAGGGCTTTGCCCCGCGGGCGGCCCTCCGAAATTACACCTACGTCGCGCAGGACCCGAAGACGGAACTCCTCCTGGGTCCCGCCTACGCCATCCCGGAGGTGCTCGATGAGGCGGATCTCTCACTCGACGACATCGATGTGATCGAGCTCCACGAAGCGTTTGCCGGACAGGTCCTGGCCGTGCTCGAAGCGCTCCGCTCCGAGACGTTCGCGGAGGAGCACCTGAATCGAAGCGATCCTGTGGGTGAGGTCGGCATGGATCGGCTCAATACGCGCGGCGGGTCGATCTCGCTCGGCCATCCTTTTGGGGCAACCGGCGCCCGACTCGTGATGAGCGCCGTGAACCGCCTCCACGACGAGGACGGGCGGTGGGCCCTCGTCTCGGCCTGCGCCGCGGGCGGGCAGGGGCATGCGATGTTGATTGAGCGGATGGCCGAATAGTGCGCATTTCGTATTGCGTATTTTTTACTCCGCGACGACGCTGGACGTAGGTCGGAGTAGAACATACGCCCAAACCCACAAAACCCTTAACGCAAAACGCCCACGCTCAACGCCCACGCTCAACGCCCACGCTCAACGCCCATGCCCGAAACGATCGACGTACCCACGGACCTGCTCACCCTGACGGTCGACGACCACGGCGTGGCGACCCTGGAGCTCGACGATCCCGACGCCTCCGTCAACAAGATATCCTGGGAGACCCTGAATGCCTTTTCGGACGCTCTAGACCACGTTGAGTCCCGGTCCAACCTAACGGGGCTGGTCTTCACCAGCGGCAAGCCCGACTCGTTTATCGTGGGGGCCGACCTGGAGATGCTTCAAGACTTCGAGATCCCCGCGGAGGCCCGCCGGGTGAGCCGCGAGGCGCACGTCCTG
>Ga0207797_1000374_pt1 | contig 34544 bp, 25 predicted proteins | sample PRCRCaboRojoPR_6_FD_187275 | JGI IMG/M metagenome (GOLD analysis project Ga0207797, IMG submission 187275) | Marine sediment microbial community from Cabo Rojo, Puerto Rico - PR CR 10% Liquid 1 (SPAdes) | ecosystem: Environmental > Aquatic > Marine > Coastal > Sediment | place: Cabo Rojo, Puerto... | reverse complement strand
CCCACGGCCTGAAGTTCGCACCCGACCCGGCGTGGGGGGACAAGAGCGTCCTCGGGGGGGCCATCGGCAACAACACGACCGGCGCTCACTCGCTGAAGTACGGCAAGACCGACGCCTACGTCGAGGAGTGCGAGGTCGTCCTCGCGGACGGGACCGTGACGACGTTCGGCTGGATCGGGCTCGAGGAGCTCCACGAGCGGGCGGACCCCGAGGGGGACCTGGAGGCCCGCGTCCACGCCGAGGTCGCGCGGATACTCGAGGAGGAGGCCGACGAGATCGACGCGCGATACCCCGATCTGAAGCGGAACGTCTCGGGGTACGACCTGGACCACCTCCTCGAGAACGCTCGCGACCGCGGGGAGGTCAACCTCGGCCGGCTGCTGGCCGGCAGCGAGGGCACGCTCGCGATCGTCACCGAGGCCGAGGTGTCGCTCGTTCCCCGTCCCGAGGCGACTGCGGTCGTACTGCTGACCTACGACGGGGTCCTGCCGGCGATGCGTGACGTCGCGCCTATCCTCGAACACGACCCCTCCGCGGTCGAGGTGATGGACGACGTGCTGCTGGATCTCGCGCGGGGGACGCGGGAGTTCGCCGACCTCGTCGACACCCTCCCCGAGGGGACGGACTCGACGCTGCTCGTCGAGTTCTACGCCGACTCGCCCGAGGCGGCCGAGCGGAAGGTCCGTGGCCTGCTGGCCGACCGACTGCCCGACCACGACGCGGCGGAAGCGAACGGGGGGACCGCCACGACCACCGACGCGCCGGTCCACGCCGTCGACGCGCTCGAGGCCTACGACGAGGAACGACAGGCCCGGTTCTGGAAGATGCGAAAGGCGGGCCTGCCGATCCTGCTCTCGCGGACCGGCGACGACAAGCACTGGCCGTTCATCGAGGACACCGCGGTGCCGGCCGAGCACCTCCCCGAATACGTCGCCGATCTCCAGGAGCTGTTCGAGGCCCACGACACGTTCGCGGCGTACTACGCCCACGCCGGTCCGGGGGTGCTGCACATCCGGCCGCTGCTGAACCTCAAGTCCGACGCCGGCGTCGAGGCGATGGCGGACATCGCCGACGCGGTGACGGACCTCGTCATCGAGTACGACGGGTCGGTCTCGGGCGAGCACGGCGACGGACGGGCCCGGACGAAGTGGAACCGCAAGCTGTACGGCGAGTCGCTCTGGACGACGTTCCGGGGACTGAAGTCGGCGTTCGACCCGGACTGGTTGCTCAACCCGGGCAACGTCTGTGGCGAGGTCGACCCGACGGAGAACCTCCGGTACGGCACTGGGTACGCGTTCGACGCCGAGTTCGAGCCGACGCTCGCCTGGGACAACGAGAACGGGTTCCAGGGGATGGTCGAGCTCTGCCACGGCTGTGCCGGCTGTACCGGCCACCAGGACACCACGGGCGGCGTGATGTGTCCGACCTACCGGGCCGCCGAGGAGGAGATCACGTCCACGCGGGGCCGGGCGAACATGCTCCGCGCGGCGATGAGCGGCGACCTCCCGGAGGACCTCCTCAGCGACGAGTTCGTCCACGAGGTGCTGGACCTCTGTGTCGGCTGCAAGGGCTGCAAGCGGGACTGCCCGAGCGGGGTAGACATGGCGAAGCTCAAGGCGGAGGTCGTCCACGAGTACCACCAGCGCCACGGGGTGACGCTCCGTGACCGGCTGTTCGCCAACGTCGAGGACGTCCTCTCGCTCGGCAGTACGTTCGCGCCGCTGTCGAACTGGGCGATGGCGCTGCCCGGCGCCGACTGGCTGATGGAGAAGTCCGTCGGCATCGCCCGCGAGCGGACGTTCCCGTCGTTCCACCGCGAGACGTTCCGGGACTGGTGGAACGCTCGCGGGGGGGCGACGGTCCCCCGGGCCGAGGCCGATCGGACGACGCTCCTCCTCGCGGACCCGTACACCGACTACAGCCACCCGGACGTCGGGCGGGCCGCCGTGCGGGTGCTCGAAGCGGCGGGCGTCCACGTCCGGGTCCCGGACGACGTCACCGACAGCGGCCGGCCGGCGTTCTCGAAGAGCATGCTCGACCGCGCAAGGCGGACGGCGAGGGCGAACGTCGACGCGCTCGCGCCGCGGGTGGAGGCGGGCTGGGACGTCCTGACCGTCGAGCCCTCCGACGCGGTGATGTACCAGCTCGACTACCTCGACCTGCTCGACGGCGACGACGCGGCGCGGGTCGCGGCGAACGCCTACGGCGTCCTCGAGTACCTCGACCGGTTCCGCCTCGACGACGCGATGGCGTTCTCCGAGCCGGGGGCGTCGCTGGCCTACCACGGGCACTGCCAGCAGAAGGCGACGAAGAAGGACCACCACGCGGTCGGCGTCCTGCGACGGGCCGGCTACGAGGTCGACCCCCTGGACTCCGGCTGCTGCGGGATGGCCGGGAGCTTCGGCTACGAGGCCGAGCACTACTCGATGAGCGTGGCCATCGGGCAGCGGCTGTTCGAACAGGTCGACGGGTCGCCCGGTCGGACGGTCGTCGCGCCCGGCGCCTCGTGTCGCTCGCAGCTCTCGGGGTACGGCGAGGACGAGTCGGAGCCGCCACATCCCGTCGAGAAGGTCGCCGCGGCGCTGGACGGCTGATCCGTCCCCGACCGGAGCCGTCCGAACCCGCCGTTCGGACTGGGACACGTGTAATATCGTCGTACATATCGGTAAATATAAATGGCCCCACTCCTACCCCGGGCCTGTATGCCAACCAGTGACAGCCTTACCGTAGGGAACGGTCGGTGCGGCGCGGGGAGCGACGGAACGTCGGGGGGACGCGGCCCCTCGCGCCGGGAGGTGACCGGGCGTGGCTGAGGCGTCGCTCGTCCTGATGGCACTGCTGCCGCTGGTCGCGATCACCGTCATCATGGTGATCCTCTACCAGCCGGCGACGGTGACGATGCCCATCGCGTGGCTCATCGCGGTCGCCGTCGGGTTCGTCGGCTGGGGGATGTCGCCCGAACTGCTCGCGGCGGCATCGATCGCCGGCGTGTTCACGGCCACCGAGATCCTCTGGATCGTCTTCGGCGCAATCCTCCTGCTGTACACGCTGAAGGAGTCGGGGGCGTTCGACGTCATCAACGCGGGCTTCTCCTCGATCAGCGACGACCGGCGGGTACAGGTGGTGCTGCTGGTGTTCCTGATGGGCTCGTTCATCGAGGGGGCGGCCGGCTTCGGCACCCCCGCGGCCATCGTCGGCCCGCTGCTGGTCGGGCTCGGGTTCCCGCCGCTGGCGGCCGTGGTGGTCGCGCTCACCGGCAACATCATGGCCATCACGTTCGGCGCCGTGGGAACCCCCCTGATCATCGGGCTGGAGGAGGTGTTCAGTCAGAACGAGGCGATCAACGAGGCGATCCGGGAGCAGGGCCTCACCGTCACCGCGTACGTCGCCGACGTCTCGGTCTGGGCGGCCTCGATCCACGCCGTCGTCGGCATCGTCCTGCCGTTCATCGGCGTGGCGATGATGACGCGGTTCTTCGGCGAGAAGCGCTCGATCCGGCCGGCGCTGGACGTGCTCCCGCTGACGACGTTCGCGTGGGCGTCGTTCGCGGTTCCCTACTGGCTGACGGCGTACTTCCTGGGGCCGACGTTCCCCGCCCTGCTCGGCGCGATGATCGGCCTGTTCGTCACGGCCGCGACGCTCCGTGCGGGCTACCTCATCCCCGACGAGGAGTGGGACTTCGGCCCGCGCGAGACCTGGCCGTCCCACTGGGTCGGCGACATCGAACCCGGCGAGAGCGTCACCGGCGAGGAGCCGACCGTCGCCGCTGACGGCGGCGTCGTCCGGGCCTCCGGCGGGGGGATGAGCCTCGGCCGGGCGTGGGCCCCGTACGTCCTCACCGCCGCGCTGCTCGTGGTCACCCGGGTCTGGACCCCGCTCCAGACGTTCCTCACCTCGAACCTCGTCATCGCGTGGAACGACATCCTCGGGATCCAGGGGCTGTCGGGCTCGTTCCGGACGCTGTACCTCCCCGGGGCGATCTTCGTGTTCGTCAGCGTCGTCACCTACTGGCTCCACGACATGGACCGGGAGGGGATCGCCGCCTCCTGGAAGGAGACCGGCCGGAAGATCCTGCCGGCCGTCATCGCGCTGTGGTTCGCGGTCGCCACCGTCCAGATCATGATCAACTCCGGCCGGGCCGGCGAACTCGACAGTATGCTGGTGATCCTCTCGGATCTGACGGCCAGCATCGCCGGCGCCGTCTACCCGTTCTTCGCGGCGCTCGTCGGGGCGTTCGGGGCGTTCATCGCCGGCTCGAACACCGTCAGCGACATCCTGTTCGGAACGTTCCAGTTCAACGCGGCACAGAACCTCGGCGTCCCGACACAGGTCGTCGTCGGCGCTCAGGCGGTCGGCGGCGCCATCGGGAACCTCGTCGCCATCCACAACGTCGTCGCCGCGCTCGCCGTCGTCGGACTGGTCGGGGAGGAGGGTCGCGTCATCCGCCTCGAACTCATCCCGCTGAGCTACTACGCCGCGGCGACCGGGATACTGACGCTGGTATTCGCCTATCTCGTCGCTCCCGGCGCGTTCTGACCCACACCCGGGACACCCTCCCGACTCCCGCGTGGTTCTGGAGACGGGAACGAGCGACTCGGGCCCTTCCGACCGGCAGGCACGCGGTCCGTACGCCCCCTCCCCCACGGTCGCGCCGATCTCCGGACGGACTTCGCACTCGTCGGTGGCCGTTACCGGGGACGGGCGGAGGGTACAACGCACTGTGTCACTCGCGCCCGTGTCGAACCGGAGGAGTCTGAAATTACAGGTATATATCTGTAACACACGCGGTGCCGGTGTCGCCGGATCACTCGTCGGAGCATCCGCGACGGAACGATCCAGTCCCGGGGACACCGGGGAGGGGCGTGGTCGGGGGGTCGGGATGGATCGAATTATCAAATACAACTATTAAATAGAATATTTATATATAGTGCCGACCGAATCCGAGTCGGGAGATCACGGCCCAACGGCAGCTGGCCGCTCTCTCGCCCGAATGTGCGCCGTATTCGACGGAACACCTCTGATCTCTCGGGAGGACACACCGGGTGTCGAAACGGCCGAAGAGATCCGGCGATCACGGGAACCACGGTACGTCTCTCTGGTGTTTCTATCCGCACGGGAGGACGGACCAGCGGTTCGTCGGCCGATAGACTAACAATAAACTTATTATATCTATTAACTATCAAATTAGATAAGTCAAACGAACTCGGACGAACCACGACCTCCCTCCCGGGGAACTGCCCGTGCTGGAACCGGTCGCGGGAGCGGGTCCGACGGGGAGCGACGGGCGGTCTCGGAGGAACGTTCGATATGTATTCTGGATGTAAGTTCGGCACGATCGTCGGACTGCAGCGTAGAGATCGGCCGGAACGAGTGGTTCGTGCGTCGGTTCCCGGTGGTGTCGTTCACGGATTCGGATGTTCGTTTTTGACATGTGGGAATCGTACCCGGGGTAGTAACGTCCGCGGACGAGCAGGGTACGCATGAAACACAGATCGGGTCGACCCGTCGAACTCGGGGTCGGCGACGCGGTGCTCGAGGGTCGGCTCACGCTCGAGCCCGGAGTCAGAGGGCTGGTGGTGGTGGTGAACGGGGACTGGGGGGTTCGCTACGCCTCGCGGGAGACCGAGATCGCCGAATCGCTCGAGAGGGAGGGGTTCGGGACGCTCGTGATCGAACTGCTCACGCCCGACGAGGGCGCCGACCGTTCCAACCGCTTCGCGACCGACCTGCTCGCCGACCGGCTCGGCGGCGTCACCGAGTGGCTCGACAGCCGCGAGCGAACGGCCGACCTCGATCTGGGGCTGTTCGGCGTCGGTCCGGGGGCGGCGACCGTGCTCCGCGCGGTCGACGGTCGGGGGACCGACGCCGGCGCGGTCGTGACGCTCGACGGCCGCGTCGACCTGATCGACGGGCTCGAGAGCCGTCGCGTCCCGACGCTGCTCGTCGTCGACGGCAGCAACGACCACCTGCTCCGGAGCAACCGGCGGGCCTACCGGGCACTCGGGCCGGACCACCACCGGCACGTCGTGCTGTGGTCGGAGGACGGGGGCTCGGCGACGGTGAGCGCCGAGGCGATCTCGCTCGCGGCGAGCTGGTTCGAGACACACCTCCACGACGGGGCGTGAACCTCTCCGGTCCATGTCCCGGGCCGACCGTCGACCGATCCCGACCGACCGCCTCGGGGGAGGAGCGTCCCGGGGCGTTCAGATCTCCGTAATCCGGTCGACGGCCGGGGCCTCGGGCCGGTCGAACGCGGCGGCGTGATCGGGGAGCAGGACGACGATCAGGTAGGGGACGTACTCCTCGAGGTAGTCGACGAGGTCGACCAGCCGCTCGCCGTCGATCATCTCCAGCGAGTCGAGCAGCATGAACGGCACCCGTTCCCGGACGTCGTGAACCAGGTAGCCCGCCAGCGCGACCACGAGCCCGACGAGCTCCCGCTCGCTCTCGCTGAGGTGCTCGACGGTGTCCTCGTACGTGGTCCCCGTCCCCGATCGACGGACGACGTGGAGGTCGAACGTCCGCTCGGTGACCCGCTGGCCCCCCTCGCGGACCGACCGTTCGGCGGGTTCGATCCAGATCCGCTCGATGTTGTCGTATCCGAGCCGGTCGAGCAGCGCCTCCATGTGGCTGTTGAACCCCTCGACGGCGTCGGTCTCGATCCGGTCGATCCGGGTGCGGAGCTCCGTCAGCTCGTCCGAGACGGCGTCGCGCCGGTCCTCGAGCCCCTCGCGGGTCTCGAGCTCCGACTCGATCCCCTCGATCTCGGACTCGACGTCCTCGAGCCGGTCGGCGACGCGGTCGCGCTCGAACGCGAGTTCGCTCACCTCCCGCTGGAGGGCCAGTAGCTCGTCCGTCCTGGCGTCCTCGAGCTCCGCGACGGCGCGTTCCCGTTCGGCCACGCGCTCCTCGAGTTGCTCCCGCCGCTCCTCGAGCCGGGCGACGTTCGCCTCCCGCCGGTCCAGTTCGTCGGCCAGCTCCTCGAGCCGGGTGGCCAGCCGGTCCCGTTCCTCCCGTCGCTCCTCGATCCCGTCGATCTCCTCGGCGAGCTCGTCGATCTCCTCGGCCACCTCGTTGCGCTCCTCCCCCTTCCGTCGGCGGAGCGTGCGGAGCTGTTCGACCATCCCGTCGATGCGGCTCCGCTGGACCTCGCTCCCGCAGGTCCAGCAGGTGACCGTCGCCTCCCCCGAGAGGAGTCGGTCGGTCACGGCCCCGTCGTCCCCGGTGTCGCCCTCGAGCCCGTCGAGCAGTCCCGGCCCGGACTCCTCCAGCCGGGTCTCGTTGAACCCGATCACTCGCTGGAGCTCGCTGACCGTCGACTCCAGCGACCGCTTCCGGTCCCGCAGGGTGGCGACGCGCTCCTCGACGACCGCCAGGCGCTCCTCGTCGGCCGCCGGGATCGACTCGTACCGTTCCTCGACGCGGTCGCGTTCCTCCGCGAGGGACTCCAGGCTCTTCCGCTCGATCGAGAGGTCGTCCTCGACCCGCTCGAGGTCGGTCCTCGCCTCGCGGAGCGCCCGGAGCTCCTCGTCGAGTTCGTCCTCGAGCCCCGCCCCCGCGCGGTCCGGCGCCTCGGCCTCGATCCGGTCCCGTCTCGCCCGCTTCTCCTCGAGCCGTCCCTCGACCTCCTCGAGTTCCTCCGCGAGCCCTCGGCGCTCGGCCTCGAGCTCCGGGAGTTCCTCGGCGAGTACGTCGAGCCGGTCGAGCTCCTCGTCGATCTCCTTGCGCTCGTCGACGAGCGTCCCGATCTCGCGCCGTATCGCCTCGGTGTCGATCGGGCGCATGATCGCGTCCCGGAGGTCCTCGTCCTCCCGCACGGCTCGGCGCACCTCGTTGTCCTCGAGGAGGACGGCGTAGAGGTCGACGAGCTCCGGGTCCTCGAGATACGGCTCGCCGGCGACGTCGACGCTCCCGTCCTCGCGCTCCAGTCGCCGGGTGTACCTCTCGCCGTCGAGCGCGAGCGACACCCTCCCCTCCCGGGAGTCGCCTTTCAGCGTCACGCGGGTCCCGCCCAGCGCGCCTGCGAGGGCCTGGAGGAACGACGTCCGGTTGGTCGCGTTCGGGCCGATCAGCGCGGTGATACCGGGCGAGAGGCTCACCGTCGTCTCGTCGATCCCGCCGATGTTCTCGACGCGGACGGTCGCGGACGCCGAGGGCCGTCGATCCCGGGTCACTCGGTTGGATGTCCGCGATTCGGGTCAAAAAGCCTGCTGCTATCCACACCACACGCCGACCTCTCCCGGTCCTGTGGCACGACGACGCGGGCGATGCCGACCGCGGGCTCGGTCCCGGTCACCGCGCCGCCGGACCCGTCGGGACTGTGGGGCCGTTCGGGGCCCGTCACTGTGGCTCCGTAGGTCACGGCCCGGACACGGTCCCGTCCGCCCGGTGCCGCCGTCCTCCCCCTGCCGGGAACGTTCCCGCGCCAGCGGGGCCGGTCGCGGGACCACGGCTCGGTCGGGGCCTCGCCAGCGGTTCCCCGACGACGCGGGACTCGCGGTTTCAGGCACTGAACACGCTGTGGGTCCATTATGTGCATAGGGGATATAGGCTGTATCAAATGGGGACTGCAGATACGATAACTCCGGATCGGGTCGCCCTCGACGGGGGCGACGACGCGGATGAGGGGGGCGAGAACGTGCTGGTGCTGGCGGACTCGATGTCCCGCGACGCCGACGAGCACTGCGCGGCGCAGCTCGGGTCGGCCGACGCGGCCCCCGCACCGAACCTCCTCCTCGTCTCGCTCGACGACACGCCGGACAGCCGGTTCGACGCCGTCGTTCGTCGGGGCCCCGGTCGGCCGGCGAACGTGGCCGTGGTCTGTGCCGACGAGACCCGGGGGGCCGCCGCGGCCCGGCAGACGGGGGCGTCGGGAGTCGATCCCGGCCCGTGGACCGCCACCGTCTCCTCGCCCGCGGACCTGACCGGTCTCGGCGTGCGGATCGAACAGGTGATCTCCGCGTGGGCGGACGGCCCCGAACCCGTCGTGCTCTGCTTTCACTCGCTGACGACGCTCTGTCAGTACGTCGACGACCGGGCGGCGTTCCGCTTCTGCCACACCGTCACGCGCCACCTCGACTCCGTCGGGGCGAGTTCGCACTTCCACCTCGACCCGGCCGCCGTGGACGACCGGACGGTGGCCACGCTCTCTGCGCTGTTCGATCGGGTCGAGGACTACACCTGACGCCGCCCCCGGTCCGGCTTCCGGCCGCCCCGTCCGACGCGACGGCGTCCGCTCGCCCTCTCGCGGCGACCATCGTGCGTCCCCGGACCACCGTGTGTCCGACGGCGAGCTCGTCGGTTCGCGGCCGATCGCCCCTCAGCCGGTCTCCATCGGGAGGTCTGTCCGCCCCCACTCGGCGAGCGAGCCGTCGTAGACGGCCACGTCCTCGACACCGAGGAGGTGGAGTGCGAACGCGGCGCTGCTGGCGGCGATCCCGCCGCCACAGTAGGCGATCACGCGGTCGCCGTCGGTCGCGCCGGCCTCGTCGAACCGCTCCCGGAGGGCCCCCCGCGGGAGGTACGTGTCGTCGCCCGGGTCGACGATGGCGTCCTCGCCCACCGCCGGGACGTTGACGCTCCCCGGGATCCGTCCGGGACGGCCGTACTTCACGAGGCCGGTACCGTCGTGATCGGCCGGGCGGAGCGCGTCGACCAGACAGCAGGCCTCGTCGTCGATCGCCTCCAGGACCGCCTCCTTCTCGACGAACAGCTCCGGGCGCGGGTCGGGCGTGAACGTCACCTCCCGCTCGGTCGGCGGGGCGGCGGAGACGGGTCGTCCCTCGGCGGTCCACCGGTTCCAGCCACCGTTCAGGACGCCCGCCCGGTCGAAACCGAAGGCCCGGAGCAGCCACCAGACCCGCGCCGCCCAGCCGTTCCCCTCCGAGTCGTAGCAGACCACCCGGCTGTCGTCGCCGACCCCCAGCGCCTCCATGGCGTCGGCGAACCGCTCCGGCGACGGCCGCTGGTAGGGGTAGTCCGGGTCGGTCGCCGAGAGGGCCCCCGGGATGTCGGCGAAGGCGCTCCCCGGGACGTGCGCGCGCTCCCAGTCCCCCCGGCCGGACTCCGACCGCCTGGCCCCGGTCTCGGGGTCGAAATCCAGGTGGACGGTACAGTCGAGGACGCGGAGGTCGGGCTCACCCAGCCGGGCTTCGAGCCAGTCCGGTTCGACCAGGGCGGGCACGCGGTCGCCGGTCATCGAACGCCCGCCTCCGTCGGTCGCTCCCGACGCGGATCGCTCATGGACGGGCGGTTCGCGCCGAACCCCGTTCAATGCTCGGGCAGCGGCGACGGGTCGCGGTGGACGGACACCTCCCGACGGACCGACCCCGAGCGTCGTTCCCCGTCCACGAGAGCGATGGGCCCACGTCGTGTCGCTCTCGCAGGACCGGTCGGCCGTGAGCCGGAGACGACGTCACTCCCCCCTCTCGTCCGTCGCCACCGCTTCCCGGCGTTCGTCCTGCTCGCGTCCGTCCCGACGTGGGTTCACTGGGGGAGCGTCGCCGTCTCACTCCGCGCCGAGGAACGTCTCGAGCGGCCAGCGCGGCGTGTGGTCGGTCGGCCCTTCGGCGTAGCCCAGACGGAAGAGGTGCTGTGGGACACCCGCCGGCTCCGGGAGGAGACGCTCGAGTCGCGCCCGCGTCCCGGGCCGTTCGAGCGTCTGGCTCATCGGGTGGACCGCGACGCCGTCGGCGCTGGCCGAAAGCGCCACCCGTTCGAAGGCCAGTCCCGTCCTGACCTGCGCTCCCGGCTCGTCGGTGTCGGTCGTCAGGACGGCGACGACCGGCGCGCTCTCGATGAGCTTCGAGTTCTTCGCCGCCTCGCGGTCCCCGAGGTCGAAGTGGCTGACCACGGCCTGTCCGACGCGAGCCGTCAGCCAGGAGGCGCCGAGCGCGCCGCGTCCGATCCAGCGACCCAGTTCCTTCCGGTACTCCGGGTCGTCCATCTGGAGCCGGTCGGCCTCCGCCTGTAGCTCGGCGACGGCGGCCTTCGTCTCCGGGTCGTCGACGAGGTGGAGCGTGACGCCGTCCTCGTCGACGGCCTCCCGGATCGTTTCGCGCACCGCCCCACCGAGCGGCCGGTCCTCGAACAGCTCGTGGCTCGTGGCCCGCGTCGTGAGCGCGTCGAACAGCGCCGTCGACCGCCCCTCCGGGGGCTCGTCCCCGCCGGCGAGCGTCACGGTCACGAGGGGGTCGGACGACGCCGGATCCCCGTGTTCGACTCGCGGGTCGAACCCGAAGTGCTCGGCCGCGACACGGAGGTTCTCGACGGCACAGCCGACACTGATGTACAGTTCCCGTCTGTCCGGATCGGCGGCGCGTAGCCACCGGGAGCCGTCGGCCTCGACCGCGACCTCGTCGCCCGAGACCCGGAACCGCCACGGTTGCGAGTTGTGACTCGAGGGCGCCAGGACGGCGTATCCGAGGAGGAACTCGACCTGCCGCTCCGTGCCGCCCTCCGACGGGAAGTCGTCGGCGTCGATCATCCAGACCGATCTCGTGAGGTCCGTTTCGGGCATCGGGGGGTCCTTCCTGGCGCAGCAACATAACTCGCGACGCCCGTCGTGACGTGGCGGCTCCCCTCGGGTGTCTCGCCCAACGGGCCGACGGGGGACCGACTCGTCCGACCAACTCGCCCGTGGGCACGCCCCCGTCTCACACCGCCCGCATGAAAGCCCCCTTTCCGGGCCGTCACGACGGGCACACCCGTTCCGACGCTGTCGCCGATCCCGGAGCACGCACCGAGGATCCGGGCGAGAGTCGTCCCACGGTCGAGAGGGTTCATCGGACGCGGTCGGCGGTCGCGAGTGGGGTCCTCTGTAGCGTGACAGCAGCCACGTGATGGCTACACCGGAACCGTCCGTCGAGATCCGGACCGAACCCGGCACCGAACCGGGCGGGACGCTCGTCGGCGGCGCGGCGAACTCCGGCTGGGGGCTGACGGGGCTCGACTACCTCGTCACCCACGCCCTGACCGAACAGGTCGACCACGTCGCGACGCGGAACGTGACCGACATCGACCCGTTCACGGCGGGCGACCCGCGGTACCGATGCGGGTCCACACCACCACGGACCGGGACGTCACGCCCCCGATCAGCGAGAACTTCGTCCCGCTCCGGGCGGGGTCGATACCGACCCGTTCACCCCGAGGTCACGTCGGCACGCCGCGCGCGGTCGACCCGATTCGCCCTGTCGAGGGGGTCCTCTAGCTCGCCCATCACCGCCTCCAGCGCGTCGGTCGCCGTGAGCAGCCCGACGATCTCCCCGTCGGCCAGCACGAGCGCGAGTTCCTGCCGTTCGGCCTGGAAGCGGTCGATCGCGTCGCTGACGGACGTGTCCGCCGAGACCGTCATCGGCGGCGCCGCGATCCCCGCGAACGTCTCGTCGCCGGCCTTCAGCTCCTCCATCCGATCGACGACGCTGGGGACGTAGACGATCCCGAGGAACTCCTCGGGATCGCCACCGACCAGCGGATACCGAGTGTGTGGGGTCTCCGAGACGCGACGGAGGTTCGCCTCGACCGAGTCGTCGGCCGAGAGGAACGTGATATCCGCCTCGCCGACCATCACCTCCCGGACTTCGGTGGTGCCCGCCTCCAGCGCGCTCAGCACCTCGTCGTGGCGTTCGGCCGAGAGCTCGCCGCGGTCCAGCAGCGAACTCAGGCGGTTCCGTAGCTGTGCGCGGGACTCGATGGCGTCCTCCTCGGCTTCGAGCCACGCCCCGCTCATCTCGACGCCGAACAGCCGTAGCGTCCACTTCGCGACCCGGTCCCCGAGCGTGATGATCGGCGAGATGAGCAGGTAGAACCAGTACAGCGGCGCGGCCCCGTACCGACAGACCGTCCGCGACCGTTCGACGCCGAGATACGTCGGCGTCTGCTCGCCGTGGGTCAGATGGACCAGGTTGATGATCAGGTAGGCGATCAGCGCACCCGCCCCGACGGTCGCCAGCGGCGTCCCTCCGAAGAGGGGTTCGAACAGCGCCGCCAGCGCGGGCTCGGCGACGATCCCGACCGCGATGCTCGACGCCGTGATCCCGACCTGGCAGGTGGTCAGGTACAGTTCGAGGTCCTGGGTCATCTCCCAGGCCCGCTCGAGGCGGGCGTCGCCGTCGACGAACTCCTCCTCGGCGAACTGTCGGGCACGCGTCAGTGCGAACTCGATAGCGACGAAGAAGCCGTTCGCGAGGATGAGCAGGACCCCTGCGACGAGGCGTACGCCGATCTCCAGTGGGTTCATCGACTGTCGGAGGGGTTGTCGCGCCACGCCTTTGTAAGCAGCGATCGTCCGAGAGTATATATACTGTATTATCGTTCCGGTACGTATTCGAGATCAAACTGCGGAACCGACTACAGCCGTGGCCAGCATTAATACCGTCGCCGCCGAACACCGCGTCGAATGGCGAGCCACGATCTCGACGCCCCGGACCGACGGATCCTCCACAGGCTCCAGCACGAGGCACGGCACACGTCGTCGAGCGACATCGCCTCGTCGCTCGACGTCTCTGCGAGCACCGTCAGGAACCGCATCCGGCGACTCGAGTCGAACGGCGTGCTCCGTGGCTACCACGCCGACGTCGACTACGAGGCGGCGGGCTACCAGCTGTTCACCCTCATCGTCTGTACGGCGCCGATCCCCGAGCGGGAGGCGCTCGCCGCGGCGGCCGCGGAGGTCCCCGGCGTGGTCGAGGTCCAGGAGGTGATGACCGGCGAGGCGAACGTGCTGGTCAGAGCCGTCGGGGCCGACGGCGACGACCTCAGCCGGATCGGCGAGGACCTGGACGAGCTGGGGCTCCGGGTCTCCGACGAGGACCTGATCCGGAACACGCATCGACGGCCGTATTCGGGGTTCGGCGACCACGACTCCGCGTGACGGGTCGACGCCGAGGCCAGCTGGGACGATCCGTACTCGGCCGAGGGGCCCGGGAGCCGACCCGGCCGGGAGTCTCCACGGCGGACTAGGGGGTGCCGGCGACGACCGTCACCCGGTGGCTCGACGGATCGTCCCGGAGCGCATCCGGGCGCGGGACGCGGTCGCTCTCCGATCTCGCGCCGAGCGGCTTCAGTAGAGAGGGGTGGGTCGGAGGCTGTCTCCGCCATCCCGTTCCGGTCTCGCCGTCCCGAGAGCCGATGATCGAGGAAACGCCGAGGGACGGGACCGACCCGGGACCGTGCTCCAGAGGTCCGACACGGTTTCGCCGCCCTCGCGACAGGGCGCCCGTATAGCCCCCTCCAGACGTCGACGCCCCAGCTCCGGCCCGCCGCCGCGCTCGTCGGTCTCGTCCTCGTCGGTGCGGTCCTCGGAGCGGTCGGGAGCGCCGTCGCGCGGCGACTGTCGAACCCGGTCGGGAAGTACCGCCTCCTGTACCGTCGAACCCGGTCGGGAAGTACCGCCTCCTGTACGCCTGTGTCCTCCTCCCGGTGACGCTGGTCGCCTACGCCCTGCTCGGCCTGCTCTGGCTCGGCCCCGCGCTCCTCCGCCTCCTCCCGGGCGTTCCGGGCCCGCCCGACGGCTTCCCGGCGACCTTCGCCAGGCGCCTCGCTGCGGGGGTCGTCTGGCTCGCGGCCTACGCGCCCACGGTCCCCGGAGTGCGAGATGCCCGGGTGATCGCGCTGTCGACCGCCTCCGCCCTCGTCTCGATGGCACGCTACGTCGTCGGACCGAGCGCCGTCCTCGCGGTCGTCGTCGCCCCGCTCGGGCCCGTCCCGTCCGGTGGCTCGCCGGTCGCGCGTGTTCTAGCCCCGGGTGGCGACGGTCCCCGTCGCCGGACTCGCGCTCGTCGCGTCGCTGACCGGCGTCGGCCCCCGGTTCCCCGTCCTCGGGGTCTCGTTCGGCGGCCCTTCTGGTCGGGTTCCGGCTCTCCCGGCGGGGCCTCCGGGCGGCCGAGGAGTACGCCGCGGAGCGGGTCGGGGCGGCGACGGTCGCCGGGGCGCTCGACCGGTACGCCGAGGTCCACGCGATGGAGCCGAGCGGCGGCGCCTCCCGAACCCGCCCTCGGCGAACGTCGACCCCGGTGACCGGATCGACCGCCTCGACGGACGGGTCGCCTCGTGAGCCCCACCGTCGCGGGGAGCGCCGACGGCGTCCCCTACCGGTCCCCGACGACCCGCCCGTGGACGTCGATCTCGCCGTTCCGGATGCGGGTGCTGCTGATCCGCTCGCCGTCCTCCGCGACGACGAACGGCGGGATGTGGATCTCGAGCGGCGCGAGTCCGGCCTCCCGTCGCCGCTCGTTGAGTTCGTACGCGCGGCGCTGGGCTTTCGCCTCGGGTGAGGCCACGAGCGCGTCCACGTCCTCGCTGGTCGCCGCGGGGCCGCCGGTGTCCTCCAGCCGGATCGTCTCGTGGGAGGCCGTGTACGCCCCGCCGACGCGCTCGAGTTCGGCCTCGAGGTTCGCCCGGCGCTCCTCGAACGGCTCGATCAGTTCGACGTGGGACGGGTCGCTCCGCGTCCGCTCGGCCAGATCCGTCGACGCGAGGCCGGTGACGACGTGCCCGTCGCCGTCACCGTCGTGGCTCGCGGTCTGGAAGGCCTTGTGCAGGAGGGCGCGGTGCCCGTTGTGGATGGGCGAGAACGTCCCCCCCAGGATGGCGGTCCGTTCGGTCTGCTCCATGTCGGAGGCGTCGTCGCCGGGCCACATATACGATGCCGGTCTGCCGCCTCGATCGGTACGGGTTCGTACCCGCCGGTGCCGGGACGGGCCGGGACCTCCGGTTTCCCGACGGTCCCCGTCTCCGGGACTGCCCGGCCGTCCCGTCGCTCAGCCTCGAGACCCGTCGGACAGGTCGCGGGCGCCTGCGATCCACGCCCTCGCCTGGTCGCGGCTCGCGTCGGCGGCGTCGGCGACGCGAGCCGGGTCGGCGGTGGCGAGGGTCGCGAGGTCCCGGATCCCGGCCTCCCGCAGCCGGCCGGCGTAGGTCGGGCCGATCCCCTCGACGTCCTCCAGTCCCACCGACGCCGCGATGTCGCCGGCCTCGACGGCCTCGGCGATCTCGCCGCTGATCGCCCGACCGATGCCGGCGACGGTCTCGCCGACCGAGTCGCCACGCCGGACCCGCACGACGACCCCGCCGGGGCGCTCCTCCAGACCCACCTCGATGCCGAGGACGTCCTCGACGAACCGCCGGATCGACCCCGCGTCGCGGCCGACGACGCCGGCTGCGACGTGGCCGGACTCGTCGGCGATGCGGATCTCGACCTCGTCGGCCCCACCGGACGTCACGTCGGTCTCGACGTCGTAGCCGAGCACCTCCTCGATCCCCTCGCCGATCACGTCGGCGAGCGACGGGGGCCCCGAGTGCTCGAAGAACCACTCGGCGACCTCGGGCCAGAGCTCGCGGTGGGCCGCCTCGGACATCGAGAGGCCGACGTGACCCGTCGGGTACTCGACGACCGTCACGTCCGCCGGGATGGCGTCGTCGAACGCCAGGCTCGCCTCGTTCGGGACGAGGCTGTCGTACTCGCCGACGATCTGCAAGACCGGCATGTCGATGTTCGTGATGTCGACGCGTTCGCCGCCGACCTCCAGTTCGTTCTCGTAGAGGCGGTTGTCCTGGTAGAGCGCCTCCAGGAACTCGGCGTAGGCCTCGCCGGCGACGTCGACGCCGTCGGATAGCCAGCGCTCCATCCGGGCGAAGTTCTCGACGAAGTCCTCGTTCTCCAGGCGGTCGTACAGGTGGACGTACTTCGTGAGGTAGTTCGCCACCGGGTCCATCAGCGCGAACCCGGCGGCGAGGAACTCGGCCGGGACGTTCCCGAACGCCCCGGTCACCTCGCGGGGATCGTAGTACGCCTCGTCCCCCCACCGTTCGAGGACGCCGGCGCTGTCCTCGAAGTAGAGCCCGGTCGCCATCAGGCCCAGCGTCTCGACCTTCCCGGGGTGGAGCGCGGCGTAGATCGTCGAGAGCGTCCCCCCCATGCAGTAGCCGAGCAGGTTGATCGCGTCCCGTCCGGAGCGCTCGCGGACGACGTCGACGCAGTTGTCGATGTAGCGCTCGACGTAGTCGTAGAGGCCCAGCGACGCGTCCAGCCGGGACGGCTCGCCCCAGTCGATGAGGTAGACGTCGTGACCGGCCTCCAGCAGACGACGGACCACCGAGCGGTCGGGCTGGAGGTCCAGCACGAACGGCCTGTTGATCAGGGCGTAGACGACGAGGATCGGGACCCCGTGCTGGGTCTCGGTCATCGGTTCGTAGTGGAGGAGCTCCAGCTTGTTCTCCGTGTACACCACCTCGGCGGGCGTCTCGCCGACGTCCACGGACGCCATCGACGCCGCCCGCTCGCCGGCGACGGTCGACTTCCGGAGCGCGTCGGCGGCCGCTCGCATCGTCTCGCGCCCTACGCCGACCGCGGCGGCGAACGGGTTCGCCGTCACCGGCGTCGGCTCCCGGCTATCGTCGGTCATCGTGGTTCACCTCGACCTGCTCGCGCTCGGGCTCCTGGGGAACCCTCGCGGCGCCCGGTCGCGGGGTGTGGATCGGTCCCGGGAGAACGTATACTCTCGCTCGATTCCCAGGGCGCGGGTATCAGGAATCGGTTGATCCCGGTGGGGCGACCATCCCCGCCCATCATGCTCGAGGACAAGGTGGCGATCATCACCGGCGGCTCCTCCGGGATCGGCAGGGCGACCGCAGCGGAGTTCCTCGCGGAGGGCGCGACGGTCGTGATCGCGGACATCGACGAGGACCGCGGGACCGCGGCCGCCGAGGAACTGGGCTGTGAGTTCGTCCGCACGGACGTGACCGAGTACGAGCAGGTCGAGAGCGTCGTCGAGTCCACCGTCGAGACCCACGGCCGACTCGACGTCATGGTGAACAACGCCGGGATCGGCAGCGAGACCAGCATCCGGGAGATGGACATCGAGGAGTGGCACCGGGTCGTCGCGGTCGACCTCGACGGCGTGATGTACGGGATGAAGGCCGCGCTCCCGCACCTCGACGACTCCGACGGCTGTATCGTCAACACGGCCTCGATCTACGGGCTGGTCGGCGGGAAGGGCGCGGCCTCCTACTCGGCGGCCAAGGGCGCCGTCGTCAACCTCACACAGCAGGTGGCGATCGACTACGCCGACGAGGGGGTCCGGGTCAACAGCGTCTGTCCGGGGTTCGTCGACACGCCGATGACCGAGGAACTGCTCGAGTCCGAGCGGTTCTACAAGTTCCTCGAGGCGAACACGCCGATGGATCGGCCGGCACGGCCCGAGGAGATCGCCCCGGTGATCGCGTTCCTCGCCTCGGAGAAGGCCTCCTACATGACCGGGGCGAACGTCCCCGTCGACGGCGGGTGGACCGCGCACTGACCGCCAGCCCGGAACCGCTCGGGTTCCGATCCGGCCCGGCCCGGCTCGGGGTCGGCCCCGACGAGATCGACGGCAACGGCCCCGAGGTAGACGGCACCGGCGGACCGGGGAGACGCCGCTCGCCCCGGTCGCCCCGACGGCCGCCGGGGCGTACGGTTCCGACGGGAACGTGGGGCGCCCCGCCCGGCGTTCGGATCCGGGGTCGACCGGCCCGGCGATGTTCACCTGACGACGGTGACCGGCACCGGCGCCTGCTGGACGACGGTCTGGGCGACGTCCCCGAGCAGGACCCGCGAGACGAGCGACCGACCGTGACAGCCGATCACGACGAGATCGACGTCCCGTTCGGCCGCGAACTCCGGGATGACCCGCGACGGCTCGCCGAACTCCGTGACCGTTCGGACCTCGCCGGCGTGGTCGGCGGCCCGCTCCCGGACGCCCTCGAACAGCTCCTCGGCCTCGGCGATCGCCCGCTCGCGGACCTCCTCCGGGCCGACGAGCAGCTCGGCCCCGTAGCTCTCCTCGACGTAGTCGATGACGCGGAGGACGGTGATCGCCGCGCCCGGATGGACCTCGAGCGCGAAATCGAGGGCCCGCTCGGCCAGCGGGGAGTCGTCCATCGGGACCAGCACGTGCTCGATCATGCGCGGGGGATCGTCAGGATCCGTAATAGGTTCGCGGGGTGGTCCCCGGCGCGTTCGGTCGCCCGCTCGGCCGCCAGTCGAGCGTGCCCGCTCCCGTCCGTCGCGAGCAGGATCGGTCCCACGCGCGACCGTCCTGCCGGAGTGGGACAGCCGTGTGCCCTCGCTCCCGGCCCCTCGGAACCGATCCCCGGGGAGTCGCCGCCGTGCGGACGGGCGGGTCGGGGAGCGGCGATGGGGACTACCCGTCGGCCGCGACGCGGGAGCAGACGTCGCTCCCCGCCACGAACCGCCGGACCTCCGCCGTGACGCGGTCCGGGGCCTCCGTCGGACCGCCGTGGCCGACGCCCTCGAACTCGACCAGCCGACTCTCCGGGAGGGATTCGTGGACGGCACGGACACCGTCCCGGAGATGCGGTGGCCCCTCGGTCCCGGTCAGTACGAGCGCCGGGGCGTCGACGTCGAGCGAGTCCGGCAGGCGGTAGTTCTCGATGGCGCGGTTGATCCGGGCGACGTTCTCCGTCAGCGCGACGATGTCGGGCCACGGCGGCCACGCCTCGAGCCAGGCGTCGAGGTCATCGATATCCCCTCCGTGCATCACCTCGCGGACGTAGTACCGCATCGCCTCGCGGCGCCTCCCGTCGTCGATGCGGGCCCGCATCCGGGCCGCGAGGTCCGCCCCCTCCCGGTGCTCGCCGACGAGGACCGCCGGTTCGTAGGCGACGAGCCGCTCGACCGGAACGGACCGGGCAGCCTCGATCGCCAGCAGCCCGCCGAAGGAGTGGCCGAACAGGGTCGGATCGCCGTCCACCGCGTCGACGACCGCACGGACGTCCTCGACACCCCGTTCGAGGCTGTACTCCCCGGAGTCGTCGCTCTCACCGACGCCCCGCCGGTGCGGGACGACGACCGTGTACTCCCCGGCGAACCGGGGGACGATCGGCTTCCAGTACCCCGGGGCGGACCCGCCGTGGAGGAGGAGCAGCGGCGGCCCCTCCCCGTGTCGTTCGTACGCGATACGAGTCCCGTCTGCCGACGTGGCTGACTGCATCGGTGTCCCCACGTCGCGGGGCCGCCGGCGAATGCCTGTCTCTCAGCCGTCCGGCAGTACAAGTCGGGGTCGATATCAGCCGGGGATCGAGGACGCCGGGGGTCGAGTCCCCCGCAGCCGCGGTCGGGGTCGCCACGCGGGCGGCCCGGTTCCCGGCCCCCGCTCGCGCGAGCGAACGGACCCTGAAGCTAATACGCCTCCGGCCGCCGGCTCGCGTATGCGGTGCCAGCGACTCGCCCCGGCGGCCGTCGCGGTCGCCGGATCGGTGGCCGTCGTGATCGGGATCCACCAGGGGCTGGTCCACGTCGCCCCGGGGTACGAGGGCAGTATCGTGTCGGGGTGGGGCGGACCGCTCGGCCACGAGGAGCGTCTGCTCGCACGGGTGAGCGTCGTCGGACTCGTCGGGACGGTCGCCACGGCCCGGTGGAGACGGCTCGCGGTCGTCCCCGTGGCTGCGGGCGGGATCGTCCTCTTCTACGCTCTCCGGGCCGTCCTCGCCTACGCCCGGGATCCGGGACTCTACACGGAGGTGTCGACGTACGCCGGGGAGCCCGTGCGGTTCGTCCTCGGGGCGGAGCCGTTCCTGCTCGTCGCGGGCGGGGTGCTCCTCGTCGCCGCCGGGGTCCTCGGGTGGCGAGCACACGCGAACGGGACGACCGACGGGGACCCGTCACCCACGCGGTCGTCGGCGACGTAACGCGGGGCACGGCTTCGGAATCTCCGGCACGGGGCCGTCGCCAGCGGGGGTGCCGTGACACGGTAACTAAACTCCGCGTTTCACCGTACGAACCGTTTATCGACGTCCCGTCCCTTCGTCCAGGTGCCGACAGTCCCCCAGTCGGCACGAACTGTGTCCCCGGCGGGGTACCCCCTCCACCTCCCCCACCCCCCTGCCCCGCCGCCCCACACCTCCGCAGCTATCCGGCACCCTCGACCTCTCCTTCGGGATCGGACGCGAGCGTCCCGAGGCGTTCCCCTCTCGCCCGGTAGGCGATCCCTCGATCGGTCCGCCGCCACCGGTCCGCCGCCGCCGGTCCGCCGCTACTGTCCGACAGGGGCGAGGATCGCGTCACCGACCGACCAGCGGATCGATCCCTTCCCCGGTCTCCGGCCCGAACGACCATGATCCTCCAGCGGCTCCGACTCGCCGTGGACGCCCGCCCGGTGGCGTCGTCCTTCGTCCCGGCGTACGCGCTCTCCTGGGTGGTGTGGCTCCCCGCCGTACCCGGGGATCGGGGAGCCGTTTGGGACCGTCAGCGTCCTCGTCGGGAGCTTCGGGCCGGCGGTCGCCGGCGCCGTCGTCACGTGGCTCGACGGGGGATCGGCCGGGACCGGGGTCGCGTCCGATCGTCCGCTGGCGTGTCGCGCCGCGCCGGTATCTGCTCGCCCTCGCGCTCCCCCTGCTCGTCGTCGGGCTGGGCGTTCTGGCACCTGCCGTTCCTGCCGGTCGAGCCGTCGACGCTCCACGGGGTGGCGTGGCGCCTCCGGTTCGGGCCGGTGATCCTCCCCCGGGTCCTGCACGTCGTCGGCTTCGCGTTCCTCCTGACCTGGATCCACGACGGCACGGGGAGCGTTCTCCCCGCGCTGCTCCTGCACGCGGGCGGCAACACGGCCAACAGCACGCTCGGCCCGCTCCCGCGGTCCCGGCGCGACGGGCCACCGGGAGGTCCGCTACGGCCCGACCGACCCCCGCCGGCAGACGGCGAGCAGCGCCAGCACCCCGGACGCGAGGACCGTCCCCCAGCCGAACCCCGGGCCCGATCCCGCCGTCGTCCGGGTTCCCGTCCCGTCGCCGGTCCGGGGCGGCGGCTCGTCGGACGGCGTGGCGGTCGTTCCGGGAGCGGCACCCACCGTCAGGGTGATCTCTCGCGTCGTGCGCGCCCCGTACTCGTCCTCGGCCGTCACGGCTATCACCTGCCGTCCGGGCTCGAACGTCCGGGTGACGGTCGTTCCGGTGGCAGACGTCCCGTCGGGGAACGACCACGTCACCGTGGTCGCTCCGACCTCGTCGGCGACCGTGGCGGCGAGCGTGACCGGTGCTCCGGCGGTCGCGTCCGGCGGCACGGCGACGGAGACGTTCGGCCGGTCGTTGACCAGTACCGACCTCGTGGTGGCGTTCGTCGCCCCCCCGTCGTCGGTCACGCGAAGGGTCACGGCGTGGGGTCCGACCGTCCCGAACGTGTGCGAGACCACCCGTCCCCGGGCGTCGGTCGCCCCGTCGCCGTCGAAGTCCCACGCGTAGCCGACGACCGTCCCGTCGGGATCGACGGAGGGCGAGGCGTCGAACCGGACCGGAGCGCCCCGTTCCGGGACCGCGGGGTCCGCGGTGAACGACGGCGCAGGCGGGACGGTCACGCGGACCCGGGCCGTCGTCGTCGCGCTCGCGCCGTCGTCGTCGGTCACCCGCAACCGCACGGTGTAGACGCCCGACTCGGCGAACGTGTGCGTTGCCGTCGGTCCCCGCGCGTCGACGTCCCCGTCGCCGTCGACGTCCCACGCGTAGGCGACGATCGAGCCGTCGGGATCGGCTGACCCGGAGGCGTCGAACCGCGTCGCGTCACCCGGTGCCGGGACGGGTGGCAGGGTGGTCACCGACGCGGTCGGGACGGCGTTGACGCGGACCGTCCGCGTGACGGTGTCGCTCGCGCCGTCGGCGTCGATCACCCGCAACCGGACCGTGTGGTCCCCCGGCCTCGCGAAGACGACCGAGGCGGTCCGTCCCCGGGCGTCGACCGTCCCGTCGGCGTCGAAGTCCCACTCGTAGCCGACGACGGTGCCGTCCGGCGCCGTCGAGCCCGCGCCGCTGAACGTCGCGGTCCGTCCTTCGGTCGGTACCGGGGGTGTCAGGTCGAACCGTGCCCGCGGGGGTCGCAGCTGTGGCAGGCCGAGCCCCGCGGCCGGGTCGTACCCCTCCCGTGCGTGCTCCCCCTCCGTCACGTCGAACTCCGGCGCCCGTCGCTGCAGGGCGCGACGGACGTCCTCGTGTCTGTGCCCGTCGCCGTCCCGGTCGGTCGTCCCCTGCCAGAGCTTGGCCGCCAGCCCGGCGACGTGTGGCACCGCCAGCGACGTGCCGCTCCTGGTCGCGTAGCCGCCGGGCCACGTGGACTGAACGCCGACGCCGGGCGCCGCGAACTCCAGGTAGCCGTCGGCCCGCTCGAACGACCGCCCGTCGCGCCCCCGTGAGGAGAAGTCCGGCACCCGGAAGTCGGCCGGGACGATCCTCTCCCCGCTCCGGCGCTCCCCGACCGCCCCCACGGCGACGACGAGCGCGTCCGCCGCGGGGTAGTTCATCGTCCCCACGTCCGGCCCCCGGTTGCCCGCCGACGCCAGCACGAGCACGCCCTCCTCGTGGGCGTACTCGACCGCCGACTGGACGTGCTCGGTTCGCCTCCCGCCGAGGCTGAGCACGACGATCTCGGCGCCGGCGTCGACCGCGTCGCGGATCCCGGCGCGCACCCGTCCCGACGTGCAGTTGCCGTCGGCGGTGCAGATCTTGAACGCGTAGAGGTCCGCCTCCGGCGCGACGCCGTAGATGCCGTTCCCCTCCGGGCCCCCGTCGGCCAGGATCGTCCCGGCGACGTGGGTCCCGTGCCCGTTGTCGTCGGCGCAGGAGCCGTCTCGAACCGGCTCGACGGTGTAGTCCCGGCAGAGTTCGACGCGCCGGCGGAGGTCCGGGTGGTCGGTCGCGACGCCCGAGTCGAGGACGGCGACGTCGACCCCGTCGCCGCCCGAGGTCCGGTCGAGCGCCGGGTTGCCGTAGACCGCCTCGACGCCGTACGGCGTCGGGTCGCGCGGCTGCGATCGGGCCGCGGCCGATCCAGCGCCCGCGGGACACGCGCCGTTCGTCGGACAGGCGAGCGCGGTGGACTGGGCTCCCCGCGGGTCGACCCGTCCCCCCGGGCGGGTCGCGGGCCCCGGAGCGGCTCCCGGCGGCGAGGTGTCCGGGTCGAGCGGGCTCCGACCCCTGGCACTGGCCCCGTGCGGGAGGGACCCCTCGTTCGAGTCGGTGACCGTCGTCGCTCCTGCGTTCGCCGCCGGGGCGCCGGCCCCGGCCGTTCCCCCGGGGGGACCGAGCCCCGCTCCGGGGACGACCGGCGTCGCCGTCGCGACGAGGAGCACGATGAGGACCTCGACCGGAACGGGTGGGTCGATCACGTCGCGCGGCCGATAGGATCGGGTCACGCATAACTGTTGAGTGCGGCGTGCGGGGACCGGGGCGTCGTCGACCGACCCGGAGCCAGTGCCGGATCGGCCGCGGTCCCCGATGGGTCTCCCCGGTCGCGGGCGGGGCCGCTGCCCCGGGCACGGACCCCGGCGGTCACGAGCGCCCCGTCGTCGGGACGGTCGCCTACGGCCAGAGGCCCCGCGCCTCGTGAGCGTCGGCGATCCGGGAGAGGGCGACGACGTACGCCGCGTCGCGCCACGTCACGCCGCGCGCCTCGACCTCGCGACGGACGTCGCCCCACGCCGCCCGCATCTCCCGTTCGAGCTCCTCGTTCACACGCTCGAGCGACCACGCCCGGCGGTTGATGTCCTGGAGCCACTCGAAGTAGCTCACCGTCACCCCGCCGGCGTTCGCGAGGATGTCCGGGATCACGGGGATCCCGCGCTCCTCGAGCACGGCGTCGGCACCGGACGTCGTCGGCCCGTTCGCGCCCTCGACGACGATCCCCGCCCGGACGTCGTCGGCGTTCGCCTCGGTGATGACGTTCCCGACGGCCGCGGGGATCAGGACGTCGACGTCGAGTTCGAGCAGTTCGTCGTTCGGGAGGACGTCCTCGACCCCCCGGGTCACGGCCTCGGGCTCCTCCTCGTGGGAGGGTATCGAGGCCACGTCCAGCCCGCCCGGGTCGTGGATCGCCCCGTTCACGTCGCTGATCGCGACGACGGATGCCCCCCAGTCGTCGAGCAGGCGGGCGGCGCTCGCGCCGACGCTCCCGAAGCCCTGGACGGCGACGGTCGTCCCGTCCAGCGGCCGGTCGTAGAACTCACACACCTCGCGCGTGACGATGGCGACGCTCCGGCCCGGCGCCTCGTCCCGGCCGTAGCTCCCGCCGACGACCGGCGGTTTCCCGGTCACGACGCCCGGCGTCGTCTCGCCGGCCTGCATGCTGTAGGCGTCCATGATCCACGCCATCGTCTCCGCGTCCGTCCCCATGTCCGGGGCGGGGATGTCCCGGTTGGGGCCGATCGCGTCGCGGAGCTCCTGTGTGAACCGGCGTGTGAGCCGTTCCTTCTCCCCGGGGCTCAGCGCCTTCGGATCGACGACGACGCCGCCCTTCGCCCCGCCGAACGGGATGTCCATCACGGCGCACTTCCAGGTCATCCACATCGCGAGCCCGACGCACTCGTCGCGGGTGACGCCGGGGTGGTATCTGAGCCCGCCCTTGTAGGGGCCGCGGACGCTGTCGTGCTGTGCCCGGTAGCCGGTGAAAACCTCGACGGTGCCGTCGTCGCGTTCGATCGGCACCGTGACCTCGTGGACCTTCGCGGGGTATCTGAGCCGCTCGACGACGTTCGGATCGATCTCGAGCCGACCGGCGGCGTGCGCGAGCTGTCGACGGGCCGTCTCGAGGGCGGACTCGAACTCGGCCGCTTCCGGCGTCGCCCCCTCCTGGGATGAGTGTGTCGCCATCGTCTACTCGATCGGCGTCAGTCGGTTCCGCATCGGGCTCCCGCAGTCGTCGCACGTGCCCGGGTTCGTCCCGGCCACGACGACGGTCCCGCAGGTGAAACACTCGTACGGCGATTCCTCGGTGGGGTCGTAGGCGACGTCTCTCATTCGACGACGCCGGGTAGGGACCCCGAAGGGATGACCGTGGCAGTTGAACAACGAGGTATACTCGCGCGTGGTAGTTCGTTATTCAACCACGGGCCCCCGGGCCGTGCCGGGGGCCGTGGGGACGCCGATGTCGTCGAAGAGCGTCGAGAACAGCTTCCGCTGGACGGTCCGGGCGTGCTGGTAGAACGCCGCCGGCGAGATGTCCAGTGTGGCGGCGACGTCCTCGCCGGTGCTCTCGCGGGGCGACTCGAAGAACCCGCTGTAGTAGGCCGTCCGGAGCACCTCGAGCTGGCGGGCCGTCAGCTTGTCGAGGAACCGCGAGTAGAGGTCCCGCGTCGAGGACCGGTCGAGCGTCCGCTTCGACCGGAGGTCGACGCTTTCGAACGCGTCCGCCACGAGCTCGGTGATCCCCCGGACGTCCACGCTCTCCGGGACGTCGACGACGAGCGTCGTCCCGCCCTCGTCGGCCGACGCGCTCCGGAGGACGGCGCCGTGGTCGGCCAGTTCGAGCGCGAGGAACGGCCGGGAGAGCCGGAGCCGGAGGACGCCCTCGGTCCCGTCGGCGCTGATCCGCCGGACCCCCTCGACGGCGACCGACTCCGCGGCGACCCGTTCGACGACGTCCATCTCGGCCCCCTCGACGGTCACGAAGACGTCGCTCCCGGCGTCGGTCTGCTGGACCCCGCCCCGGTAGGTGAGCGTACAGCCGGCCGCCCGCGCCAGCCGAGAGAGGACGAACGCCGGGTCCTCGACCGCGAACTCGAACCGCGTCACGGAGGTGGTGAGGAGGGCGTTCTTCCGCTCGATCGCGCTCGTCGCGGAGGCGATCGTCTCGCCGAGCTCAGCGAGCACCGCACGGGACGTCTCGTCGAAGGCGTCCGGGGTCCTCGCGTAGACGGTGAGGACGCCGTAGGAGAGGTCGCCGTACGCGAGCGGGACGCTCAACACCGAGAGGTAGTCCCGGGCCACCGCCTCCTTGCGCCACGGCTCCCGTCGGAGCTCGGCCGCCACGTCCGTGACCGCCGTCACCTCGCCGGTCGCCGCGGTCTGGCCCGCCGGCTCCGTCCCGGACGCGTCGACGTCGAGCGTGACGCTGTCCAGGTAGCCCCGCTCCGCGCCGGCCCAGGCCCGGGGCTCGACGGTCCCGGAGACGGCGTCGACGACACCGACCCAGGCGAAGCCGAACCGGTCGTCGGCCGCGAGGCGCTCGCAGACCGCGTGGTCGATCTCCGCCCGCGTCTCCGCCCGGACGAGCGCACGGTCGATCTCGCGGATGATCTCGTTGGTCCGGTTCAGCGCCGTGAGCTGGCTGTTGCGCCGCTGGAGCTCCCGGTCCTGTTCGCGCAGTCGGCTCTCCCGGGCCACCCGGTCGAGCGCCGCCTCCGCCGTCGCGGCGAGCAGATCGGCGAGCTCGCGGGTCACGTCGTCGAACCGGCCGACGTCGGACGATCCCGCGACGAAGACGCCGTGGTCACCGAGCGGGATGTACGCGGCGCTACGCAGGTCGGTCGCCCGGTTCTCGAGGCGGTCGTCGTCGTGGACGTCCTCGAAGAACAGCGACTCGTCCTCGAGGAAGCTGTAGCCGACGAGCCCCTCCGCGTCGGCGTGGACCGGCGGGAGCGGGCCGCTCGACCGCTCCATCGCGGCCGACCGGGCGACCGGGGCGAGCTCGTTCGCGTCCGCGTCGAAGAGGTAGACGGCGCTCGCGTCGACGTCGAGCACCCCCGGGGTGTCCTCGACGACGTGCCGGGCGATCTCGTGTCGCGTCTCCGCGTAGAGGAACTCGCGGGCGGTCTCCTGGAGCGTCGCCAGCGCCTCCTCGCGCTGTTTGCGCTTCGTGATGTCCCGACAGCTGTAGAGGAGCGTGCCGTCCCGGATCGACACCTCCCGGACGTTGACCAGCAGGGTGTGTTCCCGGCCCGCCTTGTCCGTCGCCGTACACTCGATGTTCTTCAGCACGCCCGCCGCGGCGAGCTCCTCGCGGTCGAACAGGTCCTCGCCGAGGAGGGCGTCGATCGTCCCCAGTTCGCGGATCTCCTCGTCGTCGTAGCCGAAGATGAAGTGGGCGTTGGGACAGACGTAGGTGTACTCCCCGTCCTCGTCCGTGATGAGGACCGTGTCGGTCATGTTGTTGAGGGTGACGCGGTGGAGCTCCTCGGACCGGCGGAGGTCCCGCTCCAGGCCGACCCGCTCGGTGATGTCGACCCCCTCGACGACGATGGAGACGATCCGCCCGCGCTCGTCCCGCACCGGGCGGGCGGAGAGGTCGATCACCTGAGCCGCCCCGTCGGCGGACGGTCGCGTCACGACCGCGTTCCCGAACGTGCCGCCGAGGGCCCGCTCGACGATCCGTTCGACGTCCGACTCCAGGCCCTCCGTCCCGGACCACCAGGGGAGCGTCCAGAACCGCTCGCCGACGAGCGCGTCGACCTCCGGGTCGATCATCTCGCGGGCGGTACGGTTCACGCGGGCGAGCGCCCCGTCCGGATCGAGCACCCACGTCGCCGTCCGCGCGTCGTGGAAGATGGCGTCGAACTGCCGTGCCCGGTCGCGCCGCGTGGTCGCTCGGCGCGCCTCGCGAACGCCCCGTTCGGTCCGCTCGAGGAGGTCCTCGAGGGTCCCCTCGGAGCCCTCGTCGATCGCGACGTAGTCGGTGACGCCGGCCGCGACGGCCTCGCTCGCGACGACCTCGCTCCCGGCGGCCGTACACACGACCACCGGGAGCGTCGTGGTCTCGGCCCGGACCGACTCCAGGAGCCGGAGCCCCGTCCCCTCCTCGAACTCGTACTCGGTGACGATACAGTCGATCCCCCCCGCCCGGAAGGCGTCGAGGGCCGCCTCCACGGTCGCGGCCCGCCGGACGGACGCCCCGACGCGCGATTCCAGGATCTCGGCGAACTCCCCGACCCAGCCGGTCGCTCCGACGAGGAGGACCCGGGTCGACCGTAGCGTGCCGGACGCGGACGACATGGCTCGAAGGACGAACGCCCCGGGGGTTGAAGATACCGCCATCGGCCTCGCGACGATCGCCGTCCACGGTAGCGCGGGTCGACGCCCGGGTCCGTCCGGACGGTCCGCCCGGTCCGGAGCCGGGCTCCGGGGTCCCGACGCCCCTCACCCGGCCGACCGAGACGGTCGATATCGGACATAGAGGGCTCGGAGATACGCCGCCTCGCCCTCCCGTTGACACGACCTCCGAGTCCGGGCACAGGTTTATGTGATCACCTGGGAACACCGGAAACGATACCCGCTTTTACACACCGGTGTACCAGATGAAATGTTTGAGATGCGAACGGACGGCCGGGCTGGATCGTGCAGTGGTAGACATCCTCACCGGGTCCGAGGTCGGAGGACTGTGCGAATCGTGTCTCGACACCTGTAGCAGCCCCGTGTTCCGGGACGACGTCTGGCGTCGGGACACCGACTGTGCGGTCTGTGCCGAGACCCCACACTACGAGATACCGCTTATCGATTGCCTGATACGATACGCCGGTCACCGGCCGGACGAGGTCGAATACGCGATCACCGACACGACGCTGCGTCTCTGTGCGGAGCATCTCCGGGAGATATCGACCGAGACCCCCGAGGAGCACCGGACCCCGGAGGCGGTCGTCTCCCAGTGACTGCCCGGGGTGGTTCGATGCGCCGCCCGAATGCGCCTCGGTTCGAACCGATCCCGGGATCGCGTGCCGGCGAGCCGACCGTCCCGACCGTGGTCGTACGGTCGAGCCCCCGATCGACGGTCGAGTCCCGATCGATGGCCGGGGCACACCGCTCGCGCACCACCCGTCCGGTACGCCCATCGGGACCGATCACCGAGCGGTCGGTGCAGGGGGCGACTCCGCCGGGCCACGCTCGGGGGAGACGCGTTCGTACGCCCCCCGACGCGGGGCCCGTCGGTCGTCGTGTCACGGCCCGTCCCGCTCAGGCGTGCCGGACGATGTGGACGTCGTAGTCGGGGTCCTCGGAGACGGGCGAGCCGACGCTGGCGATGGGCGTCGAGACGCGCCCGGCGTTCTCCGAGCCGACGAAGACGACCGAGGCGCCGACCTCGTGGGCGACCTCCCGGACCGTGCGCGCGACGTCGAGCGTCGTCGTCGCGACCATCCCCGCGTCGGTCGGCTCCTCGCGCCGGAACGTGGCGTCGGGAGCCACCGCGCGGGCGGCCGCCTCGAGCCGGTCGGCGACCGCGTCCGGGTCGTACGGCTCGTCCTCGTCGACCCAGCCGCGATCGCGGGCGAACTCCTCGTCGCCGGTGACGACCGAGACGACGAGGACCGGCTCGTCGGTCAGCTCGGAGAACTCCGCCGCCCGCGACAGCGCCGCCTTCGCCAGATCGGACCCGTCGAAGGGGACCAGTAGGACCATACCGCCGGTACGGCGTCCGGTCGTATAATTCCCGCCGGCGGGACCTCCCGGACCGGGGGGACCGGCCGAACCCCCACGCTGATGCGTCGGCGGACCGGGACTGGTGGTGTGACGACGGATCCGATACCGACCGACGCCTACTACGACGTGACACGGGTGACGGAGGTGGCCGTCTCCCCGGACGGCGACCGGGTGGCGTTCCTGGCCACCGACCCCGATCCCGAGGAGGAGAGCCACCGGACGTCGCTGTTCGTCGTCCCGGCCGACGGCTCGCGGTCCCCCCACCGGCTCACCCGCGCGTCGGACGCCGGGTCGCCCGCCTGGAGCCCCGACGGGAGCCGACTCGCGTTCACCGCCGCACGGGAGGAGGACGCCGGACTCGCCGTCGCGCGGGGATCGGAGGAACGGGCCGACGCGTCGAGGGACGACGGTTCCGGCGCGAGCGAGGACGGGGACGGGAACAGCGACGAGGGCCCCATCGGCGAGGGCCCACGCTCGCACGTCTGGGTGTTCGACCTCGAACGCGGCGGGGACGCCGGACAGGTGACGACCGACGAGTCGTTCCCGGAGGGGGTGAGCGGGTTCGACTGGGGACCGGCGGGCGACCGGATGGTCGTGGCCGCCCGGGACCCGACCGACGACCAGCGCGAGTACCTCCGGTCGCGCCGCGAGGAGGACGGCCCGGTCGTCACCGAGCGGCTCCAGCACAAGGGCGACGGCGCGGGCTGGCTCGACGACGTCACCACGTACCTGTTCGTCGTCGACGTCCCGACCCGCGAGGCCCGCCGGCTCGACGAGGCCCACGGCGGCGGCGCGCTGGAGTTCATGACCGGGCTCGACCCGGCGTGGGGCACCGACCGCATCGCCTTCCTCTCGAACCGCACCGAGGAGCCCGACGACTCCGGTGCGATGGACGTCTACACGATCCGTCCCGACGGGACCGGACTGGAGCGGCACACCGACGGGGACCTGCTGGCGACGGACCTCGCGTGGGACGACGCCGGCGATCGGCTGGCGTTCGCGGCGAACGACCCCGAGGACTGGACCCGACCGCGGGAGGTGTACCGCCTCGAGGACGAGGAGGTCGAACCCCTCGGCGAGTCCCTCGATCGGACGGTCGCGCACTTCGGCGGGCCGGTCTGGACCGACGACGGCGAACTCCTCGGGCTGTTCGCCGACGAGGCGCGACACCGGCCCGTCCGCCTCGCCGACGGGGCCCCGGAGTATCTCGCCGATACCGGGTCGTACCACACGATCGCGCGGTTCGACGTCGGCGGCGGGACGGCGGCGCTCCTCGTCACCCACCCGAGCGAGGGGACCGACGTCCGGGCGCTCCCGACCGGGGACCTGCTGTCGGCCGCCCCCGGCGAGTCGCTCCTCGACGCGACGACGCGGCTCACGGAGACAAACGCCGACTTCCTCGCCGAGCATCCCACTCCCGAGGGCCGTCGGGTGACCTTCGAGTCCGACGGGCGGGAGCTGGACGCCGTCGCCTACCTCCCCGAGGGGTTCGAGGAGGCCGACGACCCCCGGCCGCTGGTCGTCTCGATCCACGGCGGCCCGGTCGCCTACGACCTCCCCGAGTTCCGCTTCGAGTACGCGATGTGGACCTCGCGGGGGTACGTCGTCGTCTGCCCGAACTACCGTGGTGGCGCCTCCTACGGCCACGAGTTCGCCAGGGAACTCCGCGGGAAGTGGGGGACCGTCGAGGTGGACGACATCGTCGCGTGTGCGGAGTCGCTCTGCGAGCGCGGCTGGACCGACCCGGACCGCGTGTTCGGTCGGGGGATCTCCTACGGCGGGATCGCACAGGGGCACGTCGTCGCGCAGACCGATCTCTTCGCGGCGGCCGCACCCGAACACGGGATCTACGACCTCCGGTCGGAGTTCGGGACGAGCGACTCGCACACGTTCGTCGAGTCGGAGTTCGGTCTCCCGTGGGAGGACCCGGAGGCGTTCGACGCGGGCTCCTCGATCACCGGGATCGACCGGATCGAGACGCCGCTGCTCGTCATGGCCGGCAGCGAGGACTGGCGCTGTCCCCCCTCCCAGTCCGAACAGCTCTACGTCAGCGTGAGCAAGCGGGGCGTCCCGGCGAAGCTGGTGATCTACGACGACCACCACAACGTGAGCGAGCCGGACCGGGCGGTCCACCGGTTCGACCAGCTCGTCGACTGGTACGGGCGCCACGACCCGGCCCGCGACGGCGAGGGGACGGGGTGAGCCGGCCTCAGAGGAGGACGGCGACGTTCCAGGCGGTGACGAACACGCCGACGCCGCCGACGGCGAGCGGGACCGCCACCCGGGCCGGCCAGGCGATCAGCCGCCAGAGGAGGTAGAACGCCCCCACGGTGACGACCTTCAGCACCACCAGCGCGGGGAGGCCGAACCCGGCCACGATCCCGGCGGCGACCGGCCCGGCCTCGGCGCCCCGGCCCGTCGACAGCCCGATCAGCGTCGTGCCGAGGTCCCCGAGACCGTAGCCGAGCAGGACGACGGCCCAGAGCCACCGCTCCCGGACGGACAGCCACGCGAGCCCCGCCTCGTACCGGTCCAGCACCGACATCAGGTCACGATCCGGTGGTGTGCGGCCGGCCGGGTCCGTTCGGTCCGGGCGGCGGGACCCATCGGGTCAGGCCGGGAGGAGTACCACGCTCGTCGCCGCCGCGAGCGCCATCACTGCCAGGAGGACGGTCAGGAACTCCACGACGGCTCGCCGGCTCTCGAGCCCGAGCACGGGGCCGAACAGCTCCTCGCCCTCCGGCTCCGGCTCGACGGCGACTCCGCTTTCGACGGGGTCCATACCCGTCCTTACCTCCCGATCACGGATAAACCTCGGTCGGCGGTCAGTTCCTGTGTGGTCCCGCCGTTCGGGGTGTGGCGGGCCGAGAAGGACTTACCCGTCCGGCCCCAACCCCGCCCGTGGCAGACGACAGCGAACGGAACCCCGACGGGGACGCCCACGCCGGGCGCGACGCGGGACCGACCGACACCGAGACGGACGTGTTCGGCGCCCTGCGCGAGGGGCCGACGCGGTTCGTCCCGCCCCGGACGGAGGCGGTCCGGCGCGAACTCCGCGAGGGCGACCGACAGCTCCTCCACTGTCTCGACTGCGGCCGGCAGGTGGTCGCCCGGCGCCACGGCGGGCGCTGTCTGCTCTGTGGCTCCGAGGCGGTCGTCGTCGAGTCCGTGTAGCCGAGGCCGTCGGTCCGAGAGCCCCGTACCGCTCACTGGCGGTCGATCCGCGTCGAACAGCGCAGACAGAGTACGTCGTCGCCGACCCAGTTGACGTCGCGGGAGTCACACGCCGGACAGCGATAGCGCCCGTTCCCGTACTCGGTCGTCCCCCGGGGGGCGGCGAGGTGGCCGGCCTCGACGGCCCGATCGACCAGCCCCGGGAACCGCCGGGCCTTGTACCGGGCCCGGCTCGCGAGGTACGCGCCGCCGTCGCCCGGATCCGGGCCGTGCAGGTCGTCCCAGGGGGCCGCGATCTCGCCGTTCGCGAGCCCGCGGGCGACCTGCTGGACGGTCGCGATGGCGGCCTCGAACAGTGGTGTCGTGGCCCACTCGACGGGGTCGTCGGGGGCGGCCGTCCCGTACGCGTCGGCCGCGGACCCGTAGGCCGCGGCGGCGTCGAGCCCCGCGGCCGCCCGGAGGTCGCCCACGAACTCGGTGAGACAGGCCCGCTGGACCGGGGCCTCGAAGACGGCGTCGCGGAGGTCGCGGGCGACCGCGACCCCCTCGACCGCCCGGCGCTTCGCCCGTCGGTCCCGACCGGCCACCCGGTAGGCGACGGTCCCGGCGGTCAGGTGGCCGAGGCCGACGCCGACGGTCCCACGTGACTCGGGTTCGAACGGGTCCCGGTCGGCGTCGCCGCCGGCGAGGTCCACCCACGCCGCGCGGGTGTAGCGGTCGCCCGCCCGCTCGTACTCCCGGTCCGCGAGCGCGCCGACGGCGGCGTCGCGGTGACTCCCGTACTTCCGGTCCCGATCGCGGCTCACGGGCGGGCTACGGTCGGGACCGGATAGAGCGTTCGCCAACCGGCGAGCGGCACACCCTATCGACCCGACGGGCCCGACCGTCCGGCCGGGATCGTCCCGTCCGCCGTCGGGATCAGTCCCGCCTGACGCCGGGGTTGGTCACCGCACCGTTCGCCGGCGATCCGAACGCCATGCCGTACTTGGCGAGGACCCCGGCGGTGTAGGTGGGTTCGGGGGCGTCCCGGTCGGCGAGTCGGTCCTCGAGTTCGGCGTCGGCGAGGTCGACCGAGATCTCCCGTGCGGGGATGTCGACGGTGATGGTGTCGCCGTCCTCGATGGCGCCGATGGGGCCGCCGACGAACGCCTCGGGGGCGGCGTGGCCGATCATCGGGCCGCGGGTGGCTCCGGAGAAGCGCCCGTCGGTGA
>Ga0207797_1000373_pt1 | contig 34549 bp, 31 predicted proteins | sample PRCRCaboRojoPR_6_FD_187275 | JGI IMG/M metagenome (GOLD analysis project Ga0207797, IMG submission 187275) | Marine sediment microbial community from Cabo Rojo, Puerto Rico - PR CR 10% Liquid 1 (SPAdes) | ecosystem: Environmental > Aquatic > Marine > Coastal > Sediment | place: Cabo Rojo, Puerto... | reverse complement strand
ACTCCATACAGACTCATCAGAGGCGGCGTAGCGGCCGGTGGCGTACGCGAGAAGGGCCAGCCCTACGTAGATCGGGAAGTCCCACGTATTGAGGAAGCCTAGAGCACCCAGGGCCAGGGCATAGAAGCCAAACAGAGCCCAGTCGCCGTCCAGAGCATAGGCGGCGGGGTTCCACCAGGCGTCCCCGCGTCCTACATCCGCTCCTCTGTTCACCTGAAGCTGCCGCCGCAGGAGACTAAGCGCCAGCGCAATCGCCAGCAGCACGAAGGGAAGCGCCATCACGTGCGGATGGTTATCGCCCAGCAGGAAGCTGAAGTAGGGGAACTCATCGATGGGATTGAGCGGCATCGGCTCACCCAACAGGTTCCGGTCGCGTATGACGCGGGAAGCTCTCCACCACCACCAGCCGTGCCCCGGGTACCAGGAGCCGGTGATCTCCCCGGCCTGCCTAAGGTCGGGTATATCGATCCAGCGCCAGAAGGCATCCGGTAACAGCCCTCGGGCATAGATCGCCTCCAGGAGGCCTTCCATGTTCCCCATTACAGCGACGAAGAGCGAGCCCAGGAGCCCGTACCGGAGGGCCTGGTCGCCACCAGCGTGATTCTTCCTCCCACCGCCGACCAGGCTGTTCACGACGCCGAACGCTCCGGTCAGCGTAAGGGCGAAGATCAGTGCGTCGTAGAGCTCGAAGCCCACGCCAGGGAGCGCACCCGAGAGCCGTGTCAGGAGGCCCATCATGACGTAGCCGAAGTAGTAGTAGCTGATGGCGAAGCCGGAGAGCCAAGGATCGTGAGGGGGGAAACTGGGGCTCTGAAGGATGGCATTGAGAAAAGCGATCTCCATGAACTTCTCGCCGCCTGTGCTCATGATCTTGTTCGGCGCATAGGCTCGCACCGCCGTCCAGCCCAGGAAGCCCGCCGCAAACAGAGCTTCGACTACCAGGATCAAACGTCCGTGCTCGTGAAGGAAGGACCATAGGGATGGGTCTTCCTCATCACCGCGCGAGATGTACCAGGTGACAGAGAGCCCGGCCGTCAGGGCCACGGCGATGATCGCTCCACCGGCGTTGTTCGGGAGAAAACCCAGTGAGCTGCCCAGCCAGAGGATGTAGCTTGCCAGTAGAAGACCGAGTGGTTTCGCAAAGGCGTATCCGCGACCGGGGAGCCTCTTGAATAGCCGGTAGGCCAGCGGCAATGCGGCCAGACCCAGCAGTTGTATCAACAGCCACCAGATGATGACTTGCGACAAAGCGTGTTCCTTTCCAAGCTATTGACTCTAGCGAGCCATTTTACCACGCTCCCCGTCCTTTGTCATCCGCACCGCCGCAGTGCTCTCAGCCTGGTCTCCACGCGCTTCCGAGTCTCTCTCCGCCGCCCGCCCCCGGCAGACGCTTCCCTTGGTCGGGCCTATCTTGCCTGCTCGTCCAACTACGCTATACTTAATGCCAGGAGGGACCATCGCCCGCCAGGAGCTGCATGAAGGAGAACCAGCAATGAACGATGACCATCTTACCGTCACGGCTGTCCCCGGCATCCGTGTCGGCCACGCCACCGACCTGGACGGCCTGACCGGCTGCACAGTGGTGCTGTGTGAAGAGGCGGCTGTGGGCGGCGTGGATCAGCGAGGCGGCGCCCCTGGCACCAGGGAGACCGACTTACTCCGTCCCCTCCATCTGGTCGACAAGGTTAACGCGGTGGTGTTGGCCGGCGGTTCGGCATTTGGGCTGGCTGCCGCCGACGGAGTTGTTCGTTACCTCGAGGAGCAGAACGTCGGTTTCGATGCCGGCGTAGCGAGAGTTCCTATCGTCTCCGCGGCGATTCTCTTCGATCTCGATCTAGGCAGCCCGGACGCTCGTCCCGATGCGGCTATGGGATACGCTGCCTGCGAAGCCGCGAGCGATGGACCGGTGGCCGAAGGGAACGTGGGGGCCGGCACCGGCGCCACCGTCGGCAGGATCCTGGGCCCGCAGCGGGGCATGAAAGGGGGACTCGGGAGCGCTGCCGTTTCATTGGGCGACCGACTGGTGATTGGTGCGGTAGTTGCCGTTAACGCCTTCGGAGATATCGTTGATCCAGACAACGGCCGGATTCTCGCCGGCGCGCGCGGTCCCGAGAGTGATGAGCCGGTTGACACGCTGGCCGTTATGGAGCGTCTCAGCCGGAGTGCGCCATCCCCTTCCGGCTCCAGCACCGTCATCGGAGTCGTGGCGTGCAACGCCCGGCTTACGAAGGAGGAGACGAACAAGGTGGCGCAGATGGCACAGGATGGGATTGCCCGAGCTGTCCGACCCGCGCACACGATGTTCGACGGTGACACCCTCTTTGCCCTGGCGACAGGCGGCGAGCCGGCCGACGTCAACCTGGTCGGTGCCTACGCCGCTGAGGTCGTTGCCGACGCCATCGTTCGTGCGGTCCGGGCCGCCGAGGGAGTAGGCCGCATTCCGGCCCACCGGGACCTTTGAGCCGGGCGATGAGACCTTCTCAACGATTCATCCTGGTCGGTTGTCTCCTCCTCACCGCCTGCGCATCGTCCAGTCCTGCTGCGACACCGACGGGCCGGCGCGAGCGGCTCCCTACCCGGATGCCCACCGCGACCCCGACAGCCACTCCAGTGGCTCTCTCCGCCGCGGACTACTGGCAGCACGGTGTGGAGCTGCAGCGGTCGGGAGACCTCGACCGGGCCGAGCGCTATTTTGACTGGGCTATCCAGATCGACCCCAGCTCCGCGCCGTTCTACGTGTCACGCGGATCGCTTCATCTGGCAGATAACGAGACGGACCGGGCGCTCCAGGATGCGGACACGGCTTTGAAGATCGATCCGACGTCCGAGGCCTATCTGCTCCGGGCTGAGGCGCTCCGCGCGATGGACCGCCACGAAGAAGCTCTGCGGGCCTTTGATCAAGCGCTGGCCCGGGACGCCGACCTGAGGGACAGGACCTTTCGGTCCCGCTGGCTGGCGACTCGAGCGCTTGAGGATCTGGAACGCCTTTCGGCCCTAGCCGCCGAATACGCTTCCGCGCATCCCAACGACCCGCTCCATTACTACTACCAGGCTTGGCCGTCTTTCGAGACAGACGAGTACAGGGACGTCATCCGTCTTCTCGTGGAGGGCATCGAGGGTTCGCCGGACTCCCCGGCCGTTCTCTGGTACGTTCTGGGGCGCGCCTATGCAGGCATTGAGGCGTGGCCCGAGGCTATCCTTTCCCTGGAGAGGGCGCGGGAATTGGTGGAGGCAGGCGACACCAGCCTGGCAGCACACGGCGAGCAGCCGGTCGCAGAGCTGTTCATTGCTCTGGGGCGGGCATACCTCGGTGCCGACCGTTGCTCGGACGCTGAGACGATGCTGGCTTACGGCCTCTCTATCGGAGCTCCCATGGAGAAACACCTGGCTACGTTGGAGGAGGCGCGTAGGTGCAGCTCATCGGCGCCTTCGACGGCGACGCCGGTTCCATAGCCTGAATCGCGAGGAAACGGAACATGAGCGACGAATTCGATGTCATTGTCGTTGGCGCTGGTCCGGCCGGCGTCTTCGCTGCCCTAGAACTGAGTCGACGATCGGATCTGCGTATCGTGATCCTGGATAAGGGGCCCGACATTGAGCGGCGGCACTGCCCCTCTCGAGAGCCGGGAGGCAGGTGTCGTCACTGCGAACCCTGCGCCATCATGGCGGGTTGGGGCGGCGCGGGCGCCTTCTCCGATGGTAAGCTGACGCTCTCTCCCGCCGTTGGCGGGCGATTGACGACCATCCTCGGTGAAGAGGTGATGACCGAGCTGATTCGTCGGGTTGATGATGTCTACGTCGACTTTGGTGCACGGGGCCCGGTCTTCGGCAAACGTAACGATGAGGTGGAGATGTTGGAGAAGCGGGCGGCTCTGGCCGGGCTGCGCTTCGTCTCCGTCCCCATCCGCCACATCGGAACAGAACGCTGTGCCGACATAATGAGGGGAATGCGGGACGAGCTGCTTGAGCGGGGGGTGGAGGTACGCACCCGAACGCCGGTGGCGCGCGTGCTCACGGAGAATGGTCGAGCAGCCGGCGTGGAAACCGAAGAGGGGGAACGTATTGAAGCAAAGGCCGTGATCGTGGCGCCGGGAAGGGAAGGTGCGGCCTGGTTCAAGACCGTTGCCGATGAGATGGGATTGACCATGGGGCGCAATCCCGTTGACCTGGGTGTCCGGGTCGAGGTGCCGGCCGTCGTGCTGGAGCCCATCACCGAGCTGGTCTACGAGTCCAAGTTCATCTACTACTCGAAGGCCTTCGATGATCGGGTGCGCACGTTCTGCATGTGTCCCCACGGCGAGGTCAGTACTGAGTTCGCCGGGGATGTCATGACCGTCAACGGCCACTCTTTCGCCGATGCTCGGACGACGAACACCAACTTCGCCCTGCTGGTCAGCAAGTCCTTCACGGAGCCTTTTGACGATCCCATTGCCTACGGCAAGAGCATTGCCCGTCTTGCCAACCTGCTGGGAGATGGCGTTATTGTGCAGCGGTTGGGAGACCTGGAGAGCGGACGGCGCTCAACGCCCAGGCGTCTCTCCCGGTCAGTCGTCACGCCCACGCTTCCCAGTGCTACGCCGGGAGATCTCAACCTTGTGCTTCCCTACCGGTACGTGGTCACGATTCTGGAGATGCTGCACGCGATGGACGAGCTCGCGCCCGGCGTGGCCTCGCGACACACGCTCCTATACGGCATAGAGGTCAAATTCTACTCATGCCGACTCCGCCTGACGGAGGAGATGGAGACGGAGGTTACGAACCTGTTCGCCTGCGGGGACGGTGCAGGTGTCACCCGAGGACTGGTGCAGGCCTCGGCCTCGGGTCTCCTGGCTGCCCGCGCCATACTTGGGCGCGCGGCATAACGGAATCCACTCGCGGGAACCGAAAGAGGCTGGCAGGCGCGACCGGAGCCAGATCAGCTCCGAGACCGGGCCGAAGGTGTGGGTTGTTGCTACGGGATCTGTTTGAGGATCTCGTTCACAGGGGGACGATCCGTCGGACTCCTGCCGACGTAGCTCCAAGCGATATCGCCGTCCGTGTCGATGACGAAGACCGATGGCGCAGCGTAACCGTCACCAAGTAGGTCGTACACCTGAAAGGCGTCGGCTACTTCGTGGTCAGGATCGGCCAGCACAGGATAGGGAGGGTTGATTACTTTCCGAACTCCGCCATCCACCGCCGACAGGGAGGAGACGGCCACCGCCGCGACCTCGGCTCCGGCGTCCTGGAAGGCCTGGTAATTCTCGCGCAACTGAACCAGTTGCGTTCGGTCTGGTCCTCACCCGCATCTCTCGAAGAAGACCAGGACGACCGGTCCCTCCTCTAGTTGCTCTTCCAAAGTGAACGAGCCACCCCCAGCTTGGTTCAAGGTGAAATCAGGGGCCACCTCTGGCACGTCGGGGTGCAGTTGAGACGTTGGGGTAGATGATCGCGACTCCGCCGTAGGGCTTCCGGTAGGCTCCCCCTCCGGCTTCTCAGTGCTGACTAGGTCCTCAACGATCATGATGTTGGCGTCATGCTCCGCTTCTTGCAGCCACTTCGAGACCTCATACCCTTCGCGCTCCAGACGTTCCATACCCGCCTGAACCGCCAACAACCGCTTAACCATATCCTCCAGGAAGGCGCGGTCCAGGCCCTCTTCCTCAAGCTCCTTGACCACGGTCTCGTCGGTCACGTCCCAGCTTCGCTCCAGGCGCCTTATGAGTTCCTCGACCTCAGCATCGGACGGTTCGTCAACCTCTGTCGCTTCTTGTAGAACGAGCTGCCACGCAATCAACTGCTGTAGCGTCTCCCTCTCTCCAAGGGTCGCCGCCCCCGAGAGCTCCCCGAGCACCCGGTTCAGCTTCACGGTCCGGGTCAGGAAGGACCGGGTTATCGCGTGGCCGTTGACACTGGCAACGACCGGCTCGGACGTCGGACTTGGCACCGCTGTAGGTGTGTCCGGTGGAGTCGCCGTCGCGGTCGGAGTTGGCTCCTCCGTCGGCGTAGTCGTCGGGGCCGGCGCCGCAGACCCGGGATTCATCAATGCGGCAACCAGTAGTAGACCGATGGCGACCAGCAAGATGACGCCCAGAACGACCCAGGCTAACGAAAATGAACGACCTTCTGATGATGATCTCTCCATAAACTGCCTCCTTGGCGCGTAGACTGTAACACGCGGAGACCGAGTTGTCAACAACGGCCTGCGCGAAAGGTTCGGTGCTGATCTGCGACGTTGGATAGGACGCTGCTCGGCTCGGGGGGAGGGTTTTCAGTGGGGCCGAATAGGCTGTCAGGGCCTTGCTAACGGCCGGCCAATGTAGCGTCTTCCTCACGATCTGCTGTCTCTTCGGGTTCCTGGTCCGGATCCAGTAGGGCTCTAGCAGCTCCCGGAAAGACCTCGCGGGCCTTGCCGCCGGAAGGCTGCGGCCCGACGACCTTGTTTCTCTCCAGGATGTCCATAATTCGCGCTGCCCGCGTGTAGCCGATCCGCAGCTTCCGCTGCATCAACGAGATAGAGGCTCGGTTCTCCCGCAGTACCAGGTCGACGACGTCCGGGAGCAGTTCATCCTCGTACTCGATAGTTGGGCCTTTTGTGGCTCCATTGTCCCACAAGGGCTTCTGGACCACCTTCCCGGGTTCCACCGCTTCCGGTTTCGTCTCCTCCTTCCAGTAGTGGACCAGGTTGCGCAGCTCCTTGTCGGAGACGTACGTACCCTGGAGCCGCATGGGGGTCGGCGCGTCCGGAGGGAGGAACAGCATGTCGCCTCGACTCAGCAGCTGCTCTGCTCCAGCCATATCGAGGATAACGCGCGAGTCCACGGCGGAGGCGACGTTGAAGGCAATCCGCGCCGGGAAATTGGCCTTGATCAGGCCGGTGACCACGTCCACGCTGGGACGCTGCGTAGCCACAATCATGTGGATGCCTGTCGCGCGAGCCATCTGGGCGATGCGGCAGATCGATCGCTCCACCTGGTGTGGGGCCACCATCATCAGGTCGGCCAGCTCATCGATCACCACAACGATGTACGGCAGCGACCGCTTGCCCAGCCGCGGTGCGACACGCTCGTTGTAGTCAATGATGTGAGATGCCCGCGTCTCAGAGAAGTGCCGGTACCGTCCGTCCATCTCGGCCAGCACCCAGTTCAGGACTTTGGTCACGCGCTCCATGTCGACCACCACGTCGGCCAGCAGATGGGGAATGCCGTCGTAGCCCGTGAGCTCCACGCGCTTCGGGTCCACCATCAGGAAACGAAGTCGGTCTGGCGTGTTCTGCAGAAGCAGCGCTGCGATGATGGCGTTCAGGCAGACGCTCTTCCCCGAGCCGGTGGCACCAGCGATTAACAGATGAGGCATCTTCGTCAGGTCGGCGACGACCGAATGACCGGAGACATCCTGCCCGAGAGCGAGCCGAAGCGAGGAGTCTATCTTCGCGAACGCCTCGGTCTCAATCACGTCCCGCATCGCCACCAGGGCCGATTCCGGGTTCGGGACCTCGAGCCCAATCAGCCGCTTGCCCGGAATTGGCGTCTGGATGCGCACCGTCTTCGCCTCTAGCGCCAGCGCCAGATCGTCGGCTCGCGACGTGATGCGGCTCACCTTCACCCGGCGCTTCTTACCGCCCTTCTCAACGATCAACGGCTCGATCCCGAACTGGGTCACCACAGGACCGTGGTTGATCTCCTGCACGCGTACCGGCGCCCCGAGGCTTTCCATCGTCTCCTCTATGATACGGGCTTGATCGCGGAGGATCGTCGCGCTGATATCGTGGTCGTTGCCTGGGTCGAGAATTTCATCCAAGGGAGGGAGACGATGCCGCTTCTCGCCGCCTATCACGTGTGGGTGGATATCGCCGTTCGCTGTCGCCCCAGTGGCGATGACCGGAGGCTCCGGCTCGGGGGCAGGCTCGGGCGGTTGCTTTCGTTTCTTGGCTCTCTCCTTTGCCGGCACCTCTGGCGGCTCGCTGGATCTTTCCTCCTGCCTCACTGGCAGCGGTTCCAACTGGTCAGGCCGCACCCGATACCCAATGCGGTGCGCCCAACGCAGGACGTCCTCCACCGTGATCTCCAACGTCATCGCGATGACGATGAACCAGCCTACGATGAGCGCCACCGTCATACCGCCGACGCCCAACCCGCGCAACAACAGGAGACTGAAGGCGGACCCAAGGTGTCCCCCGCCTTTGCCGGCGTCGGCAATGGCTCCCAGGTTCCCCTCCAAGATAAGGAGCGATGCCACCAGATGGAGAGTGACCAGCAGCGCTACGTACCCAAGCAGAACGCCGGTCACCTGGAGAGGGGTGACGCGCGGGAGTTTGTCGGCGAAGCGCCGCAAAATGAGACGTAGTCCAAGAGCACCCACCAGCAACGGCGTCAGGTAAGCACCCCATCCGAACGCGCGCCTGAGGGTGCGGAGCCACCAGCCAGGTACGGCGCCGTGGTTCGCGGAGGGGAAACTCAGGAGGGTCAGTCCTGCGGCCGTCAGGAGTGCATAGCCCAACAGATCGAGCCACTGATCAAGATCGAGATCAAGATCGAGGCTGATGTCGGGTAAGAACCTTCGCAGTCCCTTCTTTTTCCTCTTACGCTTTCTTCCCATAACGTGGGCTTCAACGGATGCGGTCTCTGACAGAGAATGATACGACCGACAGCACCGAGCAGTACCTAGTACTCGATAACGCGCGGCAAGTCCTTGGCCTGCTCAATCCATCGTTTCACCTGATCCTGGCCCGGCAGCTGACGAACCAGCTTCTTGTTACTGTTCACCTCGACGATCGTCTGGTACAGATTCTCCGGGTTCCGCCTCGCCAGCTCCGGGACCGTGTCAACGCCCGCTTCCTCCAGCAGGTCCGAGTATTCCTCGCCGATTCCCGAAATGCGGAAAAGGTCCACCCGGTTGATCCACGCCAAGAGCAGCCCCGGGTCAATCCCTGTCTCATCCGCGAGCGCCTGTCGCCCCTGGGGCGTGCTTCCCTGCTCCAGCAGCGCGTCGGTGGTCCCGATTCCTGCTCCAGCCAGCTTCTCCGCCTGTACATTTCCTATGCCTTCGACCGTCGTCAACTTCGCCATTGTCTCCCTCCTTGCTTCGTCTGGGCCCGGTGCTGTCAGCCATCGAGCACGCCGCGATTCAGATCTCGCGACTCCATGAATCATTATAACACGTCTAAGTCGCCTGTGCTACACCAGCGCCTTCTCGACTGCCTCGGCGACGGAGCGAACCGGCACAACCTCAATGCCGTCTGATGGCAGTTCAGCACTCTCTCGCAGAGATCTGGGCAGCAGGCACCGTTTGAATCCCAACCTCGTTGCCTCTTTGAGACGGGAAGACGTATGGCTCACGGTTCGAACCTCGCCCGAGAGGCCAACTTCTCCGATCACTGCCATATCCGCCACCACCGGCCGATCTCGTACGCTTGAGGCAATCGCCACGGCAACCGCCAAGTCCGCTGCCGGCTCCTCTACCTGCAGGCCGCCGACCACGCTGGCGAAGACGTCCTGTTCGAAGAGCCTCAGCCCCACGCGCCGGGAGAGCACAGCACTGATGAGCAGCAGCCGATTGTAGTCCACGCCGTTGGCTGTCCGCCGAGGATGACCAAAGGTGGAGTGGCTGGCCAGGGCCTGGATTTCCACCAGGAGAGGCCGGGTACCCTCCATGGTCACTGCGATAGCTGAACCGGGTGCGTTGACCATGCGTTCGGCGAGGAACATCTCGGAGGGATTCGACACCTCGATGAGACCGCGCTCCCGCATCTCAAAGACGCCGACCTCGGACGTGGCACCAAAACGGTTCTTGACCGAACGGAGCAGGCGGTACGCGTGGAAGCGCTCACCCTCCAGATAGAGCACTGTGTCCACGATGTGCTCAAGCGTCTTGGGGCCAGCGATGGACCCCTTCTTCGTCACGTGCCCTACCAGGAAGATGGAGACCCCGCTGCCCTTGGCCCAGCCCTGGAACCGTGTTGCTGCGTGACGGACCTGACTGATGGAACCTGCTGCTGATGACAGATCCTCGGAGGTCACGGTCTGTATCGAGTCCACGACCATCACCCATGGTTTGATCTCCTGCGCGTGGTGGACGATGGCGTCCAGATCCGTCTCGGTGACGACGAATAGGTCGTCATTCGTGATGCCGAGCCGGTCAGCCCGCATGCGAATCTGTCTCGCCGACTCCTCGCCCGAGATGTACAGTACAGGATGCCCGGTAGACTCGGCCATCAAGGCGCTGGCCTGGAGGAGCAGGGTAGACTTGCCGATGCCCGGGTCTCCGCCCACGAGGGTAAGAGAACCGGGGACCAGGCCGCCGCCCAGCACGCGGGCGAACTCCTCCATTGGCACCGGGAAGCGCTCCAGCCCCTCGGTCTCGATCTCCGGTAGGCGGCGCGGCCTGCTGCGCACTGCTGCCGTACGACCCGGCTGAGGCCTGTCGTCCGACTCGAGCGTCTCCACCATCGTGTTCCACTCGCCACATCCGGGGCAGCGCCCCATATAGCGTGGCGTCTTCCGCCCGCAGCTCTGACAGATCCATTCTGTGCGTTTCTTCGCCATCGTCTCTCCTATCGGGACTTGAGGAATAGGGCAGGCGTATTCTACTAGAACATTTGTTTTAACGCAAGATGAGCCTGGTGGAACAGGTTACGCAACAGAACGAGCCCGCGCCGCAGGGGTCTCGCGCAGTGCGAGATTTCTCCTGTTGCGACGCGGGCTCGCTAGGTGCGAGCAGCAGCAGGGGATCAGCTCGTTCCTTACGTGTCTTCTGCTCGCCTCTTGAGACTGGAGGGCGTGCGCCTACGACCTCTCTTCCTCACGGCGGTATGCCGTCTCCCCGTCGACGAGCACCCACTCCACCACCGACCGGAAGTCGAAGGGGTGACCGCTCAGAACCACGACATCAGCGTCCTTTCCCTTCTCCAGACTGCCCACCCGGTCAGCCACACCGATGATCTCAGCCGGATGAATCGTAATGGCCTTCAACGCCTCCTCCTCGGGCAGACCCTCGCGGGACGCGAGGGCAGCGTTGATGGTCAGGTACTTCACCGCAGACATCTCGTCTGTCTGGATAGCTACCTTGACGCCGGCCTTCGCCATCAAGCCGGGGTTCTTGGGCGTCATATCCTTCAGCTCGTACTTCATACGCGAGAAGAGAATCGGTCCGGCCGTGACTGGAATCCTCTTCTCCGCTAGGATCTCAGCGATCTTATACCCCTCGGTGGCATGCTCCAAAGTCAGGTCCAGGTCGAACTCCTCAGCGATTCGTATGGCCGTCAGCATGTCATCGGCTCGGTGAGCGTGAATCCGGGCCTTCATCTCCCGGCGCAGCACCTTACCCAGCGCCTCCAGCTTCAGGTCGCGCTGGGGAGGATCCGGGCGCTTGGCCTCCTTGTCACCCTCCTCGACCTTAGCCTGATAGTCCGAGAGATTCTCCTCGTACCGGTCCCACTTCTCTAGATAGTTGCGCGCTTCCACGAGGGCGACACGCAGGGTGGCAGCGTTCCCCATGCGGGTCGACGGCATCTTCTTCTGCTCGCCGTATACTCTCTTCGGGTTCTCACCCAGAGCCATCTTCATGCCGGCGGGCTCCAGCAACACCATATCCTCGATGTTTGGTTTCGGAAGAGTCTTCAAGCAGACCCACTGTCCGCCGATCAGATTCCCACTGCCAGGCCCGGTGAGGACCGTCGTCACACCGGCCGTCACCAGCTCCTCGAACGCTTGGTCCTCGGGGTGGACCGCGTCCAGAGCGCGGAGGTGTGGCGTGATGGGATCCGTCAGCTCGTTACCGTCCGAGTACTCCCAACCAATCCCGTCCGGAAAAACGCCCACGTGACAGTGGGGGTCGATCATGCCCGGCATGACAACTTTGCCGTCTACGTCGTGCACCTCCGCCTCCGGAGGGATCTCCACATTCTCGCCTACCGCAACGATGCGTCCTTCATCTATGAGGACCGTGCCGCGGTCAAGCGTTCCTTGCGTGATGGTCAGAACCTTTCCGTTTGTGATAGCGATCACTGGGGGTATTCTCCTTCTCAGTATGCTTCTGCCTAGGTCTGTCCAACGACTGCCGCCGGTTCGTGCGGCGGCAGGCGCGGTGCTGTATGGGAGTGGCTCAACAAAGATATCATCAACTCCGTCCTTGGTCAAATGCCGGCTCCCCGCACGTCTATCGCTCTTACCCGAAGGGGAGGAAGCCCGGTGAGGACTGGGATGGGCTCCGGACTTGAAGAGCTCTACAAGAGCGTGAAGAAAAAAGCCGCGATCTCCACGTGGGAGCCGTAGGCGCGCAAAAAGCCTGCCCATCGCAGGGCAGGCTTTCTCCGCTACTGTGCAGGTTGGAGTCTCGTCGGGCTCTACGGACGTCTAGGCCTCGGCCTCGATCATCTCCTTCAGGTTCTCCAGGCTCTGCGCGACGGCGCGCCGCACGGCATGCCGCCTCACCGTTAGGTCCAGCACAGTTCCAAGGATACCCCGCGGTCTATACTTCCAGAGCAGCGAGAGCTCGGTGCCGTTGCCCGAGCGTCGAAACTCCCACACTTCACTGCCTTCGACGAAGTGGCTGCTGGGCGCGACGTCGATAACGTCCAGTCTCGAGCTGCTGGGAAAGTGAAACTCCCTGTACTCACCCTCCCAACTGAAGACATCGCCCATTGGCGGCTCCGTATCGATTCGGATCACCGTTCCTCTCCGAATCGGTTTCGGCGTCAGGATACTGACCCGCGTCACGCGCTCATCCCATTCGGGCCGGCGATCCATGTCGTGACAGAAACGGAAGACGCCCGTCGGCCGCGCTTCAATCTGAATCTGCTTCTGGATGGTGGGCATAGCGCGCCTCTCTTGATCCTAGCGTGCCGACAGCTACTCTACCTCCTCCTCGGGCTGCCAGCGCAAGATCAAGTCTCGCGCGGCCTTGACCTCATCAAGACGGCGCATCGGCGCGTTCAGCGGCGCCTCGTGCAGCAGATCGGGATCCTCGCGAGCCTCCTCCACGATCTGGAGCATGGCATCGGCGAACGCTTCCAGTGTGTCCTTGCTCTCCGTCTCTGTGGGCTCGATCATCAAGGCCTCCTCGACGATCAACGGGAAGTAGACCGTGGGAGGGTGGAACCCGAAGTCCATAAGCCGCTTGGCTACGTCCATGGTATGCACGCCGGCATCCTGCACGTCCTCCGGCGGGCCGGCCAGGACGAACTCGTGCATGCAGATGCGGTCGTAGGGCAGCGGATAGGTCTCTTTGAGACGTTCCTTGAGGTAATTGGCGTTAAGCACGGCGTGTTCGGCCACCCTCCGAAGCCCCTCGCGGCCCAGCATGCGGATGTACGTATAGGCCCTTACCATCACGCCGAAGTGACCGTAGAAGGCCTTCACTCGACCGATGGTCTTCTCTGGTTTGGAGAGCGTGAAGAACGGCAGGTTGGCTTCCGACCGGTCCGGATCTATCGTGACGATCGGTCCCGGCAGGAAGTCGACCAGCGTGTCTGAGACACCGACGGGGCCAGATCCCGGTCCACCGCCGCCGTGCGGGGTGCTGAACGTCTTGTGGAGGTTGTAGTGGAGGACGTCAAAGCCCAGGTCGCCGGGGCGCGCGATCCCCAGCAAGGCGTTCATGTTCGCCCCGTCCCCGTACATCAGACCGCCGTGGTCGTGGACGACGGCGCAGATTTCCTCGACCTGCTTCTCGAAGAGACCCAGCGTGTTGGGATTGGTGAGCATCATGCCCACGAGGCGATCGCTGTGCTCCTCGCACGCTGCCTTCAACGCTTCCAGATCAACGTCCCCCTTCTCGTTCGAGGGGATTTCGACGACCTCCATTCCGCTCATCGAGGTGCTGGCCGGGTTGGTGCCGTGGGCCGAGTCCGGAATGAGGACGATGTCACGTTCTTCATCGCCGCGGTCCAGGTGATAAGCGCGCATAATGAGCACGCCCGTCAGCTCACCGTGAGCCCCAGCGGCCGGCTGCAGGCTGACGCCGGCGAAGCCTCCGATTTCCATCAGGAATTCCTGCAAGGAGTACATCAGGAAAAGCGCTCCCTGCACAGTCTCCTCGTCTTGATAGGGGTGGAGGTTGACGAAGCCCGGCAGACGGGCCACGGCCTCGTTAATCCGTGGGTTGTGCTTCATCGTGCACGAACCGAGCGGGTAGAAGCCGGTGTCGACGCCGTGGTTGATCTGCGATAAGTGTGTGTAGTGCCGTATGAGGTCGCCCTCGCTCACCTCAGGCAGGTTCAGGTCATCCCTCACCAGCCCCTCTGGAAGATCGCTCCGCGGCACATCCGAGTCGGGCAACGACGTCGCGCAGCGACCAGGTTTTGACAGCTCGAAGATCAGAGGCCTGGTCACGATGTCACCTCCTCCAGGGTTCGTACCAGGAGGTCGATCTCCTGGCGCGGGTTCATCTCTGTCACACAAAGAAGCATATGGTCTTCCAAGTCCGGGTAGTCTTGCCCCAAGTCGTAGCCCCCGATAATGGCCCGGCGCTCGAGGAGATCACGGTTGATCTCCGACACCGACTTCGGGCAGCGAACGACGAACTCCTTGAAGAACGGTCTGTCGCGAATCACCGAGAAGCCGTCAAGAGCGTCGATCTTGTCCGCGGCGTAGTGTGCCTTATGGTAGCAGAGCTCTGCCACCTGGCGCAGGCCGCACTTGCCGAGCGCGGACATATACACCGCTGCCGCCAGCGCCATCAGGCCCTGGTTGGTACAGATATTCGACGTGGCGCGCTCCCGGCGGATGTGCTGCTCTCGCGTCGCCAGCGTGAGGACGAAACCTCGTTCGCCTTCGGAGTCAACCGTCTGACCCACGAGACGACCTGCTATCTTGCGCACATGCTTCTTCTGTGCCGCGAAAAAGCCCAGATAGGGACCGCCGAACGTCAGGCCAATCCCCAGCCCCTGCCCTTCGCCGGTCACGATGTCGGCTCCGAACTCGCTGGGCGGCTTCAGCAGCCCCAGGGCAATCGGGTCTGCAACCACGACCATGAGTGCCCCTACGTCATGCGCTGCTTGACCAAGATCGCTGAGATCCTCAAAGCGACCCAGGAAATCGGGGTACTGGACAATCACGCAGGCGGTCTCCCTATCAAGCAGGCCCGCCAGCTGAGCTGTCTCATCCGATGTCCGCGTCGTTGCTTCGTCCTCCACGATGTCAAGGTCCATACCTGCTGTGTAGGTTCGCACGACGTTCCGGTATTCCGGATGCACGAAGCGGGAGAGCACGACCTTCTTCCGCCGCATGCGGTGGACGTTGACCGCGGTAATGACCGCCTCAGCAGTTGAGGTAGCGCCATCGTAATGCGACGCATTGGAGGCGTCCATGCCCGTAAGCTCGCAGATCATCGTCTGATACTCGAAGATGGCCTGGAGCGTCCCCTGGCTCACCTCGGGCTGATAGGGCGTATAGGCGGTGAAGAACTCGCCGCGGCTGACGACCGCATCCACGACGGCAGGCACGAAGTGTCGATAGGCCCCGGCTCCCAAGAAGCAGGACCCCTCGGCGGTCGTCAGGTTGGCCTCCGCCAGAGATCCGAGTTCCCAGCTGACCCCCATCTCTGAGAGGGGGGCAGGCAGTTCTAGGCCTGCGAAGCGGGCGTGTTCAGGTATGTCATCGAATAGGCTCTCGAGCGATGGCACGCCGATAGCTTTGAGCATTGCCTCTCGATCGGCGTCGCTATGAGGAATGTATGGCATAGGTCACCTCTGGCGTGCGACGCGCGAAACCAGAGACGCAGTAGCTCTGGTCTCCGCCGTCACACGTTACAGAGCTATCCCTCCTCTTCCTCTACAAACGTCTCGTACTCGTCGCCCTCCATCAAGTCTTCGAGCTCGTCGGGATCGGAGGGTTCAAGCCGGATCGTCCAGCCGTCGCCGTACGGATCCTGGTTCACCAGCTCCGGCGCGCCCTCCAGCTCCTCGTTGACGGCGACAACCTCCCCGCCGACCGGCGCGTACAGATCGGACGCGGCCTTCACGGACTCAACAATGCCATACGGTTCGCCGGCGTCGAAGACATCGCCGACCATCGGCAACTCGACGTACACGACATCGGAGAGGGTTTCCTGCGCGTGGTCGGTGATGCCGCAAACGATGACGTCATCGTCCCAGCGCGCCCATTCGTGACTCTCAGTGTAGCGTGCTTCCGGATCCAATTTCATTGTTACACTCCTTTTTGTGGATGGTCATGTGAGTAGTGACGTGTCACTTTGTTGCGGTTCTGGGTCACTCGTACCCGTGCGATAGGCCTCGGTGCTCCAAGCGGCGGCTGCCAGAGCGAGCCCCGGCAACATCCTGGAGACGAGTGAAGAGACGAAACGGAGCTCCCCGTGGGGACGAGCCGTCCGCCTTACAGTGGGTAGGCCGAAAGTGGGCGGCACAGGACTCGAACCTATGACCTCCTCCTTGTAAGGGAGGCGCTCTGACCAGCTGAGCTAGCCGCCCACGCGGGTCGACCCTGGTCGATTATACTCAGGAATCGCCAGTTCGTCAACGTCAGAGCCGCGGCAGGACGATGGACTGCTGTCGCTGGTACTTCCCTTGCTTGTCGGCGTAAGATACTTGACAGTCCTCGTCAGCTTGGAAGAAGAGGACCTGGGCGATACCCTCGTTGGCGTAGATCTTGGCCGGCAGGGGGGTTGTGTTGCTGATCTCCAGCGTGACATAGCCTTCCCACTCTGGCTCAAACGGGGTCACGTTGACGATGATGCCGCAGCGGGCATAGGAACTCTTGCCCACGCAGATGGTCAGGACGCTTCTGGGGATGCGGAAGTACTCCACAGTGCGTCCTAAAGCGAAGGAGTTGGGGGGGATGACGCACACCTCACCTTTGAAGTCCACGAAAGAGTCGGCGTCAAACGCCTTCGGATCGACGACGATCGACTTGTTGGACTTCAGCTCGGCGAGAGCGCGAGAGGCTGCATCGCGGCGGTGTGTCAAGTAAGGAAGTACTTGGGACAGGACGTACTGGACGTCGGCCGGTTTCCCGATAACCAGGCTGAATTGACCATCCTCGGCCTTGAGCAGCTCGCCGGTGCCGATGGTGGCCCTGACGCCGGCCAACAGCCGGCGGTCGCTGCCGTTGAAGTGGAGAGCCAGCGTCTTTCTCCCCGTCGTCTTCGAGGCCTTGTATCCGATACTTCCTTCGGCGTCCAGAAGGCCTGCCACATAGGCAGACTGGACGTCGGAGAGCTTGGAGGCCGTGACTTCAGGCTGAAAGATCTTGAACTCGTCAGCGACTCGGATGTCGTAGCCGTAGGAGGAGAGTCCGTAGGAGATGACACCCTCACTGACCTGTCCATCCACAAAGGGCTCCACCATGCCCTCCTCCGCAGCCATCTGTCGAATCCAACGATCGGGCTTCAATCCCATGATGATCTCCTGTTCACACTAAGACTGGAGCTGCGAGTCTGCTTCTTTTTTGACCGTCTACGTTCAAGGGACAAGAGGTCAACCGCCGAGATCGACACAACAAGACAGTTCCCTTTGGGTCTACATCCGTTCGGGTGCTGTGACGCCGAGAAGACCCAGCGTCTGGGCCAGGGTAAGCTGGGCGGCCCGCACCAGCCTGAGCCGTGCCCGGGTGCGCTCTGGGGCCTCCGACGCCACCACGCGGCAGTCGCGATAGAAGGCGTGGAAGTCCGAGGCGAGTTCCTTGGTGTAGAAGGTGAGACGGTGCGGAGCGCGCTGCTCCGCCGCGTGGGCTATGACCTCCGGCAGTTCGAGCATCCGACGGATAAGGGCTTGTTCGCTCTCGTGGGTGAGCAGGGAGACGTCGCCCTCCTCCGCGGGATCCCACCCTTCCTCCTCCGCGTATCGCAGCATGCTGCATATCCGCGCGTGGGCGTACTGCACGTAGTAGACTGGGTTTTTCTCCGATTCCTCGACCGCCAGCTCCAGGTCGAAATCGATGGTCGCGTCGACGGTCCGCGTGAGAAGGAGGAAACGGATCGGGTCCGGCCCGACCTCATCGATCATCTCCCGCAGGGTGACGAATTCGCCGGCCCGCTTCGACATACGAACGTCCTCGTCGCCGCGCTTCAGGTTGACCATCTGGTAGAGGATGATCTCCAGGCGGTCGGGGTCCAGGCCTAGAGCCTTGGCAGCTGCCAGAACCCGGGGTACGTCACCGTGGTGGTCCGCTCCCCAGACGTAGATGGCGCGGTCGAATCTCCGTTCTACCAGTTTGTTCCAGGCATAAGCGATGTCGGAGGCGAGGTACGTGGGACGTTCGTCCGGGTTGGGGATCACGCCGGGCGAGCGGATGACGACAGCGTCGTCCTCGAGGTCTGGCGATGTGAACCAGACTGCGCCTTCCCGCTCCGTGATGTAGCCTGTGTCCCGAAGCTTCTGAAGCACCTCGTCGAACAATCCGCTCTCATAGAGGTCTCTCTCGTGGAACCACGTGTCGAAATGGATTCGGAGCGCGGCTAGGTCCTGACGGACCTGGTCCAGCACCCGCTCTATGCCCAGCTCTCCCAGGGCCTGAACTGCTTCATGCCGGTTCATCTGGAGGTAACGATCGTCGTGCTCTTGAGCGATCTCGCGGGCCATCGTCACGACGTAACGGCCGTGGTACCCGTCCTCCGGGAAGGGCTCTTCCTCTCCCAGTGCTTCGGCGTAACGAGCGTAGAGGCTCTCGCCGAACTTGCGCACCTGGGACCCGGCGTCATTGACGTAGTATTCGCGCTCGACGTCATAGCCAGCGGCCGAAAGGACGCTAGCCAGAGCATCGCCGATGACAGCGTTCCGCGTTGACCCCACCGTGATCGGTCCCGTCGGGTTAGCACTCACGAACTCAACCTGGACCCGCTTGCCCTGGCCGATATGGATGTCTCCCCACCTATCGCCGGCATCCAGTATGGTCTCAACCTGAGCGGCGAGCCAGGAGGTGTCGAGGGTCACGTTGATGTAGCCAGGCCCGGCGACGCTGACCTCGCCTATGTACGGTGCGGACTGGAGATGATCGACGATGCGCGTCGCGATGGCACGAGGCGCCATCTTGGCGTCGCCGGCCAGCTGCAGGCAGACGGGCGTGGCGTAGTCTCCGTGCTCCGATTGTCGGGGACGCTCCATGGCGACATCCGGCACGTCAAATGGGGGGAGGGTGCCCTCCTTCTGCGCGGTCCTTATCCCCTCCCGTATCAGGGTCGAAATTCGATCACGAATCAACTCACTCACGTCACTCTCCTAGTCATACCGGGTTCAATGATGATTGTTCAAGCCCAAAGCTGTTCGAAACCAGCTCGCCAATTGCTGGCGATCCTCTGCAGGTTGGAATGACGCCTCTGCCGCCGTCACGATCGATTCCTTGATCTGATCGAGGCTGACACGCATAGCTGCCATGGCAATCCGATACTCATCCGTCAGCGTCGTATCGCTGACGCTGGGATCGTCGGTGTTGATGGAGACGGGAATCCTCAGCGCCAGTAGATCCGGCAGGGGATGATGCCACAGGCGCTCGACGATGCCAGTCTGGATGTTGCTGGTTGGACAGACCTCCAGCGTTACGCTCCTCTCTCGAAGAAGCCGTAGAACGCTGGAGTCCTCTACAGACCGCACGCCGTGTCCTACCCGCTCAGCTCCCAGCTCCTCCACCGCTTCCGCAACGTTCTGTGGGCCGCCGGCCTCTCCGGCGTGGATCGTCACGTGAAGACCCTCATCCCGCGCATAACGGAAGACGTCGCGGAAGGGGCGGGCTGGGTATCGTTTCTCATCACCGGCCAGATCCAAGCCTACGATGCCCCGATCTCTATAGCGGATAGCCAGGTTGGCCAATGCCCATGCTGTCTCGATGTCCTCTTCTCGACCGATCTGCACAATCAGGTTCGCGGTGATATCCCGATCCTCCTGAGCTCTGGCAACGGCCTCACAGACCCAATCCACTACCGCTTCCAACGGGAAGCCCTGGGCTCGGGCGAGGGCAACGGGATTGAAGCGGAGCTCAAGATACTTGACGTTATCCTCTGCGGCGTCGTCCACGGCCTCGTAAGCTACCCTCTGGACCGCCTCTCGACTGGGATAGAAACGCCGGAGAAACTCGAACTTGGCCAGAAACCGATGAAAGTCGGGCGGCTCATCTGTCACCGTGACGAAAGGCCGCAGATCCTCGATGGCATAGCTCGGTAGGTCAAAACCGTTCTTCTCGGCGATATCGGCGAGAGTCTGGAGTCGGAGCGATCCCTCGAGGTGGCGGTGCAGGTCTATCTTCGGCAAAGCATGCAGCGATACCTGACCGTCGTGGGTCTCCGGCAGCCTGCGCGCTTCAGCCATCTATGCCCGCAAAGGTCGATGAGGGATCTAAGGGAGGCATGTTAACTCGGGTTCTCTCTCAGGATCCATCCCCAGTAGTAGTATACCAGCGCGAGATCAAGGGTCGCTCCCAGTGCCAGGGGCACGTGAAAGGTGAGCAATGCAAAGGTCGGGTCCAGCAGGGCAGGGGGCGCGTGCTGCGGCGCCAGAGCAGCGGCATTTCGAACTGCCTGGCTGAGAGCTGCCACGCCAATGAGGGCGTTAGCCAGACCGAACCATCGGTGGTGGTCTCCCTTCTTTGCCACGGCGTTCAACCGCTCGCTCAATCTGGAGAAGATGAGTCCGAGGTAGACGACAGCAGCCAGACCGAAGGGCCCCAATGTGGCGGTAATGACGCGCATACTCATTCTCCCGTCATCAGCTTGTGCAACCGGTTGCTAAACATGAGGAGCAGGATGCCGCCTCCAAAGAGGAGCAAGTCCCCCACGGGTCGACCTACGAAGTCACTGTCATACTGGAGATACCAGGCGACGCCAGCGGCAAGCAGAAGACCGGGAAGGATGAGGAAGCGGTGGCCAACTTGCTCACCAGACGCGCGTTCGTAGAAGCCTGCTACGTGCCACAGAAAGAAGAGCAGCACTCCGATCACGAGCCACGAATAGACAGCCAGGATCTGCTTGGTGATTTGCATAAGCATAGATTGCTTCTCTTAGGCCACGGTTCGTCCCGGGCTTGACGCTGACAGTGAGACGAGGCAGAGATTCCCTGGTCAGTGGGCGCGGGACGCTGGTCTCTCAGCGATGTACAAAGGCCTCGACGAAGGAATCGACCATGCGCCGCGGGCTGCCGCTTAGAATGCCTTCTCGGCCCTCGAACGGTGCGTGAACCTCGATCCCGCGCGACGTGATCTCGAACTGCCGGATACCCTTGTCGTGATCGCTGCCACGCATCTTCAGAACGAGCAGGGCCTTGTGCACGGCGCTCTCGAACTCCACATACCGGAGCAGTATATAGCCATCGACCAGGAAGCCGAAATCGTGATCAGCGCCGTCAGGATCGCCCAGAAGCGCTGTGCTCTCCCGCGTGAGCACCGCCGTCAGTCCCTCGCGCTTGAGGCTGTTGATGAAGGCGTACGCGGTCTGGCGAAGGCTAGCCGGTCGCCCGCTGATCCGCTCGAAGTGGGAGAGGCTGTCTACCAGGATCCGCTTCGCACCAATCTCCCTAATCAGCCTCTCCATCCTGCCGCCCACCTCCTCCAGACCTGCCTTTCCGACCTCGGGGCTGGTCATAACGACGCGGAGTTTGTTCTCGCGTTCGAGCTGGCGAAAATCCCAGCCGAAACCTGCGGCGTCCCGATAGTACTGCTGCGGAAACTCCTCGAAGGTAAGGATGATACCCGGTTCGTCATGAGCGACAATGCCGTGGTAGATGAACTGCATGCCGAGCGTGGTCTTCCCGGTTCCCGGTGCCCCTTCAACCAGATTGGCTGTTCGGGGCACGAAACCACCGAGCAGCATGTCGTCCAGACCAGGAATGCCTGTCTTAACTCGCTTCATTGAAGTCCCCCTCCCGGCACCTGTGAAGTGGAGAAACTACCTGGGAGTTCCGCGGATGATGTGATAGATCGCTTTGACTCGGAACTGGCGATCGGCGGATGCCTCCACGAACTTCTCCAACAACTCTCGGACCTCCGGGTCTCTGCTCAATGAATAGACCGTCATCTCACTCAGCCGGGTCTCCTCCAGGACGCCCGACTCGGCGAGCTCCGCCAGATCCTGGCGGATAGTATCGACGCTGCGGCCGGCGTATCGGGCGATGTTCTCGGCGGTATCTGTCGTATACGGGTTGTCGTGGAAGAAACGAACGAGATCCCACTTGACGAACGAGTCGATCTTCGTCTGCAGGAAGCGGAGCAGGCGGGGGTCCATATCAGCCATAAGTCGACCGGTCAAGTCCATTTCTATCTCGTTCATGTCTCTCCTCCCGTCCCCTTCACGTGGCCTGCCGTGCTCAGTGTAGCCGACTCCAGGTCATCTCGAGGCCATAGCCCGTGAGTGTCTCGCCTGCTGGTCCTTTCGCATGTGGCAGTACTTGTACTTCTTGCCGCTGCCGCACCAACACGGATCATTGCGGCCGAGGTCGCAGTCCGGTCGCACGTCTTGAGACTCTGCCTGCTCTGGCTGCCTGCGGGTTGTCCTATGGCCCGCCCCGCGTCTTGTGGCGGGCGCTGCAGCCGGCCGACGGGCGCGCAGCGTCTGCCGGCTGGGTTGGGATGTCATCGCTTTGGGCAGTAGATAGACAGACCGGGCTACGTTGCGCTGGATGCGGGCCAACAGACTCTGATACATCTCGTGGGCTTCCTTTCGGTAAGCCACCAAGGGATTCTGCTGCCCATAGGCTCGTAGGCCGATTCCCTCTCGCAAGTCGCCGAGACTGGTCAGATGGCGCACCCACAGGCTGTCAACGGCCCGAAGCATTAACCGGCGATCGCGGTAGAGACGATAGGCGTCAATGAACGCCTCCTCGACCAATGCTTGGATTCTCTCTGGGAGCTGGTACAGCGGCTGAGTAGCCTGGGCGTCAGAAGGTTCATTACCCAGTCGTTCAACGACCCCCCGGTAGGCGATCTGCTGCGCCGGGTCTGAACTCTCCGACAGTGCTTGTAGAGAGACGTCCTCCCGCACCGCCTGCTTGTAAACCTGCTGGCCCACGGCCTGATTGACCTGCTCGTAAGCAGTCTCCGCGATTTCCAGAAGCTGATCCTCAATCTCTCGAGGGGACAGGTCCTGCCACTGCCCAAAATCGAAGTCCGAGGAGAGGGGGAAGAAGGTCCGCAGCTCTCCTTGTAAGCCTCGCAGATCCCAGTCCTCGGGGTCCGGCCCCGGGGTGTGAGCATCGACGACGCTGTGGATCTCGTCGGCCACCATGCGGAGCACCTGATCCCGCAAGTCATCGGCCTCGAGCACCTGCCGACGCTGGTCGTAGATCACCTCGCGCTGCTTGTTGACCACGTCGTCGAACTCGAGAACGTGCTTGCGGATGTCGAAGTTATACCCCTCGACCCGCTGTTGAGCCGATTCGATCGATCTGTCGAGCCAGGCGTGCTCCAGAGGTACGTCCTCCTCCACGCCAAGCCGGTCCATCATGACCTTCACCCGTTCACCGCCGAAGCGGCGCATGAGCTCGTCCTCCAATGAGATATAGAATCGTGAGGAGCCGGGATCCCCCTGGCGGCCGGAACGACCACGCAGCTGATTGTCGATTCGCCGCGCCTCGTGTCGCTCCGTCCCCAAGACGTGAAGGCCGCCGAGAGCCACGACGCGTCTTCGGTCGGCTGCGGATTCGGAGACGGCGTCGGCGAGTATCTCCGCCCACGGCTCATCGTGGGCCTGGGCCACATCCTCGCCGCTGCGGAGCAGCTCCACCGCTCGTTTCCACGCCGACTGGTTGATCTCGGTTAGGTCGTATCCTTCCTTACGGAGCCGCTGCCGAGCGACCCCCTCCGGGTCGCCACCGAGTTTGATGTCGACGCCGCGGCCCGCCATATTGGTGGCGATGGTCACGGTGCCGGGCTGGCCGGCCTGGGCGATGATCACGGCCTCCTGCTCGTGGTGTTTGGCGTTGAGGACCTGGTGCGGAATGCCCCGGCGCTTCAGCATGCGGGACAACCGCTCCGAAGTCTCTATTGCCACGGTTCCCACGAGTACCGGGCGCCCCGCTTCGTGAAGCTGAGCGATCTCGTCGACCACGGCGCGGAACTTGGCGGGCTGGTTGGCGTAGATGACGTCCGGCAGATCCAGGCGCTTGAAGAACCGCCGTCCATGGCCGTCCTCTGGCTCGTACGTGGTGACGTCCGTGCTCCTCCGTCCGTTAAGCACCCCGGCAAATCTGACCTCCTCCAGCTCGTTGGCGTCCCGTTCTTGGGTCTCCAGGTCTCCGTAGGTGGCGCGATACTCGACGTTGGTGGGGAGGACGACGACGTCCATATCGTAGATCTTCTGAAATTCCTCTTCCTCGGTCTTGGCGGTGCCGGTCATGCCGGCCAGCTTCTCGTACATGCGGAAGTAGTTCTGGAACGTGATGGTGGCGTAGGTGAGGCTCTCCCGCTGCACCGTCACGTTTTCCTTTGCCTCGATGGCCTGATGGAGCCCCTCGGAGAAGCGCCGCCCGTACATCAGACGGCCGGTGAAATCATCGACGATGATCACCTCGCCGTCCTTAACGATGTAGTCCTTATCGCGCTTGTACACGACGTGGGCACGCAGGGCATTGTCCAGATAGGGGAGCATGTGGGCGTGCTCTGGATCGTAGATGCTCTCGCCCCGATCCACTTTGGGGACGGCTGCCTCCACTTTCTCCACGCCCCGCTCCGTCAGCGTCACGGTCTTCGTCTTCTGGTCCAGGACGTAGTCGCCGTCGGGAGCCTCCTGTTCGATGCTGGCCTGGCTGCTGGGCGCAAGCTGGCGTACGATCTTGGCGAAGCTGCGGTAGAGATGGGACGGTTCCTCAGCCGGTCCAGAGATGATGAGCGGGGTGCGAGCCTCATCGATGAGAATATTATCCACCTCGTCGATGATGGCGTAGTGGAAGCCCCGCTGAACCCGCTCGCTCAGGTCGCGGACCATGTTGTCGCGCAGGTAATCGAAGCCGAACTCGTTGTTCGTGCCATAGGTGACGTCGGCCCGGTAGGCCTCTCGACGCGAAACCGGGCGCAGGCCCAGGAAGCGATCGTCCTCCGAAGCGTACTCGGGATCGAAGAGGAAGGAACCCTTGTCCGGGTCGGCGGCGGCCGACTGGATAACGCCCACGGAGAGGCCGAGGGCGCCGTAGATCGGCCCCATCCACTGGACGCCGACCTTGGAAAGATAGTCGTTTGGCGTGACGAGATGGGCGCCTTCGCCGCTGAGGGCGTTGAGATAGAGTGGGGCGGTGGCGGCGAGGGTCTTGCCCTCACCGGTCTTCATCTCGGCGATCTTGCCTTCGTGTAGAACGATACCGCCGATGAGCTGTACGTCGTAATGACGCAAGCCGATGGTGCGCTTTGCCGCCTCGCGCACGGCGGCGAAGGCGGGGATGAGGAGGTCGTCCAGCGTCTCTCTGTCTGCTAATCGCTGGCGGAAAGCTTCCGTCTTTCCGCGCAACTCGGCGTCACTAAGTGCTTCAAACTCCGGTTCCAGCGCGTTAATGCGCTCAACCTTCTCTTGTAAACGAGCAATTTCTTGTTGGTTGGATGTACCAACGAGTTTGCTGATCAACCCACGTAACACTAAGGTGATGACTCCTTACTACGGCTTCGCTACGGCTTCGCTACGGATTCGCTGCGGCTTCAGATGATATGGTCCCTCATTATACTCTCAGACGTCACAGATGCAAGCCAATTCGTCTTGCGACGACGCCCTAGCGGTGACCGGGGCGGCGGTAGCGATGTGGGGCGGATGGTGGCCTGTAGGGCGACGCCCGCGAGACGCGGGCTGCGAGCGAAGGAGGGTGCGTGGGTCAGGGGAGGGGTGTGATTCAGGTGACCGGCACTTCCTAGGCGGTGGCGAAAGGAGGCGTTCTTGGTGGAGGGAAGGATGGGACGATCGGCGCATGACCGTGAAAGTGCCGGTCACCGTGGCGCCGTTGAAAGGTTTGAGGTCTTGCCAGACTACCTGCCGGTGCTATACTGGACGCACTATGGAGGGCGTTACAGCGGGTCCGATCTTGGTGGTATCAGCTAAATGGCAGACGCGCGCGCTTCTGGCAGCGGAACTGGGCGAACGGGCGGAGCGAGATGTGCTGCCGGCGGGTGACGTTGACCAGGCGCTGGGCTTGATCAAGTTGGCCGGGGTGGAGCCGGCGGTGGTGGTGATCGATGTGGGCCGACGCATCCGGCCCGAGGGGGTGGAACGCCTGCTGGAGGCGAAGGACGGGCTAAGGCTGGTGTTGGTCGTCAGCGGGCTCAGGCAGGCTTCGTTCGATCGTCTGAGCGAGCGGTGCACCGCCTACCTCAGGCGCCCCGTGCCCATTGGGACCATCGCTCAGGCCGTCGTCGGGGTGCTCAAGGATCAGGAGACCGGCGTCTCCACGCCACCAGACTGAGTCAAGGTAGCGAGAGCCGAGTCTGATCGAAGCGTCCACTCGCTTCGTGATCTTGATCCCAGTCGGCGCGGTAGACGACCATGGTTTTGCCTCCCGTGATCGTCCTCCGTTCCAGCCTCACGGCGTGCACCCGCTTCAGGACCTCGTCGCGCTCAGCCAATCCCGGAAACCAATTGGGGAAGATGATCACGTAGTCCACGTCTTGCTCGGCCATAAAGGCTATGAGGCGTGAGGCCGTGTCCGACGCGCGCAGCAGGGGCGTGACCCGGGGCGTGACCAGGCCGGCCAGATCCACGATGCGCCGCTCCGAGATGTAGGTGATGGCGCCGATGTCGTTGAGGGCCAGAACGGCATCGGATGACGTGTTCTCTGCCACCCATTCCCCCAGGGCGACGTGCATCTGGTTGATGTTACGCACGTCCTGGGCATAGAGGCGGGCCATCGTGGGGAGCCGCCATGCCGTCCCAGCGATAGCGAGCACGGCGACGAGGACGACGAGCATCACGCGCGACCCGCGCCAGCGCCAGTTCCGCCGCAGCGCCAGCCTGCGGGCCGCCAGGAGCCCGGCCACAGCGACGACGGCGTTGGCCGGGATGAGGGGGATCAAGTAGCGCCCATGCTGGTAGAGGGAGGCGTGCAGAAAGGCGTAGACGATGGGCAGCCCTGCGCTCCAGGCCGATAGGAGACGAGCGCGGAAGACGAGAGCGCCGACACCGAGCACGAAGAAGGGCAGGAGGAGTGGATTATCCAGGATCAGGTACTGCGAGACGTGGCTGAGGAAGGTGAGGTCGGGCCGGAAGTTGAACGTCGTCTTGGCACTGAAGGTGTTGGGGAAGAGATGTCCCCCCGTGCGGAGAGAGAAGAGGGCATAGGGCAGGACGAGGGCGGCGACGACGGCGAGCGGAGGGAGGAGGCGGGATAGAGACGACGTCAGGCGTGAAACGTAAGACGTGATGCGCGAATCCTGAGAACTGGAGGGTGCGTCCCTCTTCCATTCAGCGCCTACGCTGCGGGCGAGGAAGTCGGCGGCTGAAAGGGCGAAGAGGAGGAGCCCCTCCGGTCGGGTGAGGGCGCCAAGACCGAAGAGGACGGCCGTAGGGAGCCGGTAGCGGCCCGTATCCCGGTCGACGAGATAGGCGTTGATCGCCAGGAGGCTGAGCGCGGCGAAGAGTGGGGTCTCCAACGCCGACAGACCCGCCCAGACGAGACGTCCGTTAACCGCGGCCACCGCAGCGGCCAGCCAGGCGCTCCAGCGCCGCCGCGTGAGTCGCCTGGCCAGGAGATAGGTGGCAACCAGAGTGAGCAGGAAGGAGACGGCGCTGAGGAGCTGCCCGCTCAGCGGGAAGCGGCCGCCGGCGGCGTAGAGCCCGGCCAGAAGCAGGGTCCAGAGGGGCGCTGTGGAACCCGCGGTGGGCTGCCCCGGGTTGAAGCTGAAGCCCTCGCCGCGGGCCAGGTTCCGCGCAAACTGGAAGTGTATCCAGGCATCGTCGAGCGGAACGCCGCCCTGCCCATCTGTGGCGCCGTAAGCCTGGAGGGCGAACCCACCCAGCGTCACGGCGCCGAGTAAAAGCAGCGCCAACAGCCACGGCCAGTCAGCGCGCTGGAAAGGGGCAGGGAGGGGACTGTGGTCGCCGGGCGACGATCCAGTGCCAGATGATGGTCTGTTTCGGATTCTCACATGACCCCGCGGTACATGCCTCCGTCCACCAATAGACTGACCCCGTTGATGAAGGATGCGGCGTCGGAGACGAGGAAGACGGCGGCCGCGGCAAACTCCTCGGGTGTGCCCATGCGGCCCAGGGGGATGTCGGCGGCGACCTTTGCCGCCTCCTCCTCCACCGTCGTGCCGCTCCGCTGCGCCCTGTCCTCCAGGAGCTGCTCCACCCGCGCGGTGCGGGTCCAGCCGGGGCAGATGGCGTTGGCCCGGATGCCGAAGGGCGCCAGCTCATCCGCCAGCGTCTTGATCAACCCGGTGACGCCCAGACGGAGGCTGTTTGAAAGCACCAGGTTGGGCAGCGGCTGCTTGACGGTGATAGACGTCATGGCCAGGATGGCGCCGGACGTCTGCTCCTTCATCACCGGCGCGGCGGCGTAGCAGAGGCGGACGGCGCTCATCAACGTCAGCTGTGCGGCGTCCTCCCACGCCTCCGCGCTCAGATCGAGGAACTGGCCCGGCGGCGGCCCACCGGCATTGGTCACCAGGATATCGAGCCGGCCGAAGGTTTCGGTCGTGGTCCGGATTAGGCGATCGGCCGTCTCCGGTTTGGAGATGTCTGCCGCAACGGCGTGGACGCGCTGACCCGTCGCCTGACGGATGTGCTCCGCGGTCTCCTCCAATCTCTCTTCGCCCCGGGCGCAGATGGCAACGTGCGCTCCCTCCTGCGCCAGGCGGAGGGCCAAGGCGCGACCGAGTCCCTGACTGGAGGCCGTCACCAGAGCGATCTTCTCATCTAGTCCGAGATTCATAGAGAAAGTTCACCTCTTTCAGTGTTAGTCGAAACGACGGGAGTTGTCACCAGGGTGGCGGTCACCAGCGTGCCCTTCTTGCTCGACCCGTAACCCGTGGCGTCCACTCATTCCCACACGGTCAGCCAGACAGATCAAGCCTCGTCGCGACGGATTCAGCCGTTGAGGGCGGAATGACGAATCGGAGGTGCACCTACCTATTCTCTATCTCCAGTCTGAGCTTAGTCTCACCGATGGTGATCTGGTCGCCGGCGGTGACCAGCATGGGGGCGTCCACACGCTTGCCATTCAGCGTGGTCCCGTTGCGGCTGTCGCGGTCCTCCAACCACCAGTGGCTCTCCCGCCAGGTCAGCAGGGCGTGATAGGATGAGGCGTAGCTATCGGGGATAACGACGGTGTTGGTGGGCGAGCGACCAATGGACGTAACCGGCTGGAGTGGGAAGACGCTCTCGTCGGGTTGTTCCTGGGTTTCGTCCGTCGCTCTCTCTACGATGACCAGGCGGCCCTTAGGTTGGGCCGCGCTCTGCTCGTCGGCCGACTTCCGGAGATCCCTCCACAGCATGACCAGGACGGCGCCGAGAAAGACGTAGAGGAGGCCGGCCAACGCGAGGCGCAGGGTGAGGAGCAGGATATCCATCGTCTACGATAGGAGACAGGGCGATCCCTGGTTTTGAGAAGGGAAGCTGCAGGACGCCATAGACCCCTCGACGCGTCAACTCTCCGACTCAACCGCCGTGTCGGACCGGGCGAGTGCCGGCGTTTCGTCGTTCACGGGGAGGGGGATGGGGGTCGGCGGATCCTCGCCGTAGATCACCTCGACGCCGGCGAAGGAGATCACGTCGCCGGAGTGCAGCACGCACTCCTCCACGGGGTAGCCATTGATCCGGGTCCCGCCGGAGCTGTCGAGGTCGTACAGGACCATATGTCCGTAGCGCTGGCGGAACCGCGCGTGATGGCGGGAGACGCGGGGGTCGTCGATGATCACGTCGTTATCCAGGGCGCGCCCGACGGAAACCGTCGGCTCGGTCAGACCGACGTGGCGCTCGCCCTCCAGGATGATGAAGGGCCGCCCCTTCGGCCCCTGGGGCTGAGCTTTCTCGACCTCATCCGTGTCGCCGGTCTTCTTCATCCGACTCGTCCGCTCCAGATTCGACTCCGGACGGATCCAACGAGCCTCCACGCGGACGTCACTCGGCGGCACGTCTTCGTCGGGCTCGAGATGGACGACGGGCGAGGTCTGAAGCGCGAGATCGGCCTCGGAGACCAGCTCCGTGATCCGACGGGCCAGCGCCTGCTCAGCGTCCACCCCTTCCTGTGCTTGCGAGCTCTGAGCGGCCAGCGCCTGAAAGTCCTTGGGGTTCAGGCAGACCCAATACTCGGTAGGAGCCTGGGCCTCGCCACCCGGAATGCAGACCCGGTGCTCCTCGATGGCCCTTTCCAGATGGAGGGCGACTTTCATGGGCGAGATGCGTCCCGAGAAGAGACGGGCAAAGGTCCCCTCAACGAGCCGTTCGGCCAAGTCCTCAAATTGATCGATCTTATTCATTGTCGGCATTATAAGGGGGTTGATGGCTAATGGCAAATGAACGGACAGCCCGGGAGCGGAGGAGCGGAGGAGCGGAGGGGCAGGGGGGCGGAGGAGCGGAGGGGCAGAGGAGCGGAGGGGCAGAGGAGCAGGGGGGCGGAGGAGCAGGGGGGCGGAGGAGCAGGGGAGCAAGGGAGCCGGGTGAGGGGGAGCGGAGGGGTGGGTGGAGAGAAGGTGCTCGCGTTTGATGCGTGATCCGACTGTCTGGACTGAACCTGGAAGGTCGCCGGATTACTCATCCGGCTTGAGCTGTTTCTGGTGCTCCCGCTAGCTCCTGTTGCTCCGGGCGGATTCACCAATCCGCCCGCTGGCTACCTGCATTGCTCTAGAGCTGGTCTCGATACCAGGCCACGGTTCGCTTCAATCCCTCACGGAAGCTGACCTGAGGTTCGTAGCCCAGAGCCTCCCGCGCCGCGGTGATGTCCGCCACAGAGTGACGCACGTCTCCGGCGCGGGGCGGGCCGTGGACGGGGGTGATGTTCGTGCCTAGAAGGTCGTTGAGGAGGTTGACCAGATCGAGGAGCGTGTAGCGCCGGCCGGCGGCGATGTTGAGGACCCGCCCGGCTACCGCGGGCGCTTCGGCGGCCAGGATGTTCGCTTCAACCACGTTGGCGACGTAGACGAAGTCGCGGGACTGCTTCCCGTCGCCGAAGATGGTCGGCCGTTCGCCGCGCACCATAGCGGTTACGAAGTTTGGAATGACGGCCGCGTACTGAGACGCGGGGTTCTGCCGCGGGCCGAAGACGTTGAAGTAGCGGAGGGAGACGGTCTCCAGGTCGAAGGCCTCGCTGAAGGTCTGGCAGTAGTGCTCGCCCGCCAGTTTCGAGGCGGCGTAGGGCGACTTGGGGGCGGGGATCATAGACTCGGTCTTGGGCAGCACCGGGCTGTCGCCGTAGACGGCGCAGGAGGAGGAGAAGACGAGCCGCTCGACTCCAGCTTCCTCGGCCGCCTGGAGGAGGTTGAGGGTGCCGGTGACGTTGACGGCGTTGGTGGAGAGCGGATCCTCCATGGACTGCGGGACGGAGGGCAGGGCGCCCAGGTGGAGGATGTAGCGGACGCCCTGGACCGCCTGCTGCACAGCGGCGGGGTTGCGCAGGTCACCCTCGATGAGGTCGATCTGGTCACGGACCTGGGCGAGGTTCTCGCGGCGCCCAGTGCTGAAGTTGTCGAGGACGCGGACGCGGTGGCCGCGGTGGATGAGTTCGGTGACGACGTTGGAGCCGATGAAGCCGGCGCCGCCGGTGACTAGGTAGTCTGGCATGGGGTCCCGTTGATGACAGAGGACGATAACGATTCTTGGGGCACTCGACATCGCTCCCTGAGGGCGGCCGCCCTCGAGCCGCTCAGGCAGCCTAGGACGCTTCCTTTCCGAGTCGGCGAAGAAACTGATCGACATCCCGCCTCAAGAGGGGACGGAGCTGTCTGGCCTTCTTGAGATTGAGGTGCAGGCGTTCGTAGTCTATGGGCGCGGCGTAGGCGTGCCGGAAGAAGTGACGGAAGCTCCGCAGCCCGTCGAGGAGTTGGTAGCTCTCCTGAGACAAGAGGGCCGGGCGGACGCCGTTGATGTCGTGGCTCATACGTCGCAGAAGTCGGATGTGCCACCGAGGGGCGGCGGCGAGCTGGTTCTCGAAGGCGTCGGCTACGATCTTGAACAGGTCTTCCACGGCGTTGTACAGGTTGTGGAGTTGGTACGCTGTGCTTTCCAGCCGCGCCTCGTCGTTCGGCCGCAGGCCTGACGCCCGCTCCTCGAGCCTGTCAAAGGTCTCCTCAATCAGCGCCAGCTGTGCCTCTAGATCGGAGATCAACAGGACTAGGATCTCATCGTCCATCGCATCCCCCTCTCCTTGATGCGGTCCGCGAAGTGACATTCCCTCAGCTTGACCAGGTCTACCGACCGCTCCAGAAGGGAAGATAGAAGGCTCATGGCGCGGAAGAACGACTCGGCGTCGATGCCCTCAACGGCGACGTCGACGTCCGATTCCTCGCGGAACCGTCCGGGTCGGGTGACGGAACCGAAAACGTAGGCCTCGGAGATGCCGAGCTCTGCGCCGTGCTGGTCCAGAAAGCGGAAGGTGCGAGCCAGCGTCGCCTGGCGTTCTCGCTCCAGCCGCCGACGCCTTCTGGCGCGGGCCCGGTCCACGAGTGAGGTATCGAATGCCATACCGGACTGGCCTCCCGTTGGTAGGTCTGCCCCTCTGCCCGTACGCCAGTATACCGCGGATCTGAGTTCTGTTCAAGCCTACAGGCCCTACGGTCCTGGCTTCATCATCTTCGAGTTGGCCCAGGTGACCGGCACGTGCGAGGCTGTTACGAAAGGCTCAGGTGGGGATCGGGAAGCATCGATCTCGCTCTTCCGGTGTGTCCGCGGACGTGCCGGTCACCTCAGCGTTGACTCACCGGGGCGAACGTTGGGGAGGAGCTTCGTAGACCCAGTCTATGGTCTCCCTCGTGATCCTCCGGTTCTGGCGGCTCATAGCGGTCCACTCATCCTCTGTGTAGATGAGTACGTCGGCCGGGACGGGGAGGTCCGTCGTGTCCCAGTCCCGAGCGCGTTCCGCAAACGGCTGCCTGGCCGTGGAGACGATGATGATCAGGTCGACGTCGCTACCGACACCCCAGTCGCCCCTCGCGTATGAGCCGAAGTACCCGATTCGCACGACGCCCGAATGACGAGCGGCAGCCGCGCGGGCCCACTGATGGACGGCAGAACTGACCTCCTGCCTATCAGGCCATCTGATGACGGACGAAGTCAATGATCGTACTGGCATGCTCGATGGCTTCCTCACTCTGCAGCGGGCCGAAGTGCTCAAAAGGAGCTCCCTCGGGATGGCCGTTGGGGGAGCGGGAAGGAATGTAGTAGTTGTCCAGCACGCGCCCCCGCTCTACCAACTGGTCGGGTAGAGAGACTGCTTCAGGCAGCTCCCGCAGGAGTCGAGATATGACGTGACCCCAGGCCTCCTGACCACGATAGAGATGGAGCGCCTTCACGGCTTTCTCGGCGGCCTGATGGGCCGCAAAGCAGGCCCACTCGTGCCGTCCCGCCTTCATCGAGTCCCTGGCCTGTTCCAAATCACGCAGCGATTGGCTCAGCCAGTCTCCAGAGCGGTTCGCCATTTCCTTCCCTCTCCAGGCTACTCAACTAGGAGTTGATCTGCCGCGATCGTTGCCGAGCGCGGAGTCGATGGTAGGGTGTTGATATGAGAGCTTAGACCAAACCTATTCTACGTTGTAACGGAGGTTTGGACAAGGAGGGGCGGTGCATGCCGAAACCTGGGGCAGGAACGAATGCTGCCTGGCGCGTCTCGTGCTAGTCCGTGACCCAGGCCCGGGTCTATCTGTGGGTGCCCGTCTGCAGCAGATCTGCGTAGAGCGCCTCGATGTCGCGGACCATCTTGCGGGCGCCGAACTCGTCGACCATCTCCAGGCCGGCCTGGCCCATCCGGTCGGCGAGATCGGGGTCGTCCAGCAGCTCCAAGAGCGCGGCGGCGAAGGCGTCGGGGTCGCCGGGCGGGGTGAGGAAGCCGTTGACGCCCTCGCTGACGGCCTCGGCGTTGCCGTCGGCGGCGGTGGCGACGATGGGGAGGGCGGCGGCCATGGCCTGCGGCAGCACCCGGGGCAGCCCCTCCCAGAGGGAACTGAGGGCGAAGATGTCGAAGCTGTGCATGAGGTCCGGGATGTCGCGGCGGAGGCCGGTGAGGTGGACGCGCTCGTCCAGGCCGTGGGTCGCGATCTCTGCCTCCACCTCGTCGCGCAGGGGGCCGTCGCCGACCATGACGAAGTGGGCGTCCGGGCGTTGCTCAGCGACCCGGGCGGCGGCCGCGACGAAGTCGAGGGGCGCCTTCTGCTCCGAGAGGCGTGTAACGGTACCTATCACCGGAGCGTCCAGCGGAATACCCAGCTCGTCGCGCACGGCCTCGCACGGGCGATCGGGATGCCGGAAGTGGTCGAGGTCGATGCCGCTGCGGATGGTGACGTACTTCTCGGGACTAGCGATGTTGTCCCGTAGGCCCTTCTCGGTGTTGAGGGGCGAGACGACGATCAGTTTGTCCGTGATGGGCGCCGTGGTCTGCTCCAGGAGGATGAAGAAGCGGCGGGCCAGGGGGTGCTGGCGCTCGTGGTGGCTCCAGCCGTGGACGGTGTGGATGATGATGGGGACACGTGCCAGCCACGCCGCCCAGCGGCCCAGTATGCCGGCCTTGCCGGAG
>Ga0207797_1000372_pt1 | contig 34553 bp, 33 predicted proteins | sample PRCRCaboRojoPR_6_FD_187275 | JGI IMG/M metagenome (GOLD analysis project Ga0207797, IMG submission 187275) | Marine sediment microbial community from Cabo Rojo, Puerto Rico - PR CR 10% Liquid 1 (SPAdes) | ecosystem: Environmental > Aquatic > Marine > Coastal > Sediment | place: Cabo Rojo, Puerto... | reverse complement strand
GCTGCCGGTCCAGGCCTCTCGGCAGCCAGGCTTCGTCGTCCACGGCGACCAGCACGGCTTCAGCGCCGGTCATCCGGGCGATCTCGGGGAGCAGCTCAGCCGCGCCCTTGTGCTCGGCGAAGGACAGCACCAGATCGGCTTCCGGCAGGGAATCGGGGAGGTGGTCTTCCGGATAGTCGATAAAGGGGGGGAAGAATTGGGGAGCCTGCCAGGTGTTGATCTCCCAGGAATCGGGTCCGTGGGTCTGAATGTTCTCGACATGGCGCTTCCCGTATTCGCCGGAGATGACAGCCAGAATTTTCATGGGAACTCCACACAGTAAAATCTACCGGTAAGGATGTTCGGAGGTCAGGTTTTCCGCCCGGAAAATTCCGGGCGCGGGCTTACTTCTCCAGCATCACCAGCAGCATGACCACCCGGGTTTCCGCGTGAATGCTGTGGGGAAGTTTTGGCGCCATCTGGACCCAGGTGCCGGGTTGAGCGGAGAGCTGATCCTCTCCGAGCTCCAGCTGGGCTTCTCCTTCCAAAAAATACAGCAGGGCGGGGACCGAGGCGGTGTGCTCGGAAAGTTCCTGCCCGGGGGCAAATCCGAATAAAATCGTTTTCACCCCGTGCTCGCTGGAAAGGGTCCGGCTGATAATTGAGTCCTCGGGGATTTCGTCAATTTCCTCCGCGAGGTTTTCCAGGTAGTGGTAAGAAAGAGGCATAAAAAAGATCCTTGGTGATAGTTGGTTGCTGGGGGCTTGTCAGCGGAAGGTGGTGAATTCTCGGGCAAACTTGTCCGCCCGGCTGTCTTTTCCCAGAGTTTATTTCATTGTACCGCAAGTTGGTCCCCTGGTTTGGACCAGGCCGTGAACCTGCGGGGACTCCTCCGGCCGGAAGTTTAGTGTCCGCGGGGGCGGGAACCAGTTTGTTCTGTCTAGACAACTGCTTGATTTATGGGAGAGATTTTGTACAATAAAGTTCACAAGTGAATATCCAAACACTGCACGCCCGCTGTCTTACCAAGGGAGAGAGCCATGGTTACCGACAACGTTGAAATCATCAAGGTTTCAGCTACTTCCCGAACATCAGCCGTGGCAGGGGCAATAGCGGGGATCTTTCGCGAGCAGGAATATGCCAACGTCCAGGCCATTGGGGCCAGCGCGGTCAATCAAGCGGTGAAAGCGCTGGCATTAGCCCGGGATTATCTGGCCGAGGACGGCTACGACATCGTCACCATCCCGGAGTTTGTCGATGTCGAGATCAGCGGCAACATCCGCACCGCGATCCGCTTGAATGTGATTTCCCGCTAGGGGGGAGTAACAAAGTCCACAGAGGGGGACAACTTTTTAGGGTCGAAATCCCGGAAGCAGATTTTCGGCTGGGTTGTGAGCGGCCGGTTTTTTCTGAGAGCCCACCTCTTAAAATTTGCTTGACGACCACCCGCGTGGTAGAATCAACGTACACAAAATGGTTGACTGTCCACCAAACAGGAGAGCACTTGGTGGCGGTCAGTCGTGTTCGCTATCGATCAGCACGCTGGGGCATTTATTGGAGCATCTCGGCGTGAACAGCAGGTCAGGAGAAGGATTATGGATTCCCAAGTCAGCACGTTTAAAACCAAGAAAGGCCTGGCTCAAATGCTCAAGGGCGGCGTGATCATGGACGTGGTCACCCCCGAACAGGCCAAGATTGCCGAAGAAGCCGGCGCAGTGGCTGTGATGGCCCTGGAGCGCGTTCCGGCCGATATCCGGTCGCAGGGTGGTGTGGCCCGGATGAGCGATCCCGAGTTGATCCTGGGCATTATGGAAAGTGTTTCTATTCCGGTCATGGCCAAGGTCCGGATCGGCCACTTCGTGGAAGCTCAAATTCTGGAAGCCTTAGAAGTGGATTACATTGATGAGTCCGAGGTGTTGACGCCGGCGGACGAGGCCCATCACATTGAAAAACATCAGTTCAAGACTCCCTTCGTGTGCGGCTGCCGCAATCTTGGAGAAGCCCTGCGGCGGATCGGAGAAGGGGCCGCGATGATCCGTACCAAAGGGGAAGCCGGGACGGGGGACGTGGTGGAAGCTGTCCGGCACGCCAGGACTGTGCTGGGCGAGATCAGACGGCTGCAGCACATGCCGGAAGAAGAATTGATGAGCTTCGCCAAGCAGATCGGCGCTCCTTATGAGCTGGTCAAAGAAACCAGGGAGCTCGGCCGACTTCCGGTGGTCAATTTCGCTGCCGGCGGGGTCGCCACCCCGGCCGATGCTGCCCTGATGATGCAGCTGGGCGTGGACGGGGTCTTTGTGGGTTCCGGGATTTTCAAGTCCGGTGATCCTGCTGCGCGGGGTGAGGCGATTGTTAAAGCGGTCACCCATTATGACAATCCGGAGATCCTGGCCGAAATCAGCCGCAATCTGGGAGAGGCCATGGTAGGAATTAACGTGGCTGCCATGCCGGAAGCTGAGCGGATTGCTGATCGGGGCTGGTGAGTCCTTGTCCCAGAGCGGTTCCTCGAAGAATCAAGAGCTGACCATCGGCGTTTTGGCCCTGCAGGGTTCCTTCGCAGAACATATGGCTGTGCTGGAGAAGCTCGGGGTGCAGGCCCGGGAAGTCCGGCTGCGGTCTGATCTGGACGGTCTGGACGGTTTGATTATCCCCGGGGGGGAATCTACCACGATCGGTAAATTAGCCGTGGATTTTGATTTACTGGAGCAGCTTCGGGTCTTCGGCCGGGAGCGGGCGGTCTGGGGCACCTGCGCCGGAGCGATATTCTTATCCAAGGATGCCCGCCGCGATCAGCCGCTTCTGGAGTTGATGGACATCACCGTGGAGCGCAACGCCTTCGGCAGACAGATCGCCAGCTTTGAGACCGAGCTGGACATCCCGGCTCTCGAGCAAGTATCCGAGCACGAAAAACCCTTTCACGGTATTTTCATCCGGGCTCCGTTGATTGATTCTGTGGAGGGGGACACCCAGGTTCTCGCCGCACTGGAGGACGGAAGGATTGTGGCTGCTCAGCAGGGAAACCTGCTGGCCACCGCCTTTCATCCCGAACTGACCGAGGATGACCGGGTGCACCGCTATTTCTTAAAGATGGTCAAAGCAGCGCTCGAGCAAGATCAATAACCTTTTATGGCCAGAGACTTTGCATGGCGGGATTTATTCAAACTGCCCCGACTCCGGGATCAGAGGATTTATTTTGACACCACCCTGGAGCTGACCTATCAGCCCGGTTTATTATCCAGCGTGGTGCTTTCCCTGATTTCACCTTCCACCGGTTTCTGCACCAGCATTCAACCGCTGGATACCCCGGAAGGCTGTTGTCTGGGGCAGATTCACAGCCCGTCCGGGGAAGCCTCAGCACGGGTGAGCTTTTTGGCGCCCCGCAGCCAGTTGGACCAGCCGGGCATGGGTGCTCTCCTGCAGCATCTCTGTCAGCAGGCCGGTGATCAGGGCTTCCTGCAGGTGCTGGCTGAAGCGGAACAAAACTCACCAGCAGAAACCCTGCTTTTCGGTGTTGGGTTTCGGCCTTATGCCGACCAGCAAATCTGGCTGCTTCCCGAAAGTTTTTCCAGGGACCGCGCGCTGCCGGCCTGGATTCCAATCACCAGAAAGCACGAGGAGGAGGTCCGCTCGCTTTATCAGCGGGTGATCCCCAGCCCTGTGAAGCATGTGGAACCGCCACCGCAGGCCAAGGAGATCCAGGGTTTGATCGCCTGGCAGTCCGGTCGGACGGTCGGATATGTCCGGACCCATTTTGGGCCCAGTGCGGTGCTGATGGACGCGGTGCTGGATCCGTCCAACAGCAGTCTCCAGGATCAGATCCTGGGGATCAGGGAAAATTTACCCTATCACCGGACCCGGAGGATTTTTTTCAGGGTGCGCGGTTATCAAAAGCGGTTGGGTTCTGCGCTGGAGGCGCTGGGGGCCAGCCTGATCAGGAACCAGACTGCAGCGGTCAAAAAACTGACTGTGCACTATAAGGTTCCGCAGAAGGTCAATTATCGTTCCTTTGAGAGTCAGCCGGATGTTACGTCGCCGGTATCCCAGACCAAGCTTGACAAATAACTTATGGCAAATAAACAAATCACAGATAATCTGGATGCACTGTTTGAAATTCTGCCGCAGGAAATCAAGGATGCTGTAATTGAGCAGGAAAACCGGGATGATTTGATTGAGTTGATCTTGGATCTTGGCCGGGTACCTACCGCCCGATTTGCGGAAGAAGAGGTTGAGCTCCGCGAAGAAGAGATCACCAAGGCTGAAATTCAGCATGTGGTCGAACGGGTCGGTTTCTTTGACGATGACAATCGGGCCGGCCTGGAACGGACGCTGCACCGGATTGCGGCCATCCGCAACCGAACCGGAGATATTGTGGGTTTAACCTGCCGGGTAGGCCGCGCGGTGTACGGCACCACGGAAATTATTCAGGACTTGATTGACAGCGGCAAAAGCCTGCTGCTTTTGGGTCGGCCCGGGGTGGGGAAAACCACCATTCTGCGGGAAGCAGCCCGGATCCTGGCAGAGGAAAGGCGGGTGGTGATTGTGGACACCTCGAACGAAATTGGCGGGGATGGAGATGTGCCCCATCCGGCGGTCGGGAAAGCCCGCCGGATGCAGGTGGCTTCCCCGTCCCTGCAGCATGAGGTGATGATCGAAGCGGTTGAGAATCACAATCCCGAAGTGATTGTGATTGACGAGATCGGCCGAGAGTTGGAAGCGGTGGCTGCTCGGACGATCGCCGAGCGCGGGGTGCAGTTGATCGGCACCGCTCACGGAAACACCCTGGAAAACCTGCTCATCAATCCCACCCTGGCCGATCTGGTCGGAGGAATCGAATCTGTCACCCTTTCCGATGAAGAAGCCAAGCGCCGGGGTACTCAAAAGACCGTCCTGGAACGGCGGTCCAACCCCACCTTTCATGTCCTGATTGAGATCCAGACCCGGGACCGCCTGGCAGTTCATGAGGATGTCGCTACGGCAGTGGATTCCCTGCTCCGGGGCAGGCCGCTGGTCCCCGAGATCCGATCCAGGGATGAAAACGGAGAGATTAAGATCAAGAAAACGCCGGTCAGTGCGAAATTAAAATCAGCCGGACTGGAACTCGGGCAGAAGCCGGAAGCTCCGGCCTGGGATCAAGAGGTCACCAACCTGGCCAATCGGCTGGAGACCCTTTCGATCTTCACCTACGGGGTAGCCCGCAACCGGATGGTCGGCGCTGCCAAAAAACTGGATGTGCCGATTGAAATTGAGAAAAACGTCCAGGATGCCCAGATCGCGGTCACCCTCAAACACCATTACCGGACCAATCCCAAACCGATCATGAAAGCGGAGGAGCTCGGCATCCCGATTTACGTCCTGCGCTCCAATACCGGGAAGCGGATGGAGCGCTTCTTGAAGGATGTCTTCAACCTCAAGAATGGAAACCTTTCCCGGGATGAAGAGCAGGCCCTGCGGCACACCCAGGGTGCCATTCAGACCGTCCTGGAAGGAGAACGCTGGGTTGAGCTGCCCCCGGCTTCATCTTACATTCGCCGCCTGCAGCATCAAATGGCCCGGCAGGCAAACCTGTCTTCCCATTCCTACGGGAAGGATCCCAACCGCCGGGTGCGGATTTTTCAGGACGATGAGTAAGGGTGCTCAACCCTGTCAAAGGAAGCTGTAGGGTCATGTTCATTACCTTAGAAGGTCCGGAAGGGAGCGGCAAAACAGGGCAGCTGGAAACCCTGGCCGAAGCGCTTTCCCACCGGGGCTACAGAGTGCAAAAAACCCGGGAACCGGGCGGCACCCCGATCGGCGATCAGATCAGGAAAACGATCCTGGACTTGAAAAACACCGCTATGGTGGACCGGACTGAAGCCCTGCTGCTCCAGGCTTCCCGGGCCCAGCTGGTGGAAGAAGTCATTCAGCCGGCCCTGGAAGCAGGCCGGCTTGTGATTTGTGACCGCTACGCGGATTCCACCCTGGCTTATCAGGGGTATGGATATCAGAACGATTTGGACAGTTTACGGAAGATTATTGACTATGCCACAGGAGGATTGAAGCCGGATTTGACCGTGCTGCTGGATATCGACCCGGAGATCGGACTGCGCAGGAGGACCAATGCCGGCAACCTGAACCGGCTGGATGCCCTGGATCTGGCGTTTCACCGCCGGGTCCGGGCAGGCTATCACGCCCTGGTCCGGGAGGAGCCGGAGCGGTGGGTTGTGATTGACGCGGACCAGAGCTTCGAACAGGTCCAGGAGGATTTGCTGGCTGCGGTGCTGCAGAAACTTGCACAACACGCGGTATGAACGTCCCTGAAACGATCGGGGAATTCAACTTTCCCCGGCGGTCAGATCCGGGAGGTCCTTTTCGATCTCTTCCGGTTTCTGCCCCTTTTCCAGCCGGTCCACGACTTCGTCAAACTCCGGACCCATTTCTTCTCCCAGTTCCTGGCTCATCCGGCGCATCATCTTCCCCAGAGCCTGAGGATCCTCTTCGATTCCGGACAGCTGACCTGGATCAGCCAGTGATTCCAGGCGGCTTTCTTCCGAACGAGCGATCCGGACCGGATGAATCTCCCGGTCCACCTGTTCACCCCCGCACTTGGGACAGTGGACCTGTTTCTGACCGTATTCCTGGTAGGTCAGGTAGATTTCGAAATGATGCTGACAGGTGCTGCAGCGGTACGAGTAAGCGGGCATGGTTCGAACTCCTGGTGGGCCGGTGATCGGGCAACCTCATTATAATCAAGCGGAGGCAAGATTTCTATGGTAGAACACCCCAGCAACCCCTTTGTTCCACTGTCCCCGGAACCGCTGCTGATCGTGATTTCCGGACCCTCCGGGGTGGGTAAAGATTCTGTGCTCAGTGAGATGAAATCCAGGGATCTCCCCTTCCATTTTGTGATCACGGCCACCACCCGGGAGCCCCGCCCCACGGAGCAGCACGGGGTGGATTATTTTTTTGTCTCAGATGATGAATTTGCCCGGATGATCGAAGAAAACGAACTGCTGGAGTATGCCGTGGTGTATAAGGATTACAAGGGAATTCCCAAGGATCAGGTTCGGCGGGCCCTGGCAAGCGGGGAGCACGTGGTGATGCGCGTGGACGTGCAGGGAGCGGATACTGTCCGGGAGCTGGCGGAAGATGCCCTGCTGATTTTTTTGACCACGGAAACCGAAGAGGAGCTGGAAGCCCGCCTCCGGAGCCGGAAGACAGAAACCAAGGACAGCCTGAACCTGCGCATCGCCACCGCCCGGCAGGAGCTAAAAAAGATCGGGATTTTCGATTATGTAGTGATCAACCGGGAAGGAAAACTGGACGAAACCGTGGATACCATTGAAGCCATTATCGAGGCGGAACAGCACCGGGTTCACCAGCGGAAGGTCTCTCTATGAGCGCTGACCGCGAAACCACCTTCGCTCACGGAGAAAGCCCCCGCGCCAGGCTGCTGGAAAGGTTGGCAGCGGATTTTGAACGCCAGCACGGTGTGGACCTCCGGGATGACCGGATCGCCATGGAGCGGCTGGAAGATGCTGTAGACCAGGCCCTCCACGAGCTGGAGACCCGCCCTTCCACCCGGATCACCGTGCCTTCTCTGAGCGCAGATGCTTCCGGCCCCCAGGATCTGGACCAGGTGGTCACCCGGGAAGAGCTGGAAGCCGTGGAAGGATATCATCCTGAAAGGTATCACTCCGAGCCGCCGCCCTCCAGGCGTTTTGTGAGCATCCCGGAGCGCCCGCCCCTGGTCACTTTCAGCCTGATGGGCGTGTCTATCCTGATGTACCTGATGCAGGTCATCACGGGCGCTGTATTCGGCCAGGATTTACCGGCAGCCCTGGGGGTGAAAGCCAACGGCTTGATCGTGGCCGGTCAGTACTGGCGTTTATTCTCGCCCATGCTGCTGCACGGTTCGCTGATCCATCTCGGCTTTAACATGTACGCCCTGTACATTCTCGGGCGGCGCCTGGAAAGGTACTTCGGCCATGTCCGGTTCTTCAGCCTTTACGCGGTCAGCGGGTTTGCCGGGAATATTCTTTCCTTTTACCTGACCCCGGCGCCCTCCCTGGGATCCTCCACCGCGATTTTTGGGCTGCTGGGGGCCGAGGGGGTGTTTATTTACCAGCACCGGAAGCTGTTCGGAGAGCGCTTCAAAGGTGCCCTGCGGCAGATCATCCAGGTAGCCGTGATTAACCTGATCATCGGCTTGAGCCCCGGAATTGATAACTGGGGCCACATCGGCGGTCTGCTGGGTGGGGTGGTTTTTACCTGGTTTGCAGGACCCGTTTTCAAGATCGAGGGGCTGGACCCCGACCTCAGGCTGGTCGATCAGCGGCCAGAGTCATCCGCGCTGGCAGCCCTGGTTGTGCAGGGTGCTGCCTTGGCGGTCCTGGCGGGGTTGATCATTCTCTCCCGCCGGTAAGTATCCCCTTTGCGGTTCACATCGACAGTTCGGAACGGGCAGGTGCTCCAGCTCCGGAGCTTCGGCGGCAGATCCCTTACAGCAGTTTTTCCAGCAGCTGGTAGCGCTGAAAGGGAGGCATGATGCACATCCCGGGAAAATGCTCCCGGAGGAAGCGGATCATATCCTGGGCGTTTTCGATCCCGGTTTCAGCCGGGTCAGATGAGCGCTCCATGACCTCGATCAGGTCAGCGGGGATGTCGATCCCACTGACCTGTTGATCCATAAAGCGGGCATGCTCCAGGGAATGCAGCGGAAGCACCCCGGGATAAACAGGGACAGCGATCCGCGCCACGGCCCGGAGCAGGCTTTCCGCCCGGCTGCTTTCATAAAGCGGCTGGGTGATCACGAACTGCGCGCCGAGGCGGACCTTTTTTTCCAGGCGGTCCAGCTGGTGCTGGAAAGCCTCCGGATCCTGAGGGAGGTTAAGGACAACTCCGGCCCGCAGGCCTTCCTGGTCGGCCAGGGACAGCAGTTGATAGATCGTGATGTCCGCTGCGGGGGTGAAGTCGGAGGATTTTTCCGGGGGCGGGTAATCCCCGGTGGTGATCAGGACTTCCTCGATTCCCCGGGCCTGGGCACCCCACAGCAAGCTGATCAGGCTGAGCCGGTTGTGGTCCCGGGTGGTGACGTGGGGCAGGGAAGGGATGCCGGTCCGTTCCTGGATTAAACCTGCCAGCACCAGGGCGCTCAAATGCGGCTTGGCCACTGGGTTGGAGGCCACATTGAAAGCCGAGATCGGCAGGTGCTGCAGGCTGCCGAGCTTGTTGAGCAGCTCTTCGGGGTTGCCGTGCTTGGGGGGAACCACCTCGACCAGGGTTTGGAAATTACCTTCATGTTTCATGAGCCGCTCCGTGGATAAACATACCGCCCGGACTTTTCCTCCTTGATTATATCCAACCAGGGCCAGTCCGGTCGAACAATACAGCTTGATTGACTACAACCCCTCCATCTGGTAAAATTTCACGCGTCTCGATCGTAGTACCCTTCGGTGGAGATGAAGGAAACCATTTCATTTTTTAGTAAGGAAAGGGCTTGGAACTATGAAAGTGTTACTGCTTGAAGATGTCTATAAATTGGGCCGGGCCGGAGATGTCAAGAAAGTGGCTCCCGGTTACGCCCGCAACTACTTGATGCCCCAGGGTCTGGCTGTGCTGGCCACACCCGGCGCGGTGAAACAGGCTGATCGGATCCGCAAACAGGGTGAGATCAAACGCGCTCGGGTCAATGAAGAAATGGGCGGTGTGGCTGAGCAGCTGGAAGGCACCCTGTTCACCTTTGCTGCCCGGGCCAGTGAGACCGGCCGCCTATACGGCTCGGTCAACACGCAGATGCTGGCAGAAGCTGTTAGCGAGGAGATCGGGGTGGAAATCGAGGCCCGTCAGATTGAATCGCAGCCCCTGCGGGAAATCGGCAAGCACACCGTGGCGGTCCGGCTGACTGTGGACCTGATCCCGGAAGTTGAAGTGATCGTGCACCGGGAAGGCGAGCCGCCTTCTTCTGCTTTGGAAGAGGAAGAACAGGAAGCCCTCAAAGCCGAGCAGGCGCTTGAGGAACTGGAAGGTGAGGAAGCCGTGGAAGGTGGGGAAGCCGCGGAAGGTGCCGAAGAAACCGAGGCAGAAGCTGAACTTCCGGCGGAAGAAGCAGAGCTCGACTTGGAGCAGGCGGAGGAAGAACAGGAGCCGGCTGAAGAGGAATCGGAAGACAAATCGGAAGAAGAAGATGCCTCGGCCGACCAGCAGGACTCCGCTGAAGAAGATCAGGAGACGGACTGAGCGGTCTCCCGAGAGTGATCAGATGAAGAAGCCGGTCTGGACTCAGCGCTGCAGCTGGCCAGACCGGTCTTTGATTTAGAGGGGTGTTGCTGATGGTGAAATCGATCGGGCAAAACTTGCGAAAGGCCAGGGAAGAGCAGGAGCTTTCCCTGGAAGAGATTTCCCTGGTCACCCATATCAAGGAGCCTTACCTGGAGGCCATGGAAGCAGGCCGCTTTGAGGCTCTGCCTTCCCCGGTCCAGCAGAAAGGGTTTCTCCGGACTTATGCTCTTCACCTGGGATTGGATCCGAAACCGCTCGTCAACCGCCTGACGGGAGGGGCTGCCCCAGAGTCCGCGGATACTACCCTGGAAGAACCGACCCGGGAACAGCGAGCGCCGGAAGAGGATCCCGGGGAGCTGCCCCCGGAGCAGGCTGCACAGCCTGACCAGGCTGAAGAGACCACCATCGATCAGGCGGATCAACAGTTTCAGGGCATTGGTGAGAATTTGCAGGCTCAGCGGGAGCAGCTGGGGCTGAGTTTGACAGATATTGAAAACCAAATTCATATCCCGGTCCGTTATTTAGCAGCGATCGAGGATGGGAGATTGGAGGAGCTGCCCTCTTCAGTCCAGGGCCGGGGGATGCTGAAGAATTATGCTGAATATCTGGGATTGGACCCAGATATCCTGCTGCTCCGCTATGCGGATGTGCTGCAGCAGCGGCTGCGGGAAAAACACCCTCCCTCGAAATCTTCCCGGCGCGGGATCCGGGTTCCCCTCTGGGCCCGCCGATTTTTCCGCGGATCCAGCCTGATTGGGATGGTGATCCTGCTCCTGGTGGGAGCTGCTCTGGTGTGGTCTGCCTCCCAGGTCTTCGGCGGCGGGGAGGAGAGGGCCGGGGCCACCGAGACCATTCCCGGTGTGGCGGATGTGCTGCTTCCCTCCCAGACCCTGGAAGCTTCGCCCACCCTGACGGCCACACCTGCTGTGCCCGAAGCTGCGGTAGAAGGCGAGGGCCCGGCCGTCCCTACTGAAACGGTGGTTGAGGCCGACCCTGAGGAAAATCAGCCTACCCCCGGGATCGCGGACGTTCAGGTCCAGTTGATTATTACTCAGCGCAGCTTTGTCCAGGTGGAGGTGGACGGTGAAGTGGCCTTCAGCGGCAGGATGCTCCCGGGAAGCGTGCATGTTTTTGGCGGAGAGGATCGGATTGAAGTCACGACCGGCAACGCCGCCGGCGTGGAGGTCATCTTTAACCAGCGGGACCTGGGGGTGCTCGGCGTGTACGGTCAGGTTGTGAACAGAATTTTTACCTCTGAAGGCATTGCCACGGCTACCCCGACCATTACCCCGACCCCGACGGTCACGGATACTCCTACGCTGACCCCGACCCCCTCGCCCACCCCGCTCCAGCCTTAGCTCGAGAGGAATATTCAAGGTATCGATATGGTTGAAAAAACGTTTCACATGGTTTCGCTCGGCTGTGCTAAAAACACGGTGGATTCCAACTCCATGGCCCAGCTGTTAAGACGGGAGGGTTTTTCACCGGTAGATCATCCCGAATCTGCCGGGGTGGTGATTGTCAACACCTGCGGATTTATTGATCCGGCCAGGCAGGAATCTTATCAGGTGCTGGCTGATCTGGCGGAGATTAAAAAACCGGATCAGCTCTTGATCGCTGCCGGCTGCCTGACCCAGCGGTTTGGGAAGCAGGTGGTCGAAAACGTACCAGAAGTAGACGGTGTGCTGGGGACCCGGCGGTGGATGGATATCCTTGAGGTGGTGGATACCCTCCGGAAAGGAACCCATCCCGAACCGCTTTACCACCTTCCGGAAGCAGACACGGTCGGAAGGGATGAGCAGGGTGCCCTCCGGGCTCACATTCAAGGCTCCAGCGCGTATTTAAAGATCGCGGACGGCTGCCGGCGCCCGTGCGCTTTCTGTGCCATTCCGGCCATTAAGGGCACCCTGGTGAGCCGCCCCCCGGGAGATATCCTGGAGGAAGCCCGGGTGCTGCGCGATGCGGGGGTACGGGAAATTAACCTGATCGCCCAGGATACCACCGATTACGGACATGACCTGGGGTTAAAAAACGGCCTGGCTCAGCTGCTTGAAAAGCTGACTGAAACTGTGCCGGATCTGGACTGGATCAGGATCCTGTACGCTTATCCAGGCTATGTGAGCGACCGCCTGATCGAGGTGATGGCCGCTCACGATCAAATTTTGCCCTATCTTGATATGCCGCTCCAGCACGCTCACCCTGATACCCTGCGCAGGATGCGGCGTCCTTCCAACGTCGATTGGGTCTATGAGACTGTGGGCAAGCTGCGGAGCGCCATGCCTGACCTGGCTTTGCGTTCGACGTTTATTGTCGGTTATCCCGGGGAAAACGAGGAGGAGTTCGCCCGCCTGCTGGAGTTTGTGCAGGAGATCCGTTTTGACCGCGTGGGAACCTTTACGTTTTCCTTCGAACCCGGCACCAGCTCGGAAGCTCTCGGTGACCCTGTCCCGGACGCGGTCAAAGAAGCCCGGCGGGAAGAGCTGATGGTGCTGCAGCAGAACATCTCCCTGGCGAAAAATCAGGAGCTGGTAGGGAGTGAGCTTGAGGTCCTGATCGAAGGGCAGGGAGAAGTGGAAGGAACCGATCAGGCGATCTCCCTCGGGCGCTCGTACCGGGATGCTCCGGAAATCGATGGGATGGTGATCGTGGAAGGAGACCTCCCGGTCGGAGAAATCACCCCGGTCTTGGTTAACGGGGCCATGGTGTACGACCTGACCGCTGTGCCGGCAGATCCTATTGATCAGGAGTGAGCCCGGCTTTGGTGTCCTTTCGGTTGAGAAATTTGACCCTGAACCAGTTAAATAGTCATGTTGAGGTAATCCTATGATTAATTTAAACAACCCCAAACTTGATTTCGCTCTCACCGCCGTTCAGCAGGCTGCCCTGCTGACCGAAGAAATTCAGGAGGAAATGGTTTCTCCTGCGATCACCAAGCAAGATCGGTCCCCGGTCACGGTGGCTGATTTTGCTGCCCAGGCCGTGGTGGGTTATTACCTGGAAAGACGCTTTCCGGAGGCGGTGCTGGTTGGGGAGGAGAACGCTGATGTGCTCCGGGAACCGGCAGGTCGGGAAACTTTGGAGAAAGTGACCGAGTTTGTCCGGCGGGTGATCCCGGGTCTATCTCCGGACCGGGTCTGTGAATATATTGACCGGGGTCAGGGAGAGGTTGAGGACAGCTACTGGACCCTGGATCCTGTGGATGGAACCAAAGGATTTCTGCGGGGCGATCAGTATGCGGTGGCCCTGGCCCGGGTCGAAGAGGGCCGGGTTGAAGTGGGCGTGCTCGGCTGTCCAAACCTGCCCCCCGATCAGCTGGGAGATCTGGAGGGGAGCGGCACCCTGCTGGCTGCGGTGCGGGGCGAGGGCAGCTGGATGACGGTCCTGGAAGAATCCCCCGCCGATCAGGTTTACAAACAAATCCTGGTTTCCAAACAGGCTGATCCCGCCCGGGCCCGGATTCTGCGGTCCTTTGAGTCGGGACACACCAACGTGTCCCAGATTGATGAATTTCAGGATGCTCTTGGCACGACCTCCAAGCCGGTCCGGATGGACAGTCAGGCTAAGTATGCCCTGCTGGCTGCTGGAGAGGGTGAGGTGTATTTGCGGCTGCTTTCCGCAGATCGGACGGAATATAAGGAAAAGGTCTGGGATCAGGCAGCAGGATCCGTGCTGGTGGAAGAGGCCGGCGGCATGGTGACTGATCTGGACGGGGTGGCGCTGGATTTTTCCTGGGGGAGAGAACTGAGCGGGAACCGCGGCCTGTGTGCCACGAACGGGCTGCTTCACAAAGATGCCCTGCAGGCCCTGGGCGCCATCCAGGCCTGAGATGTCCCGGTCCGCTGGTCTCGCGCTCTTCCTGAGCCTGCTGGCTGTGGCGGCATCCTTTTATGTGGCCCAGGATGTCTTCGAAGAGATGGCTCATCTCGAAGATGAGTTTGCCTACCTCTGGCAGGCTCAGATCCTCACTGAGGGCCAGCTGACTTTACCTTCCCCGGAACACCCCAACAGCTTTCTGGTTCCCTTTGTGGTCGATTACGGCGGCCTGCGGTTCGGTAAGTATCCGATCGGCTGGCCGGTTCTGCTCTCGTTTGGTGTTGGCTTAGGGCTGCGGTCCCTGGTCAATCCGCTCCTGGCCGGTTTGGCGGTCTGGCTGATCTACCGGCTGGGATCCCGGATCTTTAACCCACCCGTGGGCGTGCTGGCCTCCGCGCTGACCGTGAGCTCCCCTTTCTTCCTGATCAACGGTGGATCGCTGCTTTCCCATATGTGGAGCCTGGTCCTGAGCCTCTCGCTCCTGCTGGGCTGGCTGGACAGCGTGGCTGTCCGGGAACAGGACGGCCCGCTGGCAGCCTGGCTCCCGACTTTGTTGGCCGGATTCAGCCTGGGGGCCCTGGCCCTGACCCGGCCGCTTACCGCGGCGGCGGTCGCTTTACCCTTGGCCGGTCACAGCCTGTGGCTGCTGTTCCGGGGATCATCAGGGCAAAGAGCCCGGCTGCTTGCTGTGGGCTTTCTCAGCCTGGGGATCGGGCTTCTGCACTTCGTCTGGCAGTTCGCCCTGACAGGTGACTTCACACGCAATCCCTACACACTGTGGTGGGCTTATGACCGGCTGGGCTTTGGACCGGGTTTCGGGGTTACCGACACCGGTCATACCCTGCAGCAGGCCTGGTGGAATACCAAGCACAGCCTCCGGGCAGGCTTGAGCGATTTGTTCGGCTGGGGTAAATTGTCCTGGCTGTTTCTGCCCTTGGGCTTGTGGGCCGGCCGCAGGAAAGGACCGGTCTATCTGCTGCTGGGGATACCGCTGGCCTTGATCACCGCCTACGGCGCCTACTGGGTGGGTTCCTGGCTGCTCGGGCCCCGTTATTATTTTGAAGCCCTGCCGGCCCTGACAGTTCTGAGCGCGGCAGGTGTGTTCTGGCTGGGCGGCTGGAACCTGTCCCGGGAGGGGCGGTTTGGGCTGCCGGAGGGCTGGGAAAGAGTCCGGTCGATCCTGACGGCTGCGCTGCTGGTGGGCCTGGTAACCCTGAACGTCCGCTATTATCTTCCGGCCCGATTGGGGGGGCTGCGCAGCCTGTATACCATCGATAGGCAGGATCTGGAGCCCTTTCAGAACGCCAGGGTCCAGGAGCTGACCCCAGCTTTGATCATCGTGCACGCGGATCCGTGGATGTCGTATGGGAGTTTGCTGGAGCTGACCGATCCCACCGAAGACACCCCCTTTCTGTTTGCCTGGAGCTTGACCCCGAAGCAGGACGCCCGCCTGGCGGCAGACTACAGAGGCCGCCGCGGAATTTATCATTACTATCCGGACCGGGACCCATGGGTGCTCTACACCGCGCCCGTACCGGAACCCGAGCAAACCCGGTAAACTCGGCAACGTGGAGGAGATGGTATGAAAGAAGTTGATTATCCCCGCCGGCTGATCCCCCGCACGATTTTGAAAGGTGTGATCCACCTGGCTTTTCACGCCCTGACAGATTTTCAGGTCATCGGAGAGGAGAACGTACCGGAGGAAGGACCGGTCATCCTGGCCGGAAACCATTTCAGCTATGCGGATTCCGTGGCCATGCTGGAAATCGCACCCCCTTCGATTGAGATGTTTGCGGGGTCGAACCCTGCGTTTACCCCACCGTGGGCGAAACTGCTGCCCCGGCTGTGGGGTGTGCATTATGTCTACCGGGGCACCGGGTCCCGAAAAGCCATCCGGGCTGCGGAATCTGTCCTGGAGCAAGGAGGTTTTTTCGGGATTTTTCCGGAAGGCGGGGCCTGGGCGGAAATGCTCCGGCCGGCCCGGCCGGGAACAGCGTACCTGGCAGCCCGGACCGGCGCACCGGTGCTGCCGGTGGCCTTTACCGGTTTCAGGGAGATTTTTCCGCTCCGGCTGAAGAACCAGGCGGAAGTCACCATCCGGGTGGGCGAGCTGATCGGGCCGTTTAAAACCACAGGGAGGGGCAGGGAGCGCAGGGAGCAGCTGGATGAAATCGGTGAAACGATCATGCGGTCGATTGCCGGGCTGCTTCCGGATCAGCTGCGGGGGAAATATTCCTCGGATCCAACCGTGCGGGCCCGAGCCCGGGAGGTCTCGGATTACCCCTGGAACAGCAGCGATTGGGATGAGGTTTGAACACCAGGTTGTGGGTCAGATTCCGGTTTAGGCTCTGGTTGGATTCTCGGGCCGGGGCTTGAAACAGGGTCAGACCGGGTAATCCAGGCCGGGCTGCCAATTCCCTGCGGGGGTCACAGCAGCCGAGATATATAAAACAGGGCGGTAAGCACGGGAAAATTTAGCAGAGAGGTCATGGTGACCACCCCGGCGGTTTCCCCCACTTTGTATTGGTAGCGTTCCGCGAAGACTTCCAGCGCGATAGCGGCCGGCATGCCGTGTTCGAGCAGCAGAAACTGGCTGAGTCCCTGGATGCCCGGCAGGAACAGATGGACGGCGAGCAGGGCTGAAAGTGGGAGAGCCAGGATGCGGAACATTGAATACCCGGCGGCGCTCCGGATGTTGGCCCAGGAAAAGTGATCGTAAATGAACATCCCCAGCACGAAGATCGCCAGGCCGCTGGCGGTCTGTCCAATCAGATTGAGGGCATGCTCCAGGAAGGGAATCTGAATCCGCAGCAGGGAGAAGACCAGGCCGAAGGCCACCCCGAGGATCAGCGGGTTGGTAAAGATCTTGGTCAGGTAGCCCAGCCCCTGAGCCTGTTGGGTGGCATATTCCAGCAGCAGAATGGTGGTGACGATCCCGATCACTCCCAGCAGGGAGGCAGCCAGGATCGATATTTCCAGCCAGCGGCCGTTCCGAAAGGTTTCGAAAAAAGCCACCCCGAAAAAGGCATAGCTTCCAAAGCTGACCGAAGCGCCCAGCATGACAAATTGATCCCGGCTTACCAGGCCGATCAGCCGGATCACCAGCAGCAGGCCGAGCACGAACAGGGTGGGGAACAGGATGGCTGCAACCACCTGCCCCTCGAGGGCGTAGATATCCAATCCGGCGATTTTTCCGAAGAACAGGGCGGGCAGGCCGAAGTAATACACAAAGGAGGAAAGTGTCCGGGCATGCTGTGCTTCAAAAATTCCGGCCAACCGGCTGGCGATCCCGGCCAGGACAACGGCCAGGATGGTGAAGAGGCTGGTAAGTATTTCCATCGGGGCGTGTTCGATCCTTTTTGCGGCTGATAACGGATGCTGAGCCGGGCCCTGCCGGGCAGGGCGAGGGCCTGACGGCGGCTCTATTATAGCCTTTTCCCGCTGATCTCGGGTCGTTTTCAAGGCGATTTCAGGCGCAGATCCGGGACCTTTTCCGGGGAGTTCATTCAGCGGGCCGGGGAGCGGCGGTCCATTCTCCGGCTGGATGAGGAGAAAAACCCGGAGGCGACTTTACAGTATAATGCGGGCATGAGCGAGTTTAATTTCTACCAGCCGGTGGAGGTCCGCTACGGAGACCTTGACCCCCAGGGCCATGTCAACAACGCCCGTTTTGTGACCTATCTCGAGCATGCCCGGGTTGGATATGTCCGGGAGCTGGGGTTGTGGGATGGGAAATCCTTCCTGGAGGTGGGCTTTATCATCGCCCGGCTGGAGGTAGATTTCCAGGCCCCGATCCTGATCACCGATCAGGTCCGGATCGGGGTCAAAATTTCCCGGTTGGGCGGAAAGAGCCTGGAAATGACCTACCGGATGGAAAACCCGGAAGATGGAACGGTCTACGCGGAAGCCCTGACTGTTTTGGTCAGCTATGATTACCACCGGGGTCAAACCAGGGACCTCCCTGACCGCTGGCGGGATGAGGTATCAGTTTTTGAGAACATCCCCCGGCGCGCCCCTGGATAAGGAGCCTCATGAACGGACTGCCCCCTCTGGATCCCAAGTATCTTCAGGAACTGCTCCTGGAGCTGTTAAACACCCCCAGCCCGACCGGTTTTACCGACCGGGTGGTCGACCTGATGGCGGAAGAGCTTAATCAGTTTGATCAGCTCCAGGTTCGGAAAACAACCAAGGGTGCTCTGCTGGCAGAATGGCTCCGCGGAGATCAACCCGCCCGCCGCGGCTTGACCGCCCATCTCGATACCCTGGGCGCGATGGTCAAGGAAATCAAGTCCAATGGTCGGCTGAAGCTGACCCAGCTGGGAAGCTACCCCTGGCCGACCATCGAGGGGGAAGGATGCTCGGTGCGCACCTCTGCTGGGGACATCATCCGGGGTGCGGTGTTGATCGATCACGCCTCGGCCCACGTACACGGAAAAAAAACGGCCGAAACCGAGCGGAATCAGGACCATCTCGAGGTCCGGCTGGATCTCCGTACCAGCTCCCCGGAAGAAACCCGGGAAGCCGGGATTGAGGTGGGAGATTTTGTGTTCTTCGATCCCCGGGTGGAAGTCAGCCGGGGCTTCATCCGCTCCCGCCACCTGGATGATAAGGCCGGGGCAGCCTGCTTGGCGGCGGCGGTTCAGGCGCTCTCCACGGCCGGCCTGGCCCCGGCGGTCAGCAGCGCCTTTCATTTCAGCAACTACGAAGAAGTCGGCCACGGGGCAGCCGCCGGCCTGCCGGATTCTTTGAAAGAACTGATCGCGGTCGATATGGCTGCGGTCGGCGAGGGTCAAAACTCGGATGAATTTCACGCCACTCTCTGTCTCAAGGACAGCCGGGGTCCGTATCACCACGGGTTGAACACCCGGCTCAAGCAGCTGGCGGAAGATCATCATATCGCCCACCGCTTGGATATTTATCCCTATTACGGATCGGATGGAGAAGCTTACTGGCGGGCCGGAGGAGATGTTGCGGTCGCTTTGATTGGGCCCGGCGTAGACGCTTCTCATAATTACGAGCGCACGCATCTGGAAGCGCTGACAGCGACCGCCGGCTGGATCATGGCTTATTTACTGGCTGGGGATCGTTGAACCAAGGAGGGAATCAGGTGGAAGAAGATCAGTTTAAGAAGCAGCGTGAGGCTATGGTGGAAAAACAGATTGCCCGCCGGGGAATCACTTCAGAGCGGGTGCTGCAGGCTTTCCGTGAGGTGCCGAGGCATGAATTTGTCCCGCCGAAGCGCCAGGTGTCCGCTTACCAGGACAGGCCGCTCCCGATCGGGGAAGGGCAGACCATTTCTCAGCCGTACATTGTCGCTTACATGACCGACCGGCTCCAGGTGGGCGAGGAGGACCGGGTGCTGGAGATCGGCACCGGGTCCGGCTACCAGGCGGCGATCCTGGCGGAGCTGGCCGGCGAGGTGCACACCATCGAACGGCACCGCTCACTGGCGGAAGAAACCCAAAGGCGCCTGGATAAGCTGGGTTACGATAACGTCCAGATCTATGTCCGCGACGGCACGCTGGGTCTGCCGGAAAAAGCGCCCTTTCAGGGGATCATCGTCACCGCTTCTGCGCCGGAAATACCCCCGGCCCTGCTGGAACAGCTGGATGAGGGCGGTCGGCTGATCATGCCGGTCGGGGATCGGTTCGGCCAGGTCCTCAAGCTGGTGGTCCGAACCGGTGACGACTATCAAAAAGAAGCCCTGTCCCCGGTAGCTTTCGTACCTTTGATCGGTGAACAGGGCTGGGATACGGCCTGAGGAGGAAGGATGAATTTAATCGGCGTCTATTTAAGCTTTTTCATGCTTTTCGCCATAGGGATAGGGTTTTTATGGGTGATCAAACTGGAGTATTATCTCGGTGCTCAGATCTGGAAAGGGGTCCTGGTGTTCGGGCTGCTGTTGAGTGCAGGGTCCCTGTTCATGCCCACGTTTGTGTCTTCCGCCGTGGTAGGGATATTTGGCGGCTCAGTGGTTTGGGGAGCTACCGAGCTTCCTGATCAAGCGGAGCGGGTCCAGAAAGGACATTTCCCGACCAACCCCAACCGGAGCGGTCAGTCCCCTGGAGAGGAGGAATCGGCATGAGCAGCTTACAATGGGTGGGGCCTATTTTAGCCCTGACTACCTTTGCTTCCATCGGAATCGGGCATGTTCTGGTTCGGAGGCTGTATCCGGTGCTGGGAACCCGGGCAGCCCCGCTGTTCTGGCTGCTGGGAATGGGCACTTACTACGCCTCCCTCCAGAGCATGAACGATCTGGTCTCGAGTGTGCTGGGGGTAGCCGCCATCACCCTGGTCTGGGATGGGATTGAATTTCTGCGTCAGAAGAAAAGAGTGGAGCGGGGAGAAGCCTGAGGGTTTCCGGAAGGACCCGAATACTGTTAAAAAAACCAGGCTGTCCGTCTCGGACAGCCTGGTTTTCTTTTTTTTTAGCGAGAATTATACCCAGCTGATGGTGGTCAGCACCACCGGGCGTTTCTTGGTTTTACTGTACAGGAAGGACTTGATGGACTGGGTGACCTGATTGTGCAGGTCGCCCTGGGAGCGTTTGACCACCTCGGACACCTTACGCTGGGTTTCTTCAAGGATTTCCGATTCTCCGTGTTTATAGACCAGACCGCGGGAGATCACCTCGGGTTCCTCGTGCAGGTCTCCCTGGCCTTCCAGGACAATGCTGATCAGCACTACCCCTTCCTGGGAGAGCTTTTCCCTTTCCCGGACCACGCTCGGCCCGATGTCTCCCACCCGGGAGCCGTCTACAAAGACATAGCTGCCCGGAATGCGCTCCCGAACCTGCAGGTTGCCGTTGTTGAACTCGATGATCTGGCCGTTTTCGACAATCTGAATATTGCCTGCCGGGAAGCCTGCGTCCCGAGCCAGTTTGGCATGCTGCACCAGATGGCGGAGCTCACCGTGCATCGGGATCAGGTACTTGGGCTTGACCAGATTGAGCATCAGGAGCATCTCATCCTGTTTGGCGTGGCCGGAAACATGCACCTGGGCCAGGCCTTCGTAGACCACATTGGCGCCCCGCCGGAAGAGGCGGTTGATGGTTTTATAAACCGTTTCCTCGTTGCCGGGGATGGCCTTGGATGAGAGCACGATAGTGTCCCCTTCCAAAAGATCGAACCGCCGGTTGGTGCCCCGGGACAGCCGCCCCATGATCGAATAAGGTTCGCCCTGGGAGCCGGTGGCCATCAGGACCACTTCTTTGGGGTCCATGTTCAGGGCGGATTCCAGGCCGACTTCCAGTCCATCGGGGACTTTCAGATAACCGAGTTTCTTGGCCATATCCGAGTTGCGTTTCATGCTGTAGCCGACAAAAGCCAGCTTCCGGTTGTAGCGTTCTGCGGCGTCGATGACCTGCTGCATCCTGGAGACCAGGGAGGAGAAGGAGGCGACGATGATCCGCCCCGGGGCGGTTTCAAAGACATCGTCCAGGGCATCATTGATGACCATTTCTGACGGGGTCCAGCCCGGTTTGTCCGCATTGGTGGAATCGGCCACCAGGGCAAGCACGCCCCGGCTGGAAAATTCAGCCAGCTTGGCAAAATCGGTCGGCCAGCCGTCCACGGGGGTGGGGTCAAATTTGTAATCCCCGGTGTGAACTACCAGGCCGTCAGGGGAAGTGATCCCCAGGCCAACGCTGTCCGGAATCGAATGGGTGACGTGGAAGAATTCCACCTCAAACGGACCGATATGTTCCATTTCGCCCGCTTTGACGGTGTGAATGGTGGTTTGGTCCAGCAGGCCGTCCTCGGAAAGTTTGACCTCAATCAGACCCCGGGTCAGCGGGGTGGCGTAGATCGGCGCGTTGATTTCTTCCAGGATATAGGAGATGGCGCCAATATGGTCCATGTGTCCGTGGGTGATTACGATCCCCCGGACGATGTCCTTCTTTTCTTTGATGTAATCAAAGTCGGGGATGATGAAATCGATCCCCAGCATTTCGTTGTCCGGGAACATGATCCCGGTGTCGACGATCATGATGTTGCTGCCGTACTCGTAGACCATCATGTTCTTTCCCACTTCCCCCAAACCACCGATGGGAATAATTCGTAACTTGTTGTTGCTCATTTTTTTTACCTCTTTGTCTAAATGACCTTCCAGGGATGCCTGAGAATATTTTTCTTTCTGAACAGCCCCCGAAGGTTCGAAGTTGAATAGTCTTGCTAATAAAAAATACCCGGTCGGAAGATTCCCGGCCGGGTTATGCTTTCATTGAGAACTTGCACCTGTTTTTCAACCTGCAAAATACTGCAATAAAAACTAAAACGTTTCCGCATGTTCTGCTGGCGACTTCCGCCAGCCGGTCGGCGTCCTTCTTCGTTACCGGACTTATTGTAGCACGGCAGGTGCCGTTTGTCAAAATCATAACACCCCCGGGTTATTAACGTTCTGTAAAGATCCCGGGGGTCGCCCGCTCAGTTCCCGTGATAAAACACCCGGTAGATGCTGCCTCCCCCGTCGTCGGAGATCAGCAGGCTGCCGTCCGGACCGGTCAGTACATCAACCGGCCTGCCCCAGTGGGAGCCGTCTTCCAACAGCCAACCGGTCAGGAAATCCTCCACCGGCCCCGGTTGACCGTCCTGAAAGGGAACCCGGACAATTTTGTACCCGGTGGGCTCGGAGCGGTTCCAGGAGCCGTGGTAGGCGATCAGCAGGTCGCCGTGGTATCCGGGGGGAAACTGGTCTCCGCGGTAAAAAGTCAATCCCAGCGGTGCGGAATGCGCCTGGAGTTCAAGCACCGGGTCCAGTTTTCCCTGGCAGCTGCCCGGTTTGCCGTATTCCGGGTCGATGATCCGCCCGGCATGGCACCACGGCCAGCCGGCGTCGGAGCCTTTTTCCAGAAGGTGCACTGTATCAGGCGGCTGATCATCGCCCAGCCAATCCCGGCCGTTGTTCGTGGCCCAGAGCTCCTCGGTGCCCGGGCGGAAGGTGATCCCGACCGCGTTCCTCAGGCCGTCGGCGAAAATTTCTTCCCCGGTTCCATCCGGTTTGTAGCGCATGACGGTCGCCCGGCGGTAATCCTCTTCCCGGCAGACGTTGCACGAGGAACCGATCGACACGTAAAGGTAAGCTCCATCCGGGCTGAAGAGCAGGGTGCGGGTGGTGTGACCTCCGCTGGGAAGCTGATCGAGGATGATTTGCCTTTCCTGGTAAAACCCGTCGCTGTCAGGGTCGGTCAGCCGGTAAACCCGGGAGGTCTCCGCGGCATACAGCGAGCCGTCCGGATGAAATGCCAGGCCGCTCGGCCGGTTCAGATTTTCCGCGGCGGTTTCCACCCGATCGACCACGCCATCGCCATCCCGGTCCGGAAGGCGGATGATCCGGCCGGCTTTCCGTTCGACCGCGTAAACGTGGTTGTCAGGCCCAAGGGTGAGCATCCGGGGTTCCTGCAGGCCCCCGGCGAACAGGGAGACGCCGAAGCCCGGTGGAAGGACCAGGGGATGCCGGGGTTCCATCACCCGGGTGGGCAGGATAACCTCGGAATGGACGGTTTCCGGGGTCCGGGTGGGCTGGAGGGGTGGATCCGTAGGGCTGGGAGCGGATGGGGGAGCGGCTGTGGTCGGGAGCGGCAGGGCGGTGGGCGCCGGGCTGGCTTCCAGCTCAGGAGAAACCAGGCTGAACAAGCGGCAGCCGGACATCAGCAGGGCAGCCAGCCCGGCGAGAATCACAAAGTAAGGCAGGTGTTTTCTCATCGGTTGAATCCTGAAGGGACGGGTAGAGGCCCTGAGTTCATTTTAACAAAAAAAATCAGTGTGGGCCTCAGGCCCACACTGATGAAAAGGTTGAGTTGGGGAAGATTACATCATCCCGGGCATTCCGCCGCCCATGCCGCCCATACCGCCGGCGCCGGCAGGAGGCATATCATCCTCTTCCTCCGGGTCTTCAGCGATCAGGGCTTCGGTGGTCAGGATCATGGCCGCGATGGAAGCTGCGTTCTCCAGGGCACCCCGGGTGACCTTGGCCGGGTCAATCACGCCGGCTTCGATCATGTTGACATACTCTTCCGTGAGCACATCGTAGCCGAGGTTGGGGTCGTCTTTCTCTTCCTGGTAGCGTTTGATGTTCTCCAGGATCACTGCACCGTCTTTTCCGGCGTTCTCAGCGATCTTCCGAACCGGAACTTCCAGGGCATGGCGGACAATCTTCACGCCGACCTGGGCATCTTCAAATTCCATCTCCAGTTCTTGAATGGCTTTGGCCGCGTTGATCAGGGCCACGCCGCCGCCGGGGACAATCCCGGCTTCCACCGCAGCGCGGGTAGCGGAAAGCGCGTCTTCCACTCGGTGCTTCTTCTCTTTCAGTTCGGTCTCAGTCGCCGCGCCGACGCGGATGACGGCCACGCCGCCGGAAAGTTTAGCCAGCCGTTCTTGCAGTTTCTCGCGGTCGTAGTCGCTGGTGCTGACTTCGATCTCGTTCTTGATCTGCTTGATGCGGGCCTGAATGGCTTCGTTGTCTCCCTGTCCGCCGACGATGGTGGTGTCGTCCTTGGTGGAGATCACCTTTTCGGCCTGCCCGAGGTCTTCCACGGTGGCGCTGTCCAGCTTGCGTCCCAGGTCCTCTGAGATCACGGTCGCGCCGGTGAGAATGGCGATGTCCTGGAGCATAGCCTTGCGGCGGTCGCCGAAGCCGGGGGCCTTGATGGCCAGCACATTGACCATCCCGCGGAGCTTATTGAGCACCAGGGTGGCCAGGGCTTCGCCGTCGACATCTTCAGCGATGATCACCAGGTCGCGCTTGCCCATCTGAACCAGGCGTTCCAGCAGCGGAACCAGGTCCTGAGCAGCAGAGATCTTGGAATCGTGAATAAGCAGGTTGGGCTCTTCAATCACCGCTTCCATCTCGTCCGAATTGGTGACGAAGTAGGGGGAAAGATAACCGCGGTCAAACTGCATACCCTCGACATATTCGGTCTCAAACTGGAGGGTTTTGGACTCTTCTACCGTGATCACGCCGTCTTTTCCGACTTTGTCCATCACATCGGCGATCAGTTCGCCGATCGAGCGGTCCTGGGCAGAAATGGAAGCCACGTTGCCGATCTCTTCCTTGGTGGTGACATCAATGGCGTTGTTGGCCAGTTCTTCCGAAACGGCCATCGCAGCCGCTTCGATGCCCTGTTTGAGCAGCATGGGGTTGAAGCCCGCGGCCAGGTTTTTCATCCCTTCGGTCACAATCGAGTGAGCCAGCAGGGTGGAGGTGGTGGTGCCGTCTCCGGCGATATCGTTGGTTTTGGTGGCCGCTTCTTTCAGCAGCTGGGCGCCCATGTTTTCGAATTTATTCTTGAGCTCCACTTCCTTAGCGACGGTCACGCCGTCATGGGTGATCGTCGGGCTGCCGAAGCTGCGGTCGAGCGCCACGTTGCGCCCTTTGGGGCCCAGGGTGGTGATGACGGCTTTCGCCAGCTTGTCCATCCCGGTTTGAAGCTTACGCCGGGCATCTTCTGCGAAGATGATTTTCTTTCCAGCCATAGATTTCTACTCCTTCAGTCTAAACAAATTCCTCTAACATAATAAGTGATGATCTGCCGATCAATACGCACGGCCTGAACCCTTCCCGCCTGGGAAAAGTTCCGGCCTTGAGCCTGTCTGACGGCCCTTAGCAGTCACTATCTTTGACTGCTAACCAGCGGAAAATATGATAATGTGGATGCCTGTGAAAGTCAAGCTGCTGCCCTTCAATTTATATGATTCTTATACAATTCTGAGAATTATTTCCACGCGGGCGGAGCCTGGATCTTGTGGAAAATTCAGGTGCACTAGGATCGGTGATCCGGAGCAGAGTGCGGCTGGTCGGCCGCCGCGGGTCAGGGAGGTGGGCGCGGGGTCAGCTGTCGGTCGAATCGGTCTCTTCCAGCAGCGTGCAGATGGCTTGATTTTCCGCGACAATGCTCATCAGGGTGGGATCGCTGCCGTAAGCCGCTTCCAGCGTGTCCAGGACTTCCAGGGCGGTCGGACAGTAATTCTGATCGGGGCGGCTGAGAGCGGCCAATACCGAACCGTAACGGGCGTAGTAATACGCGACATCGATGTTGTTCAGGTCGAGCGGTTCCACCGCCACATCGGCAACCTCGTTTTCTTCCGCCGTACAGCCCTCCACGGCGCATTTCAAAACCGGCAGGGCCCCCTCGTAATTGCGGGCCCGGACGTAAATATCCCCCAGCTGGCCGTAGGTGTTGGCGTTGTAAGGGTCGATTTCAATGGCCTTTTCCCCGTTGATGGCCGCGATGAAGAACTCCCCGTCCCGGGAGTAGGTTTTGGCGATGGCGATGTAGGGCAGAGGGTCTTCCACCCCGTTCGACTGGTTGACCGCGATGGCCTTGGCGAAGTATTCCAGGGCGGTGTCGTAAACTTTCAGGGCCCGGTAGATGACCCCGATTCGGATGTACAGGAAGGTCAGATTGGGATTAATGGCCGCGGCCTTTTCAAATTCTTCAATCGCCAGCCGGTACTCACCGATGGATTCCAGCACGGTTCCGTATACCCGGTGAGTGTCCATCAGGTCCGGCCCCTGCTCAACCGCCAGGCGGGCGTTTTCCTGGGCGAGAGCGATCCGATTCTGATCGAGCAGCACCTCCGCGTAGTAAGCCAGGGCCAGGCTGTTGTTGGGGTCAAGGTTGATCGCCAGGTTGGCGGCCTGCTCGGCTTCGTTCAGCCAGTCCTGGCGCTGTTCTTCAGAGGCCGATACCGTGGTCGCGCTCCAGTCCATCACCAGGGCCCGGATGGCCTGGACGGTGCTGTCGTCGGGTGCATCCTCCGCTGCCCGCTGAATTTCCCGACGGGCGGTGGCCAGGCGCTCCTGCTGCTCCTGCGCGGTGGAGAGCAGGCTGGAAGAATAGGTCAGCAGCCGGGCCAGTTCAGCCCGGACCCGGGCGTTCCCGGGATCGCTTTCCAGGACATCATAATAGGCATCCACGGCATCCTTACCGGCGGGGTCGAATAATTTGCCGGCCTCGAAATAGGCTTCGCTCTCCTGGACCAGGGAGCCCACCGTCCGGGTGGCCGTCGGTGTGGGCAGAAAGAGCGGCTCAAAGCGGCCGTCGGGTTGATTGATCTCCGCAGCGAACCAGATCCCGGCCAGGATCAAGGCAAACATCACCAGCACCCGGTTGAGATTGAAATCGGGTTCTCGCCTGCTGAAAGTGGGTTTTTTGCCGGTTAATCGTCTATCCATGGGTGTGAGCGCTGCTGCTCTATTTTAATAAAGATCAGTTCCCGGGGGATCAGGATCCGCTGGTGGGGGTGGTATCCGGGGTGGGGGTTTCCAGGCCCTGCTGGCAGATGTTCAACCCTTCATTGGCGTTGATGACCGCAATTTCGTTTTCCGCTACCTGGCTGAGCATGGTCTGAAAGATCGGCACCGCCTGCTCACAGCGGTTGGTCCGGGCCAGGGTCAGGCCGTAGGAACTGTAAATTTCGATCACCCGCGGTTTGTAGGAGAGCGGCAAGCCTTCCACGATCTCCCCCTCTTCAGACTCTCCTCCCTGCACGGCCAGGCGGAGGTGCTGGAGGGCTTGTTCATATTCCCGGTTGCGGGCGTAAAGCACCCCCAGATTGCCCTGCAAGATGGGATCTGCGGGGTCATCTTCGACAGCCAGTGAGGCGTACTGAATGGCTTTGTTGTAAATGCCGTCCAGCAGGTAAATCCGGGAAATTTCATAATCCGGAATCGGATCCGCCGGGTCGAGCGCATTGGCCTGGCTGAAGGATGTTACCGCCTGATCGTTTTGATCATTGGCGAAATACGAATAGCCGAGCATGAGGTGCAGGTTGGGGATCGCATTGTTGATATTCAGGGCCCGCTGGTATTCCCGGATGGCCTCGCTGTAGTTTCCGGTCCAGTACAGCACGTAGCCCCGGGCCCGATGGGTTTCCATTAAATTGGGACCGAGCTCGAGTGCCTTGAGGGATTCCGTGCTGGCTTCCTCGAATTTCTGGTTGTCAATCAGGATTTCCGCGTACACCGCGTGAGCCAGGGCGTTTTGATCCGCCAGTTCAAGGGCTTTCAGGATGGTGGTTTCCGCTTCCAGGACCTGGCCGAGAAAATCTTCCGCCCAGGCTTTCATCACATAGGCCAGGGGGTTTTCCGGGTTGCGCAGCAGGGCCAGCTCTGCGTTTTCCAGGGCGGATTCCGGCTGTCCGGCCAGAATTTGAATCCGGGCCAGCTGCACGTACAGGCTGGAATCCTCCGGGGCCGCCCGGATCGCGTCTTTGTAAGCGCTGATGGCCTGGTTGAGCTTGCCTTCCTGGTAAAGGGTTTCCGCTTTGGTTTTAAATGATTCCGGGTTGATGGTGGGGGTCGGGGTGGGGATGAACAAGGGATCGGTGACCGGGACCACCGTCTGGTTAAAATACACCACGGCAGCGATCAAGGCCAACAGAACGATGATCCGCCACGGTTTGGACCGCTGGCGGGTTTTTTTGGTCATTTTCCAGTTGCTTCCGTTCAGGTACATGGTGACATCTTACCACTTGCTGAAAACCACAGTCAAGGAAATGTCCGGAGCCGTCAGCGGGGCGGAAAAGTCGAGTTTACCGGTAGAAAGTTCCTTCCGGCCGATCTGGGCCCACCCGGGCTGGTGGTCAGGGAAGCGGCCCGGACCGGCGGCCGGAGGCTGGCAGGCAGCCCCGGAGGGTTGCACAACCGGGGGGTCTCCGCTAGAATGACAGCATGAAATTTGACGTCTTCACCCTCTTTCCAGAAGTCCTGCAGCCCTACCTGGCCTCTTCTATGCTCGGAAAAGCCCAGGCCGAGGGGCTGCTCGAGGTCGGCCTGCACAACATCCGGGATTGGACTACAGACAAACATCATGTCACCGATGATGTGCCTTACGGCGGAGGAGGGGGGATGGTGATGAAGCCGGAGCCGATCTTCGCTGCCGTGGAAGACATTCTCGGCCGGCCTCCGACCTGTCCGGTGGTGCTGATGACTCCGCAGGGGGAGGTGCTTACCCAGGAAAAGGCCCAGACGCTGGCCAATCTCCCCCGGCTGGGCCTGATCGCCGGCCATTACGAAGGGGTCGATGAGCGGGTCCGGGAGCACTTAGTAAGCGAGGAAATCTCTCTCGGGGATTACGTGCTTACCGGGGGAGAGCTTCCGGCCCTGGTCTTGATCGACGTCCTGGCCCGGCTGCAGCCGGGCGTGCTGGGTGATCCGGAGGCTGCCGAGAAAGATTCTCATGCAGAAGGGCTGCTGGAGCATCCGCACTACACCCGTCCGGCGGAATTCCGGGGCTGGAAAGTCCCCGAGGTCCTGCGGTCCGGTCATCATGCCAAGATCGAGCGCTGGCGGAGAGAGCAGGCCCTGAAGCGGACCTGGGAACGCCGTCCGGAGCTGCTGGAAAAGGCCGATTTCAGCGCCGAGGACCGGGAATATTTGCAGAATCTCTGGGAACGGGAGCAAGAACAGGGGGATCCGGACTCGAAAGAGTGAACCAGGTTCAGCGCGCTGACCAGGGGGAAACCAATCGTTAATTTCTTGTTAGAACATCCCTGTTAGCACTATCCCGGCTTGACTGCTAAACTTGACCGTGATACGATACATAGCGTTGTTAGCAGTCTCGGTGAAAGAGTGCTAAACAGGCAGTCATGATGGAGCTTACGGAACGACAAAAACTGGTCTTAGCGCTGGTCATCAAGGAATATGTGGATTCGGCAGATCCGGTCAGTTCCGGCCGGCTGGTTGAAAACTACCGCCTGGATTTCAGTTCCGCCACGGTGCGGAATGAAATGGCGGCTCTGTCTGACCAGGGATATTTGCTTCAGCCCTATACATCCGCCGGACGGGTGCCCACCAAGCAGGGGTACCGTTATTATGTTCAGCAGTTGATGGGCCCCGCCGAACTACCCCCGCATATTCAGCAGATGATCAGGCATCAGTTTTATCAGGCCCGTCACGATGTCGACGACTGGCTCTCGCTCTCAGCTTCCATTTTGGCCCGCCACACCGAGGGGGCTTCGATCGTCACCGCCCTGCACACCGAACAGGCCCGGGTCAAGCATTTGGCCCTCCTGGCCACCCGGGGACGGCAGGTTTTGCTGGTGATGGTTTTGGAAAGCGGCGAAGTGATTCAGCAGACCCTGGTTTTTGAAGACCAGGTTCCCCAGGCTCACTTATCCCAGCTGGCCGGTGGTATCAATCAGCTGACTTCCGGAAGGGATGCTCGGGCATTGCGGCGGCTCCGCGGTGAGGCCGAGGACAAGCTGACCGCCAAAGTGCTTGAGGTCATGGCGGAAGAAGTGGAGCGGACCGGTACGGTAACCTCCGGGGAGATGTACCGGGACGGATTGACCAATGTGCTCGCCCAGCCGGAGTTTTCTGAACCGGATCTGGCGCAAAAAACCCTCCGGGTGCTGGAGGACCGGGCAGTCCTGAATGACATGTTAAGCAGGACGGTTTTTGAGAGTGACAGCCCGGGCGTTCATGTGATTATCGGAGGGGAAGACAGCTGGGAAGAGCTTCAGGATTGTTCCGTGGTCCTGGCCCAATATGGATCACAGGATCATTCACTGGGAGCTGTCGGCGTGATTGGGCCGATGAGGATGGCCTACAACCGGGCAGTTTCCACGGTGCAGTTTGTGTCCGATTTAATGAGCGAACTGGTTTCAGAATCGCTGGGTGGATAATTGAGGAGATAGTAAGGGATGATGAAAGAAGATCAGGAGAAGGCACCTAAAAATCCCCCGGAGCTGGAGGATAATCCGGAGCAGCAGACAGCTGATCAGGAACTGGAGAGCCCCCGGGAAGGATATCAACCCGAGGAGGATGAATACGGTCAGGAATCTCCTCAGGATGGGTCAGATGAAGCAGATCAAGAGGAGCAAGCAGACTTGCAGTTATCCTTAGATGAAACTCGAGAAAAGGCTCAGGAATACCTGGAAGGGTGGCAGCGTTCCCGCGCTGAATTTGCGAATTACAAAAAGCGGATCATGAAGGAAAAGCAGTCCATTCATCAATATGCCCGCGGTGAAGTGATCAAAGACTTTCTGGACATCGCGGATGATTTGGGACGGGCGCTTCAGGATCGGCCGGAAAACGGCGAAGGCGCGGCTTGGGCGGATGGAATCGAGCTGATTTATAAGAAGCTGCTCAGCAAGCTGGAAGCAGAAGGTATAGAGCGCATGGAAGCAGAAGGGGAGGCATTTGACCCCAACATCCACGAGGCAATCTTCATGGAAGAACATGAGGATTACGAGAGCGGGCAGATCATTGAGGTGGTTCAGGACGGTTATTACCTGGGCGACCGGGTGCTCCGTCCGGCCCTGGTTCGGGTCGCGGCCTGAAGGTGCTCTGCCCGGCACAGTCCCGACCGGTTTGCCAGCAGCGCAGGACAAGCAAGCTTTTCCAAGTAATTTTCAGACTAGATTTTTTTTCAGACCAGCAGGATATTTTCAAATCACAAGAATTGTTCAGACAAGAAGAAGTTATCAGATAAGAAGTATTTATCAGGCAAACTAAAACGAGAATTTGGAGGAAAATATGGCAAAAATCATCGGCATTGACCTGGGTACTACCAACTCCGCTGCCGCTGTCATGGAAGGCGGCGAGCCGACCATTATTCCGTCAGCGGAAGGCGACCGTCTGGTCCCCTCGGTAGTGGCCATGAATAAGAATCATGAGCGTCTGGTCGGGCGTCCAGCCCGCAACCAGGCGGTGGTCAACCCGGAAAACACTATCAATTCCATCAAGCGCTTCATGGGCGGGAAATTCGATTCCCCTGAGGTGCAGAAAGCGCTGGAAATGGTCTCCTACGAGACCAAAAAAGCGCCCAACGGAGATGTCCGGGTGATCATGGACGACAAAGAATACTCACCCCCGGAAATTTCCGCCATGATCCTTTCCAAGATCAAGGCGGACGCGGAAGATTATCTCGGCGAGCCTGTCAACCAGGCAGTGATCACCGTGCCGGCTTATTTCAACGACAGCCAGCGCAACGCTACTAAGGATGCCGGGAAGATCGCCGGTTTGGAAGTGCTGCGGATCATCAACGAGCCCACCGCTTCCTCGCTGGCCTATGGGCTGGACAAGAAACAAAATGAGGTCATCGCAGTGTACGACCTGGGCGGAGGGACCTTCGACATTTCCATTCTGGATGTCGGTGAAGGTGTCTTCCAGGTGCGTTCCACCAGCGGTGACACCTTCTTGGGCGGCGATGACTTTGATGAGAGGATCATCAACTACCTGGCGGATGAGTTTGAGAAGGACGAGGGCATCGACCTGCGCAAGCAGCGCCAATCGCTGCAGCGGCTGAAGGAAGCCGCGGAGAAGGCCAAGATTGAACTTTCTACCATGCAGCAGACTGAAATCAACCTGCCGTACATCACCGCGGATGCTTCCGGGCCCAAGCACCTGGTCAAGAAGCTCACCAGGGCCAAGCTCGAACAGCTGACCGGGGACCTGGTTGAAAAGTCCATGAAGCCTGTCAAGCAGGCCCTGGAAGATGCCGGCCTGGATCCTTCAGACATCGATGAAGTCGTGCTGGTAGGCGGGATGACCCGGATGCCGGCAGTGCAGGAAGCGGTGACCGAATTCTTCGGAAAAGAGCCTCACAAAGGGGTCAACCCGGATGAGGTTGTGGCCATCGGTGCTGCCATTCAGGCCGGTGTGCTGGGCGGAGAGGTCGATGACCTGCTGCTCCTGGATGTCACCCCGCTGACCCTGTCCGTGGAAACTCTGGGCGGTGTGGCCACGCCGCTGATCGAGCGGAACACCACCATTCCGGCCCGGGAAAGCCAGGTCTTTTCCACGGCCAGCGACAATCAGTCGCAGGTGGAGATTCATGTCCTTCAGGGCGAACGAGCCATGGCCAAGGACAACAAGTCGCTCGGCCGATTTATCCTGGACGGCATTCCCCCGGCCCCCCGCGGTGTCCCTCAGATTGAGGTGACCTTCGATATCAACGCCAACGGGATCCTCGAGGTGACCGCCAAGGATAAGGCTACCGGTAAGAGCCAGAACATCACCATCACAGCTTCATCCGGCCTGTCCGATGAAGAGGTTGAGCGCATGCGGCAGGAAGCTGAAGCCCACGCCGAAGAGGATAAACAGCGCAAGGAGACCATCGAAACCCGCAACAACGCGGACAATATGGCGTACACTGCTGAGAAGACCCTCAACGACCTGGGTGACAAGGTGCCCGCGGAAACCAAGAACGAGGTAGAAGCCAAAATTAAAGAAATTCGCGAAGCCCTTGAAGAAGAAGATGCCAGCAATGAGCGCCTGCGCACCCTGACGGAAGAGCTCTCCCAGTCGCTCCAGCAGGTTGGAGCCGCTGCGTATCAGGGCGAAGGCCAGCCTGGTGCCGCTCCCGGCGGTATGCCCGGCGCGGAAGGTGAGGCCCCGCAGGCCGAATCCGAGGATGATGAGGATGTGGTCGAAGGTGAATTCGAAGATGTCTGATCAATGACTTTGTGAGGGAGGGAGGTTAATGGCTGCACCATTGACTTCCCTCCCTTTTTTGACTACCCTGTACTAGGTTTTAAGGCAGTGGAGAGAAGTGGGTAGGTCGATGGAAAAACGCGATTATTACGAAGTTTTAGGTATTTCAAGAAGCGCGTCCCAGGGGGAAATTAAATCCGCCTTCCGGAATCTGGCCAGGAAGTATCACCCTGATGTCAACGACCATCCGGATGCGGAGGAAAAGTTTAAGGAGATCAACGAAGCCTACGGCGTGCTCTCGGATGATCAGAAGCGGGCGGCTTATGACCGCTTTGGGCACCGGGGTGTGAAAGGCGCCAACGGCGGCGGGATGGGGTTTGACCCCACAGATTTTCCTGACTTCGCCGATATTTTCGGGGAGATGTTTGGTTTTGGCGGTTTCGGCGGTCAGCGCCGGTCGCGCAGATCTGCACCCCGCCGCGGAGCGGACCTGCAGTATCAGGTCAACCTGGAATTTAAAGAAGCGGTCTTTGGGACGGAAAAAGAGATTCAGGTGACCCGGGACGAAGCCTGTGAAACCTGCGGAGGTTCCGGGGCCGAACCCGGGACCAGCCCCGAAACCTGCGCGAACTGCGGGGGGCGGGGCGAGGTCCGGCAAACCCGTCAGACCTTGCTCGGTGCCATGGTGCAGGTGACCACCTGTCCGAACTGCGGCGGATCGGGGAAAACTATCCCGAACCCGTGCCCGACCTGCCACGGGTCTGGACGGGAGCGCAAGACCACTCGGAAGCGGGTGGCCGTTCCAGCCGGAGTAGATGACGGGACGAGAATCCGCCTGGCCGGGGAAGGACAGCCGGGAGAGAACAACGGGCCGCCGGGGGATCTGTATATCCTGATCAAGGTCAGGCCGCATAAGTTCTTCCGGCGGCAGAACAACAACATTCTGCTCGACCTGAATGTCAACGTGGCCCAGGCAGCCCTGGGCGCGGAAGTCAAGGTGCCGACCGTGGACGGCGAGGTGGTCCTGAAAATTCCTTCGGGCACCCAGCCGGGAAAGATTATTCGGATGAGGGGGAAAGGCGTTCCTCACCTGCGGTCCAGCTCCCGGGGAGATCAGCTGGTGA
>Ga0207797_1000371_pt1 | contig 34563 bp, 36 predicted proteins | sample PRCRCaboRojoPR_6_FD_187275 | JGI IMG/M metagenome (GOLD analysis project Ga0207797, IMG submission 187275) | Marine sediment microbial community from Cabo Rojo, Puerto Rico - PR CR 10% Liquid 1 (SPAdes) | ecosystem: Environmental > Aquatic > Marine > Coastal > Sediment | place: Cabo Rojo, Puerto... | reverse complement strand
GACCGAGCTGTTCGAGGCGGTTCGCTACGGCGGCCGCGAGCCGACCGACGAGCGCGAACGGACGGCGATCGAAACCCTGAGACGCATCGAGAACCAGTACGCGGATAGAGGAGGTGAAGGGTCGTGAAATTCAAGGACACGATCGTTGCGCTCGGGATCGCAGTGGCCATCGCCGGCATCGCGATGGTCTTCGATCCCGGGTTGGCCGGATTCGTTCCCAGTTCCCGGTTGTTGGTGATAATCGCCGGCGTGTTGATCCTCTTCCAGGGGGTTCGAGTCACGCGAGCCCGCCGACGGACGGAGTTTCCCGAAGCCGAGACGCCGGACTTCGAGGCGTCCCTTCGGGTCCCGACGCCGGGCGACGACATCGACGAGTCGCTCGAGGGGATTCGGGTCGTTTCGTTCAAGGACACCCGCGGCCGGTCCTCGGCCCAAAGCGAAGCGTACCGACTCCTCCGGTCGGTCGCGATCGAAACGCTCACCCAGCGGATGGGCTGTTCGGAGGAGGAGGCCATCGAAATGCTGGAGGCCGGCACCTGGACCGACGACCCGCACGCGGCCGCCTTCTTCGGCGCCGATCGCGATCCGGGGATGGTTTCGGTGCTGGACGCGTTGCGGCGCGTGGGCCAGGCGGAGACGAAGTTCCGGCGCGAGTTCCGCCACGCGACGTACGCACTCCAAAGGATCGCGGACGGAGAGGGGGAGGGCGTCCGCGAATGAGCGCGGAAGCGACCGGCTCCGAGTCGGGATCGGCGTCGACCTCCCCGACCGACCGCGGGACGCAGGGGACGACTGACGCGTCGACGGCCGACGCCGCCGAGGCCGACGCGACCGGGGAGAGCGGCGGAAATCCGATCGTCTCCCGGACCGACAGAGTGACGAACCACTGGCGCGGCATCTCCGCGATCGTCTTCCTGGCGGGTGGTCTCGGGGTCCTGACCACGACGCCGTCCCTGCTGCTCGCCTCGCTCGTCGGCGTGGGGTACCTCGCCTACGCCCGGATCGGATCGAGTCCGACGGTCGCGCTGTCGATCCAGCGCTCGCTGAGCGAGACGAACCCGGCGACCGGCGACGAGGTGGAGGTAACCGTCACCGTCCGGAACGAGGGCGACAGCACCCTCGTGGACCTGCGCCTGATCGACGGCGTCCCGCCCGCGCTGTCCGTGTCCGACGGGGTCCCGAGGCTGGCCACGTCGCTGCGGCCCGGCGCGTCCGCGACGTTCCAGTACACGGTGCTCGCCCGCCGCGGCCGACACGACTTCGACCACCTCCTCGCGATCGCGAGGGATCCCGCCGGGAGCGTCGAGAGCGAGATCGAAATCGAGACGGCCACGACCCTCACGTGTACGCCCTCGCTCGATACGACCGCCGTGGTCCCGCTGCGGGCCCAGACGTCCCAGTACGTCGGGCGCGTCGATACGTCCACTGGGGGCGACGGCGTCGAGTTCTTCTCGACGCGCGAGTACCAGCCCGGCGACACGCTCTCCCGGATCGACTGGAACCGGTACGCCCGCGACCGGGAACTCACGACCATCGAGTTCCGCGAGGAGCGGATGGCGACGGTCGTCCTCATGCTCGACCTGCGCGCGGAAGCGTACAAGCAGGCCGAGGAGAACAGCCTCCACGCGGTCGACCGCTCGGTCGACGCGGCCGGACGGCTGTTCACGGCGCTGCTCGAGACCGGGGACCGGGTCGGAATCGCCGCCCTGAGCCCGGAGGACGTCTGGCTGGCGCCCGGGACCGGAAACGAACACCGCGCCAGGGCGCGGGAACTGCTGGCGACGCACCCCGCCCTCTCGCCGACGCCGAACGAGGAGTACTTCTCGATCTACCTCCGTCGGCGGAAACTCAGGGAACGGCTCCCGGCCGACGCGCAGGTCATCCTGCTGTCGCCGCTGATCGACGACACGATCGCCCGGACGGCGCGACTGTTCGACGCCCACGGCCACCTGGTGACGGTCATCTCCCCCGACGTCACGAACGACGACACGGTGGGGCACACGGTGGCGCGGATCCAGCGGCGCAACCGGATCTCCGACCTCCGAAAACACCAGGTCCGGGTCGTCGACTGGCGCCGCGACGAGTCGCTCGCGATGGCGCTGGAGCGAACCCGCACGCGGTGGTCGCAATGAGTGCGACCGCCGAGGCCGACGATGGGGCCGAGGACGCCGGTCGACCGTCCGGGGGACTCGACGGGGACGACGGGGGCGACGACCCCGACTTCCATCGCACCGACAAGGAGATCACCCGTCAGCCGACGAAACCCGGGATCACGATCTCGGTCGTGGCGGCGACGACGGCGTCGGTGTTCGCGCTGTTCGGCGGCGCCTCCGCGTTCGGGGTGACGATGATCGGGTTCGCGATCTTCGGGTTCGGATTGCTCGGCGCCAGGCGAGACCTCCTCGACTTCGGGGCGCTGGGCCTCTTCGGAGGGGTCGCCTTCGGCGCGCTCCAGGGGGCACCGGTCCTGTCGGTCCTCCTCGGAACCGTGGCGTCGGTTGTCGCCTGGGACGCCGGCGGGACCGCGCTGTCCATGGGGCGTCAGATGGGCCGGGAAACCTCGACGTCGCGGGCCGAGACGGTCCACGCCCTCGTCGGAACGGCCGTCGGCCTCGTCGCCATCGGCCTGGGATACACGATCTACCGCGCGGCGAGCGGCGGCCAACCGATGTCCGCGCTGATCCTCATGTTGCTGGCGGTCGTGTTGCTGGTTTCGGGACTCCGGCTCTGAGTGTGCTGGCCTCGCCACCGTTACGGTCAGGCCGGCTCCCGGACTCCCTTCCCGGGCCGGTCGATGTCGAAACGGATAAAACGCTCTCCCGGCAACTCGGAGGTGAGCCGAGGTAGCCTAGCCTGGCCAAGGCGCCTGCCTCGAGAGCAGGTGTCCGCAAGGACTCGGGAGTTCAAATCTCCCCCTCGGCGCTTCTCCGCGACGGAAGACGACGAGCGCCGCGAGTCGTCCCCGTCGCGGGAACGGCGGTCCAGAGGTTTGAACGAGAGGAGACGCAGCGCGAACGACAAGAGCGACCGTCTCCGCGTTGTTCAAATCTCCCCCTCGGCGCTTCTCCCGCGAACCCGACCCGAGAGCGACGGGCGGACCGGTTGCTCGCTCTCCTGAGCGAGGGACGGGGGTCGGGAGTTCGACCCGAAGAACGCCGCAGGGTTTCCGGGAGTTCACATCTCCCCCGGCGCGTCGTTGTTGGCCGACGCGCCGAGCATCGCGGTGGGTCAGGGCAACGGACCGACTCACGGAGAGTCGAATCGAGGAGCGAACCGTGGTTCGAAACGTCCCGCGGCGTGCTGTCGGCTCGTCTCTGCGGGAGGGGCGCGATCCTGCACCGCCGGGAGGTCCGTGGCGGACGTGACATTCGGCCCGGAACGGACCCGAATCGGCGTCTCGTCGCCTGTCGGTCCCCGTGAGGTGTCGATGGGGGAACCGACTGAATGCGAGCTGATAAATCAATAACCGGTTGATAGAAACTCCGGCGTCGAATTCGCATAGGTTCATCGTTACCCGTTCCCAAGGGGGAACGCATGGCCATCGTCGCAGAGTTCTTCGCACCGCCGGGGGTGGTACTGGGAACTGCGTTCGAGAGCGATCCCGACGTGACGATCGAGCTCGAACGCGTGATTCCGACGGTGGAACGTACGCTCCCGTTTTTCTGGATCCGGTCGGACGATCCCCGGACGATCACTGTCTCGTCGTGTGACGCCCCGGCGATCACGGCGGTGACCGAACTGGATCGATCCGAGGACGGCGTTCTCTTTCGCGCTACGTGGGACACGACCGTTCCGGGGATCGTGCAGGGGATCGTGGAGTCGAACCTCACGCTCCTCTCGGCGACCGGGTCCTCGTCCCAGTGGCGGTTCAGATGTCGTGCAGCCGACCGGGACCGAATCGTGGCGTTCCAGACGTACTGTCGGGACCACGATATTGCCATCACCCTGCATCGGCTCTTCACGACCGGCGAATTCCCGGAGGAGAGGCCACCGGTCGTGACGTCGAAACAGCGCGAGGCGCTGGTTCTGGCGCTGGAAGAGGGGTATTTCGAAGAACCGCGACGCGTTTCCCTCTCGGAACTCGGTGCGATGCTGGGTATATCGCGGCAGGCGGTGGGCTCGCGCCTGCGTCGTGGGTACCGAAATCTGATCACCAGTACGTTCCTCGCTGACGATCCGTTTTACGGTACCTCGGAGGAGTACTTAAACGAATAGCATAGTCAATGCGTAGGTTTTCCCCCTGGCGCGGCCGAACGTGCTACTGGCTACCGAGCGTAGCCACCGTTCCCCCTTCCCCCCTTTTGCCTCTTTCCCGTTTGTCGAGGAGTTCATCCCCGCCTGCTCGCCGATTCGAATTCCCGCAACGGCCCGTCGTCCGTACCGGCCCGTTTCGGCCGATCGCCGCGGCTCATGAGGTAGCCGTCCGCCGCATCGTCGTTGGGGTTGGCGTCCCGGATCCAGACGTGACCGTTCCCCCGGGATACGCCGTCGGCCCACGCCTCGGCGAGGGCGCGCGAGTCGAACTCCCGAATCGCGCCCTCCTCGTGGACGAGACGGCCGACCGTCCCGTTGGCACGACGAGCCGAGGGCTTGATCGCGACGACGTACGGATCGCTCACGCGACCGGTTTCGAACCGGGGGCTGATCCCTTTATCGGGATCGTCCGGCCCTCAGCTCGATCTCGATCGGTTCGATCGGTCCCGCTCGCCCGCTATTGGCGTTCGTCGTCCTACGCCGGACCCAGGTAGCCCCACGCCAGCAACCGGTCGCCGTCGCCCTGGACCCAGCGCTCGCCGATGTCGTCCCGGTAGTACATGTTCGGGATGGTGACGTCGTCGATTCGCTGGTAGCACGCTCGGCGCGCTTCCTCCATCGTCTCGCCCTTGCCGGTGACCACGAGCGGGATGCCGGAGGTGCCGGCGACGCGCCACTGGCCCTCGACGTTCTTCGTGTCCTCCAGGTGGAACCCGTCGCGCGTGTCGGTGTCGAAGACGATGGCGGCGTTCCGGGAGTTCTCGTCGAAGGTCGCGTCGTCGTCGAACGGGAACGGCGGCACGCAGATCCGCACGCAGATCTGGTAGCCCTCGTGCACGTCGAGTTCGGGGTCGCGCCCGTTGGCCAGTTCGTAGAAGAACTCGCCGGTCGAGGACTCCATGCCCTCCTCCTGGACGACGATCGTCGGGTAGCCGAAGCGCGGGGTGAACTCCAGGGGATAGATCCCGGTTTCGTTGACGATGCAGTTCAGGTCGATGCTGCCGACGTAGCCCTCATCGGCGAGCCAGCGTTCGAGTTTTCCCAGAGTCTCCTCGAACAGGTGGTTCCGGCGGGCCCAGAACATGCTGGTGCCCATCTCGCCGGTCGACGGACCGATGTTGCCCGGGAAGAGCTTCTTGTGCTCGAAGTTGAAGGTGATCGGTTCGACGAATTGCTCGCCGTTGAAGAACGCGGCGATGGCGATCTCGACGCCCTCGACGCGGCGCTGGAGCTGGAAGCCCTTCATGCGCTCGCCCCAGGCCTTCTTGTACGCCTTCAACACGTCGACCACGTCGCTGCCGTCGTCCTCGCGGCCGACGTACAGCAGCCGTTTCACGTTCTGGACCTCGCCGAGGGGCTTGATGACGTAGGGGTAGGGATTCTGGCGCACCCAGTCGATCCCCTCGTCGAAGTCCTCGAAGACGCGGTGGGGCAGGACGTTGACGCCGTGCTCCTCGAGCACCTCCATGGCGTAACCCCGGTCGTTCTCGGTCTGGTCGGTGTTCGGCGTCCCGCCGACGACGGCGTGGCCCGCCGCGCGGAGCTCCTGCGCGATCTCCCCCGTGCCGACCTCGTTGCCGACCCAGATGTCGTCGAAGACGATGACGTCGGCCCAGTCGACGTCCGCCTCCCAGTCCTCGCTCTTCGGGACGAACCCGTCCGCGATGTCGCGTTCGGCCTCGGCCTCGATGTACCACCTCACCTCGTGGCCCTCCGTGCGGATCTGCCAGGCGAGGTCGCCGATCAGCGGCGAGTCGAGCGAACAGAACAGAAACTTTCGCGATTCCATAGATATCCCACGGGCGACAGGACGATAAATCAGGGTGTGGCGACCGCTGACAGTGGTCCGTGGCTACGGGGTCCTCGAATCGCCCGCCGCCGATGGCCGCCGTCAACGGGCCGTATTCGGCTGCGAGGACGGTCCCGGCGGCGCGACGACAGAGCCCGCCCCGACGGCGGGAGCCGTCACTCGGCCTCGCGGGCGACGTCCCGGAGCATGCGCATCTCGCCGCTGGCCCGCATCGTCCCGTCGACCGTGGCGCCGTCGGTGAGTTCGAGGTCGCCACAGGAGACGTCGCCGAGAACCTCGGCGCCGTCCGCCAGCGTGACGGTTCCGTTCCGGGTCGTGACGTCGCCGTGGATCCGGGTGCCGCTCCCGATCACGATGTCGCCGCGAGCGCGGAGACTCCCGAAGACGTTGTTGTCCTCCCCCGCCTCGATCGACTCGGCCCTGATGTTCCCGTGGATGCGACAGTCGTCGCCGATGGTCGCCGGGGTCGAGACGCGCCAGGCGTCGTCGTTGACGGTCCCGTTGCGCGGGACGACCAGCGGGTCCGCCTCGACCTCCTCCTCGTCGAACACCTCGCCGACGAGTTCCCGGGCGGCCTCCTCCTCGCCGACGAGCAGCAGGTGCCGGAGGTAGACGAGCAGGAAGACGATGGTCGGCATCGGGTTGCGGATCACGATCCACCCGTTGGCCTCGAACCCCTCGTCGATCTCGACGTCGTCGCCGATGTCGAGGTCCCCCGCGACCTTCAGTTGCCCCTCGACGTGGACGCGCTCGCCGAGGTAGGCGTCCCTGCCGACGAGGACGTTGCCCCCGACCTCGGACCACATGTCGAGCCGGCAGTCGGCCTCGGCCTCGATGTCGCCCCCGAAGCGGACCCCCTCCCCCGCCAGGACGTTCCGGCCGCGCACGCCGAACTCGACGGTCGAGCGCCCGCCGAGGAGGACGTCGCCGTCCACGACCACGTCGTGCTCCTCGACGGTGGTGCCGTCCGGAATCGCGAGTTCGGACAGTGCGTCGCCGTTCAGTGACACACGTCAACCGTGCTGCTGCGCGATAATAAACCCTCACGGAGCGTCCGACGCGCGTCTGACGGTTTTCGGCCCGATCGTTCGGCCGAGGTCCGTGCGCTTTTGGTCACCCGCTTCCAACCGTCGCGCATGACGACCCTTTCCTTCGACGAGACCGGCGTCGACGTCGTGTACGAGGGGATCGAGTTCCGCCTCGAGAAGGAACTCATCGAGGAGGCGACGGGGAAGGACTACTTCGACGTGACCGACCACGAGGTGCTGCAGATCGTCGAGGAAGACCCGGCGATCGGCGGCGAGCCCCGGCGGATCGGCGACATCGTCGTGTAACAGCGGGTATATCGGGATCGCTCCCGGCAGCTCACTCCTCCCGCCCGTCCTCTCGTTTCCTCCCGTCGCGTTCGTCCGCCCACCGCTCCCTCGCGGTGTCGAACCCGAGTTCGTCCTGCTCGCGACCGCGGCGGTCCTCCAGTGCGGCGACCGCCTCGGGATCGGGGGTCGCGTCGTCCGTGATCTTCGCCCACGAATTGTGCACCTTCGCGTGACACCACCGGCAGAGGTAGACCGTGAGTTCGTGGCTCGACTCGCTCCCGTCGGCGTAGGAGAGGTGGTGTTCCTCGAGGAGCGGCCGGTCGGGATCGTGGGCCATGCGCTTCTCCTCGAGGCCGCAGCGGGCGCACTCCCGATCGGTCGCGGTCGATCGGAAGTGCGGGCACTCCTTCCAGGTCTCCCAGTCTCCGTCGGCGTCGACGACCGGACAGGCGTAGTCGTCGGCCCGGCGGGCGCGGGCGAACGCCGGATCGGCCTCGAAGCGATCGAACGCGAACCGGCACGTGCCGTCCCCGGTCAGGTGATCGCAGACCCCGACGTGCTCGTACGGGTCCTCGACGCCGACGGAGGTCCCATCGGGGGTCTTCTCCATGGGTTCGTGTCCGACGAGGGCGCCCTTCAGCCTGAGGGTTACGACGCCGTTATCGGGTGAAGTATCGGCGCGATAATATATGCCGGTCCGGTTCCTCGACGACGGTGGAGGCACCCAAGGTGCAAGTACGCACTGCTACCAGCGGTAGTGTGGGCGAAGGGGCGGCCGCTTGCATACGAATCCCTTACCCTGAATCACGGCCCGTACAAGCTTCGATAGGAACGATTTGCGGGTCCTTACGGTGGTAGCGGGCCGAACGCCACCCGTTCGCGGGAGGGGTGCATCCGACAACTGGGAACCTGTCCACACTCGTCGCCACGGCTGGGATTACTGGCTCACTTTCCGGCACTGTCGACAGCAACCCGAACTGATCAGCACGCCGATCCCTTGAAGACGATAATAGCTGTTTGTCCTATCCCGTTCTTTTATTCGGAGTCTCGTTTATGACCCACTATGAGTACCGACGGCCTCTCTTCCCTTGGCCGGTTCACGGATATCCCGGAGGCCCCGACGGGCCTCTTCGTGATTGCGATACTCGGCCAATACAGTGCTCTCTTCGGGTTCTTCAGTTGGTTCGCCACGATTGGTGCTCCGGATGTGAGCACAGTCGTTGCGGTCGGGATGATGGGGTTAGCCGCGGGCCAGGCGGTAACGATGCTCGCGCTCATTCAACTCAGACCCTGGGCGTGGTACGCCTCCGTGCTCCTCTATTCGATCTCGACGGTGGTACATCTGTTCCACGCGAACAATCCCGAAGCAGTCCTCGCACTCGTCGTCGCCCTCTACATCGCGGTGCACAAAGGCCCCTTCGAGCCCTGACCGACGCATTGCGTGTCTGTCCGTGTGCCCATACAGAATTCCGCCGTCTTAACGATTCGACTGGACGAAACCTTCCGACTCAGCTCCCCACGACCCCCCAGCAAGGCGTCGAGAACTGCGTCGGTCGGACTCCCTCGGCCGTCGCCAACCGTCCGCTCGGGCGCTTCGATCTCCGTGAGGGGCACACGTGACCCTTCGCTCCCGACGAACACGCGCCGAACGTGTCGGAACTGGTCGACGACGACTACGAACTGCTGACGATCGGATGATCGCGACGACCGGATCCCGGTACGGGCCGTGGCCTTGCCCGGAGTCCCCCGTGGAACCGAAAACCAGTTCCGCCCGACCCGCCAACCCCGGGGCATGATCTCCATCGCGCTTGCCGGGAAGCCGAACGCCGGCAAGTCCACCTTCTACACCGCGGCGACGATGGCGGAGGTCGACGTGGCCAACTACCCGTTCACGACCATCGACGCCAACCGGGGCGTGAGCCACGCCCGCACCGACTGCCCCTGTCTCGACCGGGCCGAACGCTGCGGGAACGAGAACTGCCACGACGGCAAGCGCTACGTCCCGATCGAACTGCTGGACGTGGCCGGCCTCGTCCCGGGCGCCCACGAGGGCAAGGGCCTTGGCAACCAGTTCCTCGACGAGTTGACCAACGCCGACGCCATCCTCAACGTCGTCGACGCGGCGGGCGAGACCGACGCCGAGGGCGAACCGGTCGACGTCGGCGAGCACGATCCCCTGGAGGACGTGGACTTCGTCGAGGAGGAGATGGACCTGTGGCTGGCGGGCATCGTGGACCGGAACTGGGAGTCAGTCGAGCGCAAGTCCCGGAGCCCCGACTTCGACATGGAGGCGGCGCTGTCGGACATGCTGACGGGCTTCGGCGCGACCCAGGCGGACGTGACGGCCTGTCTGCGCGAACTCGAGTACCCGGACGATCCCAAGAACTGGTCCGAGGCGGACCGCGAGGCGCTGGCGCGGCTGGTCCGCCAGCGCACCAAGCCGATCGTCGTCGTCGCGAACAAGGTCGACCTCGCGCCCGAGGAACACATCGAGCGTCTGCTCGACCTCGACAAGCCGGTGATCCCGGCGACCGCCCAGGGCGAACTCGCCCTCCGGCGCGGCGTGGACCGTGGCGCGATCGACTACGACCCCGGCGACGAGTCCTTCGAGGTCCTGCAGGAGGTCCCGGACGAGCAGCGCCACCTCCTCGACGCCCTGAGCGACACGATGGCCGAGTGGGGCGGGACGGGGGTGCAGGCCGCCCTGAACTACGCGGTCTACGACCTGCTCGACCGGATCACGGCCTATCCCGTCCAGGACGCCGCGAAGTGGACCGACGGCCAGGGCAACGTCCTGCCCGACGCCCACCTCCTGCCCCGCGGGTCGACGCCGGTCGACCTGGCGTTCCAGATCCACTCGGACATCGGCGAGGGCTACCTCCACGCGGTGGACGCCCGGTCGGGTCGCGACGTCGGCGAGGACTACGAACTCGACGAGGGCGACGTGATCAAGATCGTCTCGACGGCCAAATAGCGATCGGTCCGACGGCAAAATGACGACCGACCCCACGGACGTCCCACGGCGCATCGGCATCGAGGACCTCCGGCCCTCCCAGTTGTACCTCAGCGCCGCGAAACTCGCGTCGGTGCTCGACGAGTTCGGCGACGAGGGGCCGAACTACGGTCCGCTGCCCGCGTTCGAGCACGACGGCGAGTGGTACCTCTCGGACGGCCACACCCGCGCGTTCGCGGCCTACCTCGGCGGGGCCGAGTCCTTGCGGATCGAGCGCGACCGGGAGGTCCGCGAGGTGTACGACTTCGACCTGTACCTGACCTGCATCGACTGGTGTCGCGAGCAGGACGTCCGAACGGTTCCGGACCTCGCGGGTCGGGTGCTGGATCACGAAACCTTCGAGGAGAAGTGGATCGAGCGCTGTCACCGGGCCGCCGAAAACGGGGACTAGCCCCTCACCCGGTCACCACAGCCACGCCAGCGGTTCCCAGTGGACCGCAACGAGCAAGACGGCGAGGAAGACGTACGCGCCACGGACCAGCAGCATGGTCGCGATCGTCGGGTCGCCCCGTCGGGCCACGGCGGCGACGGCACCGAACGCGACGGCGGCGAGCACGGCGGTCGGGGGGAAGGGGCCGAGGATCGCCATGCCGACCACCAGCAGGAGGCCGGCGGCGACGAGGGCGTCGGCGAACCGCCGCGCCCGGGCCGGCCCGAGCACGACGGCGACGGTCCGCTTCTCGATGCCCAGGTCGTACTCGTAGTCCTGGGCGTCGTCGACGATCTTCACGCCCGAGAGGACGACGAGGAACACCGACGCGAAGGCGACCGCGATCCCGGAGACCGCCCCGGCCTGAGCGGCGAAACCGCCGGCGATCGCGAGGGCGATCCCGAGCGGGTACCCCGTCGTCGCCGTGACGGGGTTCGTGTCGAGTTGTGGCGCGTGGAAGTAGCCGAGGAACCAGGTGGGGAGCGCGAGCAGCGCCCCGACCGGCCCCGCCAGGAGGAACAGGCCCAGGACGCTCGCCGCGAAGAGCGTCGTCGATCCGCCGAGCGCGATCCGGCAGCCGCGTTCGGTCATCGGGTGGTCGTCGTCCTCGTCGCGAACGTGGAAGTCAACGTAGCCGTCCTTGACGTGGGCGGTGTAGACCGCGGCGAAGATGGCCGTGGCGTGGAGGACGGCCGGAGCGAGATCGGGGGCGCCGGCCAGGACCGCGCCGAACAGCGAACTGGCCACTGGAGGGAGCATGAACACCGGATGGACCTGCGAGCCGAGGGCTCGAAGGTCGGCGTCGATTCCGCGATCGTGGCGTGCGATGGTACTCATCGACCTACCGGCCCCCCGGCGGCCCGGTGACGGGGCGGTCGGGGGCACGTTCGACAGGTGGTCGCCGCTCCCCCGGCCCCGCCCCTTTTGGACGCGACATGTGATTCTCCCAAGGGCTCGATGGGTAAAAATCCGAGCGCGTGCCGAGTGTGGGTCGACCCCGGACGCTCTCCCTTCTCGGCGGCTGCACGAGTCCTTCGTACGGCTGCATACGCAGTGCACCATTGGAACCTCGATCCGCGTGTCCGAGGAAAGGAAGCGCAAACTCGAGGCCGTGAAGCGCGAGGGGGAGACCTTCGACGAATTACTCGACCGGATCGAAGTTGATCGGACCGCGGCGGACGTCGAGGCGATGGCCGGGGTCGGCCAGGAGTGGATCGAGGCTCACATGCGGCGCGAGCGCCTCGCCGAGGGGTTCGACGAGAACCTCGAGGGCACCTGACCGATGCTTCTGTTGGACACCAGCGTCGTCCGGAAGTACAGCCGTCCGTCGCCGGACGAAGCGGTCGTCGCGTATCTCAAGGCTCACGCGTCCGACGTCCGGGTGACGTCAGCGACCGTCGCCTCCGAGTACCTGAGCTATTACGACGACCAGTCCGCGGTCCGCCGACAGCGGCGGCACCTCGAGTCGATTTTCCAGCGGATTTATCGGCTGACGACCGACGTCGCCGTCGAGACCGCTCGGCTCCGGCTACTGCTCACCGACCAAGAGGCGTCCCTGCATCGTGGCGACCTGCTCCACCTCGCCGCAGCGTCCGAGATCGGCGCGACGTTCGTCACTGCCGGTGCGAGCGAGTTTGACAGGCCCGAAATTCACGGTCTGGTCGACGTCGACATCATCGACGTTTCTTGACCCGGCCGACGGACGTGGGTCATTCCGGCAACCGAACCATCCCGTCGGGGTGAACCCCGACGTCGATCCGGTCGACTTCTTCCAGATTTTCCAGGTCGAGCACCGACACGTCGTTCGTCTTGTTGTTCGCGACGTAAGCGGTCTCGCCGGCCGCGTCGACGACCGTGCCGCCGGGCCAGACGCCGACCGGGATGCGAGCGATCTCCCAGGGCGTCACTTCCCCGCCGCGCTCGAAGGCGGTGTCGATCACCGAGACGTCGTCGGACTCGCGGTTGGGGACGAGCGCGTACTCGCCGTCGGGCGTGAAGACGACGCGGATCGGGGTCGTGCCGAGCGGAAGTTCGACGACCTCCTCGTGGTCGTCGGTCGAGAGGACCGACAGCGTGTCGTCGTCCTGGTTGGCGACGTAGAGGTGGTCGCCGTCGGGATGGACGCCGATCCCCTCCGGCCGCTCGCCGACCTCGACGTGGGTCTCGATCTCGTGGGATTCGGCGTCGACGACGGTGACGTTGTCGCTCCCGATGTTGGCGACGTAGGCCGTCGACTCGTCCGGCGTCAGTGCGACCATGTGCGAGAGGTTCTGGTGGGTCCGGAAGACGGTCCGAATCTCGTCGGTTTCGGGGTCGACGACGTACAGCCGCGAACTCCGGGTCGCCGCGAGCCAGACCTCGTCGGCCCGGTCCCGGGTCGCGAGCCCGTGCGGGAACTCGAAGTGGTCGTGTTCCAGTCGGTCGACGACCTCGAACGACCCGTTGTCGATCACGTTCACCCGCCCGCCGAGCGAGCAGGTCACGTACGTCTTCGACCCGTCGGGCGTAACGACCGCCTCGTGGGGGTTGAAGTCCGTCTCGACGCTCGTCTCGACTTCGCCGCCGTCCGCGTCGACGACCGAGACCGTGTCCTCGTCTTTGTTGAGGACGAGCAGGCGCGTCATGGGGTGTGATGGCACACCTGGCAACCTAATCCTTGGTTTCCCGGCGATATCGTGGCATGCGACCCGACGATGGCAGGACGGCCCGCCGAGGGGGAGAACGCCTAAGGTTCGCTGCCGGCTACTGTTCGTGTGGATCGAAAAGCCGTCTGGATCCTCGCCGCCGCGCTCCTCGCGGTCGCCGCGATCACGCTGTCGGCCGCGACGCTTGACTCGACGACCGGGGGTCCCGGGGTCGGCCTCGGGAGTTCCGGCGACGGGAGCGACAGCGAGGATCCGGAGCGGGACCCTTCGGACATCGGTGGCGGGTCCGATAGCCCCGGAATCGGGCAGGAGCCGGGATTCCCGCTCGAATTCCAGTTGCCGTGTTTCCGGCTTCTGGTGGATCCGCTGGTCATCGTGGGACTGCTGGCGACCCTGTTCGCCGTCGGGGCCGTCGCCACCTGGCGCGCCAACCTGGGCGTCGGCGCCGCGATCGTGATCCTCGTCCTCTTCGTCACGCTCCCGATCTACATCTTCCTGACGGCGTGCGTGACGCTGGAGACCGAACGGGAGTTCCCGTCGTTCGGTGGCGGGATCGGCGGTGAGGGGGACGGGGGCGGCCTGAGCTTTTCGGCGGTCACGGATTCCGTCACGAACCCGGCCCTCCCGGAGGTGCTCGTGTTTGCGGTGGGCGTGATCCTGATCGTCACCCTGGTCACGTGGTGGATGACCGGCGATCGGGACCTTCCGGGGTCGCCCGAATCGGAGACGCCCGAGGCGACGCCGTCGCCCGAAACCGACGTCGGGGCGGTCGGTCGAGCCGCCGGGCGGGCCGCGGATCGCCTCGAAACGGGCGACGAGTTCGAGAACGACGTCTACCGGGCCTGGGCGGAGATGACGACCGAACTCGAGGTCGAGCACCCGCGCTCGAGCACGCCGGCGGAGTTCGCGATGGCCGCGATCGAGGCCGGCATGAACCGTCACGACGTCGACCGACTGACGAGCCTGTTCGAGGAGGTCAGGTACGGGGGGTTCGACCCGACCGCCGAACGCGAACGAGAGGCGATCGAAACCCTCCGTCGGATCGAGGACCAGTACGCGGGCGTGGACGCCACGGACCCCTCGAACGGTTCCTAGCGTCCCTGCCACGAGGTTTTTTGTCCTCCCCCCATCAGTGACTCGTTCATGCACCGGGCGGGGCAACCACCTGGACGATCGACGGGGGCGATCGGATGAGTCACGCCGGCGACCGGGCACCGACGGCGAGTCTCGGGCTCCTGGACGCGACGATGGTCGGCATCGGGGCGATGATCGGCGCGGGCATCTTCGTGCTGACCGGCCTGGCGGCCACCACGTCGGGGCCGGCGGCCATCCTGGTGTTCGCGCTCAACGGCGGCGTGACGACGTTCACGGCGCTGTCCTACGCCGAACTGGCGGCCGCGATCCCGCGCAACGGCGGCGGATACGCCTACGTCCGCGAGGTGTTCTCGGCGCCGATCGCGTTCGTCATGGGCTGGACGCGGTGGTTCACGTACATGATCGCCGGGGCGCTGTACGCGCTTGGCTTCGGCGCGAACTTCGAGGAGTTCTTCCACCTGTACGACGTCGCGCTGCCGGGATCGGCCCTGATCTGGGCACTGGTGGCGGTGGTCGCCTTCGTGGCGCTGAACGCGCTCTCGACGGAGGCCAGCGGGAGCGCGGAGACGATCATCACGCTCGTGAAGGTGGCCATCCTGGCCGTGTTCGTCGCGTTCGGCCTCACGATCGTGGACGTGGGCGAGTTCGAGCCGCTGTTCCCGCGGGAGGGCGGCGTGCTGTCGGTGCTACCCGCGATGGGCCTGACGTTCATCGCGTTCCAGGGCTACGACCTGATCGCGACCGTCACCGAGGAGGTCGAGAACCCACAGCAGAACATCCCGCGGGCGATTCTGCTGTCGGTGCTCGTCACGGTCGTCGTCTACCTGCTCGTGGTGTTCGTCGCCATCGGGACGCTCGGGGCTGACGCCCTGGGCGCGGCGGGCGAGACGGCCATCGCCCGCGCGGCCGAGGACTTCATGCCGACCTTCCCGCTGATCGGCACCGGCGCGTCCCTGATCGCGTTCGGGGCGGTCTTCTCGACGATCAGCGCGCTCAACGCGGTCGTCATCGGGTCGAGTCGCGTCGCGTTCGCGATGGGGCGTGAGCGACAGCTGCCCGACCGACTCGGACACCTCCACCACCGGTACGGGACGCCCTTCGTCGCCATCCTCGCGAGCGCCGTCGTGATGTTGATCGCCGTCGTCGTCGTCCCGATCCGGCTGGTGGGGAACCTCGCCAGCCTGTTCTCGCTGCTGGGGTTCGTCATCGTCAACCTCAGCGTCATCAGGCTCCGGAACCAGCAGCCGGACCTCAGGCGACCCTTCGAGATTCCCTACTACCCGCTCCCGCCGGTTCTGGGGATCGTCCTGAACCTCCTGCTGGGCTTCTTCATCTCGCCGCGGACGTGGCTGGTGGCGATCGCCTGGCTGGCGATCGGCGTGGCGGTCTACTGGCTGCTGTCCCGGCGGCGGGAGGAGGAACCGCTACCCGAGGAGCCCGGTCCGACCCCCTCGGACATCGAGGAACCGGAAGTCACCATCGAACCAGGAGAGGACTGACCCATGACTCCCACGAACCTTCGCGTCATCGTCGCCGGCGGCGGCACCGTCGGCCTCAGAACGGCTGCACTGCTCGACGACCGCGGTCACGACGTCGTCCTGATCGAGGAGAGCGAGTCGCGGGGCGATCGCCTCAGCGACGAGTACGTCGGGACCGTCATCCAGGGCGACGCGTCCCGGCCGGAGATCCTCAGACAGGCCCAGCCGGACCGCTGTGACGTGATCGCGGCGCTGACGAACGACGAAACGGTGAACTTCGCGACCTGCATGGCCGCCCAGCGCATGGCCGAGGTCCGGACCGTGATGCGGGTCTCCGAGGAACCGGACGAACTCTACGCGGAGTACGTCGACTCGCTGGTGTTCCCCGAGCAACTCGGCGCTCGCGCCGCGACCAACGAGATCGAGGGCGGCGGCGTCCGGACGATCGAGGAGGTCGCCGGCGACCTCGAAATCGTGGAGATCGAGGTCGCCGAGGACGCCCCCGCGGCCGGGAGGTCCCTCCAGGAAGTGGGGCTCCCCCGGGGGAGCCTGATCATCGTCGAGGCCGGCGGCGACCGCATCGGCGGTCCCGACACGGTGCTCGAACCCGGGGAACGCTACCTCGTCGCCGTCGAATCCGGCGTGGCCGACGAGGTGATGAACCTGTTGCGCGGCTAAGCCCGGGAAACGGCGGAGCGACGCCTACTCCATTTCGGCGTAGGTCCGACCCAGGATCTCCAGCGCTTCCCTGATGTCCTCCATGTCCGCCGCGTAGGAGATGCGGGCGTAGCCCCGGCCGTGGTCGCCGAAGGCCTCGCCGGGGACGATGGCGACGCCGTTCTCGATCGCGCGGTCGACGAAGCCGTCGGGGACTTTCGGCATGACGTAGAACGCGCCCTCCGGGGTGGGCGTCTCGAGACCGATGTCCTCGAGGCCGTCCAGCAGCACGTCGCGGCGTTCCTCGAAGGCCGCGACCATCTCGTCGACGGGGTCCTGGGGGCCGGTGAGGGCGGCCTCGGCGGCGTACTGCGCCGGCGCGCTCGCACAGGCCTGGACGTACTGGTGGACCCGGAGCATGCGCTCGATCCGCCGGTTCGAGGCGACGACCCAGCCCAGGCGCCACCCGGTCATCGAGTAGGTCTTGGACGTCGCGTTGACCAGGGCGACGTTGTCGGACTCCGCGAACTCCATGGGCGAGCGGTGCTCGCCCTCGAAGAGTATCTGCTCGTACACCTCGTCGCTGATGCAGAGCACGTCGTGCTCGTCGGCGATGCGCGCGAACTCGCGCATGTCCTCGACGGACTGCACCGCGCCGGTCGGGTTCGCGGGGCTGTTGACGACGAACGCCGCGGTGTCCTCGGTAATGGCCTCCTCGACGGCGGCGGGGTCGAGGGTGAGATCCTCGCGGAGCGGGACGGGCTTGGGCTCGCCGCCGGCGACGTGGGTCAGGTTCTGGTAGGAGACGAACCCGGGGTCGGGGACGATGACCTCCTCGCCCTCGTTCACGTGGGCCTCCATCGCCAGGTGGAGCGCCTCGCTCCCGCCCGCGGTGACGATGACGTCCTCGGGATCGACGTCGAGGTCGTGATCCCGGGCGTGTTTCTCGGCGATGGCCTCGCGGAGCGGGCGGATCCCCTTGTTCGACGTGTACGCGTCGGCCTTCCCGGCACGGATGGCCTCGGCGGCCGCCTCGCGGGCGTGTTCCGGCGCCGGGAAGTCCGGCTGTCCGATGCCCAGGTTGATGTCGTCCTCGCCGGTCGCCTCGAACACCTCGCGGATGCCGCTGATCGACACGCGCTCGACCCGATCTGAGAATCCCGTCATGTTCGAACCCGCGTCGGCCGCGAGGATAATTCTTGCTTGTTAATCGTTATCTTTCGCCACGAGACGTTCCGATGCCGCAGGGAACCGTCGACCGAGCGCCCGGGGTGTCCGTCCCCGCTCCCGTTCCGTCCGGGCGTCTCGACGGGGTCCTTTTGTCGCTCGCGGTCCCAGCCACGAACGTGCTGACCAAGGACCTCCTCCGGGTGTCCCGGCGCGGCGGCGGCTACCGCCCGCAGTTCGCGACGCGGGAGCACCGGCCGCTCGCGGCCCGGGTGGTCGGGACGTTCCAGGGCCACGTCGGGGAGCGGCGGGAGCGTCTGGACGCGGCCCTGGAGGAGCTGGAGGCGGACGCCCCGGACTACAAGCTCGTCCGGGGGTTCGCGAAACTCCTCGAACGGGAGGCGACGTTCGAGACGCGGGCACCCGTGGCGCCGGAGCGTGCCCGGCGGACGGCGTTCGCGGCGGCCGAGGCGGAAGGGGTCGTTTCCGCGGCCGACCGCGAACGGGCGCTGGAGCGGGCGGCGTCCGACCTGGGCGGGGACGTGACCGCCGACGAGGTCGCCGACTCGCTGTACGCCGACCTGGAGGAACGCCAGGTGCTGACCGCCTTCGACCCGCGGTGGGGGCCGGACGAGTTGCTGGAACAGTACAACCTGTCGCTGGCCCAGACCGCCCTGTTCGACGCGACCGAGGTCCGGGTCCGGTCGTCGGACCCGAAGGCGCTCGTCTCGGCGGTCAAGCGCCTCCGGCTGATGTACGAGGTCCGCCGGACCGACGACGGCCGTGAGGTCGTCGTCACCGGGCCGGACGCGCTGTTCCGCCGTTCCCGGCGGTACGGCACGCGCTTCGCCCGGCTCCTCCGGTCGGTGGCGACGGCCGAGGAGTGGCGCCTCACCGCGACGGTCGACGATCGGGGCACCGAGCGAACCCTCGAACTGTCCCAGGAAGACCCCGTGGCCGTCCCGGGGACCGAACCCGTCGCGGAGATGGCCTTCGACAGCGACGTCGAGGCGGACTTCGCCCGCCGGTTCTCCGCGCTCGACCTGGAGTGGGACCTCGTCCGCGAGCCGGAACCCCTCGCGGCCGGATCGCGGGTGATGATCCCCGACTTCGCGTTCGACTGGCTCCACGGGGAGTTCCGGGTCTACTTCGAGATCATGGGCTTCTGGACGCCCGAGTACGTCGAGAAGAAGCTCTCGCAGCTCGACACCGTCGAGGACGTGGTGCTGCTCGTCGCGTTCGACGAGAGCCTGGGTGTGGGCGACGAGATCGCGGCCCGCGACCACCGCGCGATCCCGTACACCGACGGCGTCCGGGTCAAGGCCGTCCGTGACGCCCTCCGGCGGTACGAGGCCGATCTGGTCGCCGAGAGCGCGGCCGACCTCCCTGACGAACTCCGCCCGGACGAGGACGTCATCTCCCTGGCCACCCTGGCGGACCGTCACGGCACGAGCGAGGACGCCCTCGACGGGAAGCGGTTTCCGGAGCACGAGACCGTCGGCCGGACGCTGGTGCGGCCGGCGGTCATCGACGCGCTGCGGGACGAACTCGGGGACGGAATGGCGTACGCCGAGGCCGACGCGATCCTCGACGAGTACGGGATCGACGACGCGAGCGCCCTCCTCTCGCGGATCGGCTATCGGGTCGAATGGGACGGGCTGGGCGGCGGCCGACTGGTCGAACGGGAGTAACGCCGAACCGGAAGGGGTGTATCGTCACACCGGGCGGGACTCGGGGAACGGTTACTTCGGCGTCACCTCGAAGGTCCCCTCCTCGGAGCGCAGCCACCGCACGGCGGCCAGGGTCACGGGGATCGACCACAACGCGGCGTACACGACCTGCGTGATCGGGTTCGACACGACGTGATACTTGATCTTCTCCCGCCAGCCGTCGAGGGGAACCGCTCGAGCGGTCGCCTCGTAGGTCCGGACGGTGTAGTACGCCCAATTCGCCAGGTTGAACACCAGGAGCAGTTCCAGCGCCCACCAGAAGTTCGGCCCGTTCCCCGCCAGAACGAACGCGATCACCAGCGCGCCGCTGGGGAGCCCGACGACGTTGAGGAGCGAGATCGTCTGATTGCTCAGGGTAAAACTCGCGAAGTGGAGGCGGTCGACGAACGACAGGTCCGGCGACAGGAGCGTCCTGTAGGGACCGGTCACCCACCGGGTCTTCTGTTTCGTCCACTCGTCGAACGAGGCGGGACAGAGGTCCTGGACGTAGCGGTCGATCACGCCCAGCGTGTAATCCGCGCCGGAGGCGGCGATCCCGAGCGCCATGTCCTCGGTGATCGACCCGTCCTCCCACCCGTCCAGCGAGTACAGCGTCTCGACGGTGACGAAGTATCCCTTTCCGAGCAACTGGAACGGCCCGCGCGACGTCTTCGGATAGATCGTGTGCGACCAGCCGGCCATGCCCATCGATTCGAGCATCGGGAGCCACCCGTCCTCGACGTTCCGGACCGTCTGTTTCGCCTGGACGAAGTCGTACTCCTCGAGCCCCCGCACGCCGAGTCTGAAGAGGTCGCCGGGGACCTTCGTGTCCGCGTCGAACACGGTGACGACCGAGTCACTCGCCAGCGCGAGCCTGGAGAAGGCGTAGTTGAGCGCGACGGCCTTCGTCCGGGGGAGCCGGGTCCCCGAGAGCACGTACGTCGCGTCGCCCCACTGCATCGAATCGCGGTCGATCTCGACCGCGGTGAACCCGAGACCCTGCAGCCGTCGCTCCCGCTCAAGGTCGTCGACGTACTCCCCGACGATCGGATCGTCGGGTTCGTGGATCAGGAACACCTCGATCCGGTCGTTCGGGTACTCGATCCCCCCGAGGTCGTCGAGCGTTTCCTCGACGACGGCCCGCCGCTCCCGGTAGACGGGCATCAGCACGTTGATCACCGGCTGCGTCGACGGGGATTCGTCGGGGACGCGGTTGGCCGGTCGACGATGGAGCAGGGTGATCGCCAGGACGTTGACGACGAAGTAGCCCGCCTGGGCGAAGACGAACAGCACCAGCAGTCCCGTCACGAATGTTTCTAGTGCTGACACGTTGGGAGGTAGTGTCATCAGCACTTAACGCTCCCGGCCGATTCGGCACGGTAGCTACCGTTACGCATCGTCGACAAAAATGGGCGAACCTGCGTTCACCTCCGCTCCAGCAACAGGCCGCGGAGGACACCGAGCCGTCGCCGATCGGCTCGGTAGCCATCGAGCCGGTCCGGAGGTCCCTCCGTGGGTTCCCTGACGACTGACGACGAGCCACGCGAGATCGGGCGGCGTGACGCCGGGGCCACCTCGCCCCACTATTCGTCGGTGGCCGCCGGCGTCGACACGTCCCGCCGGCGACCCTTCGGGACCATCGACTGGAACGACCCGTAGGTGTAGAGGCCGACGCCGAGGGGTTCGAGCCGCCCTGCGACGTCGTGGGCGGCGATCAGGTAGCCCCAGTCGCCCTCCCACTCGAGGTCCTGCTCCTCCCCGGCGGCGAAACGGCGGGCCGCTTCGTCGTCCAGTTCGATCACGTTGCGGGTCGCGTGGCGGCCGAACCGCTGAACGGCGTCGGTCGTGGGCTTCCAGTGCTCCTGACGAACCCGGAGGAACGTCACCCCGAGCGCTTCGACGTCGGTCGGGTCGGCCGCCTCTCCGGCGTACGCCCAGACCTTGCCGGCCCCCTTCTCCCAGAACGTGTGGTCGTCGAAGACCGACGGCTCGACGCCGAAGCGATCGTGCCACCACTCCAGGACGGCCTCGCGGGTGGGTCGCCCGGCGACCTCCCGATCGTCCGCGGTCGCCGGGAGTCGCTCGAACCGGTGAGGATCGTTCTCGCGACGATCGTCCGCCGATTCCTCCCGGTTTGCCGTCATGCGCCCACCTCCAGTTTCGCGACGAAGAACCCGCCCGTGTCGTTGTGGTGCGGGTAGATCCGGGCCGCGTTCCGGACGCTCGGGTCGAACGCTTCGTCGTCCCACTCCGTCACCCCGGGGGCGTGCTCGAGCCCGTCGGGCAGGCCGGGGTCGACGACCCGACAGTCCTCCTCGGCGAGGACGTGATCGAGGACCGCCTCGTTCTCCTCGGGCGCGAAGGTGCACGTCGAGTAGACCACGACGCCGCCCTCGCGGGTGGCCTGGACGGCCCGCCGGAGGATGCCCTTCTGGATCCCCGCGACCGAGGAGAGGTACCCCTCGCTCCAGTCGTCGAGCGCGTCCGGGTTCTTCCGGATCGTCCCCTCGCAGGAGCAGGGGGCGTCCACGAGCGCCCGGTCGAACTCGTCGAAGGACAACGGCTCCATCGAGAAGTTGCGGGCGTCGCGGTTCGTGACGACGGTATTCGTGACGCCCAGGCGCTCGGCGTTGAACCGCAGGCTGGAGAGTCGCCCGAGGTCGTTGTCGTTCGCGACGAGCGTCCCCCGGTCGTCCATGGCGGCCGCGATCTGCGTCGCCTTGCTCCCCGGCGCGGCAGCGGCGTCCCAGACGCGCTCGCCGGGTTGCGGGTCGAGCACGATCGGCGGGATCGCCGAGACCTCCTCCTGGCCGTGCACCCACCCGTGGAAGGAGGGCCACGTGTTGCCCGGGGTACCGGTGTCGAGGACGAACACGAGGTCGGACCAGTCGGGGCGCTCGTAGGCGACGCCCTCGCGGTCGAGGGCCGCCGCGACCGTTCCGGGATCGGCCTTGATCGTGTTGACCCGGACCGCCGCCGGCAGCGGGCGTCGACAGGCCTCGCGGAAGGCCCCGTAGTCGTCGACGATCGGCCGATACCGCTCCAGTGGATCCATCGCCATGGCCTACCGGCCCGACCGGTTTCCCGTTTTCGAGTCGGGCCCGGGGCGATCGCGTCCGCCCGTTTCCCCGCGCAGCCCTCGCCCGAACCGGAAGAGATTGAAGGCTGGTTCCCGACCGGATCCGTATGGACGAGCGTCGCGATCCCGATCGGGACCGACCCTCGGACCGTCGGTCCGTCGGCAGACGGTCCCTCCTCGGGAGCGTCGGCGGCCTCGCGCTCGCGGCGCTGGCCGGCTGCACGACCACCGAGAAACCGAAGGGGACCCTCATCGAGGGGGACGGGACCGGCGACGGCGGCGTCGACGCGACGACCGTCCCCGGGACGCCGACGCCCGACGAGATCTTCACGCTCTCGGACACGAGTTTCGGGCCGAACGACGAGGGGTACATCACCTACGCCGCGACGGTCGAGAACACGAGCGACGAGCGGTGGGCCGCGACGCTGCACGCGAGGCTCGATCTCGGCAGGCCGGTCACGCCGGAGGGCGACGGGGAATCGGCGACGCCGACGCCCCTGACCCCCCGCGAGATCGACCTGACGGAACGGGTCGACCTCGGGCCCGGTGAGACGCAGGACGTGACCATGACCTTCGACGTGACGGAAACGGCCTACTTCCAGGGATACCGGTCCGCGTCGTTCGGGCTCTCCTGGTCCGACCTTTCGCGACCCTGATCGGTACCGGGCCCCGCGCTGCCGGGGATCACCGACGCCGACGCGCCACCCGTTCCTCCGCCGTCTCCCCGCTGACGACCTCGTACAGGAGCGCCCGGCCACCGTCGGACTTCGGTCGGAGGATCCGGCCCAGTCGCTGCGTGAACTCGCGCTCGCTGCCGCTGCCCGACAGGACGACCGCCACGTTGGCGTCCGGGACGTCGATCCCCTCGTCGAGGACGTTCGAGGTGACGACCCGGGAGTACCGCCCGTCGCGGAACCGGTCGAGGATCTCGCGCCGCTCGGCCGCCGGCGTCCGGTGGGTGATCGCGGGGAGGAGAAAGCGCTCCGCCACGTCGTACGCGAGGTCGTTGAAGGCGGTGAAGACGATGATCCGGTCGTCGCGATGGCGGTCGAGGATCGTCTCCAGGGCGTCGATCTTCGCCTCGCCCCCCATCATGATCTCGCGGGCCCGCTGCTTGGCGAGGAGGGCCTCGCGGGCCGCCGGGTCGTTGCCGGAGCGCTTGACCAGCTCCTGGTAGTCGCTCCCCGAGCGCAACTCGACGTTCGACCGCGCGAGGTAGTCGGTGAACGTCCCCTGGTGCTCCTCGTAGGCCTCGCGCTCCTCGGGCGTGAGCGAGACCTCGATCCGCTTGACGTCGTAGGGTGCGAGGTGCTCGCCTGCGAGCTCGTCGGCGTCGACCGCGTGGACGAGCGGCCCGATCAGGTCCGCGATCACATCGTGGGCGCCGTCCGGCCGCTCGAAGGTCGCCGTCAGTCCCATCCGGTCGGGCGCGGCGAGGAGGCGGGCGATCTCCCGGTAGCCTTCCCCGCCGAGGTGGTGGGCCTCGTCGAAGACGACGAACCCGAAGGCGTCGCCGACGTCGTCGGCCTTCAGGTACGCCGAGTCGTAGGTCGAGACCGTGACGGGGGCCCGCCGCTGCTCGCCGCCGCCGAACTGTCCGACCTCGACGACGTCGCCGAACTCGATCTCGAGTTCCCGGCGCCACTGCTCGAGCAGGTCGATGGTGGGCACGACGACGAGCGTCGGGGTCGCGAGGCGCTCGATCGCCGCGATCGCGACGACGGTCTTCCCGCTCCCGGTCGGCATCTCGAGGACGCCCCGCCGGCCGGCGTCGAGCCAGTCGTCGAGCGCCTCCCGCTGGTAGGCGCGGAGTTCGTAGCTCGATTCGAGGCCGTCGATCGCGGGGGCCGAGAGGACCCGGTCGTCGTACTCGACGCCCCGCTCGTCGAGCGCGGCCCGGAGTTCGCGGTACCGGAAGGCCGGTGAGCGATAGGTTTCGGTCCGGGAGTCGAACGTGACTCCATCGACGGCGTCGAGGTCGGCCCCTTCGACGGCGTCGCGGTCGGGACCGTCCCCCTCGGGATCGATCCGAACGGTCCCGTCCTCGTAGGTGAGCGTGACGGCCACGGTCGAACGGAGGGCCGAACGCGGCATAAACCCTTCACGTCGGCCCGTCACGCCCCCGGTCTCGGTCCGTCGCGGCCGGCCGCCCGGTATCTGAACGCTTTTATTCGCCGACCGGCTTGCTCCCCGTAATGGCTGACAACGAGGGCACTGATTCTTCGGTCGACGCGGAGACGAGCGGTGACCCCGGGGATCCAGATCCCGACGCCGACGCCGACGCGGCTGCCGCCGGGGACGGCGCTACCGGGACGCCCTCGGCGGTCGAGGACGGGAAGGACGGGACGACCACGGACCCCGACGAGGCTGGGACGGAGGCCAGCGAGGCGGCCGAGGACGAGGCGCGCGACGCGGTCGGGGTCGGTTCGGCTGTCGAGGACGAGGACGAACTGGTCGAGCGCGTCGTCGAGCACGACGAGGAACTGGGCGAAACGGTCGAGGCCGTCGTCGACCGGGCGAGTGATCTCGAGGCGCGAGTGGCCGACCTGGAGGCGGAGAACGAGGACCTCCGGGCGACGGTGGACGACCTCGAGGGGACGGTCGAGGCGAAGGACGAGGAGATCGACGACCTGACGTCGCGACTCAAGCGCAAACAGGCCGACTTCCAGAACTACAAGAAGCGCGCGAAAAAGCGCCAGGAGCAGATCAAGGAGCGGGCGGCCGAGGACCTCGTCGAACGACTCGTCGACGTCCGGAACGACCTCGTCCGGGCGATCGAGTCGGACCACGAGGACGTCGAGAGCCTCCGGGGCGGCGTCGAAATGATCCTGCGGGAGTTCGATCGAATCCTCGACGACGAGGACGTCGAGGAGATCGCGCCCGACCCCGGCGACGAGGTGGATCCCCAGCGCCACGAGGTGATGATGCGGGTCGACAGCGACCGTCCCGAGGGCGCCATCGACGACGTCTACGACGCGGGGTACGAGATGGCCGGAAAGGTTCTGCAACCGGCCCGGGTCACCGTGAGCAACGGCGCGGAATACGAACCGGAGGCGGAAGCTGACGCCGAGACGGTGGACGACGAGTCTGTCGAAGACGAAACGGGGAACGACGACCGCGAGGAGACGACCGGCGACGACGATGGGAACGGCGACCATCACGGCGACGACGGCGAGGCGACGGCAGCGGACGACGAGGGCACCGTGGAGGACGCCGCCGAGGACCGCGACGGGGAGGAATCCTCGGCGTGAAATTCGGGATCGTGGTCGCACGGTTCGTCGTTTCGCGGTTCGCCGTCACTATCCCGTCTAGCAAGGTTTAAACAAGGCAGCGGGCAAGTAAACCGCAAGATGGCGAGCAACAAGATTCTTGGAATCGATCTCGGAACGACGAACAGCGCGTTCGCCGTGATGGAGGGTGGCGACCCCGAGATCATCGTCAACGCCGAGGGCGACCGGACCACGCCCTCGGTGGTTGCGTTCGAGGACGACGGGGAACGACTGGTCGGCAAACCGGCGAAGAACCAGGCGGTGCAGAACCCCGAGCGGACGGTACAGTCGATCAAGCGCCACATGGGCGAGGAGGACTACGCCGTCGAGATCGAGGACGAGGAGTACACGCCCGAGCAGATCTCGGCGATGATCCTCCAGAAGATCAAGCGGGACGCGGAGGAGTACCTCGGCGACGAGGTCGAGAAGGCCGTCATCACGGTCCCGGCGTACTTCTCCGACCGCCAGCGCCAGGCCACAAAGGACGCCGGCGAGATCGCCGGCTTCGAGGTCGAACGCATCATCAACGAACCGACCGCGGCCTCGATGGCCTACGGGATCGACGACGACCAGGACCAGACCGTCCTGGTGTTCGACCTGGGCGGGGGTACCTTCGACGTCTCTATTCTCGACATCGGCGGGGGCGTCTACGAGGTCGTCGCCACCAACGGGGACAACGAACTCGGCGGCGACGACTGGGACCGCGCGATCATCGACTGGCTCGCCGACGACTTCGAGGACGAACACGGCATCGACCTCCGCGACGACCGCCAGGCGCTCCAGCGGCTGAAGGACGCCGCCGAGGAGGCCAAGGTCGAACTCTCCTCGCGCAAGGAGACCGAGATCAACCTGCCGTTCATCACCGCGACCGACGACGGCCCGATCCACCTCGAGGAGTCGCTCACGCGGGCGAAGTTCGAGTCGCTGACCCGGGACCTCCTGGGCCGCGTCGAGGAGCCGACCGAGATCGCCCTCGACGACGCCGGCCTCTCGAAGGCGGACATCGACGAGGTCCTGCTCGTGGGCGGGTCGACCCGGATGCCGATGGTCCAGGACAAGGTCGAGGAGCTCACCGGCAAGGAGCCCAAGAAGAACGTCAACCCGGACGAGGCCGTCGCGCTCGGCGCCGCGATCCAGGGCGGCGTCCTCGGCGGCGAGGTCGACGACATCGTCCTGCTGGACGTCACGCCACTCTCGCTGGGCGTCGAGGTCAAGGGCGGCCTGTTCGAGCGCCTCATCGAGAAGAACACGACGATCCCCACCGAGGAGTCGAAGATCTTCACGACCGCGGCGGACAACCAGACCTCGGTCCAGATCCGCGTCTTCCAGGGCGAGCGCGAGATCGCCAACGAGAACGAACTGCTGGGCGAGTTCCAGCTCACCGGCATCCCGCCGGCGCCGGCCGGGACGCCCCAGATCGAGGTCACGTTCAGCATCGACGAGAACGGCATCGTCAACGTCTCCGCCGAGGACAAGGGGTCCGGCAACGAGGAGTCGATCACGATCGAGGGCGGCGCGGGCCTCTCGGACGACCAGATCGAGCAGATGAAAGAGGAGGCGGAGGAGCACGCCGAGGAGGACCAGAAGCGCCGCGAGCGCATCGAGGCGCGCAACGCCGCCGAGTCGACCCTCAATCGCGCCGAGACCCTGCTCGAGGAGAACGAGGACGAGCTCGAGGAGGACCTGGTCTCGGACATCGAGGCCGCGATGGACGACCTCGAGGCGGTCGTCGAGGACGAGGACGCCACGAAGGAGGAACTCGAGGACGCCACCGAGACCCTCACCGAGGAACTCCAGGAGATCGGCAAGCAGATGTACCAGGAGCAGGCCGCCGCCGGCCAGGGTGCCGCTGGTGCCGGCGCTGCCGGTGCTGGTGCCGGTGCCGGTCCCGGTGGCGCTGCTGGCGCCGGTCCGAACCCCGGTCCGGGCGGCGCGGCCGGTGCCGGCGGTGCCGGGGACGAAGGCGACGAGGAGTACGTCGACGCCGACTTCGAGGACGTCGACGAAAGCGACGACGACGAGTAACGCGAGTCGAGTCGCTTTCGTCGGCTCGATAGACGAACGACGTGAGTCTATCGGCGTCTGAAAAAGCGAACGGAGTGAGCTTTTTCAGTGGAACGAGGACTGAAAGGACGAGGTCGAGTCCTCGGCTCGGAAGTCGTGCGCAAGCGCAGCGAGCACGTCTTCCGGTGGATGAAAAAGCGAACGGAGTGAACTTTTTCAGTTGGATGAATGCGACGACGACGAGTAACGCGAGTCGAGTCGCTTTCGTCGGCTCGATAGACGAACGACGTGAGTCTATCGGCGTCTGGAGAAACGAACGGAGTGAGCTTTTTCAGTATGACGAAGGTCCGGACGAGGAAGACGACGAGTAATCCGGACCGGTAGCCTCGCCGAAACGGCCGGTACGCGCGACCCGTTCTGTTCAAGTGTCTCAATCCTGTACCCCTTGGTAAGATGAGCGAGGATTTCTACGACGTCCTCGGCGTGAGCCGGGACGCCTCCACCGAGGAGATCAGGGAGGCGTACCGGAAGAAGGCCGCCGAGTACCATCCGGACGTGAGCGACGATCCGGACGCCGAGGAGAAGTTCAAGCGGATCAAGAAGGCAAAGGAGGTCCTGACCGACGACGAGAAGCGCCAGGCCTACGACCGGCTGGGCCACGACCGGTTCGTCCAGGCCGAGAAGCACGGGGGATTCGACGAAGGGGCCGGGGCGGCCGGTGCCGGCCACGCCGGCGCTCAGGGCAACCCGTTCGGCGGCGGCGGGCCGTTCGGCGGCGACATGGGGGACATCTTCGAGGAGTTCTTCGGCGGGATGGGGGGCCGCGGTCGCCGCCGCGAACGCCCGCGGAAGGGCCAGGACCTCCGCACCGAACTCGAACTCGACCTGGAGGAAGTCTATCGGGGCGTCGAGAAGGAGGTCACCGTCACCCGTCCGGAGACGTGTCCGGAGTGTGGCGGGTCGGGCCACCCGCCGGGCGCCGACGTGCGGACCTGTCCCGAGTGTAACGGTCGCGGGCAGGTCACGCAGGTCCAGCGCACGCCGTTCGGCCGCGTCCAGCAGACCGGGACCTGCCCCCGGTGTGAGGGCGAGGGCGAACTCTACGCGGAAACCTGCCGGAACTGCAACGGGGACGGGATCGTCCGGAACCGGGCCACGCTCACGGTCGAGATCCCGGCCGGCATCGACGACGGTCAGACCCTCCGGATGGAGGGCGAGGGCGCGCCCGGCGAGAACGGCGGCCGACACGGCGACCTCCTGATCGACATCTCGATCCGCGAACCCGGGGACGTCGAGCGCGATGGCGACGACCTCCACTACCGCGTCCCGGTCTCGTTTCCCCAGGCGACCTTCGGCGACGCCGTCGAGTTCGAGCTGTTCGGCGAGACCTACGAGGTCGAGGTGCCGTCGGGCACCCAGAGCGGCGAGACGATCCGCCTCGACGGCGAGGGCATGCCCCGGCTCCGCCGGCGCGGCCGGGGCGACCTCGTCGTTCACGTCCAGGTGGTCACGCCGGATCCCTCCTCGCTCGACGAGGACCAGCGCGAGGCGCTCGAGCGCTTCGCCGAGGCGGGCGGCGAGGAGATCGACCTCAACGAGGGGTTCTGGCAGCGCGTCAGGAGTTCGTTCTGACGGCGCTTTTCACACGAGTTCGGGCAGGGCGGCCAGCGTCTCGATCTCGTACTCCGGATCGGGTTCGAGGTCGTAGTTCGCCCGGTGCGGTCGTCGAACGAAGGCGGCGTCGACGCCGGCGCGGTGGGCCGCCTCGACGTCCGATTCGCTGTCGCCGACGAACAGCGCGGTTTCGGCGTCGAGGTCCCCGACGGCGCGCTCGAGGTAGTACGGATCGGGTTTCTTCCGCCGGAGCCCCTCGAGACCGGGTTCCCGACCGTAGGCCGTCTCGAAGGTGCCGTCGAACTCGAAGTACTCCAGGATGAAGTCGATGGTGGATTGCTGGTTGGCGCTGACGACCCCCTTCGGGTGGTCCAGGCGGTCGAGCACGTCAAGATCGTCGTAGAGGGGTTTGTGCCCGGCCCTGATCGCCTCGCGCTGGACCTCCGAGGAGCGCCGGTCGCGCTCGCGCCAGAACGCGTCGGGGTCGAGGTCGTAGGCGTCGCACACCTCCCGGACCGCGTCGACGGTGACGTGAATCGCCATACTCTCCACGTGTTCGTCGGCGGGCGAGACGACGTCGAACGACCCGAAGGTGCGCCGGACGCCCTCCTCGAGGGTTTCGCGGTCGGCCGGTTCGAGCAGTACGCCGTCGACGTCGAAGACGATCGCGTCGTAGCTCATCGGCCTCCACCGCCGTTTCCGGCGCTGCCGGCGCTCCCCTTGCGCTCGATCCGGTCCTCGTACTTCGCCAGGGCGGTCTCCAGCGCAGCGTCGGCCTCGACGTCGACCGCCTCGGCGAGCGCGAGCAGCGCGAACAGGGCGTCGCCGACCTCGTCCTCGGCGACGGCGACCGCGTCCGGATCGGTCCCGTAGTCCGTCGACTCGTTGATCTCCTTGCCGAGTTCGCCGAGTTCCGACGCGAGATCCAGGAGCCGGTAGGCGGGCGGTGCCTCCAGGTCCTTCTCCGCGACGAAGGCGGCGACGCGGTCCTGGGCGTCCATGGGTGTCGATACTGCCGCGGCCGTCCGGATTACGGTTTCGGACTCCGCCGACGGTGCCGCACCGAACGCGCCAGTGGCTCCCCGGCGTCGTCGAGCTTCGACCGAAAAAACGCGATCCGCCCGTTTCCTTTCGGGTTCGTTCACTCGCGAGTGTGGAGGAAGTAGCCGGCGTACGCACCCAGGACGAGCGCGACCGCGCCGGCGAGGACGTTGCTGAACATCGGGTCCCCCTCGGCGATCGGGCCCGACAGCACGAACGGCGTCACGAGGATCCAGAGGCCGGCCAGCGCGGCGATCCAGCCGCCCCACTCGCCCCCGGAGTTGCGCGGCGTCTCCGCCAGCGATCGGACGGCGTACGCGCCGTAGGCGCCCAGTACCAGGATCACGAGGCCCCCGACGACGTTGCTCCACATCGGGGTTCCCTCGGCGATCGGTCCCGACAGCACGAACGGCGACACCACCACCCACAGCCCGACCAGCCCGGCGAGCCAGCTCGCCCACTTCGCGAGCGATCCGGATTCAGCCGTGACTGTCGATGGCTGTTCGGTTGCCATGGTTGCCCCCTCCAATGGGGAACTAGACTGATTGGGATATTTATGTTTAACGCCGGTCGGTCCGTGATTGGGAGTCCGTTTGAAGTCGACTGTTCTGCCGGAAGCAACACCTTTCGTTTCAGCCGACCAAGGGGTGGTATGGCGACCGAAACGTCCATCGGCGAGTCGTTCCGGGGCATCATCGAGGCGGTCCGCGACCACGCGGGCGTCGAAACGGCCTTCGGCGAACCGATCGAGCGCGAGGGGCGGACCGTCGTCCCGGTGGCCCGCGTGGCGTATGGGTTCGGTGGCGGCTTCGGCGAGGGCGACGAGGTGACGGACGACGAGGAGGGGACGGTCGAATCCGGGGGCTCCGGCGGCGGTGGAGGTGGCGGGGCGGTGACCCGGCCCCTGGGTGTCATCGAGGTCACCGACCACGAAACGCGGTTCGTCCCGCTCGGCGACCGGCGGCGCTCGCTGGTCGTGGCCGGCGTGGCGTTCGTTTTCGGACTGCTGCTCGGTCGATCGCTGGCCCGGGGCGAGTAGCGACCCTTTTGGGCGTCCCGGCCGCATTTCGGCACATGCACTCGTTCGCGGACCTCGCCGGTCGCGATCGGCGGGGTGAGGCGATCGCCTGTCGCGTCGGCGCGGACTCGCAGGTCTACACCTACGACCGGTTCTGTACGACGGCCTGGAAGACGGCCCACGTCCTCCGACGACTGGGCGTCCACGGGGAGTCGGTCGTGGGCGTGGTGCCGGCGTCCGACCCGAAGGCGCTCCTCGCGGTGGTGGGATCGGGGCTGCTCGGCGCCACGGCGCGACTCGATCCACCCCGCGAGTTCGACGGCCGCGCCCTCGTCGCGCCCGTGACTGACGTGGGCGACTACGCCCTGCCCCCGGGCGGCCAGCGCGTCGGGTACGGCGGCGATCCCGAGGACCCGACCGTGGCTCACTTCGAGGAGCAGGTCTGGGGCGAGAACCCCGTCCTCCCGCCGGAAGCGCCGGGGCCCGAGGCCAGGGCGGTGATCGACGACGTCGGGGAGGTGACTCAGGGCGACCTGCTCGATGCGGCTCTCGCGGTCGCGGACCGCGACGGGATCCACGAAGAAACGACGGTCGCGCTCCGCGCGTCGCTCTCGGACGCGCGGGCGCTCGCCGGGGCGTTCGTTCCGCTGGTCGCCGGCGGGACGCTGGTGTTTGTCGCCGGTGACGGTCCACCCGGAGCCGACGCCGACGTCTCGATCGGCGACGGCCCGGAGGAACGAGCCGTTCCGATCGAATCGATCCCGGTCTGACCCGCAAGCCGGATCTCACCGGGCGTCCCGGATCGCCTCGAGCGCCTCGGGGTTCTCCATCGAGGAGAGGTCGCCCAGGGTCTCGCCGCGGTGGGCCGCCTCGATGGCTCGGCGGATGATCTTGCCGGACTGGGTCTTGGGGAACTCGTCGACGAACAGCACCTCGCGCGGGCGGAAGGGTTTGCCGAGTTCCTCGCCGACCTGCTCGCGGAGTTCCTCGCGGAGGTCCTCGGACTCCTCGGCGTCGGGTTCGAGGATGACGTAGGCGACGACCGCGGTGCCCGTGGTGTCGTCCTCGGCCCCGACCGCGGCGGCCGCGTTCACCGCGGGATGCTCGATGAGTGCGCCCTCGACCTCGGCGGGGCCGACCTTGCGCCCGGCGACGTTGAGCGCGTCGTCGGCGCGGCCGTGCAGGAACCAGAGGCCGTCCGCGTCGACCTGCGCCCAGTCGCCGTGGTCCCACAGGTCGTCCCAGGTCGACCAGTACTCCTCGAGGTACCGTTCGTCGCCGGACCAGAGGGACTTGGTCATCGACGGACAGGAGTCGCGGGCCACGAGATACCCGCGCTCGTGGTCTTCTTTGACCGAGTTGCCCTCACGATCCACCACGTCGATGTCCATCCCCAGTCCCGGCCCGCCGAGCGTGGTGGGCTTGAGCGGCTGGATCGGCATCGGCATCAGGAAGCAGCCACAGATCTCGGTCCCGCCGGAGATGTTGATGATCGGCGCCTCGCCGTTGCCCACGTGCTCGTAGAACCACTTCCAGGACTCGGGGTCCCAGGGTTCGCCGGTCGACCCGAGCAGGCGCAACGACGAGAGGTCGTGACCCTCGACCCATTCGTCCCCGTGTTTCCGAAGTGCGCGGATCGCGGTCGGGGAGACGCCGAACTGGGTGATCCCGTGACGGTCGATCATCTCCCAGTAGCGGTCGGGTTGGGGATGGTCGGGCGCGCCCTCGTACATGAAGATCGTCCCCCCGAAGTGGTGGTTGCCGATCAGGGTCCAGGGCCCCATCATCCAGCCGATGTCCGACACCCAGAAGAACCGGTCCGCCGGTTTCTGGTCGAAGCCGAAGTGGATCTCCTTGGCGGTCTGGGTCAGGACGCCGGCGTGGGTGTGGACGATCCCCTTCGGCTTCCCCGTCGTTCCCGAGGAGTACAGCAGCATCGACTCCTGGTCGGCCGGGAGTTCCTTCGTCTCGTACGCGTGTTCCTGCGTAGCGACGGCCTCGTTCCAGGGCTCGTCGCGGCCGTCGTTCCACGGTATCGTCCGGTCCCCGACGTGTCCCAGTCGGTCGTAGACGATCGTGTGCTCGACGTGCCCGGCGTCGTCGATGGCCTCGTCGGCGGTTTCCTTGAGCAGGATCTCGTCGCCCCGCCGGTAGAACCCGTCACCGGTGAACAGGACCGACGGCTCGGCGTCGCGGATGCGGGTGGCGCTGGCGTCGACGCCGAACCCCGAGAAGATCGGCACCGCGATCGCGCCGACCTTGAACGCGCCGTAGAGGATCGCGATGACCTCGGGCACCATGGGCATGTAGAGCCCGACGGTGTCGCCGGTGCCGACGCCCCGCTCCTCCAGGGCGTTGGCTACCTGATTCGCCTGCCGGTGGAGTTCGTGGAAGGTCACCTCGCGCACCTCGCCCGGTTCCCCCTCCCAGATGCAGGCGACCTTGTTGCGCCGTTCCTCGCCGGGCGCGGCGTGGCGGTCGAGGACGTTGTGGGCGACGTTGATCGTCCCGCCGACGTACCAGTCGGTGAACTGCGGGCCGTCGGTGTCGTCACGGACGGCGTCGTAGTCCTCGTAGAACTCGACGTCGAGGTAGTCCGTGATCTCGTCCCAGAACCAGTCCACCCCGGACGCCTCGACGCCCTCCAGGTCTCCCGTCGTCCGTTCGATCAACGCCTCGTAGTCGTCGATCCCGTACTCCTGCATGAACCGGTAGACGTTCGTCGACTCGGCGAACGCCCGGTCGGGTTCGTGGACGACGTCGTCCACTTCCGAGAGTGAAACCATGGTCGTCTTTCACATTTGGCAGGGGGGGCAAAAAGGTATCTCGCGAACCCGACCGTAACGGACGTGGCCGGGGACTCCCGTCGGGGGGACTCGACTCTCGGTCGCTCATTCGCCGCCGTCGCCGCCGCCACCGCCGCCACCGCCGCCACCACCACCGTCGCCACCGTCACCGCCGCCG
>Ga0207797_1000370_pt1 | contig 34581 bp, 35 predicted proteins | sample PRCRCaboRojoPR_6_FD_187275 | JGI IMG/M metagenome (GOLD analysis project Ga0207797, IMG submission 187275) | Marine sediment microbial community from Cabo Rojo, Puerto Rico - PR CR 10% Liquid 1 (SPAdes) | ecosystem: Environmental > Aquatic > Marine > Coastal > Sediment | place: Cabo Rojo, Puerto... | reverse complement strand
GGCGGTCGGAACGCTCCGCCAACTGGGGGGCTGGACTGACCGAGCCTCCATTCCCTGCGTCGAAGGAGGTGGGTAGATAATGCCCTGTGGAGAGTATTTCACCAGCTACGAATCGCGGATGGGCCTGTTCCGGTGGCGAATCCAGCGCGTCGTTCTCGTCCTTGGACTCCCGATCCCGTTCCTGCTCCCGTTGGTGACCGGCGGCGGGACGCTCTCACTCCTCTCACAGATCTACGTCTTCGCCATTGCGGTGTTAGGGCTCAATGTGATCCTCGGGTATGCCGGTCAAATCGTCCTCGCCCAAGGGGCGTTCATGGCGATCGGTGCGTATACCGCGTACCGGATCCTGTCGATGGGGATCGGGTTGATCCCCGCGATCCTCGCCGGTGGGGTCGTCGCCGCAGCGGTGTCGGTAGTGTTCGGCCTGCCCGCGTTCCGTGTAAAAGGGTTTTACATCGCCATCTCGACCTTGGCGCTCCAATTCATCACCGAGTGGTTCTTCAATAATCCTCGAGCGGAGTTCATTTTCGGCGCGAGTCAACAGACCCTCCCCGGGGACATCAGCCTCCTCATAGGGGTGGTTGAAATCGGTCGCAACGTCACCTTCCCCGGCGGACTGATGATAAGCGGGGATGAATTCACCTACCTATTCACCCTCGTGTCAATGCTCACCTTCGCGCTGTTATCGTTGAATCTCTCTCGGACCGGGATCGGCCGCACCTTTCGGGCGGTCCACGAAAACGATCTCGCCGCGGCGGTGCTGGGCGTGAACGTCTTCAAAAACAAACTCCTCGCGTTCGCCATCGGGGGGTTCATGATCGGTGTCTCTGGCGGCCTCTATGGCTTTTGGCTCGAGTTCATCAGCCCTGATTTCTTCACGATTAACCTCACGCTCGAACACTACGTCATGTTGCTCTTCGGCGGCATCGGACACGTCTGGGGCGCCCTTCTCGGGACGGGTATCGTCCGACTCCTCAGAGATTTCCTCCGAGAATCCATTTCCGCGATCGATCCGACCGCGACCGCCTTGATCCCCGTCGTGTTCGGGATCATCATCATCGTCGTGCTTGCGGTCGAGCCGAAGGGCGTCCTCGCCGCCCTCGGTCAGATCAAGAGCTATCTGCGTAAATGGCCCTATGCCTATTAACCGGTGAGTTCTCGTAACCGTCAATGACGAGCGTGGATGATCGGACCGAACGGGTACGGGAGCTCTTCGAAATCCCGTTTCACCGGGCTCACGACATCACGATCGTCGAGGCCACGCGAGACAGTGCGGAAACGATGATCCCCTTCGATGAATCGCTCCTCGGTAATCCCGAAATCCCTGCGATCCATGGCGGCGTCATCAGTGCTCTCGCCGACCTGACCGGTGCTGTCCCCATGGTCGCCGCGGTGGACACCTATACTCCGACCGTTGATCTCCGAGTGGACTATCTCACCCATGCCGGGAAGGCACCTCTTCGGGGCGAGTCATCGGTCCGGCGTCGGGGTGGATCGATCGGGGTGGCCGACATCGAGATCCGATCGGCCGGACAACGATGTGCGGTCGCCAAGGGCGTCTACAAACTGGATCTCTGAAGGACGTTGGACCGGTCTCTCGGTGCGGAAATGGGGGTTCCCGAGCTCCGCCTCACTTTTATGCGCCAGCCAGTCGAGGTTCCGCCATGTACAGCGACAGTACGCTCGAGGCGATCCGAAGTCAACTGGATCGCGCGAAGGAGTTCACCCTCTATCAGGAACACCTCGGGGAGGCCTCCACGTCGACGATTGAATCATGGGAGGACTTCCGTGAGGTTCCCTTTTTAGAGGAGGACGACCTCCACGACGATTTCGACCAGCACGGTCCCGAGGGTTCGCTCTACGATGGGGCGGCGATGCTGTCGTTTACCCCGCTCGGTGAGGATCTGGCTCCGGTCTTCGATACCCGGCGTGATCTCGAATACCAGGCGGAGGTGAACGCTCAAGCTTTTCAGCGAGCAGGGATCGAAGCCGGAGATCGAGTGCTCAACACGTTTGGATATCACACCTTCGGAACCGGGATTATCATCCACCGGGGGCTGGAAGAACTCGGCGCCGAGGTGATTCCGGCCGGGCCTGGGGATTCCGAGCAGGTGGCAGCAACGATCGAGACGTTCGACGTCGATGGCCTGGTGGGCAATCCGAGCTTCGCGCTGAAGATCGCAGAGGCGGGCGGCAGCGTCGACCGATTCGTGGCGGCTGGTGAACCCTTTACCTCGGTCCCGGGGTATCGGCAACAGGTCAAAGACGCCCTCGGGGCCGTGACGGCGTGTGATTACTTCGGCACGCGACAGATCCTCCCGGTCGCCGCCGAAACGGTCGAAGAGTCCGGGTTGGTGGTGCTGGATGATTATGCGATCGTCGAGATTATCGATCCTGACACGGACGAGGTATTGGGCAGCGGTGAGCGGGGCGAGGTCGTCGTTACGCACGTTCACAAAGAGGCCGTCCCCCTGATTCGATACCGGACTGGCGACCTGGCTGAACTCGACCAACGGGGCGAATCGATCGTCATGCCGGATGGCGTGATCGGACGAACCGATGAACGGCTCAAGGTAAAGGGGGTGAAGATCTATCCGGAGAGTCTCGGGACCGTTCTCGCGGCCTTCGACGGCCTTTCTGGCGAATATCGGATCGAAGTCACCCAGCCGGCGACGACCGATCATATGACCCTGATCGTCGAAGGCGAGGTCGATATCGACCAGTTACGGAGCGCCGTCACGACCCGGCTCCTTATCGAACCCGACGAGATTCGCGCTGTCGACGAGCTTTCCGAGCCGGGCGTCGTGGATGACCGGTACGAGTAATTGGTCGAAAGCAATCTGAATATCTGAGTCGGCCCTTTCGGTCCCGGCCATTGCCCGTTGCCTGGTCACGAAAGCCAAGCCGCGGTGAGACCCGTGGTATCTGAAAGTATATCGAGGAGGGCCAAGAGACGGGTGACCGCCGCGTTCGACGCCACGGCTTGACTACACGAGCCACCCCGGCCGATTAATACCGAACCTGTTGTACCGTCGGCCATGAGCGCATTCCCGGAAACGCCGCCGAGCACGGAGCTGTTCGCTTCGGATCTCTTTACGGATCAGGTGGCACTCGTCACCGGCGGGGGCACTGGCATCGGCCGGGCCGTCGCGGTCGGGTTCGCCGACCACGGTGCCGACGTCGCGATCGCGAGCCGCGAGATGGACCACCTCGAGCCGGTCGCCCACGAGATCGAGGATCGCGGGGTCGAGGCGTGTGCGACGACCGTCGACATCCGGGATCGCGAACGGGTGGATGCGATGACCGAGACGGTCCTCGACGAGTTGGGGCGGATCGACATCCTCGTGAACAACGCCGGGGCGAACTTCCTCTCGCCGGCCGAGTCGCTCACGGCGAACGGCTGGCGGGCCGTGGTCGGGACGATCCTCGATGGGACCGCCTATTGCACCTTCAGCGTCGGCGAGCACATGATCGACCGCGAGGGCGGAGGAACGATTCTGGCCATGGGTGCGACCAATAGCGAGCGGGGGGCACCGTTTCACGCCCACTCGGGTGCGGGGAAGGCCGGCGTGCACAACCTCATGCAGACGGTGGCGAGCGAGTGGGCCCCCCATGGCATCCGAGCGAACACCGTCGCCCCCGGAATCGTCGAGACCGCGGGGCTCGCCGAGGCGATGGGGGGCGGTCTCCCGGACGAACTCCTCGTCGACATCCCGGCGGATCGCTTCGGGACGCCTGCCGATTGCGTGGCGACGACTCTCTTTCTCGCCAGCCCGGCCGCCGCGTACGTGACTGGCGGGTACTTCCCGGTCGATGGCGGGCAGCTGCTCGCCCCGGCGGCCGTCGATCGCTTGGGGTAGGAAAGGCTTTCCGCATCCATCGAAAACCGTGCAGTGATGGCAGGTGAGGAGGTCTTCGAGCCGGCGACGGACGTCCACGTCCACCTCATGCCAGATCGGCTCATTGCCGCGATCCGCCGGGTCCTCGGCGAGGAGGCCGGGTGGACGTTCGATCACCCCACGGACCGGGACGGTATCGAAGCGCTTCTCTCGGCGGCCGGGGTCGAGCGGTATTTCGCGCTCCCGTACGCCCACAAGCCGGAGATGTCGGCGGAGCTGAACCAGTGGGTCATCGATCGTGCGAACGAGTCCGAGATGGCCGTTCCCTTCGCCACCGTGCATCCGGAAGACGACGTCGGGAGGGTCGTCCGGACCGCCTTCGAATCGGGGGCCCGAGGGCTGAAATTTCAGTGCCCGGTTCAGCAGTGCGCCCCGGACGACGAGCGGCTGGGGCCGGCGTTCGAGCTTGCCGCCGAGTTCGACTACCCGATCCTGTTCCACGCCGGGACCGCCCCGATGTTCGATGACAGCCCATATGTCGGGGCCGAGCGATTCGCCTCGTTTCTCGAATCCTATCCCGAGGTCAGGGCTGCCTGTGCACACATGGGGACCTACGAGTGGGAAGCGTTCGTCGACCTCATCACCGAGCACGACAACGCCTTCCTCGACACGAGCTTCGCCATGTCGGCGGCGGCCGCGGCATCGATGCGATTTTCGCCGGAGGAGATCCCAGATCGCGTGTTCGAGGACCAGTCACCATCGATCATGTACGGCTCTGACCTCCCGAACCTCCCCCATGACTACGCGGACGAACGGACGCATCTGCTGTCGCGAGATCTCCCACCTCCGGTCTACGACGATCTCTTCAGACGAACTGCAGAACGGTTCCTGACGGGCGAGGCACCGGAACACTGATTGACGGCCGGGGGCGAGGCGGGACAATGCCCTCCAGACGCGCCCTGCTCGCCGGAGCCGCGGGACTCACCGCGGCCGGTGGCCTGGCCGAAACCATCCATCTCGGGCCGGTCACGGCCCCCGAACCCGCCCCAGATACCTGGCCGCAGGTTCGATATGGGCCGGCCAACACCGCCGGGAACCCAGATGCCGTTATCCCGGAGGAACCGACGATCGACTGGCAGGCGGTCGCGCTGCCGTCGAGCAACGATACGTGTGTCGTCATCGGTCCGGACACCGTCTATCTCGGCGGGGCGGGCGTCGCCGCCTTCCAGCGAGGCGATGGGTCCCGGCGGTGGCGGGTCGAGGCCCCCGGACACTTCCTCTCGCTCGTCGATGGGACGCTTTTCGGGGCGTCCCGGTCGACGCCACCAGGGGTCGATGCGGGAACGATCGGCCCGGTCGCGATCGAGGTGGCCGACGGATCGCTCCGGTGGCAGGCCGACGAGCAGAGGAGGATCTACCACCTTCTGGCTAGTGATGGAGCGGTCTACGTCGGCGACCACGGGCGGCTGCTCGCGTTCGATAGCAAGACTGGCCGCCGCCGGTGGTCGATCGCGCGCGGCTATGACGCCGAAACGTTCCCGATGGTTCACCGGGGAACGCTCTACGGAGGGCTCGAACGGCTGGTCAGGTTCGAGCCGAGAAGCCTGCTTGACCTGACCACGCTGTCGGGGCCGGCGATGCGGTGGGAGACAGACTATTTCGATGAGATGGGCCCACCGACGGCCGTCACCGACCGGATCGTCTTCGGAAGTTACCAGACCCACCCAACGAGGCGAGACCCGGCGTTGGTGGCGTTCGATACCGAGACTGGAGAGCAACGGTGGGGAGTGTTCGAACAAAAACCGGAAGACGAGTTCTTCCAAGTCTCCACACCGGCCGTCGTCGGTATCGACGGGTTCGTGGGGCTACGAGGGAGCGGGGACGATCATCGACGGTACGCCATCGCCAAGGTAACACTGACTGATGGGGTGGTGCGTTGGGAACGAGCGCTCGACCAGCGGGTCTGGCAGGTCGCCGCCGGGAAGGAGCGTGTGGTGATCGGGACGGCGGTCCCGCGAGACCACCCTGAGGCGCCCAAGGGGAGCGTCCGCGCCTACGACCGGGGCAATGGTCGGGAGCAGTGGCGGATTCCGACCGAGAGCCCGGTCGGCTCGCTCGCGCTGGTCGACGGGACCGTCTTCGCCTCGACGGTTCGGGGTGGATTACTCGCCCTGCGGTAGCCGAGTATCAGTCGCTATCGGAAAACCGCCGGGCACCCTCCCGGCCGGTTTCCAGGGCGTGAGTTCCCCACCACGACTCGATCGCAAGCCCACGATCAAGCGGGACGCCGAGCCCTTCGTAGACGGCCCGACGGTCGGTACGGACGGTTTTCTGCGGGAAATCGGCGATCGTCTCGGCCAACGACGTTGCTTCCGCTACCGATTTGCCTGGATCGACGACGCGGTTGACGAGCCCCCAGTCGTAGGCCTCATCCGCATCGACGGGCCGGCCGGTGAGGATCATCTCAAGGGCCCGCCCGAGCCCGATAATCCGCGGGAGCCGTTGCGTCCCACCGTCGACGAGCGGGACGCCGAACCGGCGTTCGAAACAGCCGAAGGTGGCGTCGTGGGCAGCCACCCGGAGGTCGCAGAAGACAGCCAGCTCGAGCCCCCCGGCAATGCAATGGCCCTCGATGGCGGCGACGGTTGGTTTGTCGGTCTCGTAGTGGGAGAAACCCATCGCCCCCTGTTCGCGTCCTTCGAGGGTGCCGGACTCACCGATCTCGTCGAGGTCGCCCCCGGCACAGAAATCTTCGCCGGCGCCCGTGACGACACCCACATCGACCTCGTCATCGTCATCGAGTCGTTCGAAGGCGGCCAGGAGTGCGTCGCCGGTCTCGCGGTCGATCGCGTTGCGGCGCTCGGGCCGGTCCAGGGTAATGAGGGCGACCGCTCCGTCTCGCTCGTAGCGGACGTTCGATCCCATGCCAACCCCGGCCACCGCCGGGACCGTAGGTCTACTCCTCGTCGGGCCGGACGCCCGCGAACGAACGTGGCGATTGACCGTCGCCCGCCCGGAAGGCCTCGGCCCGTTCGGTAAACTCATCGGAGGCCCATACGTTCGCGGTCAGCTCCCGAGTAACCTCCCGGTCGTGCATGGCGAGGTTGGTCCAGCCCTTCATGATCGATTTCATGACGCGATAGGCCTGTGGACTGGAATTATCGATGATCTCCGTCGCCAGGTCGGCCGCCACCGATTCGGCCGCGCCGGCCTCGACGGCACGGTTGATCATCCCCCACTCGACCGCCTCGCCGGCGTCGAGCAGCCGGCCAGTGAGCAAGAGCTCCCGGGCGCGTCTCGTACCGATCTCGAGGGGAAGCAGCTGCAGGCCACCACCGGCAGCCGTCGACCCGACGCCCACCTCGGGCTGGCCGAACCGTGCGGTGTCACCCGCGATGATGAGGTCACAGCCCATCACCAGCTCGTTCCCGCCGGCCACGCAGGTACCCTCGACGGCGGCGATCGTCGGCTTGCCCGTCTCGCGGAGGCGGTCGACGGTTTCGACGTAGGCCGTCAACCACCGATTGCCGGCATCGACGTCCAGCGAGGCGAGTTCATCGAGGTCCGCCCCCGCACAGAACGGCTCGTCGACCGAGCCGAGGACGATCGCGTCGATATCGGGATCGCGGTCGGCCGCGTCAATCGCCTCGCCGAGCTCGAGAACCACCGCCTCGGTCAGGACGTTGTGGGGCGGGTTGGCCAGCCGAATGTGGCTGATTCGGTCGTCGGTCGGATCGGTGTCGACCTCGAGGTGGTCTGGCATGTCTTCGACATCGGGAGGGGCGGGCATAACTTCCCGCCCGGGTTCCCCGGACCGATTACCCTTTTATTCGGGAGCCAGTCGATTCCGGCATGGAGCGCTTCGCCGAGGTCGACGACCAGTACGACCCGCATGCGGTTGAGGATCGGGTCTTCGCCCACTGGGACAACGTCGACGCCTACGAACGAACCAAGGCTCATCACGCCGACGACGAGCCGTATTTCTTCGTCGATGGCCCGCCGTACACGAGCGGTGCCGCCCACATGGGGACGACCTGGAACAAGACGTTGAAAGACGCCTATATCCGCTACCTACGGATGTGTGGCTACGACGTCAAGGACCGCCCGGGCTACGACATGCACGGCCTCCCGATCGAGACCAAAGTCGAAGAGCGCCTCGGCTTCGAGAACAAGAAGGACATCGAGGAGTTCGGTATCGAGGCGTTCATCGAGGAGTGCAAGGCGTTCGCCGACGAGCAGCTGGACGGGCTCCAGGAGGACTTCATCTCCTTCGGCGTCTGGATGGACTGGGACAACCCCTACAAGACGGTTCGGCCGGAGTATATGGAGGCGGCCTGGTGGGGGTTCAAGCGGGCCCACGAGCGGGGGCTGGTCGAACGCGGCAAGCGCTCCATCAGCCAGTGCCCCCGGTGTGAGACCGCGATCGCGAAGAACGAGGTCGAATACCACCAGGTCGAGGACCCCTCGATCTACGTGAAGTTCCCACTGGTCGAGCGCGAGGGGCATCTCGTTATCTGGACGACGACACCGTGGACCGTACCCGGGAACACGTTCGTCGCCGTCGACGAGGAGCTAACCTATGTCGGGGTCAGGGCGGAGAGGGACGGCGAGGCGGAGGTGCTCTACGTCGAGGAGTCACTCGTCGAGGAGGTCCTCAAGAAGGGGCGGTATCAGGACTACGAGGTGATCGAGGAGGTCACCGGGGAGGAGATGCTCGGCTGGAACTACGAGCATCCGCTGGATGCGGAAGTGCCGAATCACCCAACAGGCAACGGGGCGCTCGAAGTATATCACGCCGACTACGTCGAGGCGGACCGTACCGGTTTGGTCCACTCCGCCCCGGGCCATGGGGAGGAGGACTTCACCCGCGGGCAGGAACTCGGGTTCGAGCCCTTCTGTCCGGTCGGCGCCGACGGCGTCTATACCGACGAGGCCGGGACGTATGCCGGGTCGTTCGTCCGAGAGGCCAACGAGGCGATCATGGACGACCTCGAGGCCGCGGGCCTGATGCTGGCCCGGGAGACCTACACCCACGACTACGGCCAGTGCTGGCGGTGCGACACCGACATCATCCAGATCGTCACCGACCAGTGGTTCATCACGATCACCGACATCAAGGACGAACTCCTCGAGAACATCGAGGACTCCGACTGGTATCCACCGTGGGCCCGGGACAACCGGTTCCGGGATTTCGTCCAAGATGCCCCCGACTGGAACGTCTCCCGGCAGCGCTACTGGGGCATCCCGATCCCCATCTGGACCCCGGAGGGCGCCGATCCCGACGAGGTGGGTGACGACGTGATCGTCATCGGAACCCGGGACGAGCTCGCCGAGCGCGTCGATCAGGCGGTCGAGCCCGGCAAGGTCGACCTCCACAAGCCGACCGTCGACCCCCTCACCATCACCGAGGATGGGACCACCTACACGCGGGTGCCCGACGTGTTCGACGTCTGGCTCGACTCCTCTGTGGCGACGTGGGGAACGGTCGATTACCCCGAGCAGAACGAATCCTTCGAGGAGCTTTGGCCGGCGGACCTGATCATGGAGGCCCACGATCAGACCCGTGGCTGGTTCTGGTCGCAGCTCGGGATGGGGAGTGCCGCGCTCGGCGAGATTCCCTACGAGCGAGTGCTCATGCACGGCCACGCCCTCGACTCCGACGGCCGAAAGATGTCGAAATCGCTCGGTAACATCGTCGAGCCCTCGGAGGCGATCGACCGATTCGGCCGGGACGTCATGCGGACCTACCTGCTCTCGCATACTCCCCAGGGTGACGACCTCCGGTTTTCGTGGGAGGGGATGGAGGACATCCACCGCGATCTCAACATCCTCTGGAACGTATTCCGCTTCCCGCTGCCGTACATGCGGATGGACGGGTTCGATCCCGATGCTGTCTCGGTGGATGACCTGCCGCTCGAGCGCGAGGACCGGTGGGTACTTTCGAGATTGCAGGCGGTCAAACACGACATGACCGAGGCGTGGGAGGACTTCCGCCAGGACCGCGCCATCCAGGCGCTGCTTGAGTTCGTCGTGGAGGACGTCTCCCGGTATTACGTCCAGACCGTCCGCGAGCGGATGTGGGAGGAGGAGCAAAGTACGTCGAAGGACGCTGCCTACGCGACGCTCTACACCGTGATGGACGACATCGTGACCCTCCTCGCCCCGTTCGCCCCCTTCCTCAGCGAGGAGATCTACGGCAACCTCACCGGCGAGACCGACCATCCGACGGTCCATATGCGGGCCTGGCCGAGCGTCGAGGAGTCCCGCCGTGAGCCCGCCCTGGAGGATTCCATCGAGGTTATCCGCCGGATCGAGGAGGCCGGGTCCCATGCCCGACAACAAGCCGGCCGGAAGCTCCGGTGGCCGATCAGGCGGGTCGTGGTGGACGCCGAGGACGACGCCGTCATCCGTGCCGTCGAGGACCACGGCGACCTCCTGGCCGATCGGTTGAACGCCCGGGAGGTCGTGTTGGTCGAACCGGACGAGCGGTGGGAGGAGCTACGATTTTCGGCGGAGGCCGACATGAGCGTGCTCGGACCGGCGTTCGGCGACTTGGCCGATGACGTCATGGAGGCGCTCAACGAGGCGAGCATCGGGTCCCGCGACCTGGACGAGTTGGCAGCCGCCGTCGAATCGATCCTCGGCGAAGCCGTCGAGCTCACCGAGGAAATGGTGGGGTTCGTCGAGGACCTCCCGGTGGAGGTCAGCGGCGCCGAGTTCGAAGGCGGGACGATCTACGTCGACACGACGCTGACCGATGATATCGAGGCCGAAGGATACGCGCGAGAGGTCATCCGCCGGGTCCAGGAGATGCGGAAGGACCTCGACCTCGAGATGGACGAGACCATCCGCCTCGACGTAATGATCTACGACGAGCGGGTGGCCGAGCTCGTTCACGAGCACGAGGCGTTGATCAAGGAAGAGGTCCGAGCCGCCCACCTCGGGGACGTCGAGGACGGCTACGAGGCGGAGTGGGAGGTCGAAGGCGTCAAGATGCGGTTCGCGATCGAACCGCTGGCGGGTGCGACGGCCTGAAGCGATCGCTCTCTGTTCAGTCAGACAAAAACCGGGTTCAGCCGGTCAGGTCGGTTTCTCACCAGTCATCCGCTCGCCGCTCCGGGCACCGTAGAGCTGGTAGGCGAAGTACAGCTCGTAAAGGCCCGCCAGCCCGACGACTACGTAGACCAGGGCCTCGAGCGTGGGAATGCTCCCGAAGAGCAGGTTGACGAGGTTCCAGTTCGCGTTGACGAACATCCCGAGGCCCATCAGGCCCCAGTTGATCGCACCGATGATGACGAGGGCGAGCGTCGCCCAGTCGAGGGCGCTCGCGCGGATTCGTCCGTCGTATTTCATTGTCGTTTCACCGGTAACAGTAACGCTTTCTTAGATATTAAGCATATCCAGGTATCGTGTTATTCCATCGCATACGGCTCGAATCTCGCGGTTTTGGGAGCGATCGGACGAGCTACAGCGCGTCGGCGATCACCGGGGCGACGGAGACGACGCTCTCGGCTCGGTCGAGCGTATCGGTCCCGATCACCCGTTCGACGCCGGCCCGGGCGAGTTTCAGACGGGCGTTCCGGGCGAGGACGGGATGTATACAGGCGGCGTAAACGGCGCCCGCCCCCCGCTGGGCGAGGACGGCGATCGATTCGCTCATCGTCCCACCGGTGGCGATGATGTCGTCAACGACGACGATGCCCCGATCGGTGACCTCGGTACCGCTTGGGGCAATTTCCACCTCGGTCGGCGATTTCCGGGTTTTCTCGAAATAATCCGTCTCGCCCGTGCCGTAGGCGTCCCTGACGGTTTTCGCGATGGATTCCGCGTTCGCGTCGGGGGCGAGAAAGACCGGATCCTCGAGGTCCGCGGGGAGCGGTTCGGCGAGGCGGCCGGCCGCATCGAGCGGTTCCGCCGGGACGTCGAAATAGTCACAGACCCACGGCTTGTGCGGGTTGACCACCAGAACCCGGTCGGAGGCGTTCCCGATCGCCGCCGCGACGGCCCGTGCCGAGATCGGCTGTCCCGTCTCGAAGCTGGCGTCCTGCCGGGCATAGCCCATGTACGGGAGCACGGTGGTGACCGTCGAGACCCCCTGTTCCCGGACGGCGTCGATCAGCTGGAGGAGTTCGATGTGGGCCTCGCCGGAGACCGTGGAGGCCACGACCACGGCAGAGTCACCCTCGACCGGGGCGGTCACGAGCAGCTCGCCGTCGGGGAACCGTTCGAACTCCACTGGAGCGAGGGCCTCACCCGTCACGCGTGCCAGCTCCGCGGCAAGCGATTGCGATGCCGACCCGCTGACGATCATATCGGTGAATCACCGGCGCCCGTTAAACCGGTTTCCGTTAGGCGGGGGGTCGGATGGCCAGGCCGACGACGTCCGGGATGCCGAGGGGTGCCGCCCGGAAGCCTTGGCCCGTATCGACAAGCAGGGTCCCCTCGGCTGTGATTGCGAGAACGTGCAGATGATAGTCGAACTCAACGATCGGGGCGTCGATGTCGACCGCCACTGGTATCCAGGTGCCATCGGTCCGTTCGACCACCTGCTCATCCGTGGCGGCGTGGGCCCGGTCGCCGTCGGTCGCTGCCGTTCGGAAATCCCCATCGAGAGCCTTCATCCACCCGTTTCCCAGCGAATAGAGACCTGTCGCCGTGGCCGCCAGCGGCCGGCCATCGACGGCGACATCCCGAACATCGTCGAGGCCGACATGGGGCAACTCCGGTGTCAGGCGGACGAGGCCATCGGTGGTCGCAACGAGGTCGCCGTCGATCGCCCGGACGGCCGCATCGACCTGGCCAACCTCGGCCCAATGGCCGCCGGTATACCGGGAAACGTACCCGTCGGGCCCGGCCGCATGGATCGTATCGGGACCGCCGACGGCGACCGCCGGGCCGAAGCTAGTCTCCCGGAATCCCCCGTCATCACTGATCAGCACGTCTGTCTCGGTCGCCACCACGATCGTCTCGTCCACGGCGGCGAGATCGGTGGGTGTACACCGATGAACCACCCCGTACTCGCCAACACGGGCGTCCGACATCGCCACCGACACGATCCCGATGGCGGCCGCAATGACGACCTCGATCGTGTCCCTGGACTGGGCAAAGATCCGCTTGTCGGTGAGATCGTCGTCCATACTGGCATCGGGAGACCGACAGCCTAAGTGATTGCGTCAACCATCGCCGAATCACAGCCGTTCGGAATCCCTTTGACCCGGCCCACCGATCCGTCGGCCATGGAATTGTTCGGGTCGAGCGGGACGCGGGGGGTGGCGAACGTGGAGCTCACCCCAGAACTCGCGATCGACGTCGCCCGCGCGGCGGGAACCTTCTGGGATGCCGAACGGGTGGCCATCGCCCGCGATACCCGAACCACTGGTCCGATGCTCGCGGCGGCCGTCGCCAGCGGATTGACCAGCGTCGGCGTGACGGCCGACCGGCTCGGGATCGTCCCAACGCCGGGTGTGCAGGCCCATGCAGAACGCGAAGGAGTCCCCGCCATTATCGTGACCGCCTCGCACAACCCGCCGGCGTATAACGGCATCAAGCTCGTTGGTGCAGGCGGGATCGAGCTCAACGTCGAGGAGCTGGAATCGCTCGAAGCAACCGTTCTCGGTGACGAGATCGACCTCGCCACCTGGGAAACCGTCGGTAACGTTACCCACGTGGAAGGGGCGAACCGTCGGTATCTCGACGGGATCCTCGCGGCCATCGACACACATCCGATCGAGAACGCGGCGCTGACCGTCGCTCTCGATCCCGGGAACGGGGCCGGGGCGCTCACGTCGCCGGGATTCATCCGCGACCTCGGGTGTCGGGTCGTGACGATCAACGCCCAACCCGACGGGCACTTCCCCGGCCGGGATCCGGAGCCGGTGCCTGACAACCTCGACGGGCTCATGCGGCTGGTCAGGGCGGCCGATGCCGATCTCGGGATCGCCCACGACGGCGACGCCGACCGGGCCATTTTCGTCGACGAACGGGGCGAGTACATCGAAGGCGATGCTGCATTGGCGGCCCTCGCCGCCGAGGAGCTGGCGGCCGGCGACGTGACGGTATCCGCCGTCAACGTCTCCCAGCGGCTAGTCGACGTCGTCGAGGACGCGGGGGCCCGGCTCGAGCTCACCCCGATCGGGAGCACGCGGATCATGGCCCGGATTCGCGAGCTGCAGGACGAGGGCGAGCACGTACCGATCGCGGGTGAGGGGAACGGCGGGATCATCTTCCCCGAGTACCGGCTCGCCCGTGACGGGGCGTATATCGCCGCGAAATTCCTCCAACTCGTGGCCGAGCGGCCCACGAGTGAGGTCGTCGCGGACTTCAATGGCTACGAGAACGTCCGGATCAACGTGGAGTATGACGCCGACGACGTACGGGACCGACTGCTCGAGGCCGCCGAGGAGTACGCCCGATCTACTGACGCCGAACTCTCGACGATCGACGGGTATCGATTGGATTTCGGCGACGGTTGGGTCCTCGTCCGGCCGAGCGGCACCGAACCGCTCATCAGGATTTATGCGGAGGCCAGAAGCGCCGATCGGGCCGAGACGCTCGCCGAGCAGGTCCAGGCCCGGTTGGAATCGGTTGTCTGACGGGTTGGATATGCGTTTTCCGACCAGAGATTAACGGCTGGGGTACTCCTCGAGCGCGTCTTGCAGCCGTTGCCGGTCCGATCGAGCCTCCGCAAGCTCCCGTTCGACGGCGCCAGACTCGAGCCGCTCACGGTCGTGCTCATCCAGGTGTTCGGCGGCGTTGGCGGTTTCTCGGAGGCCCGCATATTCGTCGAGTCGGGTGACCTCCCGGACCGTCCGCAGGGCCTCCAAAGGGTTCGCTCCGGCGAAACGGTCGATAACGGGAACGAGTTCGCGAATCCGCCAACGGAGGGCTTCCGCTTCGGGCGGCGGCCATTCGATACACAGGGCGTTGGCGTTTAGCCGTGAGAGGTAGGTCCGGTTGGCCCCGACGGTACCGAGGAAGGACTGTGGATCGTCAACGTAGTGAGAGAGTTTCGACCGAGAGAAATCCGTCCATTCGATGAGTTGTGGGATGGTTTCGCCGCCGACCGGGTTTGACGATAAATATTCTCGCAATTCGGATGGCGGGGAATGAACGTTGATGAGGGGGCGTTCGGCTGCCGCCTCGATGGTCGCGAGTACCTCTCGGGCATCGGCCGACCGCCGGAACCGTTCGAAGGCATCCGTGACGGCGTCGTTGTAGGTCTCGATTGGGTCGCGGAGCCGCTCGATCGGGGCGTCGAAATCGACGTCTGCGTACGTGAGCAGCGTCTCCAGATCGTCGATCCGCTGATCCAGCTCTCGGATCCGTCGTCGCACCGTGCGACGAGCCTCTCGATACCGGCGCCTGAACTCCTCCCGGTCGTCGAGCCGTTCGACGAGCTTCGCGACCGGGGAGAGGGTCGACCGTGCTCGTTCGAAATCCCGTTCGTCCAACCGGCGACGGTCGAGGATCTCGACCGCCTCCCCGAAGGTATCCCGCTCGAGGATGTCGTCGTCAAGCTGCTCCTCGAACTCGGCGAGCTTGCCCTCGAACTCGACGTAGGCCTGGAAGGTCTCTCCGCCAGAGCCGGAGGCCGGTTCCTCGTACTGGTCGAGCAAGTCGGAAAACTCCTCGTAGGCGTTGGCGAGCCGTTCAAGCTCCCGCTCGCCGATCTCAGCCACCGCCTGATCCGCCTCGCGGTAAGCCCGGTCTGCGGCGGCGAGTTGATCGGCCGGATCAGTCATACACAGCGTCGGGGTCGAAGACGCGCTCGCCGACCACATCGCCATCGATCGTCCGGTGGAAACACGAATGAAACCCGGTATGGCAGGCCCCTCCCTCCTGGCTGACGAGATACAGGATCGCATCGCCGTCGCAGTCGACCCGGATTTCCTCGACGTGTTGGACGTGGCCGCTCGTCTCGCCTTTCTGCCAGAGCTCGTCGCGAGACCGGGAGTAGTAATGGGCGAGGCCGGTTTCGTGGGTTTGTTCGACGGCTTCCGCCGATACGAAGGCGAGCATGAGCACCTCACCGGTATCGACCTCCTGGGCGATGGCAGGGATGAGGCCGTCGTCGCCGAAGTCCAGCGCGACGCCGGTATCGGTCATGCTCGATTCGACGGTGGTCTGTCCGATAGGGCTTTCGCGTCGTCGCTCAGACGAGCCCGAGTGCCAGTAGGAGGCCGAAGAGGAGGTCGCCGTAGACCAGCGCGACGAGGAGTCCGAAAAAGAGCGGAATCAAGAACGGCATGCCCGGGGAGACCCAGACCTCGTCCTCGGTGGCGAGGACCTCGAGGCCTGCCCGGAGGATTTCGGGGGTCGTTCCGTAGGCCCCGCCGACATCGTCGAGAAAGGTTTTCGCCCCCCAGGGGTCGGTCGTCGTCCCCCCGTCGGGATGAATCCGACCATCTGTCGGTGGGTTGAACGAATCGGGGAGGCTCGCTGGGTTTCGATGCCGATCTGGATCCGCTCGAAGATCCTCCAGTGTCGTTCCCCGCCAGCGGAGGTACATCCTGAGCGCGTCGAGGTCGAGCCCAGTGAGCGTGAACCCCTCGGGGGTTTCCAAGAGCTTGCCGTGGGTGTTTAACACCGATTTCCAGGTGACGGGTCGACCGACGAACATGGCCGGCGAGAGGCGGCCAGACAGGGCATTCCACGCGAGGAGGGCGAGGGGATAGAGCGCACCGACGAGGACCGCATCGGTGATGATCGTGAGCGAGAAGGTCCCGTGTGTGGGCTGGACGAGGGGGAAGGTGAACCCCGCGAGCCGGTAGGCAGGCACGACCGGGAAAAGCAGCCCGAGGACGACGAAGGCCTTTGCGTCGGCCAGGCCGAACGCCCCGAAATACCAGAACCCGCCGGCGAAGAGCGTGAGGAGGACGAGGCTGAAGGCCACCCGGACGAGGAACAGCCGTTGGGTGAATGGATCGGCCGACAGTATGCGACCGGTGTCGAGCAGGAGCGTGATGAGGCCGAGCACGAGCAGTGGATACCAGACACGACTATCGATTCGCCGGGTCTTCAGGTCACGATAGGCCACCCAGGCGAACACGGGGAGGGCGAGGAGCCGCAGCAGATCCGCGAGGGGCACACGCGAGAACGCACACCAAACGACAATAGACCTTCCGTCCGCTGGATTCGAGCGCTAGGTCCGGTTACGGCATCGATCGGTTCGCTCCGCTCGATGGATCTCCGTCCCGGAGTGGAAAGAATCGATTCTGCGGTAGAAGTCGGCTAAATAACCCGGTTCTGGAGGTAGTCGAGGTGCTTGGCGTTGTAGACGATCTTGACCTCGTCCGTCTCGGGGGACCCGATACAGGTGAGACGGACGTTGCGATCCTCCACCTCCTCGTCGGAGAGGATCTGCTGCATGTCCATGTTGATCTCGCCCTCTTTCAGGATGGCGGCACAGTTCGCGCAGGCACCAGCCCGACACGAGAACGGCCAGTCATACCCCTGCGCCTCGGCCGCTTCCAGGATATACTCGCCCTGGTTGACCTCGATCGTGCCGTAATCCTCGGCGTCCAGCCCGGCATCGGCGGCCTGCTCGAAGAGGTCGTCGGCTTCGAGGTCCCATCCGTGGTCGTCCAACACTTCGTAATTGAGGTATTCGACCGTTGGCATCGACGGAAATTCGACCGCCTCCATGTTAGAGCTTGCTGTTACGTCTTCTCTCGGGGTATCCGAAATCGGTTACCCGGCGATCGGCAGGAATCGAAAGACGAGATAGGCGGCCACCGTCGCGAGCGACGGGACCGCGTTCTGGAGGAAGATCACCCGGGCCGTCGTTCGGGGTTCGAAGAGGTCGGCGGCCGCCGGGATATCTTCGGGATCCTCTTGGCCGATCTTGGCGTGATGGTCAGCGGAGGGGGTCCCACCCTCGCCGCCCACCGTCGGGGCGTCGTCAGCGCCGGCGGCCAGCGCTCCAACGGACGCCGAGGGGGCGCGCTCACCCGAGATGGTCTCCGAAATCGTCGCGGTCCGGGTGGCTCGGCCCCACCCGAGGCCGACGATGCTCATCGTCGCGATGACGACGAAACTGGCGGGAATGCCAATCCACGACAGAAACGTAACGAGCGACGCGCTGACGACCGCGACGATCAACGCGGCCACGAGGGGTAGCTCGGTGAGATCGTTGCCGATCGTATCGAGCGTCCGCCGGGCGATGGTGAACGCACCGAGCCCGATAGAGCCGGCGGCGAGCAGGATCCCGACGTTCATCGAGATCGTCCCGTTTCCCACTAGGGGTGCGACAGCGTTGGCGACGTTCGAGGCCCCGGCGGAGAACGCCATGTAACAGCCGATCGCGATGACGGAGACCGTCCCGATGAACTCCCGCTTGGTGGTCCCCGGTCCGAGGACCGGTCGGGGGATCCCGGCAGACCGGTCGATCGCCAGGAGCGAACCCTCCGACCGAGCGATGGCGAACCACTCGACGAGCGATGGGTAGAAGTAGCGACCGATGACGCCGCTGACCCAGAACGCGATAACGGGGGCGACCAGCCACCACGAGACGATTTGGCCCATGACGACCCAGTTCAGCTGCCCCGTGGCAAGCCCCAACCCCGCGATGGCCCCGACGGCCGTCATCGAGGTCGAGGCCGGGACGCCAAAGATGTTCGACACGAGGAGCGCAAAACCGATGAAGAAGAGGACGGCGATGCTCGCCTGGAGCGTGAAGAGGCCCGCCGGTACGACCTCACCGCCGAGCGTTTCGACGACGTTTCGGCCGATCGTCCAGCCGCCCAACAGGGCGAACACCGTCATCAACGCGGCGGCCCAGAACTTCGAGACCGTCTTGCTCCCCACGGCGGGGCCGAACGCCACCCCGGTGTTCGACCCGCCGATATTGAAGCCGACGAATGCCGCCACGACGATACCGATCGCTAGGAGCGCCTCGACCACACTAGATCAACGACGAGGGGGCCTTAAACCGTATCGGGATGCCTGGACGGGCTGAAGAGACGGAGGGTTTAGGCCGAGGGCTAGCGAAGCCGGAGCGTGGCCTTCGAGACGTTTGAAGTGATCCCGGCGGTCGACGTCAAGGACGGGGAGGTCGTCCAGTTGGTCGGCGGGAAACGCGATACGGGTAAGCGATACGGCGATCCGGTCAAGGCCGCCGGGCGATGGATCGAAGCGGGTGCCGAAACGCTGCATCTCATCGACCTAGACGGGGCGTTTGAGGGCGAGCGGCAGAACGCTGACGCGATCGCCGCGATCATCGAAGCGGCCGACGTGAACATCCAGCTCGGGGGTGGGATTCGGACCCGGGCCGACGCCAGATCCCTTCTCGAACAGGGGGTCGACCGGGTGATCATGGGAACTGCCGCGGTCGAAGACCCATCGATCGTCGAGGACCTCGCCTTGGACTATCCCGATGGGGTGATGGTGAGCCTCGACGCGAGCGAGGGATCCGTCGTCGTATCCGGCTGGACCGAGGGGACGGACCTGGACCCGGCGGAGACCGCGGCCCGGTTCGAGGCGCTGGGTGCGGCGGCTATCCTGTTTACGAACGTCGATGTAGAAGGCCAACTCGAAGGGATCCAACGCGAACCGATCGAACGCATCACGGCCGCCGTCGAGATACCAGTGGTGGCGAGCGGTGGAGTCGCGACGATCGAGGATATTGTCGAGATTCGAGAAGCGGGCGCGGCGGCCGTCGTCGTTGGGACGGCGCTCTACGAGGGGCGGTTCACGCTCGGCGAAGCGATCGCCGCCGTCAGTTGATCGGATGCCGTGGGCCCAGGCGGGGAAGCGCGAAGAGGGCCGCCGCCGCGATGGCCAACATCAGGCCGACCGGCGCGGTTTCTCCGGCGAGCATGGGACCACCGACGAGCAGGCAGAGGCCAGCGAGCACAACCCGTTTGCTCATATCCAGTCGCTTGAACCGATGTATCAAATATGTATGTCAGACGACGGTCATACGGACGAGCGGAATCCCCATGTAGGTGGCCCGTTTCCACTGGGCCATGAGCGAACGGACGGCCGCGGTGACGCGTGAGACGGCCGAGACACAGATCGAGGTGACTCTCGACCTCGACGGCTCGGGCGAGTCGACGGTCGAGACGGGGATCGGGTTCCTCGACCACATGCTCGACAGCTTCGCGACCCACGGACTGTTCGATCTCACGGTTCGGGCCGACGGCGACCTCGAGGTGGACGACCACCACACGATCGAGGACGTCGGGATCGTCCTCGGGCAGGCGTTCGCCGAAGCGCTCGGCGACAAACGTGGCATCCAGCGGTTCGCCGACCGTCGGGTGCCGATGGACGAAGCCGCGGCATCGATCGTTCTCGACATCAGCGGCCGGCCGTATTTCCGGTTCGATGGGTCATTCTCCCAGGAGCACGTTGGTGAGTTCACGAGCGTCCTGGCCCGTCACTTCCTCCGCACCCTCGCGACCAACGCCGGACTGACGCTCCACGCAGCGCTGGAGGGGGAAAACGCCCATCACGAGATCGAGGCGCTGTTCAAGGCGGCGGCGACGGCGCTCGACGACGCGACACGGATCGATGAGCGGCGGGGGATCCCGTCGACGAAGGGTGACCTCGAGTAGTCGATCAACCCAGTAGGAGCGCTCGAAGCCGATCGGGATCGTCGAGGAGTCCTGCCAGGGAATCGATCGATTCGTCAACTGCGTCGGCGAACGCTTCGGCCCCGCCAAAGCGCGTCAGTTCCTCGGGCGGCATGAACTTCAGGAGGAAATCAGGCGTTCCGGAAGGGATCCCCACGAAGTGGACCGTGATCACGCCGTAGTCCCGGAGCATCAGCATCGAGAGGGCCGCCGTCGCCTCGATCGGGACGAGCGGTGGTTCGTCGATTCCCGCCCGGTCCATCGCCGTGTCGAGGATGGCACCACCGGTGAGCTTCACGATGGACGGTGTCTCGGAGACGGCATCGCCCAATCGCTCTCGCAGGGCGTCACCGACCGTCAGGGTGGCCTCGTAGCAATCCGTCACCCGCTTCGGATCATACCGCTCGAGCGACCGGACCGCCCCGACCACGAACGTCGGTCGGGCCTCCAGCCCGAGCTTCCAGGCTTGTGAGCGGATCCGCCGGACCAGATCGGCCTCCCCGGCCATGACGCCGAACCGGGGACCGTAGACGCCGTACTTGTCGAGCCCGGTCGAGACTACGTCCACGCCGAGTTCGAGGCTGCGGGGGTGGTCGAAAAGCACGGGGGCCACGCGGGCGCCGCCAGCGTCGTCCATGTAGATCCGGATGTCATGATCCTTCGCGAGCTGAACGATCCGGTCGACCTCGGCTTTATCCAGGATTTCGTAGGTGACATCCATCCGGGAGAGTGCGACCAGACCGACGTCGTCGGCTGAGTCCAGTGCCCGTTCGAACTCCTCGTAGCCGGTAGTATCCACGAAATGGGCCTCGACCAGATCGGCCGCCCGGATGACGCTCGCGTGGCTGTTATTGGGAGCGACACCGAGAACGGTCTGACCGGGCTCGACGAGGGTCATGAACGTGCTAACCGTGGCCGCCGTCATTCGGTTTGCCAGGAAAGTGTCGTGCTCGTCGTGGGACCCGCCGAAGTGGTCGAGGACGAGGTCGGTGTACCGATCCTCGAAAAGTGCCGGCGCCGTCTCATCGTCCAGCTCTTCGAGGTCGCCAGCCGATGCGGGGAAGCCACGTTCAAGTCCGGAAAAGTTGAAGATGGCTTCGGGGCCGTCGTCATCCCATCGGTCTGCGATGATCCGTCTGGCCTCGAGCGCCTCGTCGTACTGGTCCTCCGCGGTCGCCAGGATCCTGCCCGTCGCATAGGAGAGTTCGGGATCGAGGGGATTGCCGAACCGGTCGGTCGTCGCCATATCCCCGGAATCGACTCGGGGGTCGTTAAGCTATCCGACACCGGCACGGCTTCCCGTCAGCAGGCCCAGCCAACCCGCGGCTATAATAGGAGGAGCGTTCAATCGGGGATCGACAGACAGCGATGTTCGACGAGATCATGGAGAAGTTCGAGGGGAGCCCGAGCCAACAGGCCGTCATCAGACTCCTCCTCGAACGCGGTTTTTCCGTCAATGACGAAGGCCGCGTGGTCTCCGGCGGCATCGAAATCCCGAACACGCAGATCGCCCGGGAGTTGGATATCGACCGCCGGGTGGTAGATTCGACGACGGAGGCGGTCCTCGCCGACGAGGAACTCCGGCCGATCTTTCAGAACATCTCGTCGATCCCGAGCCTCCGCGACCTCGCCCCCGTGCTCGATCTCAATGTTCTGACTTTTATACCGACCGGTGCCGACCAGCCCGGCATCGTGTCGACCGTGACGGGGCTGATCGCCGATCGCGGGATCTCGATCCGCCAGACCGTGAGTGAAGACCCTGAGTTCACCGACGACCCTAAACTCTATATCATCACCGACGACCCGCTTCCGGGGGATCTCATCAACGAGATCAAATCCCTCCCGTTCTGTCTAAGGATCCAGCTCGAATGAGCTGTTTTCCGAGGCTTTACCGGGACTGACGGCCGATCTTCACCATGGCTCCGGAGGAATCGTTCCGGACCGTGATCGGCCATGGCGAGGCCGCCTTCGAGATCCGGGGATCCGAGTTCATCGGATACGCCGCTCGCGTTCGGTCGATTGACGAGGCCGAGTCCTTCATTTCAGGGATCACCGAGAATCACCCCGAGGCATCACACAACGTCCCCGCCTATCGGGTCCGGACGAAGGAGGGGATGCTCAGAGAGTGGTCGAGCGACGACGGCGAACCGTCTGGGTCGGCCGGAAAACCGGTCCTCAACGTCCTCGAACAGCGGGAGCTCGAAAACGTTACCGTGGTCGTCACCCGATATTTCGGGGGGACGAAACTCGGGGTCGGTGGGTTGGCCCGGGCGTACGCCAGGGGCACGAAGGAGGCGATCGATGCCGCCGGGGTCGTCGAACGTGAACCCCACCTCCAAGCGGAAATTGTGGTGGAGTACGATGACTCGGGGACCATCCGAGGACTGATCGAGAGCGGCGGTTACGACTTCACAGCCGAGTATGACGAGGACGTCCGGTTTTCGGTATTGGTTCCGATTGCCCAGCGCGACGAGCTGTTCGACCGGGTCCGCAGTGCGACCAGCGGGCGGGCGAGTATCGACCGGTAACCGGCGGGTTGCTTATCACAACCGCCGAACAGGGGCGGGTATGCAGCGGATCGGAGCGACGGATTTCCATACCATCGCGCAAGTGAGCGAGCCACAGCTCGCACCGGACGGCAACCACGTCCTGTTCATCGGGACGGTTCCCCGGGACGACCGTGAATATGAGGGGACGGTCTATCGCGTTCCGATCGGCGGCGATGAGGCCCGACCGTTTACCCGGGCCGACGGCGACGATTCAGCACCCCGTTTTTCGCCGGATGGAGAGCGGGTCGCGTTCGTCTCGACCCGTGGAGAGGAGGACCACGGTGGGGACCTTTGGGTACTCCCCACGGAGGGCGGTGAGGCCCGACAGGTGACCGAGGTGGTCGACGCGGTCACCGAGCCCGTCTGGTCTCCTGATGGGACACGGATCGCGTTCCTCCAGCGATCGACACCGGACGAACGAGCCGCCGGGCTTGACCTCGATATCATGGCCGACGACGGAGACGAGCCGTACGAGCGGGAGCCACCTGACCCCCGGGTGATCGACCGCCTCGTCTATCGCTCAGAGGAGCGGTATTTCGATGGCACCCGAAGCCACGTGTATGTGCTCGATGTCGAGACTGGGACGCTTGAGCGACTGACGGACGGGGAGTTCGACTACGTCTCTCCGGAATGGGGCGATGCCACCACGCTGTATTATGGCGTCAAACGTGGGCCGGAGCCAGATGATTCGATCGAGTATGACCTCATCGCCCACGATGTCGACGCCAACGAGACCGAGACGGTGACGACCACGACGGCGTGGACGCTGGCACTCGCCGCCACCGTCGACGGTCGGCTGGCCTATCCCTTCCATCCGGCGGATCGGGGAACACTCCACTTGACCGATATCCATGTGTATGATCGGGTCGCTGAGTCGACCTACGAGCTCACTGACGGGTTCGACCGGACTGTTGATCCAGAAATCGGCTTCGAGTGGGGGCCGGCCGGCCGCGACCTCTATTTCGTCACCCCCGACGAGGGGGCCGTCGCACTGCGGCGGATCGACTGGGATCGGAAGGCGATTGAGACCACGCTCGACGAGGGGCATATTAACGGGTTTTCCGTCGGCCGAAACGCCGTGGCGGTAACCCAGTCCGAGTGGGACCACCCGGGCGACGTGTTCATAGCGACCCGCGGGGGTGGGGAACGAAACCGCCTCACCCGGGTCAACGCCGGCTATCTCGATGGCCGGGCCGTACCGCAGCCGGAGGAACTCTGGTTCGAATCCGATGGCACCGATATCCAGGGGTGGCTCCTCACGCCCCCGGACGCCGGGGCGGACGACTCACTCCCGCTCGTGGTCGAGGTCCACGGAGGGCCCCATGCCATGTGGTCCACGAGCGGGACCATGTGGCACGAGTTTCAAACCCTTGCCGCCCGGGGGTATGCGGTCTTCTGGTCGAATCCTCGGGGATCGACCGGGTACGGGGAGGCGCATCGGGCTGCCATCGAACGCGACTGGGGCATGGTCACGATGGCGGACGTCATGGCCGGGGTCGACCAGGTCACCGACCGGCCGACCATCGATGAGGACTCGCTCTTCCTCACTGGCGGGAGTTTCGGGGGGTACATGACGGGGTGGATGATCGGTCACACCGACCGGTTTCTCGCGGCCAACGCCCAGCGTGGCGTCTACGACCTCGTGGGGTTCTACGGGGCGACCGACCAGGCCTTCAAACTGGTCGAATGGGATTTCGGAACGACGCCGCTTGCGGATCCGGAGTTCCTGTGGAACCACTCGCCGGTAGCCTACGCCGACCAGATCGAGACACCACTCCTCCTGATGCACGCCGAGAGCGATTATCGGGTGGCGATCAATGATGCCGAACTGTTCTATCGACTGTTGCGAAAACAGGGAATCGACGTCAGGTTGGTCCGATATCCCCGCGACGGTCACGAGCTGTCGAGGAGCGGTGAACCCGGACATATCGTGGACCGATTGGAGCGGATCGTCCGCTGGTTCGACGGATACTCGCCCCACCACGAAGCCGAGCCGGTCCTGGCTGAGGGGGCGGATTTCGACGGATGACGTGAAAATAAGTGGGTCGATACCGAAGCTCGTGATGACATAATAGCGCTACAGAGGATGGTTTCGACAGGAACCGAGCTGGGGAAGAACCGCTTGCTGTCTCAAGGTTTCGACCTGAAACCAGGGGGTTCGTCGTTTGCCGAGAGCACAGCGGGAGCCGGTTTGCCCGTCAGTCGACGATGATCTCCGAGTCCTTATCGAGGACTTCGGGCTCGGCCTGCATTTCGTGTTCGTAACGGTCGATCCATTCGGCGAAGCACTCCGGACACAGCCGTTGGGCATCGATCTCGGCCCGGTCGACCGTCAGGCGAATCGTCCGGGAGAGCGCGTCCGTGACGGCCGACTCGCAGGCGTCACACGGCTCGGACATATCGGGAAGCACCGCGGGCAGCCCTATAGTCCTTGCCTCGGCGGACCATGTGGCAGTAAGACGTTTATCCCTCGATGGCATAGGCGCGGGCCAAGCCAATGGAAGAGAGCGTCTCCGGGTTCAAAATCCGGGGCGATTGGGGCGAAATCGTAGAACACGGCGAGCGGATTACCCGAGCCCTCCGCGATATCGGTGAAAAAGACGACCGGTTCGACGAGTGGGACGACTGGCGGCCGAAGTCACACGAGCTGCTGGACAGCGAGATCCGGGAGAAGACCGCCAGTCACGCGTCGGTGAAAGAGGGTGCCGGCGAGAAGAAGGACAAATCCCCGAACGACGACATCCAAACCGCGGGCGAGAAGCTCGCCGAATCCTACGAGAAACTGGAGAAAGACGAGACGGATGAGGCCGTCGAGAAATGGCATGACTCCATGAGCTACGTCGCCCGGGCAGCCGATTCAGCCGGGCGCAAGGCGCTCCGTTCCGTCGAGGACGCCGTCTACCGGAACGTGATGACGCAGGTCGCCCCCTATTATTTCGACAACGAGCTCGTTAGCGCCAATATCTCGCGGTCCAGGGATCCGGAGAAACCGTTCGTCCTTGAGGTCAACATCAATGACGACGAACTCAAGTCGGCCGTGGCCGACCGACTCGAAACCTACGAGGACGAGATCGACCGCTGGCACGTCGACTCGGAGAAGGCGACCGAGGCCGCCGAGGCGGCCGAGGGCGTCGAACCGCCCGAGTCCGAGCCGAACGCCGACTCGACGACCACCTAGTCTTCGGAGACCTCGCCTTCGACCGCTTCTGTGGCTTCGGGGACCGCTTCTCGGGTAATGCGGGCCTTCATGATCCGGGTATTATCGACCTGCTCGACCCGAATCCTGATGCCGTCGTAAGTGAGCTCCTCGCCCTCTTCGACGAGGCGGCCCGCCCGGTTGAAGATGAAGCCGGCGATCGTCTCGAACTCCTCACCCTCCGGGAGATCGATCTCGAGGACCTCGTTGACCTCGTCGATGTTGACCTCTCCCCGGACCAACACGGTGTCCTCGGTGACGAACTCCACCGGTTCCTCCTCCTCAACATCGAGGATCTCGCCGACGATCTCCTCGAGCATATCCTCCATCGTGATCAGCCCCTCCGTCGTCCCGAACTCGTCGATCACGATCACCATGTGCAGGCGGTTCTCCTGCATCTCGGTCAGGAGTTCGTCGGCGTTCTTGCTCTCGGGGACGTGTAGCGTCGGCTCGATGAGGTCGTCGAGGTCCAGGGCCGATGCCTCCCCGTAGTGGCGTTCCCGGATGAGGTCACCCAATGAGACGATCCCGATGACGTTGTCCAGGCTCCCGCTGTAGACCGGGAGCCGGGTGTGGCCCGACTGGACACAGGTTTCGATCGCCTCGTCTAGGTTGGCGTCCTCCGACACAGCGTCCATGTCGAGCCGGGGCGTCATGACCTCCTTCGCGATGGTGTTATTGAACCGGAAGATCCGCTGGAGCATCTCCCGCTCGTCCTCCTCGATGACCCCCTCGCGCTCGCCCGTCTCGATGAGATCCTGGATCTCGTCTCGGGTCACGTAAGAGGTCTCGATCGCCGATCGGCCGCCCGTCACGCGGTTGACGATCCGCGTGAGGTTGTCGAAGGTGACGATGAGCGGTAGCAGGACCCACTCGGCATACTGGAGCGGGCGGGCGATCCGGAGCGCCCAGGACTCGGTGTTTTCCACGGCGTACGATTTCGGGGCGCTTTCTCCGAACAGGAGGACGAGCGCCGTGATCCCGACGGTAGCGAAGGCGACCGCCTCACCTCGACTCACGTAGAAGGCGAGCAACCCCGTCGCGATCGACGACATCGCAATATTGACCAGGTTGTTGCCAACCAGGATCGTCACGAGCAGCCGGTGGGGGTCCTCCTTGAGCCGGGCGACCCGATCAGCCCCGGGGACCCCGTCCTCGACAAGGGCCTCCAGGCGGTGGCGAGCCAGCGAGAACATCGCGATCTCAGACGAGGAGAAGAAGGCCGAGAGGGCGAGTAGGATGAGGAGGGTGACGGCGCCGATCCACGTCACGAGCTGCGGGGAGATAGTAACTCCGAACACGGAAGTCGCTGGGGCGGCTATAAGGCACGGCGACAAGGGCATTCCAGTATCCCGCATTGTCAGGCAAGTGAATTAAGACTTGTCATGGTCACTGCCGGGAACGAAGGCCTTACCCGGTAATACCGGCAAACACTGATGATGACAGCCGAGGATTCAGCGATCACGCTCTACCGCCTCCAGGGGTGTCCCTATTGCGAACGGGTTGTCCGGCGACTCAACGAACTTGAGCTCGATTACCAGTCACGCTTCGTCGAGCCGTTGCACTCCGAGCGAAACGTCGTCAGGCGGATCTCGGGGAAGCGAACCGTCCCGGCCATCGTCGACCGGAACACAGGCGTGACGATGTCCGAGAGCGCCAATATCGTAGAATATCTCGACCGTAACTACGGAGGGGCCTGAATGGTCGATTTCGAGGTTGTCAGCCTCCCGGCGGCGGATCACGTCGATGTCGGGCAGACCGCACCGGACTTCACCCGACCGCTAGTCAACGGCGAGTACTGGGAGAACGTCGACCTTTCCGACCTGACCGACGAGGGGCCCGTCCTCCTGGGTTTTCATTCCATGGACGGCGCATTTCCGGCGACCTATTTCTGGAAGGAGATGAAGGCCAGGGACTGGATCGACCAGGTCCAGGTCGTCGGGGTGTCGATCTCGGATCCGTACGCCCACAAGCAACTCCTCCGGGAGCGCGGTTTGGTCGACGAACCCGTCGCCCTGTTCTCCGACCCCACCAATGAGATAGCGGAGGCCTACGGGATCGTCAACCGTCTTGACGGGATGGCGGGGATCGAGGAACCCCGGCCGGCCCTCTACCTGCTCGACCGAGACCGCGAGGTGCAGTTCGTGTGGGTGGCCGAGGACTGGCCGGACTTCCCTGACTACGACGAGACCGAGGCGGCCATCGAACGGCTCTGATCACCGCGATTTTTCACCGATCCGGTCGAACTGAGGGTATGAACGAGCAGCTCGAGGCGGCCTCAACAGCGATCCGGGAGGGAAAGCTCGTGGTCTATCCGACCGAGACCGTCTATGGCCTCGGAGCGGATGCGCGCGATCCCGATGCCATCGAGCGAGTGTATGAGGTCAAGGCCCGCGAGCGGAGCGATCCGCTATCGATGGCGGTACCTTCGGTCGAGGCGGCCCGCGACTACATCGAACGGTCGGAGGTCGTTATGTCGTTCATGGAGGCGTTCCTCCCCGGGCCGGTGACGGTCATCGCGGAAAAGACCGACCGGGTACCGGACGCGCTCACGAGCGGCCGCAACCGGGTCGGCATCCGGATTCCCGATCACGAACTCGCGCTCGACCTCCTGAACCGGATCAATCCGATCACCGCCACGAGCGCGAACGTCAGTGGAAGCGAGAGCGTCACTTCGGTCGAGCAACTCAACCCACAAATCCGAGACGGCGTCGCGGTCGTCATCGACGGGGGTGAGACGCCGGGCCTCGAGAGCACCGTCGTCGATCCCGGTCTAGGAACCATTCACCGGCGCGGTGCGATGGCCGACGACGTCGCCGATTGGCTACGGGCACACGACCGTTGAGAAGCCGACTCAATCCTCAGAACGAAACGTTGGTCTCCATGCCCTCGGTCGCCTCCTCGAGGCCGGATTGTTTGACCTCGGCCGTCAACCGCTCGCCGAGTTCGCGATCCTCGGCGATCATCGCGAACTCCTCATGGAACCGGTCGCCGACCAGTCGGCGTTCGTTCTGTATTTCCACCACGTGTCGATACCGGCGGACGGTGGACTCGCTCACGCCGAATTCGTCGGCAATGTCCGTCATCGCACGGTCAGTCTCGAGGAGGTCCCGGAGGACATCGAGATCGAAGGGGGCGTCCCGATCCCGGTCGGTCACGAGGTGGAGGTCGATGCGGGCCCGGCTGACGGTCTTCGAAAGCGATTCGTCGCCGAGATCCCGGGCGATGTCCGTATCGTTCTTCCCGGCGAAGAACCCCTTGACGACATCGACGAGCTGGTCATCGGAGAGTGAGGTATGGAACTCATAGCGGTCCCGCATGGCCTCGATCACCGAGCGGAGCCGCTCCTCAGTCGTTGCCTCGTCGGCAAGCGAGCCACGGGTCTCCTCCTGGCGCTCCGTGAGGGTCTCCTCGTCAGCGACATCGAGGAAGATATCGCGGAGCTGCTCGGTCTTTTCGTCCATCCCGCACGACTCAGGCTCTCGCCGGCCAAAAGGTTGTTGACCCGTTTGCTTCGGTGTCGAAATCGGCCGGTTCGAGACAAGATTTAAGCGGATCCTGCCCGGCGACAGTGCCATGTTCGCGGTCCTTGCACAGGCCGACGTCACCCGGCCCACGTTCTGGCGGATCAGCCACGTGGGTGAAGCCATCTTCTACTACCTCGCCGCTGTGGCCGTCGTGATCTTTCTCTACGGGGTCTACCAGCGCGTAAGCCGGTATTCGCGCGGCTCCGACGACCCGTTCGATCGGCTCGAGAACCTCCCGGGGCGGGTCCTCTCCGCCGTCAGAATCGTCGGCTCAAACGAGCTCCAGTTCAACCGCGACCTCTACGGCGGCGTGATGCACGCGTTCATCATGTGGGGCTTTCTGACGCTGTTGATCGGGACGTCCATTCTGGCGATCGACATGGACATCTGGACCAAAGGGCTGGGTCAGCCCTCCTTCTTCGTCGGTGATTTCTACCTCGCCTACTCGCTCGTGATGGACGCCCTCGGCTTCCTCTTCGTCGTCGGGATCGGCATGGCGCTCTACCGCCGGTACTGGGTGCAAAATCACCGGCTCTGGGGCAAGCACACCGCCATCGAGGACGACCTGTTCGTCTGGGCGCTGTTCATCCTCGGCGCCGGGGGCTACCTCACCGAGGGCGTCCGCATCCTCGCCCAGGGTTACCCCTCCTTCGAGACGGTGAGCTTCGTGGGCTGGTTCGTCGCGGACCTGCTCCGTCTCGGCGGGATCACGCCAGACATGGCGCTGGCGCTCTATCCGTGGACTTGGTGGAGCCACGCGCTGATCGCCCTGGTGTTCGTGGCCTCGGTTCCCTTCGCGAAGCCGCTCCACATGCTCTCGAGCTTCGCGAACGTGGTCACCCGCGACGAGCGGGCCGGCTCTCGACTCCCGGGCGTCCCCGCCGATCTCGAGGCGGATACCGGAGCCGAGACCATCGACTCCTTCACCTGGAAGGAGCTGCTCGACCAGGACGCCTGTACGAAATGTGGGCGCTGCTCGGCGGTCTGCCCGGCGAAGGCCTCCAACCGCCCCCTGGATCCCCGGGACGTCATCCTCGACCTGAAGACCTACCGACAGGAGCTGGATGCCGGGGGTGACGAGGTACCGATCATCGCGGACGGTGGGGTCATCGACCGGGAGACGATGGAGTCGTGCATGGCCTGTATGGCCTGCATGGACGCCTGCCCGGTCGAGATCGAGCACCTCAACTCCTTCACCCGGATGAATCGCCAGCTCGTCGACACCGGAGAGGTCGACCCCAACGTTCAGGACGTCTTCCAGAACGTGATGCAGCGCCGGAACACCTTCGGCGATCCACAGGACAAACGGGCCGACTGGGCCGACGGGTTGGACTTCGAACTCACCGATGCCCGGGAGGAGTCGGTCGAGTACCTCTGGTACGTCGGCGACTACCCGAGTTACGACGATCGGAACAAACAGGTGGCGCGCTCGCTCGCGAAGATCTTCCAGGCGGCCGATGCCGAGGTCGGCATCCTCTACGAGGACGAGATGTACGACGGGAACGACATCCGCCGGATCGGCGAGGAGTTCCTCTACATCGAACTCGCGGGGAACATGGTGGAGACGTTCGAGTCCGTCGACTTCGAGAAGCTCGTCTGCACGGACCCCCACTCGTTCAACACGTTCAAAAACGAGTATCCGGAGCTCGACCTCGAGGAGTTCGCCGAGGATCCCATCATGGACTTCGAGATCGAGGGCTACTGGAACGAGGACGGCAGCGTCGACGTGCTCCACTGGACGCAGGTCGTCGAGGAGCTGGTCGGCGACGGTCGGCTCGGCCTGAACGGGTCCGAACTCGAGTACACCGTCACCTATCACGACCCCTGCCATCTCGGCCGATATAACGACGAATACGAGGCACCCCGCGAGCTCATCCGGGCGACCGGCTGCGATCTCTATGAGATGCCCCGGAACCGAAACAATTCCTTCTGTTGTGGTGGAGGCGGCGGCGGCCTCTGGATGGACTACGATGAGGACCCGAAACCGAGCGAGGAGCGGATGCGGGAAGCCCTGGAGGACACCGACGCGGGCGACGCCGTCGAGAAATTCGTCGTCGCCTGTCCGATGTGCGTGACGATGTACGAGGACGGCCGCAAGACCGGTGGCTACGAGGACGATATCGAGGTCGTTGATATCTCGGAGCTGTTGATCGAGGCGCTCGAATCACCGACCCCGATCGCCGCCGATTGAGCCAGCCCGTTAGACTAAGAATTCAAGCGCACCGAGGGTCAGCCCGGCGAGAATGACCTCGAAGCTGAGCGTTCCGAGTGCCGACAACAGGATGAACTCGAGATCGTCCATCTCCGCAAAGCCTGCTGGCACCGTCAGCATCCCCCGAGTGAAGAGCAGCGTGTTCGAGACCGGGACGACGATCGGGCCCCATCGCTCGAACCAGCCGTCGAACCGATCGAGCCGATCGGGATCGATACGGATCCACCGCTTCTCCAGCAGGTATTCCCGCCCGCCGCGCTTGGCGACGAGAAAGAGGGCGTATTGACCGATCGTTGCGCCGACCACCGCGATCACGATGATGAGGACGAGGTCGGCCGTCGAGGTGGCGAGGAACGTGACAGCGAAGGGGACGAGGCTCTCGGACGGGGCGAAATAGAGTAGCATCGCCCCCTCGAGGAGGAAGACGAAGAAGAGGGCGGCAAAGCCGTAGTCGCCGAGGAGTCCAGCGACGAAGTCGCTGGTCTGCCCGAGATCGCCGAGGACCGACATCGTCGTGTCGGAAGGGGATGTCGGCAATAGGCCTTCCGGGAACGCTTTAATCGCGGCCGGGGCAAGGCACGGACATGGATCTCACCCATCGCCCCCGTCGGCTCAGGCGTGACGGGGTTCGCGAGCTCGTCCGCGAGACCCAGCTCTCGCCGTCGGACCTCATCGCGCCGATCTTCGTTGATGCAACGACCGATGAGCGAGTCGCCATCCCCTCGATGCCCGGCCACGAACGCGTGCCGGTGGACGAGGCGGTTCCCCGGGTCGAGGAAGTGCTCGAGACCGGAGTGGAGGCAGTCATTCTCTTCGGCGTGCCCGCGGAGAAGGACGAGCGCGGAACCCGGGCGTGGGCTCCTGATGGCGTGGTCCAGGAGGCCACCCGGCGGATCGTCGCCGCGACCGAGGCTACGGTGATCACCGACGTCTGCCTCTGCGAATACACGAGCCACGGTCACTGCGGCGTACTGGAATCCGGTGCCCGGGAGGGGGACGGGCTGACCGTCGACAACGACGCCACCCTCGACCTCCTCGGCGAGATCGCCGTCGCCCATGTCGACGCCGGTGCCCACATGATTGCCCCCTCCGGGATGATCGACGGGATGGTCGGGGCCATTCGATCGTCGCTCGATGCGGCCGGTCACGAGTCGACCCCGATCATGAGCTATGCCGCAAAGTACCACTCATCCTTCTATGGGCCGTTTCGCGATGCCGCCGATGGTGCGCCGGCATTCGGCGATCGACGCCACTATCAGATGGACCCCGCGAACGCACGGGAGGCCGGACGGGAGGTGGCCCTCGACGTCGATCAAGGGGCGGACGTCCTCATGGTCAAGCCCGCCCTCCCGTACCTGGACGTGGTCCGCCAGGTCCGTGACCGGTTCGACCACCCGGTGGCGGCCTACAACGTGTCCGGGGAGTACGCGATGCTCCATGCGGCGGACGAGAAGGGCTGGCTCGACCTCGATGCCGCCGCGCTCGAATCCCTGACGGCGATCAAACGGGCCGGCGCGGACCTCGTCATCACCTACTTCGCCGAAAGGGTCGCGCCACGACTGTAGGCCCCTCCGTGGCACAAGGCCGGATGTCCGGTGGGCGTATGCCCACCTTTTCCGATGTCAGGTCCATGAATATCCACATATACGCAGCCGTGGTACCTTATATCCGCTAGTATCCCCCGGTATTCTGAATGTTTCTTTAGAACAAGCGTTAAATAGTGATGATCGGCTGGAAACATCCGTAATGGTCGAAACAGTCGAACTGGAAAATCCGTATAATTTGGACAAACGTAAACCCACGCCGGGTGCTGGCCCCCGGGTGGCGGTGGCCGAATGGTAGAGGGCGCCGCGGTCGCGACGGCGGTCAACTACGTCTGGGTGCTGGTCGTCACGTTCCTGATCTTCTTCATGCACGCCGGGTTCGCGATGCTCGAGGCGGGGCAGGTCCGCTCGAAGAACGTCGCTAACCAGCTCACGAAAAACATGCTGACCTGGAGCGTCGGCGTGACGATGTTCTTCCTCTTCGGGGCGGGCGTCGAGGCGTTCATTGCTGCCGCCACCGGGACCGGCGGCTACGGCGCCTTCTTCGCGATCCTCTCGCCGGAGAGCACGCTCGCCTGGGTCGACTGGCTGTTCGGGGCCGTCTTCGCCATGACCGCCGCCACGATCGTCTCCGGGGCGGTCGCCGGGCGGATGAAGCTCCGCGCGTACGTGTCCTACACGGTCCTGCTCGCCGCCGTCATCTACCCGGTCGTCACCGGCGTGACGTGGGCCGGCGGCATCCTCGCGTCGCTGGGGTTCGCCGACTTCGCCGGCGGCATGATCGTCCACGGAATGGGCGGCGTCGCCGGGCTCACGGCCGCGTGGGTCGTCGGCCCCCGGCTCGGTCGGTTCGACGAAAACGGCACGAACGTCATTCCCGGCCACTCCCTCCCGTTCGCTGTGCTGGGAACGCTCATTCTGGCCTTCGGCTGGTACGGGTTCAACGTCGGGACGGCCGCCGCCCCGCTCAACGGCGACGCCACCGAACTCGCCAGCTTCGGATACGTGGGCCGGGTGGCCCTCACGACGACGCTCGGGATGGCCGCGGGCGCCATCGGCGCCAGTCTCGTCTCGCTCGTCCGGACGAAGAAGGTCGACACCCTCTACGTCGCCAACGGGCTGCTCGCCGGCCTCGTGGGGATC
>Ga0207797_1000369_pt1 | contig 34595 bp, 24 predicted proteins | sample PRCRCaboRojoPR_6_FD_187275 | JGI IMG/M metagenome (GOLD analysis project Ga0207797, IMG submission 187275) | Marine sediment microbial community from Cabo Rojo, Puerto Rico - PR CR 10% Liquid 1 (SPAdes) | ecosystem: Environmental > Aquatic > Marine > Coastal > Sediment | place: Cabo Rojo, Puerto... | reverse complement strand
GATCAGGTTATTCGGCATCTTCGGAGGGCGTTAGATCTGGATCCATCTCTGGGGAATGCGCGGTATTTTCTGGGAGCGGAATACGGGGCACGTGCAAGATTCGCTTTACTACACAATGATATTCAGGGCATGAAACGTGAACTGCGAAACGGCTACGAGGCAGGGGGATATCCGCCATGGCTGCTGGAGTATAACCGGAATATCCTCCGGAGTGCGGCAACCAATGCCATTCTTTTCGTGGGGGGCGATGCCGAGGCTACCACGCTGGAATATCTCCAGACAGTTCGGGGAGTGCGCCCGGATGTGACTATCATCCCGGGGGCGTTACTGCACAGGCCGTGGTTTGTGGAACGGTTGAAAAGCGGATTGCCGGGAGTATTTCCGCCGGCACCTGTTTCGATTGCTACTGACCAGATCCGCGCACTGCGTCCGTATAAATGGCGGACGGATACCCTGAAAATTCCGATACCGGATTCACTACAGGAACAATGGAATCTCACCGGGGAACAATTCACCTGGGTGCTCGAACCGGATTTAACCCAGGAAGCGCGAAACCGTCCGATGTTGAGTGCCGGAGCCGCCGTACTTGCCGATATCATCCAGACAAATGCCTGGGATCGTCCGGTGTATTTTTCACTGGGTATGCCCAGGTGGATGATGGCAGGACTGGAAGATTTCACACAGTTGAATGGTTTGACCCTGAAACTCGTTCCGGTTGATTCATTGCCACCTGAATCGGCTATAGATGCGGAAGTAACGGAAGGAGTACTGACCAATCCAGAGAATTATGCGGATATCCGGACGGTCCTCCGGCAGGATATGCCGAGGGTGAACAGGCTCCTTGTGAACTATGTGGCAGCGACCCTGCAACTGGGCAGATATTACCGCCGGCATGGAATGAGTGACCGTCTCGGTCGGCTCCGGAAGCTGTACGAGTCAACCCTGACCCCGGAGGTGATCCCCGCCATCCGAACATTCCGACCCGAAATCGACCGGATTATTCATAATGGGGAACCTGCGGAGTGATTCCATAACAGATGACATCTCTGAATCCTGCAGCTCTAAGTCTACTTACGCCGTGACCATGTATAATTTTAATCGCCCTCGCCGGAATACCCTGTCGCTTGCGACAGGGATGAATGGCGGAAGGGATCCGGCGAATTTCGCTGAGATACCCTGCTGCTTGCAGCAGGGAGCTTCATTCTCCGGAGTTTAATCTTTCTTTCCATCCGGTCCGGACTGTATAGAATTATCCGGTTAAGCTCCGTACACATTATCCGAAAATAACCTGTGAGACGGATCGATGAGGTGGGCGAAGCCCAATATACCGTGCGACAGGGAGCATTATGGAATTTTTTATTGCCAGACAACCAATATTAGACACTGACCAGGGGGTCTATGCCTATGAACTGCTCTTCCGGTCCGGGCTTGAAAATGTCTTTAATCTGGACGCACGGGCTGACGGAGACCAGGCGACATCGGAGGTGATCACCAACAGCGTCTTCTTCATCGGCCTGGAAGAGTTAACCGGCGGAAAACGCGCTGCTATTAATTTCACCCGGAACCTCCTGCTGCGGGAAGTCCCTTCGTTGTTGCCCAGTGAAAGGATGATTGTGGAGATCCTCGAAACCGTTGAACCCACACCGGATATTGTGGACGTCTGTCGGAAGCTCAAACGACAGGGGTATCGTATTGCTCTGGATGATGTGACGGAAATGGATACCACTCATCCCTTGCTGGGACTTACTGATATCATCAAGGTGGATTTTCGTGAGGTTGATCCGGAGTACCGGAGGTCACTGCCCGCCGCCCTGGACGGGTTTAATCTCACTTTCCTGGCAGAGAAAGTGGAAACGAAAGAGGAATACCGGGAGGCACTGGGGGCCGGATATTCCCTGTTTCAGGGATACTATTTCAATAAGCCCGAATTGCAGAGCGGAAGCAGCATCGATAGTTCCAAACACAGTTACCTGCGGATTTTGCGAGCGGCCAATAAACCGGAGATCGAATATGACGAACTCGTGATGATCATTAAGAGCGATCTCGGACTTACCTACAAACTGCTGCGGTTCATTAACTCCGCATATTTCGGTATCAAGACTGAAGTACGATCAATCAAACAGGCGTTAGTTTTACTGGGATTTGAAGAAATAAAGAAGTGGACCTCTCTGCTGGCCTTGCATCATCTCGGCGAGGGAAAAGCTCCTGAACTATTGCGACAGTCTATCTTACGTGCCAGGTTTTGTGAGGAAATAGGGGCAGAAAGCGGATTGGAGCGGGAACGTCCGAAACTCTTTCTCCTGGGGATGTTCACGGTGCTTGGAGCACTGATGAACCAGCCAATGACACGGATACTCGATCAGCTTCCTCTGGATAAGGAGATCCGCGATGCTCTGCTCGGCCGGAACAACAAGTATCGCTGGATACTTGAAACAGTGCTGGCATATGAACGCGGACAGTGGGATCAGTTTTCCACCGCAATGGAGTACCTTGATGTCAACGAAGCAATTCTTCCGTCATTGTATCAATCGGCCGTCAGCGAATCGGATCAGTTGTTAAATACGGGTCGATTATAATCCGGGCACCTTTCTCAGTCATATCCCCGCAGGATCCCGAAAAGAACAACCGTTACCCGGATAGAAGCAGGGTTGATACAGGTCACACTTTCAACCCATGATCTTGACTTCCGATGGACGATTTCATACTCTTAGCGGCGTATTTATAGGAGTGTACCAGAATACCGGAATCATATTCATCTGGTGATAACACTATGCACATTATAGGGTAAGTCTCTGCAATATCGGGTACAAAATTTGGCTGTGATCTGCGTGAAATCCGCTTAACTTTCTGCGCTCCTATCCGAAAATAGGGTGAGGGCCGGTTATTTTTAATCCGGCGGAAAAATAATACGTTTGCCGCCCATCAGTTCATATGAACAGGGGGGTACAGTAGTATACAAGGGATTACAATGGAGTTTTTTATTGCCAGACAGCCGGTATTTGACAGAGAACAACGGGTGTATGCATACGAGTTACTCTTCCGGTCCGGTATAAAAAGTATTTTCAACATTTCGGAGAATTCCAACGGAGACGGGTATTCTCCAGATGTGGTCACCAACAGTTTCTTTTTCATTGGTTTGGAGGAACTCACCGGTGGAAAGAAAGCCTGCATAAATTTCACCCGGGAGCTGCTTCTTCAGGAAGTTCCGCTCCATCTTCCCGGTGAAAAGACAATTGTAGGAATTTCCGAAACAGTGGATCCTACTCCTGAGATCCTGGGAGCCTGCCGGAAATTTAAGAAGAACGGTTACGGTATTGTGCTGGGGAACGCGAATCACCTCAAAGAGGATCATCCATTGATCGAAGTGGTCGATTTTGTCAAAGTGGATTTCCGGGAAATTGCCCCGGAAGTCCGGGAGAAGCTACCTGAAGCGTTGGAGGGATCCGGTCTGAAATTCCTGGCGGAAAAAATTGAAACGGAGGACGAATATCACCAGGCACTGGAAAGCGGTTATTCTCTGTTTCAGGGGTATTATTTCAGTGAACCGGAACTGCAAAGCGGCGGGTCAATCGATAGTTCAAAACATAATTACCTGCAGATTATTCAGGAAATCAACAAACCGGATGTTGAATACGATGCGCTTGAAAGTATTATCAAACGTGATCTCGGATTGACCTACAAGCTTCTGCGATTTATTAATTCCGCGTATTTCGGGATTATCACGGAAGTGCGGTCAATCAGGCAGGCTTTGGTACTGCTCGGATTTGAAGAAATCAGAAAATGGGCCTCATTACTTGCTTTGCAGAAACTCGGGGAGGGAAAACCTTCCGAGTTATTGCGACAATCAATAATCCGGGCCCGGTTTTGTGAAGAGCTGGGAGCGGAAATCGGGATGGAGGAGGAACGATCGGAGCTCTTTCTCATGGGGATGTTTACCGTGTTAAGCGCTTTGATGGAGAAACCGATGGCTCAGATCCTCACAGAACTTCCCCTGGATAAAGCTATTCATGCTGCGCTGCTTGGCCGGCAGAATAAATATCGTCGGATACTGGAGACGGTTCTGGCATATGAACGGGGACGCTGGGATCAGTTTACCATGTTCATACGGCTGTTACATGTGGAGGAAGATGCCGTGCCTGCGCTGTATCGGTCGGCGATACAATGGTCAGATCAGGTGTTGGATACCAAGGCGCTGCAGGTGAACGATGCACAATGAGAATCCGGGTCCCCAGTACATTGATCTCTCCATTCCAAATCTGCGGGCCACTTTCCTCAGTGTTGCTCTGACTCTCCCCCTGATGGGAATTTTCCTGGGCCTCTATCTGCTATTCTATGGCGCCGGCGAGTTGCCCATGGTCATGGAAATGGTTTCAGACCATCCCTATCTCTCGACAGGAATTCTGGCGGCGGCTATAATCCTGCATGAACTCATTCATGCAGCCGCCTGGGTATTTGTCGGCGGTATCCCGTGGCGTGACATCCAGTTCGGGTTTCAGTTACGGACCATCACCCCCTATGTACACTGTCCGGAGCCCATGATTGTCCGAGATTACCGCATCGGTGGAATGTTGCCTCTTCTCCTGCAGGGGATTCTCCCGGCTTTTTTAGCTTTAATAGTTGAGAGTGAGATGTTGCTCATGTTCGGATTGTTTTTCATTCTGGTTGCCGGCGGAGATCTGCTTATTCTCTGGAAATTGCGCGGGTTTGGTCCCCGGTCAATAGTAGTTGACCATCCGTCGCAGGCCGGATGCTATGTGAAGAAACAGCAGGCATGAACTTCCCGGAATTTTATCATACCCGGAACGGAGACATATCCATTGTTAAATAAGGCCGGAATGTACAGCTGTGGCGGGATTTGCAGAATCGCGTACCCACAAATTAATCTTTGATCATGGCGGTTTTTCAGTGTATTATACATGGTAATTTGACAGAATTCATGGATCTGAGATACGCCAGACTATTACTAACCAGAATCGTAATATCCGGATGATGCAAACATTCCCTGCGACTTATTAGGTCAGTTCCACACTGATTGAGGTAAAGATATTCCCCGGAAGGACGATAATAGAAGTTGCTTGTGATCGATTGCGCACATGCAGTGGCGTGTCGTCGTGCTCTGCCTGTACGGCATGAGCGCGACTCGAATCACAGCTGGATGACTCATCAATTCCTGGAGAACTGTGCGCATAAACGATTTTCGAAATCCGATGCGATCTACTTACGGTTAAGAGAACAGAGGAGCAGGTAGCACAGCAATGGCGAATTTTCACGACCAATATCGGGCATATTTTGAAAATGCCAATGAGGCAATTTTTCTTATCGCGGAGGAGCGGTTCGTCGATTGTAATCCGAAAGCCGAAGAACTGTTTGATTGTTCCAGCGATCAGATTCTTTCGCGAACACCGGCGGATTTTTCGCCTGAACGTCAACCGGATGGACGGGAATCCCGGGAGAAAGCCCGGGATATGGTACAGTCAGTGCTGAGTGGCGCCCCTCGGGTATTTGAGTGGGTGCATCTCCGAAACGATGGTTCGCCGTTCTACGCGGAGGTGCGGTTGAGCAAGGTTGAGATTCAGGGGGTTCCACATGTGCTTGCCTTAATGCATGATATTTCGGAGCAAAAACAGGATGAAGAAGAACTGGAACTGTCCAGGGAAAAATATCGCACGCTGGTGAACAATGCTCAGACCGGAGTGTTCTTGCTGCAGGATTATCGTATCCGGTTTGTCAATCAGGCGTTCACAGCCATGGTCGGATACGATCTGGATGAGCTTATCGGCAGCGATTTCCGGGATTTGGTTCTGGTGGAAGACGAGCATGATTCGTGTATCTGTTCAAACGATGCGGAGGGAGCGAATCAATCGGTTGAGTGTGATATCCGGATGAAACAGCGGAACGGATCGATGCGGTTAGTTCATCTCAGAGCCTCGAACATATCATACAGAGGTGAACCGGCAGTCATGGGGACAGTGATGGATATTACGGAAACCGATCAGTCCGAACAGCTGCAGCGGGCACTCTATCGGATATCCGAATCGACGCACTCGGCGAAGGATCCGGAAGCGCTTTACAAACAGATCCACTCGGTGCTGGAAGATTTGATGCCGGCAAAGAATATGTATATCGCGCTCTATGATGAGACCAACGACAAAGTGAGTTTTCCCTATTATGTGGATGAAATCGAGCCCCGGCCGGCGCCGCGAAAGGACGGTAAGGGACTCACTGAATACGTTCTGCAGTCTGACCGGCCTTTTCTGGTGTCGGAAAGCGATCTGCAGTCACTGGTCGACGAAGGGGTAATCGAGCGGTCAGGCCATCCCGCTGTTGACTGGCTGGGAGTCCCGCTCAAGGTGGGAGACAGAACCCTGGGTGTGCTTACAGTTCAGAATTACGACAGAGGTGTCCGCTATGGTGACCGGGAGAAAATGATTCTGAGTTTTGTTTCCGATCAGGTGGCCATGACGATCGCCCGGAAACAGGCGGAAGAACAGTTGCGAAAGCTGTCCAATGCAGTGGAGAAAACAGCGGATCTGGTGTATATCACCAATACGGATGGGGTTATTGAGTACGTAAACTCAAGCTTCGAAAAACATACCGGCTATAGTCGTGAAGACGTTATTGGCAGAACCCCGTCTTTCCTGAATTCCAGTGAGTACGGGAAGGATTTCTATGAAGAGATATGGAAGCAGCTGCAACAGGGGGAGATCTATCACGGCGAGCTGCTTCATGAGACCAAATCGGGAGAGCACTACTATCATGACCAGGTCGTGACTCCGGTCAAGTCTGAAACCGGTGAAATCACCCATTACATATCCACCGGACGGGATGTGACGGAACAGAAAAAGATGGAACAGGTCCGGAACGCAATTCTGCGGATTTCCGAGGCTGCTCATGAAACCCGTTCTCTTGATGAATTGTATCGCACGATTCACCAGATTGTCCAGTATCTGATGCCGGCGGAGAATTTCTATATTGCGTTGTATGACGCAGAGAATGACCAGCTTCGGTTTCCCTATTTCGTCGATCAATATGATGAATCACCCATCGGTCCCCAGGAGACCAGAAATGGCCTGACGGAATATGTAATCAGACATGAGGAACCTGTACTCGGTTCTCAGCGGGAAATCAGAAAACTGGCCGAGACAGGTGAAATCGAAATTAAGGGATCATTGCCCCGAGATTGGCTTGGTGTGCCGCTGAAGACCGAGCACGAGACCATCGGTGTTCTGGCGGTTCAAAGTTACACGGAGGGTGTGCAATACAGTGAGCGGGAGAAGGAAATCCTGACCTTCGTATCCAATCAGATTGCCATGACCATTGCCCGAAAACAGACGGAAGCATTGCTATCGGCTGAACGGGAACGGCTGGCTGTCACCCTTCGCTCAATCGGGGAGGGGGTGATTACCACCGACAGAGAAGGCAAGGTGATCCTTATGAACCGGACAGCCGAGAGACTCACAGGCTGGTCCTCGCGGGAATCATATGGCAGACATTTGTCGGACGTGTTTAACGCGGTGGATGAAAAGACGGAAAAGCCGGTCAATGTGGCAATACAGAATGTTATTGAATCGGGATCGGCGCAGGATTTGCCATATGAAGTGATACTCATTTCGAAGGATGAAAGCGAACGGTATATCACCGAGGCGGTTGCACCGTTGCGGGACGATGAGAGCGAGATAATCGGAGCGGTATTGGTCTTTAGTGACGTGACCGAGACCCGGAAACTGGAGCGTGAAGTTTCCCGCTCCCAGAAACTCGAGTCGGTAGGGATTCTGGCCGGAGGAATTGCCCATGACTTTAACAACATTCTCTCCGGGATTATCGGAAATCTCTCGCTGGCGCGGTTATCGGCCGATCAACCGGAGAAGCTCGAGGAACTCCTGCGGGAGGCGGAGAACGGATCCAAACGGGCGGCCAAACTCACCAAGCAGTTGCTTACGTTCTCCAAAGGTGGTGCACCGGTGAAGGAGACGGCGAAAATTGAGGAGCTGATCCGGGAATCCGTTTCGTTCGCTCTTCGGGGATCAAATGTTCGTCCGAAAATCGTGCTCCCGGAGGACCTCTGGCCGGTGGAGGTGGATACCGGACAAATTGATCAGGTATTGCAGAATCTGGTGATTAATGCGGATCAGGCCATGCCGGACGGCGGAATCATCCTGATTGAGGCAGAAAACCACCGGGTTCAGTCCCCTGCAAACATAGGGAATCTCGAACCGGGGAATTATATCAAAATCCAGGTGCGTGACAGTGGATCGGGTATTAAAAAAGAGCATTTGGAGAAAATCTTTGATCCTTACTTCACCACAAAAACCACAGGAACAGGATTGGGACTGGCAACCAGCTATTCTATTATCCAGAAGCACGGAGGAGTAATTACGGCCGATTCAATGGAGAATGAAGGGACCACCATAACCATATATCTCCCGGCGTCAACGAAACCGAAGCCAAATCCGGTTTCCTCCGCTAAAAGCGTGAGTAATATCCAGTGGAGTCCGGGTGGTAAGGTCCTGCTTATGGATGATGAAGAGGCCGTGAAAGCTATGGCATCAAACATGCTTCAGACCCTGGGATTTACCGTGGAACAGGCCAGTACCGGGGAGGAGGCAATACAATCCTATCAGGCTGCGAAAGACAAAGGTTCGCCATTCGATGCCGTGATCCTGGATTTGACAATTCCGGGTGGTATGGGAGGAAAAGAGGCTATCAACAAGCTTCGGCAGATCGATCCGCAGGTCAACGCCATCGTCTCCAGTGGGTACTCCACCGATCCGATTATGGCAGATTATCAGGCATACGGATTCCGTGAAAAAATTGAAAAACCGTATAATATCGAAGAGATGATAGAGACCCTGAATACTGTTATGGGCACGGAGGTTGGCACATCAGTTTGACAGAGCAGTGAATACCATAGCAAGAAGCGAACGAGAAGGTCAGGATACACGGAACATCCGGGCCAGACAGGATAATAACCAGTAGTAATGTGGTTGAAGAAATAGGTGGGGCCTTCTGAATCGGAGGACATCCGAAAGGACGACGTATGAGTAACCGGCAAGGATCGGAACTGCAAATTCTGAAAAAAATGCAGGAACTGCTGGAGCAGTATATTCATCTTCGGGAATCTGCCAGTGAGGAAGGGGGATTAGCGGCGGAAGAGTCCGAATTTTACAGAGCTCTTGTGCAGAATTCCATGAGTGATATGGTCATTCTGGACGTGAACTGCAATATCAAGTATGTTAATCCCCACGTGGAAGAGTCGACCGGTTACACCTTGGAAGAATTGAAAGACCGGGATATCACCGAGCTGGTACATCCGGATCACCGGCCAAGTATGCAGGAGAAATTTTCCCGATTGGTTTCCAGTCACGGGAATACCGTCTCGTTTTTTGAGTTTCAGATCCGGCACAGGAATGGTTCCTACCGGGTTTTCGAAGGGATCGGGAAGAATCTGATCCAAGACGATCAGGTTGATGGCATATTAATTAATGCCCAGGAAATTACCGAACGGAAACAGGTTGGTCAGGCGATGCTGCAGTCCCAGAAAATGGAGGCACTGGGACTCATCGCAGGTGGTATTGCTCATGACTTCCGGAATATCATGGCTATCATTCTGGGGGCGGCGGAGATGCTGCAGATGGATCCCTCCGATGAGGAGTTTGAAAAATTCCTCAATATGATTATCTCCAGTGTCCACCGGGGAAATGCCATTACCGAAAGAATACTTGAGTTTGCGCGGGCGGAAAAACCGAAGGTACAGGCGCTTTCCGGGACGGATTATCTTGAGAAGATCAAAGAGATCGCAACCCACACTCTTCCGAAAAACATTGAAGTGGAAGTGATTTCCCAAAGAGAAGATGATTTGTTACTGGGTGATCCCGGACAGCTCCAGCAGGTATTGCTGAACCTGTGCATCAACGCCTCCGATGCCATGCCGGAGGGTGGGAAAATCACTCTCAGCCTCGAGGAACCACCCCGGAAATTGGTCCGAAAATATCGGCCTCACGCCCGGAACGAGTATCTCTGTCTGAAAGTGGAGGATACGGGAGTCGGTATGGATGAGGAAGTGCAGGAACGGATGTTCGAGCCGTTTTTTACCACCAAAGAAGGTGGAGACGGGACCGGGTTAGGGCTGGCGACTGTGTACAGTATCGTACAGCAGCATAACGGATGGATAGATGTGCAGAGTGAGGTTGGGGAGGGGACAACCATTCGGGTGGGAATTCCAAAGGCCGCGGAAGCGAATGGTTCGGTGGAAGAAACCCAGCCGTCCCTCACTGAGGAACAGCCGGATGGCGAAACAATCCTGCTCGTGGAAGACGAACCGGAACTACGCGAATTAATTATGCATCTGCTGACCACAAAGGGATATTCAGTATCCGTTGCAACGGATGGGAAAGAGGCCATCGATATCTACGATAATGATCCCGGGGCTATCGGATTAATTCTCACCGATCTGAAAATGCCGGAGATGAGTGGAAATGAACTGGAGGAATATATCCACAACCGGGATCCGTCAATGAAAATGGTGGCGATTACCGGGAGTCTGGGACTGCAGAGTGACCGGGATCTAACCAGGGAAGGGTTCGATGAAGTGATCGAAAAGCCGTTCGAAGTGCTTGACGTTCTCCGGATAATAAATAAAGTGTTCACTGCCGAGCATTCGCATTAAATCCCGGTTATCTGAGAATTACATCCATATACTGTTCCAGCGACGAAGCCACTTTCAGGGGATTTCATGATTCGCTGCGGAGCGCGGGTGGTTCGCTGTAGTCCCCTTTAGGATAGCTGCCAAGCACTTTCACATACGCCGCTTCTTGCTCCAGTTCCCTCAGTGCTATATTTACATTCGTATCGTCAATCCCTCCCTCAAAATCGGCATAAAACACATATTCCCAGGGATTTTCCGGTATTGGTCTGGACTGGATTCTGGTGAGGTTGACCTGATTTGCCGAGAGCGTATGGAGGGCGTTTTCCAGTGCGCCGGGCGCATGCTTGGTCTTGAAGGCGATGCTGGTTTTTTCCCTGTGATATCCGCCGGGATCTTCGCGAACAATAACCAGAAACCGGGTACTGTTAACCCGGGTTTTCTGGATATCCCCGGCAAGAATCTGTAATCCGTATATTTTTCCGGCAAGCGCGGATGCGATTGCCGCCCGGTCAGGTTCGTCCTCTTCCGCAATTATTTTGGCCGCGCCGGCGGTATCATATTCCGGCAGGGGATTGAGGTGATACGACTGAATGAATTCCTCGCATTGCTCCAGTGCCACGGGATGAGAAAGCACGGTAGTGATGTCATCCAGAGTAACTCCATCTCTGGCCAGCAGACAATGGCGGATGGGAAGATAGATTTCGGCAATTGCGAATGCCGGTTTCTCCAGGAAGAAATCCAGGTTTCGGGACACAGATCCGGCGATACTGTTTTCCACCGGGATAATCCCGGCGTCAACCTCTTCCTCAACCACGGCATCAAAAACTTCCTCAAATAGCGGATAGCCGATGGCGATGGCTTCATCTCCAAAATGATTGTAAACCGCCACTTCACTATAAGCACCCTGAATTCCCTGAAATGCGACTTTCATTGTAGCTCCTCGTCAATCTCCTCCAGCGCGGTGAGAAATTCTTCCCGCATAGGTTTAGCGTACCGGTTAAACCGGTTGAGATCCCGAAACAACTGCATCGGGTCGTTTTCCACCACCTCGAGTATTCTCAGTAATCGTTTGTATCCCTCAGTATCAATTTCGAACTCCCGCGCACCGAAATTACTCAGGGCCCGGCCGATAAAATGGGTTAAAACCTGTGTCTTGGCAATTTGCTCATCGTGTTTCTCCGGTGTGGTTTCAATCACCACCAATCCCCGGTGTTCAAGATATTCTGTAATCCGCGTAAAAAATGGATCGTCTATCCGAACAGGACAGAGTACGATTTTCTTTCCCTCCACGGAATCCGACGCACTGTCCGGACCGAACATGGGGTGAGTTGCCAGGATCTGTACATTGCCGGGAATAAGACGTTGCATGACTTCCACCGGATACTCTTTAACGGAGCAGACGTCCACCAGAAGGTTATTATCGAGGTAATCCCGGATCTGCGTGATCACGGATTCGAATGTGGAGATTGGCACGCTCGGTATCACCACATCTCTGGAACACACTTTTTCCAGAGAAGATTCCACACCTCCGGCGTTCTCGATATCGGAGGGGGTTGCAGTTCTGCTCGAGACATACACCGGATAATCCTGCGAGAGATATTCCACCATCAGTTGGCCAAACCTGCCAAAACCAATTATTCCGATTTCCATAGATTTCTTTCTCTGTAATATCTCTGTCTGTTGTTTGCCACCGAAGATAAGGAAGGAGAGCCAGACCCTGCAAACTGAATTCCCGAATCCGCCTTCCAATTCTCATATAAAAACGTTACAATGCTGTTTTCAATCTGGATGGAGGGAGAGCGGCTTTTAACACTGAAGTATCACACTACATGACATCAAGGAGTAAATATACATGGACTGCACGAAATCTCCCCGGAATTTCCGGAGAAGTCTATCCTGGTTGCTCAGTACCGGGGTGATGGTTTTTATCTTTTTCGCTACACCCGAACTCTACAGTCAGTATACGCTGGTGAATGCCTTTCCGGATCTCTCGTTTCAGCGTCCCGTGGATTTACAGGATCCGGATATCGGATCCGGTCATCTGTTCGTAGTCGAACAGCGGGGAATTATCTGGCGATTCCGGAACGATTCGGCCGCGGCGGAGAGAACCCGGTTTCTGGATATCCGGGACCGGGTGAATGATGCAGGGAATGAGGAAGGTCTGCTGGGATTGGCGTTTCATCCTGACTACGGCGAAAACGGGTATTTCTACGTAGACTATACAGCGTCCAATCCACGGCGCACCGTAATTGCCCGGTACCAGGTAAGCGAAACCAACCCGGATTCAGCGCTGAAATCGAGTGAAGAAGTGATCCTCGAGGTTGACCAGCCTGCCGGTAACCACAATGGCGGGCAGATCGCATTCGGGCCGGACGGGTATCTGTATATCGCGTTTGGTGATGGCGGCGGTGCCGGCGATACATTCGAAAATGGCCAGAACAGATTTACATTGCTTGGTACCATTTCCCGCATTGATGTTGACACAACGTCGGATGGCAGGAATTATGGGATCCCGCCAGACAATCCACTCGCAGGAGATACCCTGGAATATCGGGAAGAAATTTTCGCCTGGGGTTTACGCAATCCCTGGCGTTTCAGTTTTGATCCGGAAACTGGGGAGCTCTGGACCGGTGATGTCGGGCAGGACGAATGGGAAGAAGTGGATATTATTGAGTCCGGCCATAATTACGGGTGGCCCGTTATGGAAGGATTTCACTGCTTTGGAAGTACGGTCTGCGATACGGTCGGGCTTGCGCTGCCTGTATGGGAATACAGCCATGATGTGGGCCGGTCGATCACCGGCGGTTATGTCTATCGCGGCTCAGCGCTGCCGGATCTTCAGGGAAAATATATTTACGCGGATTATGTCAGCGGACGGATCTGGTCCCTTGACGATGATGACCCTGATAACGTCGGAAATACGGAATTGATCCATTCGGACATGCTCATCAGCTCATTTGGTACCGATGCTGATCAGAGGCTGTATATCTGTAGTTTCAGCGGAGGGATCTACCGGCTGGACTCACCGGAGACGGCTGTGGATCACGAGAAAGATCATCTGCCCAGTCAGATTGAGTTGCGCCAGAACTTCCCGAATCCGTTTAATGCGGAGACTCGGGTGCGCTATCGCCTTCCCGAACAAACTGCAGTGGAACTGACAGTGTATGATCTGCAGGGAAATGCAGTATCCCGGTTAGTGAATGCTACCCAACGGAAGGGTTGGCATTCGGCACGGTGGAGTGGAGTAACCGGGTCCGGAACTCCGGCCAATTCGGGAGTCTACATCCTGCGTCTGAAAACCCGGTTCGGTACGGAATCCACGAAAATGGTCCTGGTCAAATAAATAAGGATGGATCAGATGGCAGATGGATTCTTCTCTGCCAAGCGATCAGCGCCGGCTGGGTATCCGCTCACCGGCCAGACAGTCCTCCCGGTTCCATTCCAGAAGTTTACTCCGGATGAATTCGACAACCCGGGAATGCGCCTCAGCACCTTTGCCCCGGGCGTTTAATGGGGCTCCGAATGCAAAATGGACTGTGTTCTCCGTCCGGAGTTTTGCTACATCTTTGAATATCTTTCCATTCGGCCACGCATCCGTAACAAGGGCCAACGGCACTACGGACACACTGTTTCTTGCTGCCAGCTTCACGCCCAGGGTATTGAATGCGTCCGGATCGAAAACCTCCCGTCTGGTAGTCTGCGGAAAGAGAATGATCGATATCCCCTGGCGCAGACGCGCAGCTCCCCCCTGAAGCACGGTGACAAGATCTTCTCTGGGATTAGTCCTGCCTACGACAATGGGATCTCTGGAACGGAGAATGTGCTGAAAGTAAGGGTATTCCATCAGAGACTCTTTGACCACGAAGGTTGTTGATTTGCGGGGATGAATTACTCCGGGAAGAATAAGGGTTTCCAGAGTGCTCATATGATTCGAAACGAAAACCACCGGTCCACTTTCCCTGGCAATATTGTGCAGTCCCTCGATTTGCACCGAGATCCCGGCATCCTCCAAATACTGCAGGATATTGATACTGGCCCGGATCCAGTCCTCGCCGGTATATGAACGACGTTTGGCCCGCCGGCCATCCCGGTACACCACCCCTGCCAGCCTGATGAAGAAATAGAGACTCGGAGTGAGAACCCAGGATTTCTCATGGGTTGGTGGTGTTGTATATTCGGAACCCGCTGTATGCAGTAATGGATGCAACGCGTAATCAGCCATTTGACACCGGTCTTCTGCTTACGATACTGAATTTGTATAGTGTAGGGGTTATGAATCCACAAATCAATTGGCAGATGGAAAATAACCAATCGGGTATCTCCCGGAGAGCTTTTGCCGGTGTCAGGAGTGTCCGTATATTATGCAAGATCCGAACGGAACGGAAACAAACTTCATACAATAAAATTCACAGCAACCTTGCCGGTGAAATCCGGAGAAAAAATTGGATAAGTGCTGGCAAAGGAAGTGCGGTCTGTGAAGCGGAGGAGAGTTCAATGGCTACAGAATCGTATTACAAGGAACTGGAAGTCAAAATTGTTGGCATCGCCGGGAGTCTGCGACGCGGCAGTTACTCCAGAATGGCTTTAAAGACCGCACTACAGGGGGCGGAGGAGCTGGATGCTCTCACGGGAATCGTGGATCTGGGAGAATATAACCTCCCATTTTGCACCGGAACTGAGACCGGTGTGGAAGATCATCCGGGCGTAGAATCTCTTCGATCCAGGGTGCGGGATTCTCATGGAATTCTGTTAAGCACTCCGGAGTACCACGGCAGTTTCAGCGGTGTACTGAAAAATGCTCTGGATCTGATGGGATTCAGGGAGTTCGAAGGAAAGATGGTCGGATTGATAGGTGTTTCAGGGGGGAGCCTCGGGGCAGTGAATGCCTTGAACAGTCTCAGGGATATCGGCCGCGCACTTCATGCCTGGGTGATTCCCGAACAGGTGTCCATTCCAAAGGTATGGAACGTGTTTGGGGACGAAGGAGAGCTCAGAGACGCCGATATAGAATCAAGACTGCTGGAGGTGGGACGACAGGTGACCCGGTTTGCATACCTCCACACTTCCCGCCATACCCAGGAATTTGTTGAGTCCTGGGAGGAGGCACCTCCGAATCCGGGTGGCAGTAACAGATAAGCTCCCTGATATTGTCTTTGCTGCGTGGAGCATATGTTTAACATAATAATGGGATTTTCCGCACCCAAGAATTGAAATCAGACAAGCAGGACTTCCGGAATAATGAGTCTACCTGGAAAGGATGGGCACGTGATTAACTGGTCGGAGTATCCTGGTCGGTATATTCATGGAACGGAAATGCGGAACCTCTTGAGCACCATTGAGAAATATGCGGGGGAAGAATCCCGTATACTGCTGCGGGGGGAGCCTGGTACGGGCCGGTTATGTTTGGCCGGGTACTTTCACGAATACGGACCGGCACCAGGAAAGCCTTTTCTCGCTGTCGACTGTACGACTATTGCACAAGCGCATCAGGGGAATGATTGCGCTGCTGATCCGTCTGATCCTGACACCTTCCGGACGCTAGCGAGGAGAGTAACCGGAGGCACACTCTGTCTGGCAGATATTCACACGTTGCCGGGAGACGTCCAGGAAGAAATCGTTCCGATATTACGCAAAGGGTTGGTTAACTGGCATGAGGATATTGGTAAGGGTTTCAGGGTGGCTGCCACCGTTCCGGATAAGTTAGAACAGCTTGTGGATGACGGAGTATTTAACCGGGAGTTGTTCTATCTGCTGAAAACGGCGAGTGTTTTCATACCACCCTTGCGTGAACAGGATGTGGATGTTCCTGCTCTTGTCAGGTCTCTCGTTGATGAGTTTAACCGGAAATATAATCGGGATGTGCAGGAAATCAGTCCGGAAGCGCTTGATCTGCTGGGGAAATATGACTGGCCGGGGAATTTCCGCGAGTTACGGCATCTGGTTGAAATGCTCGTGTTGCAGGCCAGCGGACCTCTTATGACCAGCCGGTTACTCCATAATTTAGGACTCGGAACTGCATCGGGATCGGAGAAGAAAACACAATTTTCTATAACGTTTGATACCTCTGAAAATGTATTGGAAGATATGCAGGTGCGCGTTATCAGCCGGGCGCTGGAGATTGCAGACTATAATCAGGTTCATACAGCACGGTTGCTGGGTATTCCCCGTACCACCCTGCAGTATTATCTGAGAAAATATGACCTGTACTGAGGTATATTTACAGCAGAATTTCGGTCCTGTCCCATATCCCGGTGCTGCTGAATGTTACCGTCACAGCTCTTTTCTTTGTATGGATTATACGGTAGCCGGTATCCCGCCCTGTTATCGGTCTTTTTTGTAATTGATTTTCATTAATTTAAGCGGTTATCAAACACCAGGAATTAGCGATGCGTTTGTTCTTTATATTGCTGTCGGCAGCAGGAAGTCTCTATTTGCTCCTGATTGTCGGTGTGTACGTGTTTCAAAAGCATTTGATTTACTTTCCGACCGGAGAAATCAGGCGGACCCCGGCTTCACTGGGATTGGAGTATACCGATTTACGCATTGATACGGAAGACGGAGAAACCATTACGGGCTGGATGGTCCCACATGGATCAGCCCGTGCAACAGTCCTGTATTTTCATGGGAATGGGGGAAATATCTCCGGCCGGGTTGACATCATTCAGTTATTACACACGCTGGAATTGAGTGTCTGCGCAATTGATTACCGCGGATACGGCCGGAGCACGGGCTCTCCGTCGGAGCAGGGGACATATCTGGATGCGATGGCGGCCTGGAAGTACCTGATGCATGAGCAGAACATCCCTCGGGAAAAGATCGTGATTCTCGGCCGTTCTCTCGGTGGGGCCGTGGCTGCGTGGCTGGGATCGCAGGTACAGCCTGGTGGGGTTATTCTCGGATCTTCCTTTACCTCTATCCCGGACATTTCACGGGAAAAATATCCCTTTCTGCCGGCGTCCAAACTCACCAACATCCAATACCGGACCATAGAACGGGTCCGGGAAGTGAACGCTCCGATTCTGATCACTCACAGCCGGGATGATACTCTCATTCCGTTCAGCCACGGTCGGGCACTCTACCGGGCGGCCCGAGCTCCGAAAAGCTTTCTGGAGATGCGGGGATCACATGAGTCCAATATCCTGGAAACCCGGCGGGAGTATATGCGGAAGATTGACGAGTTTATTGGAGAATATTTGGAGTGAAAGGGTCCCACCCTTTCAGGGCCTCATCCCCTGCCAAACACGGTTTGAATTAATTCAGTTGCTTCTGTCAAATAAATTAATTATGATCGATTCACTCATATTTATTGGTGGCATATGCCTTTACCCGGAGATCACCGGGTAACTGCACAATGATCACATTCCCACAATCTGATTTACTTCATCCACAGGAATAACAACGAGGAGGGTATAGAGATGTCCGGGCTAATAAAAGCGGTACTGGTTGTGTTTGTCGCTATTCTGGTCATCCTTTTAGGCGGCTATATCTATTTCCAGGTAACGTTTCCCAAAGTCGGACCACCTGAAGAAGTCACGATCCAGGGAACCGAAGCGCAGATCGAGCGGGGTGAATATCTCGCCAACCATGTTGCGGTATGCATAGACTGTCACTCCCAGCGGAATTGGGATTACTATGCCGGACCAATTAAGCCCGGAACAGAGGGTGGAGGAGGGGAGCACTTCCCGCTGGACGAACTTCAGGGAATTCCGGTGAATCTATATTCGAAGAACATTACCCCATACGCCATGGAAAGCTGGACCGACGGTGAGATTATCCGGGCATTCACCGAAGGAGTGAATAAGGATGGAGAAGCACTGTTTCCTATCATGCCATATCCGGCCTATCGTATTATGTCCTTTGAAGATCGCAATGCAATCGTTGCCTATCTTCGCACGTTAAAGCCTGTAGAAAATACGGTTCCCGAACGGGAGGTCGGAATTCCGTTTAATTTCATCATGCAGACGGCACCGGCGGAAGCCGATCCCCGGCCAACACCCGATCCTTCGGATACCGTGGCATATGGCAGATATCTGACGAGAATCGCCAGCTGTGCGGACTGCCATACTCCGATGGAAAAGGGGGAACCCATCGAGGGGATGTACCTCGCCGGAGGTCAGCCGTTTCCGCTCCCCAGCGGAGCTGTCAGCCGCTCCGGGAATATAACTCCCCATGTAGGAACCGGAATAGGCAGCTGGTCAAAAGAAAAGTTTATAAGCACCTTCAAAAAGTACTATAAGGTGAGTAACCGAAGAGTAGAAGTGGGCGAGGACGGCTTAAATACCATAATGCCGTGGATTATGTATGCAGGCATGAAGGAACGGGATCTCGGTGCTATCTACGAATACCTGATGACAGTGGATCCCGTCGAGAACAAAGTGCAAAAATTTGGTATGGTCTCGAATACCGGGCAGTAAATTCAGCATCCCGTGAGGGCGGTCCATTGCCGGTAACATGAGCTGCGGTTGTACAGACATTCCGCAAACACAGTCAGCTCCGTTTGGTTCCGTAAGATACCGTCCATGATTCCCGACTGTACTGAATGTGCCGGAGTATTCGTTCCAATCGTGGGTTTGATTCGTATTCGCATATTCCTAAACTTTATCCAGAAGAGTGATACTGGATAATATGATACTTAGGGTGTTAAAACGCGTTTGTGATTTGCTCACAAATTGTAGTTTTATGAATGCCATGTCGCAGGGAGGAAACAGTACACTGATTACTCGATTGCTGGCTACGGCTTTCCTTCTGTTTTCCGTAACCCCGGCGGTCGGCGGACAGACACCCGATTCACTCCGGTCGGATTCAATGTATTTTCCGGGATCCCATGATCCGGTTGTGGTTACTGCAAGCCGGGAAGCGATGCTCCCCGGGCAAACGGGGCTCTCCGTGATCTCGGTGGAGACGGAAACCCTGCGCGAGATTTCAGTGACCGCACCGATGGCGGATGCACTGGAAAGTGTACCGGGAGTAATCGTCCAGGATCGGCATAATCTTTCTCTGGGTGAGCGTATTTCAGTCCGTGGAGTCGGAGCCAGGGCGCAGTTCGGGGTTCGGGGCATTAAAATACTGGTGGACAATATCCCGTTAACCCTGCCTGACGGTCAGGCACAGACAAATACCATCGATTGGTTCTCTGCCCGAGAAGTCGAAGTGGTTCGTGGACCCTCCGCCAGTCTGTACGGCAATGCTGCGGGAGGAGTGATCCGGGTCAACACCGGGCCGCCCGGATTCCGGCAGCCATTCCGGATGAAAGCGCAGGGTGTAACCGGGAGTTTCGGTCACCGGGAAGTTGCTCTGTCGCTCTCCGGAACCGGTAAGGGTTTCTCGTACCTGGCGGCAGGAACCCATGCCAGAACGGATGGATTTCGGGATCATGCTGCGGCGCAATATACCAGATTTAATGTGAAGGGAACTGCAGAAGTCACAGCCAATACCTCCCTGACTGGAGTCTTCGCGTACTACCGGGCTCCCTATCTTTTAAATCCCAGCACGCTCTCCCGTGAAGATGCTGAAGAGAACCCCGCTATGTCCAGAGGTTACATCCGGCAGCAGGGTGCCGGCGAGCGGGTTCACCAGGCACAGGGCGGAATTACACTTCGCCGGCGATTTCCGGATAGCGGGGATCTGGAAACTACACTATATGGTATTCGCCGAGTCCTGACGAATCCTATTCCCGGACGGGTGATCCGGCTGGACAGAGTGGCCAGCGGCTGGCGGTCGGTATATAACCGGGATCTAATATTGTTTGGTGCTGAAAGCAGTCTCAAGATGGGGATGGATGTGGAGGGGCAGTTTGATGATCGTCGGGAATCGGTGAACCGGGGTCTGCCGGACGAGATGGTTGGTTCATTGCAGCCGGAAGAGGTAATCAGTTCGGTCCGGCTGGGTGACCGGCTCATTGATCAGCGGGAGTCCGTATACAATATCGGACCGTTCGGGGAAGTGACGCTACCGGTATTCACCCGAACAGAACTGATGCTCGGGGGACGGTATGATCATTATCGGTATCGGGTGACTGATCATCTCTCCGGTAAAAAGCGAAGCAGGGTTATGGCCAGGTTCAGTCCCAGAGTTGGAGTGCTCTATCGTCCTGATAATATGCCGGTGTTCTATGGAAACTACTCCCGGGGATTTCAAACACCGACCACCAGTGAGCTGAGTAACCGGCCAACGCAGGAAGGGGGATTTAATCAGGAATTGGATCCGGAAAGCTATCACAGTGTGGAAATCGGGGTCAGAGGCGAAAACCTCCGACAGTTTGCCTATCAGGCGGTAATTTATCGTATGGTCTTTTCGGATTTACTGGTCCCGTATCAAATCCGGGGTACCGAAGCCGTCTATTATGAGAATGCCGGAAAAGCACGGAATATGGGTTTGGAAGCCTGGATCCGGTGGCGCCCTTTCCCATCGTTGGAATGGACGCTGATGTATACCGGACAGCAGTTCCGATTCCGCGATTATCTCACCAGCGTTGAAATTGATGGTGAATCCCACACCCGGCAGCTCGAAGGAAATGCAGTGCCCGGTGTGCCACCGCATCAACTCTTCTTCAACGTCCGGTTTCAGGACTCAGGATATCACACCGGATTATCCTTTCGATGGACTGATGCGTATTATGCAAACAACTATAATGGGTCACCGCCGGGTCAGGACACCCCTGAACGGCGGTTCATCAATCCGCCTGCCGCGGTCCTGAACGCAGAAGCCGGTATGCAGACCACTCTCGGATCCGTGATGTACGAACTGACTGCCGGCGTGAAAAACATACTTGACCAACGGTATAACGGATCGATAGTGCCCAACGCATTCGGTGGCCGGTATTTTGAGCCGGCACCCGGTCGCCACTGGTTCCTCCGGCTTCAGGTCCAGATCTGATGGCGAGAAGAAGTATGTGCATATCATATGATTGATATCTTAATCATAGAGTATGTTAATAAATCATCGTGCCTTCCGGTATCGTTTCGTTTTCAGCGATTTCTGAACTCATCCCGTCCGCTGAGTACGTTGAAGTGAATTGCCCCCAAATTCGCTGTGGACAACTCCTGTGTTTTTGAAATAAAAACTGGACAGTTGATCGTATATACTATTATCTTTGCAACAGGAAAATTACCTTTGTGGCGAAAATAGGAGATATTATGACTTATAAGTACTTATCGCAAAAGATCTTGTCCGAACTTCAGGTAGATGGCCGCCAGTCCGTCAGAGAGTTGGCGGAAAAGCTGGAAGTTTCAGCCACTACCATAGCAAAACGGCTCGAGCAGCTTGAAAATGATGGGATTCTTCGGGGAGTAACCGCGGATATCGATTATGAAAAACTGGGCTATGCCTACCTGGCGATTACACGGTGCAAAGTCCGGGGTGATGCATTTGAGGAAGTGTTGGAGCTGTTTAAGGAATTACCGCCTCTCACGGATATCTATGAAATTACCGGCGATTATGACGTCCTGGCCATCGGTCATTATCAGGATCGCAAGGAAATGAATACAATTGTAAAACGGCTGCAGGAGCATGACGGCATTATCGAGACCAACACCTCCATCGCCCTGCGGATTTTACGGGAAAACGGGCAAATACCCCTGCCTACAGGAGACCAGGAGACGGAGGATTCTTAGCAGGCATTACACGTTACTCTTGGCCCTGAATTCGACAGTTTACCCTGTAAATGGCCATTAAAAAATATAAATGATGAGTTTTTGTATATATTTTAGTCCATTTGACGAAAAAAGTGTTTGCATTCTGGACATACTATTATATATTTCCTCCCATTGATGAGACAGATGAAGCGCTGATGCGCGGGAACAGTTAATGTTGATTATGCTGAGAGGAGGTTCCTGTCAGCATTTTTGTTTTAGGGTCGTACGTATTTGGAAAAGCGACTGTGAGTGAATCGAGAACATCAAAGCAGAGGAGATAACTTCCAATGAGTGATGCAGAGAGTAAAATCACCCGGGTCTTCCAGATGATGGAGGACAACGAAGCGGAATTTGTGGATTTTAAATTCATGGACTTCCCGGGGTTATGGCAGCATTTTACGTTGCCGGCAGAGGAAATAGACGAGGATGTGTTCGAGGACGGATTAGGATTTGACGGTTCCAGTATCCGGGGATGGCAGAACATTAATGAATCCGACATGATAGTTATTCCGGATCCGGACACTGCGGTAATGGATCCGTTTACCGAGTATTCGACTGTGAGCCTGATCTGCGATATCCATGATCCTATTACCAAAGAACGGTATTCGCGATGCCCGCGGCACATCGCCCAGAAAGCGGTGTACTTTATGCAGTCTAACCAAATTGCGGACACAGCATATTTTGGTCCCGAAGCGGAGTTTTTCGTATTTGACGATGTCCGGTTCGATACTACTCCGAATGCCGGGTATTACTTCCTGGATTCCAAAGAGGGCCGCTGGAATTCCGGTCGTGAGGAGGAGCCCAATCTCGGGTACAAGCCCCGGTACAAAGAGGGATATTTTCCGGTGGCCCCGCATGATTCTCTGATGGATCTGCGCTCGGAAATGGTAAAAACTATGCAGGATGTGGGTATTCGGGTAGAGGCACAGCACCATGAAGTGGCATCCGGTGGCCAGTGTGAGATCGATCTCCGGTTCTCGGACTTGCTTGATATTGCCGATAAGCTGATGATGTACAAATACATCGTGAAGAACACCGCAAAGCGACACAATAAAACGGTAACGTTCATGCCGAAACCCATTTTTGGCGATAATGGATCCGGAATGCATGTGCATCAGAGTCTCTGGAAGAAGGGCGAAAATCTCTTCGCCGGGACCGGGTATGCCGGATTAAGTGAAGCCGGACTGTATTATATCGGTGGGATTCTGAAACACGCCAAGGCGCTGATCGCGTTCACGAATCCGACCACGAACAGCTACAAGCGGTTGGTTCCGCATTATGAGGCGCCTGTGCGTCTGGCTTACTCCCAGCGAAACAGAAGCGCGGCGGTACGGATCCCCATGTATTCAGGGTCACCCCAAGCCAAACGGATGGAGTTCCGCTGTCCGGATCCGTCGTCGAATCCCTATCTGGCGTTCTCCGCCATGCTGATGGCCGGTTTGGACGGGATTATCAACAAGATTGATCCGGGTGAACCGCTGGACAAGAACATCTACGATATGGAGCCGGAGGAACTGACCAATGTGCCGAATACCCCGGCATCTCTGGAAGATGCACTGAATGCACTGGAAGACGATCATGAATTCCTGCTGAAGGGCGACGTCTTCACCGAAGATGTGCTTGAGACCTGGATCAGGTACAAATTCGAGAATGAAGTCCAGCCGATGCGGCTGCGCCCGAATCCGTATGAATTCGCCCTGTATTACGACATTTAGTGGCGGGGGTGAATGTAATTCCGGAACCTGCTGTTGACCCCGGACACCACTCCGGGGTCATCCGGGTTCCGGAAGTCAATAAATACAATCCCGGATTCCTAACCAGTATTGCCATTTCTGTGAAATACGTTTCTCTTATTGTCTGAGGTGATCTGCTGACACGGCGGTCGGCACACTCTTCACAATGCGGGCTCGCGGTGGTTTTACTCAACTCCCATTTCAACTCCGCGTCTTCACCCAAACCTCTTTATCCCGGGTTTCCACAAGTTCACCGCAATCATAGACAAGACAAATGGCATCGTTCAACGTGTCATTGATGAGTTGATCATAATCGGAGATGATGTCATCCTCCAGCCAGTTCAGCTCCTGATGGTAGGAGGTGGTTTTTGGATGTTCACTTATGAGAGAGCAACAATCTTTATAGGGTTCGATGGATGTCTCGTAAGTGCCGATTTCCCTGGCCAGATTAACGATTTGCTGTTTGTCATAGGTAAGCAGTGGACGGAGAATGGGCAGGTGTACCGCCCGGGAGTTTGAAACAATATTCTCGAGAGTTTGGGAGGCCACCTGTCCCAGGTTATCGCCTGTAACGAGGGCCTGGGAGCCGATGTCTTCGGCGAGCCGTTCCGCGGTATTCGCCATAAACCGCCGGAAGACCATAAGCTCATATTCTTGGTTCTCCCCCATGACGTCGAATTCGAAATGGGTGTACGGGACCAAATACAGGCGGGACCGCATGGTGATTTTGCTGAGTTCCTTTGCCAGGGCACTGACTTTGTATTCCGTCGCTTCCTGCTGCTGCATGGCCGTGGCTGTGAAGTGGATGAAATCCAGTGAGCATCCCCGCTTCGCCATAAGGTACGCTGCCACCGGCGAGTCGATTCCGCCGGACAGCAGGCTCAATACCCTGCCGGTACTGCCCACAGGCAGGCCGCCGATCCCGCGGCGCTTCCCCGTGAACAGATAGGTGCGATCGGAAGTGATATCCAGCCGGAAGGTGATATCCGGTTCTTCCAGATCCACGTGTTCCCACTCGGTCTTTTTGTTAATGACGGTGCCGAAGTGCCGCTCCAGTGCCGGGGAGGTCATCGGAAACTGCTTGTATCCGCGGTTTACGCGAACGCAGAACGCCCGGTCCGGCGCATAGTGTTTGTTGGCCAGCCGGATGAGTTCTTCCTCCAGTTGCGGAAAATCCGGAAGTGGCTTTTCCTGATTGACCGAGGCAGTGGGGATGTATGAAGCCGGTGCATACCAGACGATTCCCGCCACGTCGGTGATTGCATTCAGTGCCGTGTCCATCTGATTTGTTTGATCCGGTGGAACGTCAATGTACAGATATCCACGGGTCTGTTGTGGTTTCCAGCCGAGTCCGTCGGTCCGTAATCGCCTGCGGATGTTTTCGCGGAGTTGCCGGCGGAAGTCTGCCTGGTTTTTCCCTTTGAGACCGATTTCCCCGTAATGGATGATAATAGACTGTTCCAAAGAGTGCGCTCCCGGGTGTTAATTTATTGCGATACCGCTGTTCTCTCAAAGATACGGAAGAAAGCGGATGGATGAAAATCTGGGAGCAAAGGACGAAGGACCCTGCCAGCGTCCGGCACCCTGCCAGGGTCCCGTGAACCATCAAACAGCTGGATACCTCTCCGAAACCCTTAAAAGTCATGCACGTGAGGCTGTCCGGCATCTGACCGTACCTCTGAACCTGCCGCAACTGCCCAGGAAGAGGACACCACCCTGCCAGGATTCAGCACTCTGCCAGGGTCCCCAGTTTACCGCCTGTTATGGGGCCGGTACCCCCATTGGTTCTCACTGCCGTTGCTTACTGGTGCAGGATCGGTGCAACTACCCGGGATGGGCTGTCGCAGGACCCTGCCAGCGTTCGGCACTCTGCCAGGGTTCTGGCTGAAATCAACCGGTTTTGGGCTGTCCGCTTGGGTTGACAAGATGACAGAAGCCATTGTTTATAATTTAGTTCACCGGACCATGGTGATTGGAGAACGAGCGCTGGACCCTGCCAGCGTCCGGCACCCTGCCAGGGTCCCGTGACACCACCACCAACAACCAATAACCAACCACCAATTAAAACTGCTTCCGATTATCGGTAAGAGCAAGATTACGACTAAGAGTACGGGTATAAACCCCGATACCACTCCCCATCATCAGTCTTCCAACAGAAATGCCTTCAGGGCATCAAACTCCGCTGACAGCGATTGCGCCTTCTTCTCCCGGTCCAATGTGACCCGCAAACGCTCCGGGATCGGAACAGAAGTTTCCACTTCTTCCTCAACCACATCCGAGAATTTCGCAGGATGGGCGGTTTCCAGAAAGAGTCCCTGCACCGGGTTCTCCAGATCCTTCCGGTAATCGCGAAGCGCAAGAAATCCCACCGCACCGTGCGGATCCAGCGTGTACCCATACCGATCACGAACCTCCCGGATCGCTGCCCGGGTCCGCTTATCAGAATAGGAATAGCCGGCCAGATCCTTTCGAATCGAAGTGATATTATCATCGTACAGAGCACGGATCCGCTCAAAATTACTGGGATTCCCCACATCCATGGCATTAGAGATGGTCTGTACTGAAGGGCGCGGATGAAACTCGCCGGTCTCCAGGTATTCGGGTACCACATCATTGGTGTTGGCCGCCGCAAGAAACCGGTGCACCGGCAATCCCATATGCCTGGCGAATAACCCCGCTGTGAGATTCCCATAATTTCCGCTGGGGACGGAAATGACCACCGGAAAATCACTCGCCGGCAACTGCCCGTATCCGTGGAAGTAGTAAAAGCTCTGCGGAAGAAGCCGGGCGATATTAATCGAATTGGCAGAGGTCATCCAGCGATTCTCCCGGAGGTCACCGTCCAGAAACGCCTGTTTCACCAGTCGCTGGCAATCGTCGAAGTTTCCCCCGATCTCCAGGGCAACGATATTCTCACCCAGCGTGGTGAATTGCTTCTCCTGTATCAGGCTGACTTTCCCTTCGGGATACAACACATACACTGTAATGCCGGGCACCTGGTAAAAACCCTGAGCCACTGCACTGCCGGTATCTCCGGAGGTAGCCACCAGGATGGTCAGTTCCCGGTCCTCATTCCGGACGAAATACGCCATCAGCCGTGCCATAAACCGGGCCCCGAAATCTTTGAATGCCAGGGTAGGACCGTGGAATAACTCCAGAGAATACAGGTGATCTCCGAGGGAAACCACCGGGGCATCGAAGTTAATGGCATCCCGGATAATGTTTTCCTGCACCGGTTCAGGGATTTCGGCGCTCAGGAAATGACGGGAGACTTCAGCAGCAATTTCCTGAAGTGTCCTGTTCCCCAAACTGCGGAAAAAGGATCCGGAAAGTTCAGGAATCCTGCCGGGCATATAGAGACCTCCATCCTGTGGCATACCGGAGAGGACCGCTTTTCTGAGTGAAACCTGGTGGGTTCGCTGATTTGTACTGTAGAATTCCATGCCGGATTACTCCAGTATCCTGGGCCCTTCCTGGTTCACCTGTGAGATGTACACCTGACTTTCAATACCTTGTCCGGTACAGGCCTCCTGCATTGCGGATCCTGCAGCTTCCGCCGTCTCACGGGAGGTGCTCAGTGCAAAGAGCGAGGGACCGGATCCGGAGATGCTGCATCCGAGAGCACCCGCCCGAATCGCAGATTCTTTGATGTCATCATATCCGGGAATGAGCACCGACCGGACCGGTTCGATGATCACATCGTGCATGGACCGGCCGATAAGCGGGAAGTCCTTGGTGATAAGCCCGGTAATTAATCCGGCGACATTTCCCCATTGAACAATGGCATCTTTGAGCATAATACGTTTCTTTAGAATTTTCCGGGCATCGTCTGTCAGCACCTCAATCATCGGATGAAGGAGAGTACAATAAAGATTCTCCGGCGTAGGAATCGGCACCACATCCAGCGGTTCGTAACTGCGAATCAGGACGAAACCGCCGAGAAGACCGGGGGCAGCGTTGTCGGCATGGGCGGTTCCGCAGGCCAGTTTCTCGCCTTCCATGGCGAACGGCAGAAGCTCTCCCGGTTCCAGCGGATTTTCCAGTAATTGATTTGCCGCATAGACCGCAGCCACCGCACTGGCGGCACTGGATCCCATGCCGCTGCCCAGGGGCATTTGCTTGTGGAGAGTGATATCGATGCCCTGGCTGGAATTAAGGTGCTCCAGCAGACCGAGCACCGCCACTCCGGCAGTGTTCGACTCCGGATCTGAGGGGAGTCTGCCATCATCTCCAGTGATCTGAATAATCCGGACTGAACCGTTATCGGTTAACCGGAGTTCCACTTCATCGCCGGGGGCATTGACCGCAAATCCAAGGATATCGAAACCGCAGGCTACATTTGCTACCGTTGCCGGTGCGAAGACCCTGATACTTTTCCCCATCTCAGGTTCCGGATCGTGATGGCCGGTGATTGCGGATAAAAGAAAAGTGCGAGGACATTCAGACGGCCCCTCCCCTGATGTATCCCTTCTTTACCAGCATCTCGGCGGTCAGTATAGCACCTCCGGCAGCACCCCTGATCGTATTGTGGGAGAGGGCCACAAACTTCCAGTCAAGCACGGGATCCTCGCGCAGCCGGCCTACGGCTATACCCATGCCGTGACCCAGCCCCCGGTCCAGGCGGGTTTGCGGACGATCCTCTTCGTTGAAATACCGCAGGAACACCCCGGGTGAGGATGGCAAATTCAGTTCGGAAAGGGGCGTTTGATATGATTCGATAGCGCTTACCAGATCATCGCGAGAGGTCTCTTTGTCAAAACCCACCGTGACGGTAACCAGGTGCCCGTCAGTCACCGGAACCCGGACACAGGTTGACGATATCACCGGGGATGTAGCCAGCCGCAATGAACCGTTTTCCAGGCTCCCCCAGATTTTCAGGGGTTCTTTTTCGGACTTGAGTTCCTCACCGCCGATGTAGGGAATGATATTATCATCGATCTCGGGGTAGGTGTCAAATGTTTTCCCACCACCGGAGATAGCCTGGTACGTTGATACCAGGACTTTGCTCGGTTGGAATGCTTTCATTGCGTCAATAACCGGAACATATGACTGGATAGAACAATTGGGTTTAGCTGTGATAAATCCCTTCTTCCAGCCGTGCTTCTCACGCTGAATATCAATAAGCCCCGTATGGTGGGAATTGACCTCGGGGATAAACATGGGGACGTCCTCAGTCCACCGGTGTGCCGAGTTATTAGACACCACCGGAACTTCCAGAGATGCGTACTCCGTCTCCAGTTCTCTGACCTCTTCTTTACCGAGACTCATAGCGGAGAAGACAAATGTCACCTGGTCCGCGATGGTTTCCTTATCCGCCACCGCATCATACACCTCCAGACCGGCAATGCCTTCAGGAACGTCCGAATGATAATTCCATCTGCCCTGTACGGCCTCTGCGTATGGTTGTCCCGCTGACCGTTGAGAGGCAGCGACGCATGTGACCTCAAACCATGGATGGTCTGAGAGTAGAGTGATAAATCGCTGGCCAACCATTCCGGTTGCACCCAGAATCCCCACCGGAATTTTTTGTTGTTGTGTCATGATTAGGCTTTCGTTCGGTTTCTCATTTCATCAGGATGATTTATGAACCCATTCCCGTTAACATAAAACCGGCTGCTGTACAATGACAACGATTCTTTTCAGCAGATACCGGCTGATTCCGTCCCGGCCCGAAGGATATCGGAGAAAAGCCCTGCTGCAGTTACTTCCGGGCCGGCGCCCGGTCCCTGGATAACCAGCGGAGTCGTATTATACCTGTCAGTGGTTACCGCCAGGATATTATCGCTGCCATGCAGGTGATAAAACGGATGTGAGCGGTCCACCGCATCCAGAGACACCGAGGCGGTATCTCCTTCCAGAGATGCGATATATCGCAAGCGTTTCCCCTCTTCTTCCGATTTCTTCCGGCGGCGTTCCATGTCCTCATCCGCCTCTGTCAGCTCTTCGAAGAATTGATCAATGGTATCGACCTGAAAGCAGCGTTCCGGCAGGAACGGGTCGATCCGGATATCATCCAGTTCCCAGGGCCGCCCGCATTCCCGGGCCAGGATTAACAGTTTGCGGGCCACGTCCATCCCGTCCAGATCATCTCTGGGATCAGGCTCGGTATACCCGCGCTCCCGGGCATCCCGAACGATTTCGCTAAATGGCTTCTCCCCGGAAAAGGCATTGAATATGTAACTCAGTGTGCCGGATAACACTCCCTGAATCTTGTGGACGGTGTCGCCGGTATACATCAGGTTCCGAAGGGTATTGATTACCGGTAATCCCGCGCCGACGTTTGTTTCATACAGAAAATACGGCGCCGGATTCTTGGCATAGTGGGCGAGGTTGCGGTAGGTGGAATAATCACCTGAATTCGCTTTCTTGTTAGCAGTGACCACCGGGATTCCCGATGACAGTATCTCCAGATATCGATCTGCAACGGCATTACTTGCAGTGCAGTCAATAAAAACCGTTCCCGGAAGCTGGAGGGCTTTCATCTCTCGGATGAACTCCTCAATCTGGCTCTGTCGGTCTGAATTCCGCAGTATGTTCTCCCATTCTGCCAGGTTAATTCCTTCCCGGTTGATGACCATCTCATCGCCGTCCGCCAGTCCGGCAAGCTTCAGCACATGGGTGCCATCCCGGGTGGTCTGATACGGATTGCCCGCCACCTGATTAAGCAGTTCGCCGCCGACTTTACCGGCACCGATCTGAAAGAGATTAATTTCCCGGCGATCCGCATCGAAAAATGCGGTATGAATTGCGCGCAGGGCCCGGACTTCGTCCGACCGGCTGATGACTGCGGAAATATTCAACTCCGATGATCCCTGGGCGATAGCGACCACATTCACGTCATGATCACCGAGGATACGAAAGAGCCGGCCGGCAATTCCCGGGGTGTGCCGCATATTCTCTCCCACAGCAGCGATCACTGACAGCTCCCGCTCCACCACCACCCGGTCGATATACCGGGTTTGCATTTCCAGAGAAAACTCCTCTTCAATGACTTCTTTGGCATGATCGGCAGCATCAGGGGCGACAGCGAAGCAGATAGTGTGTTCCGAGGATGCCTGGGTAATAAGGATAATGTTAATACCGGCTTCCGCCAGAGAACCGAACAGGCGGGCGGCAATCCCGGTTACCCCCATCATACCGGAGCCCTGCACCCGCAGGAGCGCAACATGCTCAATGGAGGAAATACCACTGATCAGGTACTCTTTCTCTGTGCCATCCACGGCGATAACCGTGCCGGGGAATCCGGGGTCAAAGGTATTCCGGATGCGGATGGGAATCCCCTGCTCAAATGCCGGTTGCATTGCAGAAGGATGGATAACCCGTGCCCCGAAATGAGACATCTCCATGGCCTCTTCATAGGAGACGCCGGATTGGGAAAATGCCGCCGGCACTTTCTTGGGATCGGCGGTCATTATGCCGTTCACATCCGTCCAGATTTCTATTTCCGGACTCTCCAGTGCGGCGCCGATAATCGTGGCGGTGTAATCCGAACCACTGCGGCCCAGCGTGGTGATTTCATTGGAAGCCGTAGAACCGATAAATCCCGTCACCACCTGTAATGCCGAATGATTGCCGAAATACTCCCGGATGTTTTCATTGGTTACCGGAAAATCCACCCGCGCAGCACCGAATGTCCGGTCAGTCTTGATGAGATTCCGGGCATCCACGAATTCGGCCCCGGCACCCTGCAGTTTGAGGTACTCGCAAATCAGATCCGCTGTGACCCGCTCACCAAAACTCATCACCACATCCTGAGTGCGTGAAGTGAGCTCTCTCACCAGATACACGCCATGCAGCACGTCCTCCAGTTCGTTCAGAGTGGCCTTGAGACGGGCAAAGATCCTGCTCTGATTTTTCGGCGGAATGAGTGCCTTGGCATAAGTGAAAATGTCCGATTGCAGCGATTCCTGCATTTCAAGGTACGATTCATCACCATCCGCACTCACCTGACTCATTTGGATGAGACGGTCGGTGACGCCCTGGAACGCCGAGAAGACCACCGCCGGGTGTCCATCTTCCCCGAGAATAATATCTGCTACCCGCCTGATATCCTCCGGCGAACCGATGGAGCTGCCCCCGAATTTCAACACCTTTCGTTTCATACGCTTGAATCCCTGATTTCACCGGCCGAAAAGGTTCACGGCAATTAACTGACAAAGATAATAAATTCAGGCATGAGAACAACAAGAAATACCCCGAACGAAGCCACCGGCAGCCCGGTGTTTCCCAACCGGAATAGCACCGGATTCCACGGGTTTTCCGCAGGGAGTTGTAAATCAGGATGAGAGCGATGGATTAGTGGTCAGGACGATTCATTTATCAACCGCTGCAGATCAAGAAGCGCCTTCTTCCAGGCCCCATCGTACCAGTCCCGGGCATCCTGCCATTCCGGTGAACTCCGCCATCCGCTATGTATCAGATGGACATCGGTGGCAGGTGTCTCCCCCTCACCACGCAAAAAGAAAACAACACAATGGGTCCGGGGATCGGCATCGCCCATGAAGTTGTCAAACTGTTCGAAACTGGTCCATTCAAAGGACAGAAACCGGCCGTGTTCAATGGCGGTAATCTTGCAACCGTAAGAACTGTCCTTCTGTGGGTCATTTTTGTCCCAGAAGAGATGGTACCGTCCACCCACTTCGGGTTTGACATCCGCCTCCGGTGCCAGCCAGCGGACAATGTGCCGGTTGACTGTGAACATTTCAAACGCTCTCTGCGGTGCACACTGTAACCGGACTTTGTGGTGGATTACATTTTGCATAGGGGTTCCCCCGATTCGATTACGAAAACACACTAATCTAAAAACAGGGCTCCCATGTATCCAGACATTATGTGCAGATTCGGGTTCGATGAAATCGATGTAATATCCGGATTCCCGGGTGAACCACCAGACTGGGATGGAAAAATCGGTGGTAATGACGAAGAACAAATTGTAAAATCAACGCTTGTAACTCTGCAAATACAAATATCCAGGAATGAGGTGAACAGCAATGAATATACGTCTAATTCTCCCTGTTCTTCTGCTCGGAATAGTGCTTATCGGTTGCCGGGATAAGCGATTGTCCACCACCGAAATGCCCTGGCATGAGGGGACATTCTCGCAGGCACAGGAACAGGCCGGCAACAAGGATCTTATGGTATTTTTTGAGACGGAATGGTGAAGCTGGTGCAAGCGGCTGGATGCCGAAACGTTTCATAACCAAGCAGTTATAGATTTTGCAACCAATCATATACTCCCTCTGAAGGTTGATGCAGAGAAGGGTGAGGGGAAGGAACTCGCCGCCCGGTATAACATCAGGGGATATCCCACGACGGTGTTTCTGACAAGCGACGGCACAGAAATCGATCGGATTGTCGGGTATCTCCCTCCTGATTCCTTCCTCAAAGAAATGAGGAGAATCCGACAGGGTGAGGGAACTTACCTCTCGTTGAAAAAGGCGGTGAAAGCGCACCCGAATAATGTGGATACCCTGGTGCAGTTTGCGAAGAAAGTGGGTACTAAAAGCGGCTATAGTGCACGTTCGCTGGAATTGTGGGAACGGGTGGATTCACTCAGTACCGACGGGGAAGATATCGATTTGTACGCACAGATGAAGGTGGCGGAACATCGTGCCGTTCGGAGTACCAATCCGGCTCCGTTGGAGAGCTATCTTACACAATATCCGGATCAGTCCCATAACAGGGAAGCCCGGTTCAGTTTGCTACGCCTTTACCGTGAGAATGGGACTTCCCGGAAGGAGGCCGAATTGTATACGGAAATCATCCGGGATGCTGAGGAACAGGGGCAATTAAGTGCAAGCATGCTGAATGGTTACGCCTGGCGGATGGCGGAGCTTGAACTGCGAATGGATGCAGCCTTACAGCGGGCTACCCAGGCGGTTCGAATGACTGAGGGTAGTGATCCGGAAACCCGGGCACAGATCCTGGATACCCGGGCGGAGATATTGTGGAAACTCGGGCGTACTGAAGAAGCGGTTGAGATTATCGATAAATGCATCAGTTTGCAGCCCGACGATGACTACTATCGGAAACAGAAACGTAAATTTGCGAATCAGGATCAGGATTGATCATCAGCGGGGGATGCAACAATATACTTTTTCACATTTAATAATTATGTGGTGCAGCCGTTTCCATCTTAAGAAAATTACGCCTGCAGCAGAGCATTTCTCAGGGTGACTGATGTATCCTTCACCCTATCCGTTGACATAAATTCCTGGGAATTGTAGATTTACAGCACTTATCACGAAGAGTGGTATAAGGTTTGCAAATATATAATGCCAATGAATATCAGAGCAGACGGATTCCCAGCCAAAATCAGTAATCGGAAGTTTTCCTGGATTCATTCATACATCAGGTTTAGCATAACGGGAAAGGAGTAATTCGTGAAAATCGGAGTTCCCAAGGAAGTTATTCCGGGCGAAAACCGGGTGGGACTCATTCCCCGGACAATCAAGGAGTTGACAGGGAATGGTCACGAGGTGCTGGTGCAGAGCGGAGCCGGAGACCGGGCGTATTTTGCGGACAGTGAATATGAGGAAGCCGGAGCGTCCATTGTAGCTGACGTCACCGCAGTCTTTACTGAAC
>Ga0207797_1000368_pt1 | contig 34623 bp, 27 predicted proteins | sample PRCRCaboRojoPR_6_FD_187275 | JGI IMG/M metagenome (GOLD analysis project Ga0207797, IMG submission 187275) | Marine sediment microbial community from Cabo Rojo, Puerto Rico - PR CR 10% Liquid 1 (SPAdes) | ecosystem: Environmental > Aquatic > Marine > Coastal > Sediment | place: Cabo Rojo, Puerto... | reverse complement strand
CCAGGGAGCGAGCCTCGCCCGGCGCCAATGCGAGACCAAGCGGCGCCTCGTGGCGCCCCCACTCGCGGATCAGCCCCTCCACCTTTCGAACGCCCATCACCAGCCCAACCGCCGGCCCCGGAGCGAGAGTCACCTCAGATACAGACCTGGCTTCTGGTAGGAGCTGGATGCTTTGTGCTGTTCCTCGCCGTGGCCTGCGCCGCCATCTTCGCGCTCGACTACTTCGGATTGCTTCCGGCCTTCTTCTACGAACCCTTCCGCTGGCTGGGCCTGATCTAGCTCCAGACGATGAGGAGTCACAAGAGACAGACGTCTTCCTGTCCGCGTCCGATCGAACTGAACGAGGAGACATAGCATGCTAATTGTACACGCTCGACTGGCAACTTTCGGCAGTGAGCCTCGGTTGATCGACGATGGGGCTCTGCTCATTCAAGGTCGGCGCATTACGGCGCTCGGAACGACCGCCGATCTGGCCACCCGCTTCCCCGACGTCGACCGCTGGGACGCCGGCGGGCAGTTAATACTGCCCGCCTCGATCTGTGCTCACACCCACTTCTACGGCGCTTTCTCCCGCGGGATGGGTATCCCCGGCGAGCCCCCTGAGACGTTTCCTCAAATTCTTGAGCGTCTCTGGTGGCGTCTGGACAAAGCCCTCACGTTGGAGGATGTACGCTACTCGGCGTTGGTCTGCCTCGTCGATGCCGTCCGTCACGGGACCACCACACTCATCGACCACCATGCCAGCCCCAACGCGATCGAGGGCAGCCTCGACGTCATCGCAGACGCGGTGCAGAGAGCCGGGCTCCGGGCCAGCCTCTCCTATGAGGTGACCGACCGGGACGGTCCCGAGCGGGCCCAGGCCGGGATCGAAGAGAACGTCCGTTTCGCGAGAGAAGCAAGCGCAGACCCTCAGCTGGCTGCATCCTTTGGGCTTCATGCCTCCCTTACCCTGTCCGACGAGACCCTGGCCGACTGCGTCACCGCCGTCGAAGACCTGGGGCTCGGCTTCCACGTGCACGTGGCCGAGGGAGTCTCCGATCAAGAGGACTCGCTGCGGAGGAGTGGCAAGCGCGTCGTCCATCGCCTGGGGGACGCCGGAATCCTCGGACCTGAGACGATCGCGATCCACTGCGTTCACGTCGACGAGAGCGAGATCGAACGGCTGGCCGAGACGGGAACCTGGGTCACCCATCAGCCGCGCTCCAACATGAACAACGCCGTGGGCGTCGCCCCGGTCGAGAGGATGCTGGAGGAGGGGGTGAACGTCGGGTTGGGGAACGACGGGTTTTCCAATCAGATGTTCGCTGAGATGAAGACGGCCTACTTCTTGCACAAGCTGGGTCAGCGCGACCCACAGGCGATGCCCGGAAACGTGGTGACCGATCTAGCCTACGGGAACAACGCCCGGCTGGCGCAGGTCTTCTGGCCGGATCAACAGCTGGGAGCGTTGAGCGAAGGCGGGATGGCGGACCTGGCCTTCATCGACTACCATCCGACGACACCGCTCACGGCGGAGAACCTCCCGTGGCACATCCTCTTCGGGGTCGAAGCGTCGATGATCACCAGCACCGTCTGCGCAGGGCGCGTGTTGATGCGCGATCGCGAGCTACTGACCCTGGACGAGGAAGCGATCACCGCTCGCTCACGAGAGCTGGCAGCCGAGGTGTGGAGTCGACTGTAGTGCCTCAACCTCACTCCTCCAACTAGCACGTTCATGCACTTCGAGTATAATACTATAGGCGCCTATTTAGGTTATGGTTGTAGCTGTTCATCGCAGTACTCAAGACAAGGAGGTCGACTATGTTGGTAAAGGACCGGATGAGCAAGCCCCCAATCACGATACGGCAGACCGTCGGCGTCGAGGATGCGCTGCGCCTGATGCACAACGAGGATATCAGACGTCTGCCCGTCGTGGACAAACACGGAAAGATGATCGGTATCGTCTCCGAGTTGGACCTTCTGAAGGTGTCCCCATCTCCGGCGACGTCGCTGAGCGTCTACGAGATCCCGTACTTGATGGCCAAGATCAAGATGAAGGACGTGATGACCAAAGACGTCGTCACCGTCAACGAGGATACACCCCTGGAGGAGGCCGCCCGCGTGATGGCCGACAACAAGATCGGGGGCGTTCCCGTGATGCGAGACGGTAAACTGGTCGGGATGATCACGGAGACCGACCTGTTCAAGACCTTCCTGGAGATGCTCGGGGGCCGTGAGGAAGGCGTGCGGATCAGTCTGTTCGTCCCCGACGAAGAGGGGATGCTGGCCAAGATCACGGGCAAGATCTCCGAGATGGGTGTCAACATCACGGCTCTGAGCACCATCATGGGGGAGGATCCCAGCACCTACCTGGTGACCATCAGGGTCGAAGAGGGTGCCGACGAGGACGCTCTGGTCGCCGCGATGGAGGAAATGGGTCTCGAGCTGGAGGACTCCCGCTTCTGCAGGCTGCCGGCATGTGACTGAGCCTCTCGATCAGACAGCCACTGCGCCCCTCCTCGACACCAGGAGGGGCGCCTTTCTGTGACATGCCTGTGGGAGGCGTCCCAAGGCTGTAACGTCGGAGGAGATGAAGATGATTGACCCCAAGCGACCGGGCCGCTACAGCCGCATTTACGACCAATTGAAGGACCTGATCCAGGGAGAATCGCCCCATCTCACCGCCGCGATGGCGACTACGTGCGCCGTGCTCCACCATAAGATGCCGCACCACTTCTGGACCGGCTTCTACCTGGTGGCTGACGAGAATGAGCTCCACGTCGGCCCCTATCAGGGGCCCGTCGCCTGCCAGATTCTGGAGGGTGGCGGCGTCTGCCTCCACGCCGCCCGCACGAAGGAGCCGGTGATCGTTCCGGACGTGGAGCAGTTCGCTGGTCACATCGCCTGCGACCCGCGCTCCAGGAGCGAGATTGCCATACCGGTGCTTAGGGGGTCCGCGGTCGTGGCGGTGCTGGACGTCGACTCCGGTCAATTGGATCAGTTCGATGAAGACGACGTGGCGCCCTTGCAGCGGATTCTAGGCCTCCTTCAGCCCTATCTTTGATCCCGGTTGTGGCTTAGAGGCCTCACCGATCATCTGTCTGACGATCGGTCTGACGATCGGTATGACGATCACCACCCGGCTGGCTACCACATGCCAGCGCCAGGGTCAAGAACAACAAGAACGCCAGATCCGGGAAGAAGACCGGGTTGTCCACCAGCCCGTGGGCCAGCAGCGCAGCCATGCCGCCCACCAGGCCGACGACAAGGGGGTCGCGCCTCTCTCGCCGGAGCGCCGCTCGCCAGAAGGCGATCTGTATCCCCGCCCCGGCCATCAAACCCAACAATCCCAGACGGGCCCAGTGGTCGAGGAGGATGTTATGGGCATGCTCCAGCTCGAACTCCTCCCACGCCGTAGGCAGCACATAGCGCGTCCGATAGGCGTCGAGGAAGTTGCCGGGCCCGACCCCGAGCAGCGGATGATCCCGGATCATCCACCAGGTGCTGCGCCACAGCTTCAGCCGGAAGAAGGTAGTCCCTCGATCAAAATCGAGCAGAGCCGCGAAGCGCGGTAGCCGGAGCAGCGGGATGACGGCCACCGCTCCGATCAGAAGAAGCACCAAGGTCAGGCGTCGGAAGCGCCCGCCGGCCCACCAGCCCATAACCAGAACCGCCGCGGGTAGACCCAGAAGCAGCGCGCCCCGCGAGAAGGTGAAGAGCAGGGCCAGCGTCACCGGCCCCAGGGCTACCCCATACAACGTCCGGCGGCGGCCCCTTCCCAGGAGCACCACCCCGACCAGCAGCGGCCAGACCCGCTCCAGATATAGCCCCAGGTTGTTCGGTGAGTGATAGACGGCCTGCAAGCGCGGCAGGCCGCCCTCAGCGATCACCAGGTTCCGCCCCAGGACGAGCTGGATCAAGCCGACGAGGGCCACCCCGAGCCCTCCCAGCACGAAGCCATCCACAATCCGCCACCCCGTCCCCTCACTCGATCGCACCAACCGGAACAGCCCATAGGAAAGCGCCGGGAGCAGGAAGACCGTGCGCAGCTCGAACGCGGCAGCCATGCGGTCAGCGGCCGCAACACCCGCCACCGCTCCAGCCAGGATGAGCAGCGCGACAGCCCAATCCGTCGCCGCAGGACGACTCTCCGCCAGGTCAGAGGCTCGCCTCCTCCACGGCAGGTCGAACCGCACGCCCCGTGAAAGCCCGTAGGCCACGAGGCAGACGATCACCAAGACCTCTGGAAGGCCAAGAGCCCGGTAGAACATTCGGTCCGGAACCAGATAGAACGGCGCGGAGAAGGCGACCAGCGCCAGCCCCAAATCGATCCGCAGCGCGAAGAGAAACACCATGAAGGGCAATACGAGCAAGCTGACGACGAGACAGGTCACGTTGAGCCAGGTATAGGAAGGAGAGCGGCCCCAGGTCAGCGACGCGGCCCCCCAGAAGAGGCCCACCACGCCCACCGTCAGCGCCGTCTGGATCCACCCAGGCCAGGCGAGGAATCTACCCGCCCAGAACGTCCAGTCCACCCGCCGCGCATCGATGATGAGGAGCGCGCCGAGAACGACGGCCGCGGCCGCCAGCCCCCCCAGTTTCCACGGCAGCCCGTTCCGCACCGGCGCCGGTCCGACGCGCCAATCGACGAGGGGCCACTGCCCCTCCCCACCCTCGATCGTCACCTCGACGGTGTGCACGCCGGGCTCGAGATCTGCCGCCAACGGCACCGTCGCCAGCCCAGGTTCCTTATCATAGAGAACGACGTACGCCCGACCCCGCTCGTCGCGAGGGAGGCCGTTCGCCGGCTCCCCATCCACGGTGACGATCGCGAACCCGCGATACGGCCCCCGTCGCACCGTCAGCGCGACCCGGGTCCCGGTGAAGCGAAATCTGGCCCGGCTGCCCGGCGTCCCAGCCGTCCCCGACGGGACGTCGCCAGGATCGGCACCCAGGGGCCCCACGCGCCAGCTCCCCCGATACGCTGCCCAATCGGTGTCCGCCGGGTACCCCCCGACCGACGCGGCGTCGGGCAGTGAGTGCGCCCATGCGGTCACAGCGTCGTAGACCGGCCGCGAGGACCCGTCGGGAGCCAGCAGGGAGAAGCCCCAGCGGGGATTCTCGACGTCCGGGCCGGCGGCCGGGCCGGCGGCCGGGCCGGCGGCCTGGAGATTCTCGATCATCATCGCCCCCATCCAGGGCCACTCGCTCCGCGCCCGGTCCAGCGTTGCCACGGTCCAGGCCGCCTGCGTCGCCTCGTCGGTCTCTCCCCAGATCGATGGGGCGCCCTCCCACCCCTCAGGGAGCGCGTTCCATCCCCAGTGACTGGCCCAGATTGCTTTGTCCCCATCGCCGTGCTCGACCATCACCTGGCGCAGCAGGAGGATGCGGGAGACGTTCAGGATCGACTCGTCGACACGTCGATCGTAGGGGCCGGTGTCGAACCCGTATGGCTTCGCGGCCACGACGTCGAAGCTGGACGCCGCCCCCGCGCGGTAAAGCCGCTCCAGATAGCGCGCCTCGCTCAGGTTCTGCGGCCCCGTCTCGCTGGTCGGGGCCAGACCGGCGAGGAGGATAGAAGCATGCGGGTCAACGGCGCGGATCGCCGGGGCGACGCGCGCCAGGAGATCGGCATAAGCCGGGGGACTGACGGAGCCTCCGCCCCAGCTGGCGGCGAGATTCGGCTCATCCCAGATCTGGTAGGCCGCCACCTGATCGCCGTAGCGTTCCGCAAAGTCGCTGGCGAAGGCAGCGAACTGATCGGGATCGGCAGGAGGGACAAGGGGATCATCCACCAGCACGGCCACCAGCCGCAGGCCGGGGAAGCGACCGACCGCTTCGACGATCCGGTCGGAGGCGGACCAGTCGAAGGCGCCATCCTCCGGCTCCAGCTCACTCCAGATGAAGGACTGACGGATCCAGACGAAGCCCCCATCGGCCACGCGAGTCAGCAGCGACGCCAGGGCCTGGTCATCGTACTCCTCCAGTGCGACGTTGACGCCGAGCAGCGGCACGTTGGCCCCCTTCACGGGCGCCGGGAACCTATCCGGGATGCCTCGAACGCGCCGCTGGTGCGCGCTGAAGACGCCCCCTATGCCCACTAACACAGCGAGGAGGAGGACCAGCCAGACCAGGGGACGAACGATAGACTGCCAGTTCCGACGTGGAGGTCTGGAAGGCCGGAGAGGGTGTCTATCCACCCAGGCTGCCCTCTTCGTAGTACCCGGGCGTGAGGAACCGGGCCATGGCCAGCGTGAGCAGGTGTTCGTAAGACGATTGGCGGTCCAGATGCTCCCGGGTGAGGATCCCGATCGCGCCCCGGCCGTGTTTCGTCTTGTGCAATCCGGTCAAAGCGTCGATTGCCGGGCCTAGCTCAGCCCCGCCGCGCACAGCCTCCGCCACCGCTGGTGGGAGAAGCAGATTGGCACCCCCGCCGACGCCCGTTACACCGTCCCGGCGCGCCACCACGGACCAGGCACAGGTGAATACGTTCCCACCGGCCTCAATCAGTCCAGCCTCCAATCCGAGACCCAGGGTCGCTCCCTCCACGCGCAGAGCGGCGTTCGCTCGGCGACGCGCACCGCGCAGCGTCTCTTCATGGCCCCAGGGCTGCTCGGGGACACCGCTCTCGACGTCGGCTGCCTCGATAATGACCGCGGCGGAATAGACGCGGTGGAGCACCGCCTGCACAGCCGCGATCTTGACCGGATTCTTCGAGCCAACGACGGCCTTCATAGATTCACTCCTCTCCCGTCCGCTCGCTTCCGGGAGCACCCACAGACGACGGTCTGACGAACGAATCCCTCAACGCCCGAACAGGAAGACGTCAACCCCCTGGAGCTTCCACCTGTTGAGCAGAGCCTTCTCTGACTCCAATTCCGAGGGGATCAGGCCCCGCGGGTCCGTGTACCACGCGTGGCTGTACACGAGCCAGACCCGGTCGTGGTCTCGTACGAGCGAGCGCAGCCGGGGCAGATCCTGCTCCGTCATCTCCGGCTCCAGAACGCCGCGGTCGAAGAGATCCACCGGGAGGCCGTGCGCGATTATCGAGCGATTGTACAGGTCGCGGAAGTAATAGTCAAAGGGGATCTGGCCCCACGCATCGTGGAACAGGAGCAGGTCGTCGGGGCCTGCGCGCTTCGCGACCAGCGCTGCCGCCTCGTCCCACGCCTCCTTCTCGACGGTGTGGTAGATGTTGACCACCGCACCGCCATTGACCACCAGCACGGCGACCAGGGCGAGAATAGAGGCAGCCCGGGAGCGAAACTTCCGCCCTACGTAGCACACCCCGGCTGCAAGCATCAGGATCAGTGGGATCGAGATCCAGATCAGCGTCCGGGCATAGAGAATCGGTCGCCACACACTGATGAGCAACTCCCCTCCCAGGGGCAGAAGGAACGTGGCTCCAAGAACCGCGCCGAAGGGCGGTCGGCGCCGCAGACTGACCAGACCCACAAGGGCCAGAGCGAGGAGGGCACCATCTACCACCACGATGCCGGGAAGGGGCAGGGGGAGCGCGTCGCATAACAACACACTGACGACGCTCACGACACGTCCCAGCGTGGGCGCAGGGAGCCAGAAGCGGTGGTAGACGCCGACGGCCTGGGAGACGAAGGAGGGGAGCCAGGGGAGCCACAGCAACAGAATGGCTCCCTGCGCCACGCCCCACCGGCGCAGCCACGACGAAGACCAGAGGCCCCGTCGCGTCCTGGCGCTCACCGTCCGCATCACGACACCGCCCGCCACGTATAGATTGAGGGCTATCGGGAGGAGGACGGCTGCGTTATGCGTCCACAGCGCGGCAGCGATGCTCGCGGCATAGAGGAGCCAGGGGAGCACCCCCTTCTCCCTGTCATAGTCCGCCCCCCCTTCGCGACGCTCCAGGAGTACCAGGAACGCGTACAGGGCCGAGGTCGCCGTCAGCGTGAGGAGCGTGTACATCCGCGCCTCCTGGGAAAGCCGCAGGTGGAAAGGGGACACGGCGAGGATCAGCCCGCCGACCACACCCACGCTCTGATCAGCCACGCGGCAGCCGAGGAGATAGACCAGGGGAATAGTCAGGGCACCAAAGAGAGCGGAGAGCAGGCGAACGTCCGCCTCGCCGTCGCCGAAAAGGCGTATCCATCCGTGTAGCAGCGCGTAGTAGAGGGGAGGATGCTGATCCACCCTCGACACCCAGCCCACCATCGCTGCCAGTGGCTGCCGAGCCAGCCAGACGCTGAACGCCTCGTCGATCCACAGCCCTTCACGGCCGATTCGATAGATACGGAGGACGAAACCGAGGACCACCGCGACCGGGAGGCCTCCATAGAGAACCCAGGGAGCAGCGTCAGATTCTCTCGACTCAAGCCATGGCGCCAGGCGGCCCATCCGCTCTCCCAAGCGTATCATCGTCCTCTACCCGGCCGCCAACGGGCATCCGTCAACGGCCGACGGTCAGCGCCCGGAGCGTGACCCACTTGTTTGGCTCCCCCACCGTGCCGAAATCGGCCCACCGTTTACCGGGGCTGCGCTCGAGGGACCAGGTCCCATCGGGGAGCCGCTTCCCTGCCAGCCACGCCCGGGCCGGGCCGATCCGCCGGTCCTGGCCATAGCCCGCTTCGACCAGCACCTCCACCCACTGGAGCAAGTCGGCGCTGTGGGCCAGCGGGAACGTCAGCTGAAACCAGCGATCGTCATCGTCTTGAGCAGGATCCGGCACGTCGTCGAGCAGCAGCCCTGCAGCGGTTTCACTCAGCACCTGCACATCTCGCGTGCGCCGATCCTCGGGCACGGCGTTCGTCGCCCAGAGCACCTTGACCGCCGCCCAAGGGCACGCCTCCCCGTCGGCGTACGTCGCAGCGAGGCCGCGTTCCGCTACCGTCCCTGCCAGCCATAACCAGGCCCGGTCCACTCCCTCGGTATCGCCGTAACCCAGCGTCTCCAGGGCCCAAAGCAAGCTCCCGTTGAGACAAGCCGGGGTATCACCCCGCTCCTTACTGGCGCGGAAGGCGCCGTCTTCGCGCTGGTTTGTGTCAAACACGTGTTCCACTGCCCGGTCCAGCGCGGCGTTCCGTTTCATCCCCAACTGGGCCAGGAACAAGATCTGCCATAGGGTGGCGCGATATCGGGGACTGTAACCGATGCCCGGGTGCATCCAGTACCCCTGCGGGTACTGGGCCAGGAGGATGTCACGAGCAGGATTGGCTTGGGGGATGGCCAGCCGAGCAGCCACGACCTCGGGATCGTCGGCGGGACGATGGAGGAGCTGCGTCAGCGCAAGGGTGCGGACCGACGGACTGCGTGGTTCGAGGAGCCACGCCAGCACGTCGTCAGGGCAGCTTATCCCGACCGGTAGAGGAACCATTCGGCAATGCGATATCCCCAGAGAAGGGTTATGACCGCCCCGGCCACCAGGAACGGTCCATAGGGCACGTGATCATCCAGACTTCGCGCCCGGACGACCAGTAGCACCAGGCTCACGACGGCCCCGATAAGGATGGTCAACACAATCGCTTCAATCACCAGGGGATAACCCGTTATCAGACCGACGAAAGCGGCCAGTTTGACGTCGCCGCCACCCATCGCCCCTGCCCCAAAGAGACCGTTACCCACCACCGCCGTCAGATAGAAGAAGACCAGTCCAATCGCCCCGCCGACGAGCGCGCTCCACCAGGTGATCGTCGGCATGAAGAAGCTGGCCACGAACCCGAGGCCTATGGCCGGATAGGTTACCACGTTCAAGATCAAGCGGCGCTCGATGTCCGTGATGAGGATGAGGGCGAAGATAGCAGCGTAGAGCAGGTAGAACGCCAGCTCGATCGACGGCCCCATCGTCCCCCACAGGGTGCCATAGGTCAGACCGAGGCCGACCTCGACCAGAGGACGGCGCAGGCCAACCGCCGCGCCACAGGAGGGACATTCCGGTTGCCCGGCCAGATAGGCCGAGACGCCAAACCACTGCCACCACGGACGCTCTTCACCACAATACGGACAGTGAGGCTCCGTCAAGCCGCGTCGCGCCGGGAGGTCAGAGCCCAGCTGATTGACGACGCCGCCGACCAATATGCCGAGAAAAAAGAGAGCCAGGGTCATCCACATAGTCTTCCTCTGTCTAACGGGTCTGCGAGTTCAATTGTCCGCCTGGTCGCAAAGCCGGATCCCTTGGAGCGCGTTCTCAGCCTCGGGGTTGATCTGCAACGCCGCCCGAAAGAGCGGGTACGCTTTCTCACATTCCGCCAGATAGAAATGAGCCAACCCCAACGTGTAGAAGTAATCGATGCGCGGGCCCCGCACCCAGGTCGCCTCAAAGCTGGCCTCGAGATCTCCGCTTTCCAGGCTGAGCTGTCCCGTGTTCAGTGGGTCGCCCGAGAGGGCCTCGACGCCCTCGAACCAGCCGACGTACGCTTGATTGTATCTCGTCTCCGGCATCTCCTCCAGCGTCACTGTATAGACCCCCGTTCGGGTGTCCAAGGTCACCGCCCCCCGGGCCCCCTGCCACCCTTCGTCCGTGGTCAGGGGCTCCAGATCAGCCTCCAGGGTGTCCGTGTCATCCAGAGACCGGGGGCCGAAGTCGCCACTCATCACCACGGAGGAGGCAGGTGTCACGGTTTGCCCTCCGCGATCCTCAACGGTGATGATGAACCCACGCGCCCGCCGTCGAGCCGCCCTGGACTCCAGGGTGATCGCGCGCTCCAGGTTCGGAATAGCATCCTCATAATCCCGACGGCTCCAGTAGGTGAAGGCCAGATACCCGTACGCCGGCCCGTACTGTGGGTCGGCCTCAATCGCCTGCTCGAGATACGCCTGCGCCTCGTCGGGCTTTCCCCTCTCATAGTAGGCCCGTCCCAGCCTGTAGTAGGCCTCCTCGCTGTCTGGATCCACCTTGGTGGCGTTCTGGAAGCTCTTCATCGCCCCATCGAAGTCGCCCAGCGCCAGGTAGTTCTTGCCCACGGCGATGTGGAGGTAGGCCAGGTTCGGATGGATCGCCAACGCCTCCTGATATCCCTGCACCGCCTCCCAATAGTTGCCCTGGACTTCCATCACGTAGCCGTAGTTGCGCTGGACGTCGACGCTCCGACTGTCCAGCTCCAGCGCTGTCTGGATGGTCTGCGTCGCCTCGGCCCACTGCCCGGCGTCAGCCTGAGCCTCGGCCAGGTAGGCGTAGGCATCGGCGTGATCCGGGGCCAGCTCGATGGCACGCTGACAGGCCTGGAGGGCCTGATCGACCTCAGCGTGCCAGTCGTACACCATGCCGAGAACTGCCCACGCCTGCGCGCTCTCCGGTGCCTGTTCCACCGCCTGCTTCGCGTACGTCAGCGCTTCGATCGTGTGCCTCTCCAGCGCCAATAACCGCGCCAGGGAAACTCTCGCCTCTACGCTGTCGGCGCCCATCTCGAGCGCCCGCTCGTAGCCGGCGATCGCCCCCTCCAGATCCCCCTGGCGATAGAGGTCCTCCGCCTCAGCGACGTAGGAAGCGGGGAGACGCGTTGGCGTCGGCGTGGGCACAAACGCAGACTCGACAGGCTCCTGCTTCACCTGGATCAGGACGTAAATGCCGACGCCGATCAGAATGAGAAGAGTTAGCACACGCCAAGGAGAGGAACGGCGCTTTTTCCGTCGTGACCCTAAATACATCTCATATCCCTTGCTAGTGCGCGACAATGATAGCACGTCCATGAACCAAGTCAAGGTTGTCGCATCCAAAGCTTATGGTAGAATCGCCCCTCAAGCATCCTCGAACGCCCCTCCGGGCCTTAGTTTGAAGACACAGGAGGTCTTTCGTGCGAAATCTGATGATCACTGGCGGGGCCGGTTTCATCGGCTCTAACTTCACCCGCTACGTGCTGAAGAAGTATCCGGACTACCACGCCGTGGTTTACGACAAACTGACCTACGCGGGCAATCTGGATAACCTCAAGGACGTGCAGAATGCGTTCGGAGATCGCTACGCCTTCGTCCAGGGCGACATCTGCGACGACGAACAGGTGCGGCAGGCGATCCAGGAGCACGACGTGGACACCATCGTCAATTTCGCCGCGGAGACTCACGTCGATCGTTCTATTATGGAACCCGACGCCTTCATCAAGACCGACGTCTACGGTACCTACACGCTGCTCGAGGCGGCCCGGGAGCTCGAGCTGGAGCGCTACCATCAGGTCAGCACCGATGAGGTCTACGGTCACGTGCCGGAGGGCTCCTCCCGGGAGACCGATCCCATCGCTCCCCGGAGCCCCTACGCCGCCAGCAAGGCCAGCGGCGACATGATGGTCAACGCCTACCACGTCACCTACGACCTGCCCGTCACCATTACCCGGGGGGCGAATAACATCGGCCCCTACCAGTACCCGGAGAAGGTCGTCCCCCTGTTCACCACCAACGCCATCGACGATAAGCCGCTGCCCCTTTACGGCGACGGTCTCCAGGTGCGCGACTACCACTACGTCCTCGACCACTGCGAGGCCATCGATCTGGTCCTGCACGAGGGCGAGATTGGCAGTATCTACAACGTCGGCACGGGCACGGAGATGCCCAACATCGAGATGACCCGGCTGATCCTCCAGCTCCTCGACAAGCCGGAGGGCCTCATTCAGCCCGTTCGCGACCGCGCGGGCCACGATCGGCGCTACTCCCTCGACGTGAGCCGCATCCGGGCCCTGGGCTGGGAGCCGGCCCACAGCTGCGCGGAGGCGATCGAGAGGACCGTACGCTGGTACGTCGACAACGAGTGGTGGTGGCGCCCCATCAAGAGCGGCGAGCACTACCAGGAATACTATCGGCGGCAGTACGAAGGCCGTGAGGTCAATTGAGAATGACAAGGAGCGCGTGACGTGCTCCCGCCTAATTCTGTAAGTCCGCACCGGCTCAAGAACGCGTGACGCCAAGGATGCGAAAAGACTACCCTATCCTCGAGTTCGATCCGACGCCCGAGGCCGTTATCGAGCCGGCGCGGGTGATCGAGCCCATCGATGCCCCCCAACACTGCGTCATCTGCTTCTTCCAGGAGGTCATCACCACGCTGGACGAAAAGGGGGACCTGAGAACCATCTTCGAAGACAGATGGGAGGATTGCGTCCACGCCTTCTACGAGCTCGAGGTGGATGGCGAGGGATTGGCCGTCTTCCACCCTGGCGTCGGCGGACCGGTGGCGGCCGGCATGCTCGAGATAGCGATCGCCCTGGGATGCAGGAAGTTCATCGCCTGCGGCGGTGCTGGCGTTCTGGATCGTGACCTTCCCGTCGGGCGCGTCATTGTACCCCGAACCGCCATCCGGGATGAAGGTACCTCCTACCATTATCTCCCACCGAGCCGCGAGGTGGAGGCGAGCCCGAAGGGCGTCGCTGCGATCGAGACCGTCCTGAAACGACACAGCGTCGACTACGTCATCTCCAAGACGTGGACCACGGACGCCCCCTACCGGGAGACGCCAGCCAAGGTCGCGCTGCGCAGATCGGAAGGCTGCCTCACCGTGGAGATGGAAGCCGCGACCTTCTTCTCCGTCGCCCGCTTCCGCGGCGTGGAGTTGGCTCAGATGCTCTACGCCGGTGACGACGTCAGCACCGAAGACTGGGACCACCGAGACTGGGCAAACCAATCTTCTGTCCGCGAAGGACTCTTCTGGCTGGCGGCGGAGGCGTGTCTGGCGCTGTGATGGTGAAAAGGAACAGCTGGCGTCATCCGAGGTGGCAACAGGGATGACTGACCCAGACCGCATCGCCTATTTCCTGCTGAAAGACGTCACCCGGGCCATCGGCGAGTTCAATCTCATCGACGACGGGGACCGGGTGGCGGTCGCCGTATCCGGCGGGAAAGACAGTCGGACCATGCTCGACCTCCTCCTCCGACACCGCCGGAAGGTGCCCTACGACTACGACCTTCTCGCCCTCCACGTGGTGGGGACCGAGGCCGGACTGCCGGACCTGCGCCCGGAGCTGGAACCATGGGTCCGAGCCCTGGGGGTCGATTACCGTTTCGTGCCAATGATGCTACCGCCCGACGAGCCCCTCCCCCTCGACTGCTTCCGCTGCTCCTGGAATCGACGCAAGACCCTCTTCACAGCCAGCGTCGACCTGGGCTGTCACAAGGTCGCCTTCGGCCATCACGCCGATGACGCAGCCGTGACGACGCTGATGAACTTGATGTTCAACGGCAAGCTGGAGACGATGGAACCGCGCGTGGCGTTCTTCGATGGAGCGGTGACGGTGATTCGGCCTATGATCACCCTCCCCGAGAAGGAGCTCGTCCGCTACGCGAAAGCCGCCGGCTATCCCGACCAGCCGGCGTGTCCCCAGGGAGAGGAGTCGACGCGCGCCGAGGTCGAGGCCTTTCTACGTCAGTTCGGACGCCAACGAGAGCAGATTCGGACCAATCTCTGGCGCGCGGCTCGCGAGGCGATGGGGTTCTGACCGTCGGATTCTGAAAGACCGACCCGCGTCTACGATCCCTCGACGAAGCAGACGATCCCGTCCACGACACCCTGAGCGACCAGATCGGGCCGCTGGGTGAGCAGCTCGCGATCGAGCCACAGGAACCCGATCTCGATGATCGCCCCCGGCGTCCGACCGTCGATCTCGTAGAACGTGTGGTAGCGCGTCATGTGGCCCGTGATGCTGTTGTCGTGGGTCACCAGGCCCGTGCGCTCTCCGTACTCCGTGCGCAGACAGGCGACCAGACGCTGCTCCTCCTCTGGGACGAGGCTATCCACCACGCTGGCTACCTTGAAACCGGTGGCCGGAGGGGTAGCGTTCGGGAGTTGCTGGCACGAGTCGGCGTGAATGGAGACGAGGGCATCGGCCACGTAGCCCGTCAGACGATCGTCGTACTCCTCGAGCAGGTCAACCCGGTAACCCAGCCCACGGAGCGACTGGACGGCGCGTTGCGCCACGTCGAGGTTGACGTCCACCTCATCCAGGCCGTCCGGGCAAGAGGCGCCCTGGTCAAACCCCCAGTGTCCGGCCACGATGCCGATACGGGGAACCGCCGTCGCAGGCGCCGCTTCCACATCCGAAGAACCTGAGGCGTCCGGCGGCTCGGCAGTCGGCGAGGGGTCTGGCTCGACAATCCCGGTGGGCTGCAGAGTAGGCGTCACAGGGTCCGGTGCGGACTCCGCAGAGACAGGTGGCTTGTCGAATCCCTGCACTACCGCCGCGATAGCGGCGACGCAGGTGATGACCACGATCGCGCGCATTACGTTAGGCCCGGCCCCGCCAGATCCCTTGTATACGGCGGATGCGTGCCCACTCTTTCGACGTGCCATTCTCACTCCTCCTCAGCGCCAATGGGGACTTCAAAGCAATGGTACTCTAAATGAAGAAGGACGTCAATAGGAAAGACGTGCTGGACACAATTTCATCATTCTCCAGTCGTCCAAGGTGACCGGCACTTTGACAACGCCTGCGGCAAGTGCCGGTCACCTCCATCGATCAGAAATGTGCCCCCGGTGCCTGCGCTCTAACTTGCATCCCCCAGAAGTTGTGCTATAATCTTCATCGTCGTGCGGGCGTAGTTCAATTGGTGGAACGTTTCCTTGCCAAGGAAAAGGTTACGGGTTCGAGTCCCGTCGCCCGCTCTCCGATACAGATGACACGGAAGCCAAGAGGCAGAATGAGGAGTGCCCTCAGCCTCTTGGTTTTTTGTTTGTAGAAGCGGTTCTAGAAGAGGAACTGACAAGGCAAGATAGATGATGCACGACACGGCGATTCTGGCTCTGATCCCAGCCTGGAACGAGGGCGGTCGCCTTGGCCCGGTCGTCGAAGCCACGAGACAGCATCTGCCGGTCCTCGTGGTGGACGACGGCTCTCAGGATGATACCGTCGCCGTCGCCAAGGGAGCCGGGGCTACCGTCGTCAGCCACTCTCGGAACCAGGGCAAGGGCGTTGCCCTGACGACGGGGTTCGCGTGGGCACTGGAGCAGGGCTACGGAGGCGTCCTGACCCTCGACGCCGATGGGCAGCACGATCCAGACGACATCCCCAAGTTCCTCATCGCCCAACAAACCGGCCGCTGGGACCTGATCATCGGGAGGCGCAGGTTCGACCAGATGCCCTTCCCGCGCGGCTACACCAACCCCTTTGGCTCCTGGCTCCTCTCGCTGGCGCTGCGGGAGCGGATTCCCGACAACCAGAGTGGCTTCCGGCTCCACCGTCGGCGCCTCCTGGAGGGTCTCGACCTGACCACCACCGGCTTCGAGCTGGAGGTCGAGATCATCATCCAGGCGATCTGCCAGGGAATGCGCATTGGATGGGTGGAGATTCGGACCATCTACGGGGATGAGCCCAGCTATTTCCATCCCCTGAAGGACTCGGCCCGTTTTCTGGGGATGGTCTGGCACGCCTGGCGCTGCCGCCGGGCCGCGGTTATTCCGCGACGACCGGAGGACAGGGCCTAATCACGCTCTTCCCGCTCGGCCCAGGCCTCGACCATGCGCTCGATTCGGATCCGCTGAGCCCGTAGCCAGCGGCGGGGTCCCAGGATCCGCCGTCCCATCTCCGGCGGCGCATCCGGCAGGCGCGTGAGCGTCCCCTCCTCGACCAGACGGTCGAAGAAGGCCAGGAATCGCTCCTCCAGCTCCTCGTCGCTGAACCCCTCACCCCGCGCATAAGCCTCCCGGGCGAGCGCCTCGATGAAGTCGGAGGTGCGTTCAATCAGCACCTCCACCGGCTCCAGAACGATGCCCCAGGCGTAGATGGGATCGAGCGGAGCCGTGGCATGCCCGTGAAGCTCCGTCTTCGTGGCGGTGGATGGGCTCTCACGCTGCATCGCCTCAGGCACGATATCGCCCCTGCCACGCTGGGCGGGTCTCATATCGTGCCCCATCTCGTCTTCCTTATCTCTGCCCACCCGATCCCCCGGATCCCGCTACCACTCGCTCACCGCAAACGTCGCTTCCAGCAGCACGCGCCGTTCCTCGGGCGTCATCGGGCGCGGGCGCGCATAATCCTCCAGCATCGCCGTCATCAACTCCGTGCTGATATGGCGCCCGTCGTAGAAGACGTGCCGGTCCAAGAACTCCTGCCGGACCTCCAGGCGGTACATCTGATCGAAGAACAGATTGCCAAGCCCGTAATGGATGAATCCACCGGCGTGGAAGCCGAAGCCCTGCGGCCAGTGGGCCTGGCTGCCGCTGACGATGGCTGCCCCCGCCTCGGCCATCGCGCGAAAAGCCGCCTGCTGGCTCGCCGTTGGCGCGTACTGGTCGACCTCCAGGTACTGGAACGTGACGATGGGGATCACGCCTCGCTCACGCATGGCGCGGACCTGGGCAGTGAGAAGGTCGTAGTCACAGGGAGCGGCGCCTGGACGTTCGGCTGTGGCCCACGCGTACGTCGGCCCGACCTCGTTGCAGCCTACGAAGCCGAAGGTGTGCACGCCGTGCGTCATCGTCAGCGGCGTCCGGGCCCGCTCCAGGTCCCACCCACCGCCAAAGGTGGGTAGATCGTGCGCCTCGTACATGGAGAGCGAGTTCTCCATAGCGCTCACGCCCCAGTCGAGCAGATGATTGCCGGTCAACTCGAGCACGTCGATGTCCACGTGCTCCAGGAGCTCGAAGTACCGCGGGTCCGAGCAGAAGGTCATCGTCGACTCCCCCGTCGGCGCCGGGCAGTCCTCGGCAAAGGACACCTCGTTGCTCGTGTGCGTGATGTCGGGCTCGGTCATCCAGCCGCGGATATCCCGCGCCGGGAAGGTGACGCCCTCCCGCTCCATCGTGAACGCCGTGTTGCGGGTCAGCGCGGTGACCCCCGTCATCATCACCACCGACATCCTCTCCGGGTCGCGGTTCGTGAAACTGGATGGAAGCCTCGAGAGAGCGTCGGGGCGGCTCTCGCTACCGATAGTCACGGTCGTTGCCAACGGGTAGGCCTCCAGATCCAGCCCCCGATCCAGCGGGGACATGCCGTCGACGCGCATCACTTTCCACCGCGGTTCCAGGGTGTCGAAGGGGATGATGGCCCAGCCATCGAGCGCGACGGTCTGCGTCAGTAACTCGGATGGCTCCACAATCTGTACGTCGGCGGCAGGAGCTCCCAGGGGCAGGCCACGCTGCGCATCGCTCGAAACCAGCAACGGGTGCTCAACGAAGGGGCCTGCGGGCTCACCGCGCCACGTGGCCCTCAGGTCCGCCGCGGAGACGTCGTCTTCCACCGTGAAGAAGGGTGCAACGAGGGCGTAGACCCAGGTGCCGAACGGCCGGCCGTTCGGCAGGGGGTCCGTCGCCACCTGGACGTCGGCGCCGGCCGGTTCGTCGACCCAGCTGAAGTGCTCCGGATCCTGGTCGACGACCTCCCGCAACCGCGTACAGACCTCACCCGGCACGGCCGCCGCACAACCCGCCGTAACCGGCCACGCCGGTGTCGGTGTGGGAGATGGGGTGGGGGTCGGCGTCGGCGTCGGGGGCAGCGGCGTGAGCGTGGGCGTCGGCGTGGGCTGGACTGTCGGGGCCACGACCAGGCTGAAGCCGATGAGAAGCACCCCGAGCAGGCCCAGGCCGGCGATCAGCACCAGCCAGAGACCGCGGCGTGCGGTAGGTGACGAATCCACTGCGCTCTCGGGCAAGTTCCCCTGCCTACTCAAAAGGAGAGCTGAAGTGCGCCCATACCCAGGTGCTCGGCGCGCCGTCCCCGATGAAGAGCGTCCGCTCCCCCTCGGGCATGGGTGGGTCCGCCCAATAGAAGAACCACTCGGCGTCGCGGGGTGCCAGATTCACGCAGCCGTGGCTCCGGAGGAACCCGAACGCATCGTGCCAGAAGGCGGCGTGGATCGAATACCCCTCGTGGAAGTACAGCGTCCATGGCACGTCCTCGATGTAATACCAGGCCGGACTTCCATCCTCGACGTCGGGGTTGCTCATCTTCCCCTTTCGAACCTTGTAGTAGACCCGATATAGTCCCGGCGGTGTCGCGGTCGCCGTCCGTCCGCTGGAGATGAGAGTGGCATAGACCATGCGCGGACCTTCGTAAGCGGCGATGGTCTGCTCGAAGAGATCAATCTCGATCCACTTCTCACCCGGGCCAACTTCCTCGGGGGGCGGATCGACGTCCACCCGCGACACGTTGCTTTGCTCGACCCACTGGTCGTGGTCGACCAGATACCAGATCTCGTCTCCACGTCGCTCCTCAGCGAAGAGGGTCACTCGCTGGTACCGCTCGAGCGGAGCGACGGCTTCGTTCACCGGCCCTTGCGGCACAACCGACGCTTGCGTCCAGCGGTTGATCCACGCAAAGGGATGCTGAGGCTGCTCTTGGAGATAGACCCCCTGAAACTTCGAGGGGCTCGCGAAGGCCAGGGAATCAGCAGGCACAAACTCGTCCTGGTTGATCTGGTACCATCTCTGCCCCTCAAACTCGACCAACCCCTCAACGCTGACCCACCAGTCACCCGATAACAGGGTGCGCGCCGGGGGCAGGCCCTGGACGGCCTCCATCGGATGGCGGTAGACCTTGAGCGGCAGCGTCGTGACGTGGGCGTACGTGTGAGGAAGGAGATCGTCGTCTTCTTCCTGAGGAAGCTCCTGGGCCGGCAACTCGGGAAGCGCATCGGGGAGTCTGATAGACGCGATTCGATACTCAGTCGTACCGGGCCCGTGGGACGGACATAGCGCCCGGTCCTGCCATATCATATTCGGCACGCAGACGTAGCGCGTACCAACACGTTCGGCAATCCCCGGATCTAGGGCCTCATAGGCTAAGGATTCAGTAGGAAAGACCTCAGAGGCAGCGACAGGATCGGCTCTGAGGGCCAGCAAAACGAGCAGAGCAAGGCTGAAGAATAGCAAGCGACGCATATCAGATCTCCGTGACGTGGTTATATCCAATTCTAGCACAGGTCTGGATAGAGACCAAGCGTTCCTGTACCGTACACACTTTATAACGCGTGGAGGCGCTTTAAGTTACTGCCTTTCAGCTCGCAGATCGTGAATTCGGGGGCCTCTCCTGCCCCATCTTCCGCTCCAGACGCGACAGTCGATGGCGCAACTCAGCCCGCTTCTCGTCGCGGCGCTTCCCGGGTGACCAGTCGCTTATCCTCTCCAGCGCTGCCCGGGTCCAGTCAGCGGCCCGGGAAAGATCCTCCACGTACCATTCGAGGTACTTCGCCAGCTCTACGTGGGCCAGGACGCCCTCCACGTGACGCCCCGGCTCCAGGGCCAGCTGTTGCCAGAAAGCAAACGCCTCGTCGCGCCGCTCGTTCCGCTTGAGGAGATAGGCCAGCTCACGCAGCGTTCGGCGGCGCAATGCAGGTTCGACCTCCGGCTGCCGGTCAAGGGCGGCACGATAAGCCTGTTCTGCCTCCCCGAGTCGTCCTTCGTCCGTGTACCAGCGGCCCAGTGCGTAAAGCTCGCCTCCGCTCAACCCACGGGACTCGTCGCGCTGCTCCAAATTCCAGGGATCCGCAACCGTCCGACAGAGGCGTGCGGCCAGGGTCACCATGCTCAGGATATCGATCTTGTTGTGATAAAGCACGCGCTTCATATCCCGAGCGTCGCCCGTCCGCAGATAATCCCGGTAGAGAAAGGGGATCACGCCGCTCGGCACGTCGGCCTGTTCGCGGCGCACGCCGAGCACCTCCCGCTCCAGGGACGTCAGGGCGCACGACGACAGCGCATAGCGCCACAGCCGCCGCGCCGGATGGAGCAGGTCGAAGTGTGGCATGTCGCGCAGCGGCGGCACCGCTCGCGCCAGGATGAAACGGTTCTCGATAATTGGCACGTCGAAGGCCCGGCCGTTAAACGAGATCAGTCCATCAAACGCAGCCAGGCGGTCCTGGAGGACCTCCACCATCGCTGGCTCGTCGCCGGGATCGCGCAGGAAATACTGGTGCACCCGAAACCCTTCCTCGACGAAGAAGCCCAACCCGACGATGAAGGCCATAGTCCCCGTGCCCCCGGACAGCCCCGTGGTCTCGGTGTCGAGGAAACAGACCCGCCGCACGTCGACGCCGGCGAACCCCTCCTGTTCCACCTGGAGGACGGTCTCCGGGAGCAGCTGAAGAAAGGTCGACAACCGCAGATCGCCATGGCGATGGTCCGCTGGATAGGTTTCTTCGGCCACGAAACACTGGCCGCGGCTGGTCGTGTGGAACTGCCCCGGAACCAGATCCTCAATGGGGACGGCGCGCGGGGCCTGCCGCTTCTGCAACTCGCGCACCCCCTGCACCACACCAAGCTCCCGCAGCCGCCGCCTTAGATCCTCACGCATCGCTCAGTTGCCCTGCCAGGCTACAGCGGATACGCACCTTCCAGCTGCAGCAGCGTCTCCTTCACGTCCAGTCCAGCCCCGAAGCCGACCAGAGATCCTCCCCCCCCAATCACCCGATGACATGGGATGACGATGGGTAGCGGATTCGCGCCCACAGCGCTACCTACAGCTCTCGAGGCCGTCGGCTTCCCAACCAGCTGGGCAATGTCACCGTAGCTTGCCGTCGCCCCGTAAGGGATCCGGATGACCTGACTCCAGACCGCCCGCTGGAAAGGCGTGCCGCGCACGTCAAGCGCCAGATCGAAGGTCTGCCGGGTGCCGGAGAAGTACTCGGCAAGCTGAGACGTCGCGGACGACATCAGCTCCGGGTCCTCCCAGGACTCCCCGGGGCCGATATGCTGGGAAATCCAGCTCAAGAAAGCCCCCGATCGTTCCGCACCCAGCGAGATCTTGCATACACCGATCTCGGTCGAGGCAACCCAGACGGTCCCAACCGGCGAATTCAGGCGAGCGTACACAACGTCCTCTACCACGTTCCCCCTCCAAAGTCAGTAATAACCAGTCTTCATCACTGGCGTCGGTCCGGTCGCAGCTAAAGAACAGACCGCAGGTCCGAGATATGCTCCAAGACCACGTCAGCGCCAGCTCGCTCTAACTCATCCCGTTCGCCGAAGCCGCAGCAGACCGCCACGGACTTCGCCCCCGCCCGGCGGGCGCTCTTCACGTCCATCGTCGTGTCCCCGACCATCACCGAGTGCTCAACGGGAACGTCGAGCTGGCGCGCTGCTTCACGAATCGGGTCCGGATGGGGCTTCAGCCGCCAGGTCGTCTCACGGGTGACGACGGTATCGAACAGCCCTCGCAAATCGTGTTGATCCAGAAACGCCTGCGCATCCTCCCGCCCGCGCGTGGTGACGACTCCCAGCCGGTAGCGCTGCTTCAACGCCTTGAGGACCGCATCAGCGTCTTCTATGAGCCGATAGTCCGGACTCGTGACGCCTCGCAGGCGGCGGATCCAGCGCCATAAGCCCAGCACCGGCCCATCCAGCCCCAGGATATCCAGGATCGTCAGCAGCCCGTTCATCGGGCCCTCGGCCGACATCACAGCCCACCGGGCCGCGCGGTAGACGCGGGGCCGACCCAGCCGCTGCAGCGTGAGGGCCAGGGTCTCCACCATCTGGTCGTCGGTATCCATCAGCGTTCCGTCCAGATCGAAGAACACAGCATCCACCCTGCCCCGGCCGAGTCCGTCCCCTTGATCGCCCATCACGGGTTGGAATATACATTGATCGAACAGCGCTGTCAACGTTCCCCTCGCCCGCGCTCTTGCACAGCCAATCCGGCCGCCGTATAATCGGCACTCACCATGGAACCGCTTTCCGACGTCTTGGGCACTTTCCGACAGGATACCTCGTTCATGCGCTGCGTGACTGCGTGGCAGCGCGTCCCAGCTCGTCAGGCCCGCACCACCCGCTGGCCGAAGGAACTGGATCCCCGTCTGATCGCCACCATTCAAGCCCAGGGGATTCGGGAGCCCTACGTCCACCAGGCCCGGACCGTCGAATCGGTACTGACGGGAAAGCACGTCGTCCTTTCCACCTCCACCGCCTCCGGAAAGACGCTGGCCTATAACGTACCCGTCCTCGATACGCTGCTCAACGATCCAGAGGCCTGCGCCCTCTACATGTTCCCCACCAAGGCCCTGGCTCACGATCAGATCGCGAACCTCACGTCCCTGGTCTCCGGCCTGGAAGCCCGGACCTCGAAGCTGAAGGCGTCGATCGCTGTGCGACCTTATGACGGCGACACCCCGTCCGCGCAGCGCTCCAGGATACGGAACGAGGCGCGACTTCTGGTTACCAACCCCGACATGCTCCACGTCGGCATTCTTCCTCACCACACCCGCTGGATGCGCTTCTTCAGCAACCTGCGCTTCGTGGTGCTCGACGAGATCCACACGTACCGCGGGGTATTCGGGGCCCACGTAGCCAACGTGCTACGGCGCCTGCAGCGCATCTGTCGCTTTTACGGGGCCGATCCGCGGTTCATCTCCGCCTCTGCCACCATCGCCAACCCTCGCGAGCTGGCGGAGCGCCTCATCGAGGCGCCGGTCGCCCTGGTCGACGACGACGGAGCACCGCGGGGCGAAAAGCACGTCGTGCTCTACAATCCGCCGCTGGTCGACAAGCAACTCGGTATCCGACGCAGCGCCACGCTGGTCGCCAAGGACATCGCGGCTCGATTCCTGGCAGCTGACGTGCAGACGATCGTCTTCGCCCGCGCCCGCCTGACCACGGAGGTACTGCTCGGCTACTTGCGCGACGCCGTCACGGCGGAGGGGGGCGATCCGCGCACGATCGAGGGCTACCGCGGAGGGTACCTCCCCAACGAGCGGCGCGCCATCGAACACGGCCTGCGCGAAGGGAGGATCCGCGGCGTCGTGGCGACCAACGCCCTGGAGCTGGGAGTCGATATCGGGCAGCTCAGCGCCTGCGTGATGACCGGTTACCCCGGCACCATCGCCAGCGCCTGGCAGCAGGCTGGTCGCGCTGGTCGGCGCGCCGGGCTCTCCAGCGCGGTGCTGGTCGCCAGCGCCCTGCCCCTGGATCAGTACCTGATCACCCACCCGGAATATTTCTTCGGCCAGCCGGTGGAGCACGCGCTCCTCGACCCGGACAATCTCGCCGTGCTCACCAACCATCTGGCCTGCGCCGCCTTCGAGCTCCCCTTCGAGCCGGGGGAGTCCTTCGGAGGGTTCGCGGAGGTGGAGGAGGTCCTCGACGCCCTGGCCGACGAGGACCTCCTCCACCGCTACAACGGCCACTACGCCTGGATCGGCGAGGGGTACCCGGCAGCCCAGCTGTCCCTGCGCACCAGCTCTCCCGATAACGTCGTCATCCAGAAGGTCGCAGAGGGTGAGGACGGGTCCCCCGAGGTGATCGGCGAGATGGATCGGCCCAGCGCTCCAACGCTGATCCACGCGGGTGCCGTCTACCTCCACGGCGGCGAGACCTACGTCGTCGAGTCGCTGGACTGGGAGGAGGGCATCGCCCACGTCGAACCCGCTGCCCTCGATTACTACACCCGGGCAAGTGCAACAACCGAGGTGGACGTGCTCGAGGTGCTGCGCGCCACTCGCGATGTGGACGAAATGGGGAACGACGCGGCCTCGACGACCGCCCACGCCTACGGCGAGCTCATGATCACCACGCGGGCGACCGGCTACCGGCGGATCAAACGCTACAGCCACGAGGTCCTCGGCTGGGCCCCCATCGATCTGCCGGAGCAGAAGATGCGCACCATCGGCACCTGGTTGGCCCTTTCCGAGGCACTCACCGAGGAACTCCAGAGAGCAGGGGTGCTCAAACCGAAAATCGACTATGGCCCCAATTGGCCCGCCCAGCGGGATGCCGCCCGCGCTCGCGACAACTACCGCTGCCGGCGCTGCAGCGCACCGGAGCGGGACGGCCGCCGCCACGACGTCCATCACATGACCCCGTTCCGCGCCTTCGGGTACGTGCCCGGCGCGAACGACCTCTACAAGCTGGCCAACCGATTGGACAACCTGATCACCCTCTGCCCCTCCTGTCACCGCCAGGCGGAGCGAGCCCGCGGAGCGCGGGGCGCGCTGGGCGGCCTCGCCTACCTGCTCCGCAACCTGGCGCCCCTCCACCTGATGTGCGCCCCGGGAGATCTGGGCTCCGCCGTCCAGGCCCGGGCCGCCGAGACCGGGCTGCCTACCGTGACCCTCTACGACAGCGTGCCGGGCGGCGCCGGGCTGAGTCCTCAGCTCTACGAGATCCGCGAGGAGCTTCTGGAGGCGGCCCTCGATCGGGTGCGAGCGTGTGCCTGCACCGACGGGTGCCCCGCCTGCGTCGGCCCGGCCGGCGACATCGAGCCCGGCACCAAGGCGCTTACGGAGCGTCTGCTCCAGGCAATCACCTAGCCAGACGCTACCCGGTTTGGAGAGATGGCCCCCGAAATCATCTACGAGGCCTGGAAGCTCCTGGAGATTACGCCAGCTGAGCTAGCTGCAAAGAAAGCCATTGAGAACCGTGACACTGAGGGGGCAGTTGAGGCCACTCTCAATTACATGATCTACGTCAAGGAGCGGCTCCTCGAGAGAAACGGCTCCTATCGCACGACATCTGGCAAGCAATAAGTCAAGACAAAGGAGAGACCATGAGTAAGGAAAAGCTGCTTTATCTATCTCAGGCCGACGTCGAAACCGTGGACCTGACGATGGCCGAGGTCATCGAGCTGGTTGAGACTGCGTTCCGCGAGAAGGGGGAGGGTCGCGTCGAGATGCCGCCCAAGCCTGGCGTTCACCCAGGAGAGGGCGATAACTTCATTCACGCTATGCCCGCCTATATCCCCGGCATGAACTCCGTCGGCGTCAAGTGGGTTAGCGGTTTCCCCAACAATTACAAAAGAGGCCTGCCCTACATAACAGGTTTGCTGATCCTTAACGACCCGGAAACCGGCCTACCGATCTCTGTTATGGACTGCGAGTGGATCACGGCAAAGCGCACAGCCGCGGCAACCGCCGTCGCCGCGCGGTACCTGGCCCGCCCCAACTCGTCTACCCTGGGTGTCCTCGGCTGTGGGGTCCAGGGGCACACGAACACCGAGGCACTCAACGTCCTCTTCCCCTTGGAAAAGGTGATGGCTTACGACGTGAACTCAGAGGCCCTCAACGATTTTGCCGACAACATCTCATCCCGCCTCGGACTGGAGGTCGTGCCTGTGGAAGCGCCCCGCGAAGCCGTGTCTGGCTGTGACCTGATCGTCACTGCAGGGCCGATCCTGAAGAAGCCCCACGCGACGATCAAGCCTGGATGGATGGACGAGGGGGCCTTCGCCTCCCTGGTCGACTTCGACTCCTACTGGCATCCCGACGCCATAAAGGAGGCCGACAAGTTCTGCACCGACGACGTCCCACAGCTTATGCACTACCAAGAAATCGGCTACTTCCAGGATATCCCTCCCATCTACGCGGACCTGGGCGAGCTGGTCGCAGGCAAGAAACCTGGGCGTGAGACATCGGAGGAGCGCACGATGGCCTGCAATCTGGGCCTGGCGCTGGATGACATGGCCGTAGCACCCGTCATCTATCAACGAGCTGTAGAAAAGAACATCGGCACCTGGTTGCCATTGTAGGCTCTCAGAGGCCAGAAGGAGAACATGGTGCTTTGCCCCAACCTGACATTTAGACCCCGCATGTCCGTGCTCAACGAGGCCCAAGTCGAGCAGATTCATCAAGCCACGCTAGAGCTTCTCGAGCGTACCGGCGTACAGGTGACCCACCCACGCGCCTTGGAGCTGCTCGACGGCGCCGGTGCTCGCGTGGACGGGGACCGGGTCCACATTCCAGCGTGGATGGTGGAGGACGCCATCCGTCAGGCACCTCCGCGCGTCGTGCTTGGCAACCGCTCCGGGGAACGCAAGGTCTTCTTAGAGGGAGACAAGTACTGGTTCGGGCCCAGCCTGGACTGTATCGACTACCTGGATCCACTCACGAGCGAGCGACGGCGGTTCGTGAGCGATGATTGCCGCATCACGTCTACCGTTGCCGACGGGCTGCCCAACTACACCTGGGTGATGACCATAGGTATGGCCGACGATGTCCCGGCTGACATCGCAGATCGAGTGGTCGCCAGGCAGGTCTTCACCTATACGGAGAAGCCTCTGGTCTTCTGTTGCAAGGACGTTGACAGCGTACGTGATATCTATGAGATGGCCCTGCTCGTCACGGGCGGGGAGAAGGCGTTTCAGCAGGCTCCAACCTGCGTCCACTACTCTGAGCCCATCTCACCTCTTCTGTATTACGATCCTGCGGTAGAGAAGATCCTCTTCTGCGCGGAGAGAGGTATACCGTTGATCAATTACCCAGCACCGCAGGCCGGCAGCACGGCGCCGGCAACCTTCGCCGGTGAGGTGGTGCAGGGCAGCGCCGAATCGCTGAGCGGCCTCGTGTTGGCCCAACTCGTCAAGCCAGGTACGCCCTTCATCTACGGCGCGTTCGCCACTGTGATGGATATGCGGACCACCGTATTCTCCTACGCAGCGCCGGAAATGAGCCTCATGGTGGCTGCTATGGCCCAGATGGCGCAGCACTACCAGCTGCCATTCTTTGGTACAGGCGGCTGTTCCGACGCCAAGTTCCCCGACGCGCAAGCGGCGGCCGAGGCCACCTTCTCCTGTCTGGCATCCGCGCTGGTTGGCGCCAACTTAGTTCACGACTCCGGATGGCTGGATCACGGATCAGTCGCCTCGCCAGCCTATATGGTGCTGGTCCATGAGATTCTCGATATGGTCAATCAGCTTATGGCCGGCATGCCCATCAGCGACGATAGCTTGGCTCTAGACGTTATGGATAAGGTGGGCCCTGGAGGGCACTTCCTGAATGAGGATCATACCTATGCCCACTTCAAGGACGTCTGGTACTCGGACCTCTTCGACCGAACCGTCCTAGACGAATGGCGAGCGCAGGGCGAGCGACAGTTCGCAGAGAGGTTGCGCGAGAGGACGAAAGAGGCCATAGAGCACGAACCAGTCTCGTTGCCGGACGACGTGCTCGCTGAGATGGACAAGATGGCGGAGCATTGGGAGTAGATCGAACCGAGCGAACACTTCCTGCGCCACCACGAACCGGCACCTCTGGACGAGGACGTCGCCACCGTGCTGTAGGGCTTGATTCAACGAGCTGAGGAGCGCATTCAGTAGCTCCACCTAGAGTGGAGCGTCAATCCGGGAAGGGCGCGAGTCGCACCAACGGCCCGCGCCCTCTTGTCTCTCTCCGGCCCGATCTTTCCTATGTTCTAATCCGACCTTCTGACGACGAGCGGTAGATAGATCTGCGACCCGCCGACCAGCAGCTTCACAGACGTCGTTTGCGTGAACCCTCCACCGGTGATGGTAATCGGCACGCTGTAGTACCCACCGCCCTCCCCTTCTGTGTCCGCTACCGTGAGCGTCACCTCTCCATCGGACGACACCACGGTGCGATCGAAGGACAGCTCAAAGCGGGGATCAGGACTGACGGCTTCCAGCGTGACCGGGGAAGCGAACGCCCCTATGGATTGAATCGCTAGTTTGAAAAGGGCCTTCTCTCCCGGCTCGATGCTTTGGGAGGCAGGGCTGGCCGAGACGACGAAACTCCCCTCATATGCTCCGATGTCCCACCTGGGGCCGCACTTGGGGTCCTCTACCCCAAACGTGCTCAGCAGCCCTACCAGTGAATCCGGCAACTCAGCGCCCCGATCGACAAGGCGCTCGCTTGCCAATGTCAGATGGAAGTCGGGCCATGACCCATCGGTGAGTTGGTGGTCGGACGGGTCGTACCGCGCGAAGTTGGGATCGCCCTCCACACCATGCAACTCCCAGTCGTAGGGCTGTTCCCGAACCTCAGCAAGAGTCGGGCAGTATTCCTGGGAGCCACCTCCCACCCGGAGCGCCAATGCTCCCGGCTTCCACACGCCGCCATGGTCGTACGTCCGCCAGCCGTTGTTGTAGTACAGGTTGTGGTCAATGTTCGTACTGCCGAAGTCCTTGTCCGCCGTGCAGTGGTAGATTCCGTATCCCTCACTGTTGACAATGACGTTATTCACAATCTGGGTGTTGACACTCCCACCGTGGGTGTCGTGATACGTCCCGCTAGGTCGGATCCCATACAGGGAATCGGCCACCACATTGTTGTAGAAGATCACGTCACCATCGCGCCAGGCAGCCGCTAGCATGAACCCCGCGTAGGCGTTGTTGTAGGCGACATTCCGGTAGGCGTGGATGCCACTGGCGGAGTCGAGGTAGAGCCCAAACCCGGCGTGACCTTGCACGCCGCACCCCTCACCGCCCGTCCACCATCCTTCTCGCTGCTCCGCCACGTAAGTCCAGGCCAGATTGTCGCGGAAGACGTTGCCGGTGACCAACACGTCGCGGAAGACGTGGTTGTCCGGCGCCTGGCCCCAGAACTTGAGTCCCGCGCAGTCTGTGGTGAGCTGGCAGGTCTCTTCGAAGACGTTATCCTTAACCAGAATCTTGCCGGTCTTGATCTCGTCCGGGGAGAAGTCATAAATCCTGTCCGATTCAATCACGGACCACGAGAACTGCACACCGTTGTGGGCCACGTCGTGGACGTGGTTCTCCTCAAAGCGCAGCTCGTTGGCAAACTGAATCTTGACGCCGATGGCGTTATCGGTGTCGGCGCGGAAACCGAGATGGTGCATCTCGTTCCCCTTGATGACGATGTCACGGGTGCTCGGCTGCCAGTCAGAGCCAGGCGAGGGCGCGCCGTCCCACCACTCGGACACGAAAAGTGCGTTGCTGTCGATGTACGCAATCTCCGAGTCCTCAAGCCGGAAATCGCGCGTGACGCCGCCACCCGACTGGAGCACCACGACGCCGTAGTCGGCATAGCGCAGCGTGCTGTTTAGAACCTGGTTCCCCTGGGACCCCGAGCCCCATCCCTGCTTGACGGCGTTGCGGTTGACGATTTCGATCGTCAATCCATCCAGCACGATGTGGGAGCGGTTCGTCAGATCGAAGCCATCCATCCTCCTGGAGATCTCCAGGTCCATCGTCTTCGGATTCCCAGGCGCTGGCGGCCACAGATAGAGACGACCGTTCGCCCCATCGTACCACCACTCCCCGGGCGAATCCAACAGGGCCGGATGGTCCTCCACATAATACTTGGTCCCCCAACCCAGACCCGGGTCGCTGACGCCCCCATCCTGGAGACACTGACCGTCCAACGTGATGCGTCCCTCCGCCACCTCGTGGCTGACGATCTGTCTCTTGTAGAAATAGTGGCCCCACTTGGCGTCCAACGCGACCAATCGAGCGCCGGTCAGGTCGCCCAGGGACGTCAGATCGCCCCCCTCAATCCGGGGATCCGGTTCGGGGTAGTAATTGACGTCGGTCAACTGATTCTCGCACCGCGAGGGGAGATCGCAGTTCCAGTCATCATTATCCGGATCCGAGGGATCACACGCCGAGACTCGCAAGCCTCCATCCGCAGTCCACCATAGCTCGTGATATCGCCAGTCCGTTTCCACGTGCCAGTCCGGCTCGCGGGCCAGCGGCAGCCGGGTCTCCACCCTGCCACCATCGTCCATTTCGACGAGGAAACGCGGTGCGTCATCTAAGCTCCACGAGGAGACGTCCGCATAATAGATATCGGCTGGGTTCACGCCATCCGGCAGGCCGATGGAATCCTCCGACAGACGCACCCAGTCGAGGGACGACGACGGTTCGGAGCCTCGAACGACGACCGTACCGGGCCCCTCTTCGGCGACGTAGGTAATCGGTGCGTCGGCCATGCCGTCGACCGCGGGGCGCACCGATTCACGGTAAACCCCCGGTAGAATGTGCACCGTGGTTCCCGGGCCTGCTGCATTGGCTGCCTTCTGGATCGTACGGAAAGCCTTGGCAGGCGTCGTACCCTGATTGCCGTCATCCCCGTGAGCTGCATCGACCCACAGCTCGCTCACGGCCGCTTCGGCAACGTTCACCTTCGCCCGTCTGTAGAAGTGGCGAACAACCAGGAAGAATCCAACCAGTACACCCAGCACGACAAGGACGAACGCTCCAAATTGAACGGCTGATATGACCTTAGTTCTCATTGGTCGAACAATCCTCCAATGTACCCGTAACGCGTGGCGCTATTTCTAGTTATACACAATAGCTTAATAAGCTAAATCAAGATGTCAATGAATAGAATGTACTATGCCCAAACAGTAGACTGAGCACGACAATCGCGCCAAAAATTCAGTTTCCATCGGATCGTCTACAAATCCCAACCCGGTTATCTCCGCCCGAGAGGGCACACATTATGCGACAACAATGAGCAAATGGCAAGATTTCAAAAAAGCTATAAAAACGCAACGTGGATTGTGGTGGCCCTGTGCCTCCTCTTATGCCTGCTTACGCTGAACTATAATGGCCCATTCTTCGACGAGGGGATCTATGTCACGGCAGGGATACGGACGCTGGAAGGGAACGCGTATGAAGACAACTTCCTGAGCTGGTTCGGTGGCTCCCTGGTCTGGCCGGTCCTGGCCGGGCTGGGATTTCGGGCCGGCGGGTTGATCGGTACCCGAGCAGTTGCTGTCGTGCTCACAATAGGAGGTCTGGCCGCCTTTGCCCGGGCCGTGAGCAACCTCTTCGGGGAGAAAGTCGGCTTCTGGGCGACGCTGACTCTGGCCCTCAATGGGCCATTCCTGGCGCTGGCCCGCCTCGGCGTCTACGATACCCTGGCGCTTTCCGCGGTCGCTGTCGCCTTCTGGGCAATCACGGAGCTGGAGGAGAGAGATCACCGGGTCTGGCTGATCGCATCGGCGGGCGCGTTCGCGCTGGCCGTGTTCGCCAAGTATCCCATCGGGATTATGGTCGCCCCCCTCCTGGGCACGGTTCTCTTTCTCCGCGAAGAGAGAGCCAGCACGGACATCCTGTTGTTCGCCTTTCTGGCTGGGGCCCTCGGGCTAGCCTTCTTCCTTCCGGTTCGCGAGCAGGTCGGGGAGTTCTTCAACTGGCGCCTCCAGAATCGCCCCTCGTTCGGCGTCTCCCTCCGCACAATTGCTCTCGTCATCGCCTATCTGAGCGCCGTCCCGTTTGTTCTCGCGGTGGCGGGCTGGTTCATCGCTAGAGAGAGACGCTGGATGGCGAGCGTGATGCTTCTCAGCCTGGCGATCTGGCCCGCATACCATCTCCTCACCGGAGACCCCACCAGCACGAACAAACACCTGGTTTTCGGCTATCTCTTCGCCTATCCCCTGGTGGGGCTTACCGTGAGCACGATCTGGGGGGACGCCCGGACAAATCTGGCCCGCAAGGGTCTCGCGGTTCTCGTCATTCTGGTACTGGCGGGGCTTGGGCTGCTGCAGGTAAACCAGTCCGATCACTCCTGGCCCGATGTACGTCCCACGGCCGGATACCTGATGAACCAGGTGGAACCCGGTGAAGAGCTGCTGATCAACGAGTCCTGGCCGTTCACGATGTACCTCTACACTGCGGGACGCATCGATTCCCCGTGGGACGTCTACGATCACTACCGCATCACCCATGAGGGATCTCCTCCTGTCTGTGAGTTCGACTGGTTCGTCGACGCACGGGGATCGTTCGCGTGGCCTCAGGACGTCATCGACCGCGTGGAACAGTGCGGCACGTTTGAGGAAGTCTTTTCTAACACCAGCCAGGTGATCAACCTGGGCGCTGACCTCAGGTACGTCAGCTACCCGGTCAAGGTCGTCGTATGGAAGAACACGTCGGAGTGACAATAGAGTGAAAAACTGGAAGATCAGAGCTGCGGGGATTCTCCTGCTCATCACAACCATCTGGTATCTCCCTTGGGCTCTCGCGAACCTCAATCGGGATGCCATCTGGCTGTCCGCGCCATTCGCTTTCGCCAGTTTGATGGTCGTCGTCATGACGTTCGTCACGGTCGCCAACCACTGGCAGTACAGCAGACCCGAAGGAGATCCAGTGCCCCAGGGAGAGGAACCAGAGGTCGCCGTCATCGTTCCCACCTACGGGGAGCCGGCCGGCATGGTCTACGAGACGGCCAAGTCCGTCCTGGAACAGAACTACCCCCCGTCTCGCATCAACCTGGTCGTAGGCGACGACGGACATAGGCTTGCCATTCGCGCTCTCGTCCAGCGCCTGAGGGAAGAATACCCGGAGGCCTCCGTCGCGTACCACGAACCGCCCGAGCGGGGTGACCCGGAACGTCGTGGCGAGGCCAAGGCCGGCAACCTGAACGCCGCTCTCCGAGCCATCGAGACATGGGAAAAGCCTCCCGCGTTTATAGAGACGCGAGATGCGGACGACGCCGTCGGTGACGCCGACTTTCTCCGGGAGACGGTGGGACAGCTCATGGCGGATCCCGAGCTGGCCTTCGTGCAGACGATCAAGGAAGCCCGGGTAAGCCCGGGCGATCCGTTCGGCAACCTGGAGCCCCTCTTCTACCGCAAGGCCATGTTGGCCAAGAACGCCGCGAACGCCGTATTCCCCTGTGGCTCCGGGTTAATATGGCGCCGAGAGGCCCTGGACGAGGTCGGCGGTTTCCCGACGTGGAACCTGGTCGAGGATCTCCAGTCGGGGGTCGAGGCATTGCGGCGCGGCTGGCGTGGATTGTACCTCCCCATCGTCGGCGCCGTCGGCCAGATGGCTCCAGAGGACATCCCCAATGCCTTCAAGCAGCGCGGCACGTGGGCGATCGACACGATGCGCCTCACCTTCTGGGGAGATAAGAGTGGCCTGAACGCGCGCCAGCATATGCAGTTCGCCGAGTTGGGGTTCTTCTACCTGCTGAGCTTCGCCGTCCTCATCTTCGCCATCACGCCGGTGGTCTCGCTCATTTTCCACGTCTATCCGTTGATCACGACGCACACGGAGTACGCGCTCCATTTCTGGCCCTACGCCGCCGCCGTCGAGCTCCTCCTGGTCAGCCTGGCCGACGGCCTGCCGTACGAGGATCTTTGGCGCGCTCGCCAGACGTGGCTGGGTCTGGCACCCGTCTACGTCAAGGCAACCCTCATCGCCCTCCTGTACGGCCCAAACAACAAGCCAACGTACCGGGTCACGCGTAAGGAACACGTCCACCGTTGGTACTGGCGCGAGATTCTGCCCCAGTTACTCCTCTTCCTCGCATTGATCGGAGCGAGTGTGTACCACATCGCGACCGAATCCCTGCTGAGGACCGCTGACCTCGGGAGTCTATTCTGGGCTGCGTTCTTCATCCTGGGCTTGAGCCAGATGGTGCGTAACTCCTGGCATGGGATCGATCTTCTCGCGCACATCTTCAAGCCACTCCGTCGCGCCCACCGAAGATCCGTCTTGGTCAGAATCCTTACCTCCCTCTTCCAGTCTGAGTAGTTGCGAGTTTCACGACAGAGGTCTATAACTGAGGCAAATTCCTTTATGCACGGAGAGAAGACGATGAAAAACCAGGATTCGGCTCTTTACTATGCGATGCGGCTGATCACTAGCATCGGCCTGGCTGTCGGACTGCTGATCGGAAGCCTCTTCTTCCTGTCGATAGCGGCCCGGGCGCAAGCGGGGGGCATCGAAGGCACGGTCACGTACTATGGCACCATCTCCGGCACCCGGACGATCCAGATCGCCGTCTTCACGACCACCGCCCAGCCGCTCCCGCCCCCCGTGGCAACCACCAGCACGGACAGCGAGACGCGCACGTACGCCGTCGCCGGCCTGGAGGACGATACCTACTTCGTCTACGCCTACCTCGACCTCGACGACGACGCCTACCCCGACGCTGGCCAGGAGCCCTTCGCCTGGTACGATTACCAGGGTGACGGGCAGGCCGATCCTGTCACCGTCGAAGGCGGCCCGGTCAGCGACGTCGACCTCCTCCTCACCGACCTCTGGCAGCCCTTCGGTGGGCCGCTGGGCCAGGTCAACGCCCTTGCCGTGGGCCCGGACATCCTCTATGCCGCCGTGGGCAAGCCGCACAGCGGCG